>Ga0153917_1000306_pt1 | contig 37433 bp, 29 predicted proteins | sample TSFL001MetaG_FD_104695 | JGI IMG/M metagenome (GOLD analysis project Ga0153917, IMG submission 104695) | Attine ant fungus gardens microbial communities from Florida, USA - TSFL001 MetaG | ecosystem: Host-associated > Fungi > Mycelium > Unclassified | place: USA: Florida, Paynes Creek Historic... | reverse complement strand
AGGCGAGGCCTCGCTGTACAGCGCGACTGGGTTGTTTTCGCTTGGTTTGGCCAAGGCGTCGTATTCGGCCTTGTCCAGCTTCTTCGGCGACTGCTTGACCTCGGCGACCCACTTGTCGAAGTCTTCCTGAGAGGTTGCAGTGGCCTTGAATTTCATGCCGGTGAAGCCAGCGCCACTGTAGTTGGCGCTGATACCGTCGAACTCGCCGTTCTCGTTGGCGATCAGGTGCAGCTTGGTGGTCATGCCGGCCATTGCGTAGATCTGGCCGCCCAGGCCTGGGATGAAGAACGAGTTCATCACAGCGTCGGAGGTCACGCGGAAGTTGACCGGAGTGTTAGCCGGGAAGACGATCTTGTTGACCGTGGCAATGCCCTGCTCCGGGTAGATGAACAGCCATTTCCAGTCCAGCGCGACCACGTCGATCTGCACCGGCTTCACTTCGGAATCCAGTGGACGGTACGGGTCCAGCTTGTGGGTGGAGTGGTAGGTGACGTAGCCCAGGGCGATGATAATCAGGATCGGGATGATCCACACCGCGGCTTCGATCTTGGTCGAGTGCGACCAGTCAGGGGTGTAGGTGGCGGCTTTGTTGGAAGCACGGTACTTCCAGGCAAAGGCCAGGGTCATGATGATGACGGGTACCACGACCAGCAGCATCAGGCCGGTAGCGATCAGGATCAGGTTCTTTTGCTCAATGCCGACCTGGCCCTTCGGGTCGAGCAGGGTCCAGTTGCACCCACTGAGTAAAAGCATGCCTAAAAAGGGCAAAATGCCAAACAGTCTGGGGTAACGCTTTTTACTCATCTCACGACCTCTAGATCAGCTTGCTTCAATGCAATTTGTGTTTTGGTAGCCAACACTTCGTCCTGCCAAGTGAGGCAATTCGCGCCCGTACTCGCTCCTGCCGGGGGTCCGACTGCAGGACCTTGGCTTCAAGCGGGTTTAGCGGTGCTTATGGTTTCGTAGGCAACAGGCCTGTACTTCAGACCAAGTCCATTTGGTGCGGGAAAACGCGGAGGGGGGTCCGCCCGGTATCGCCGTTGGGCGAAACTTGTCGAAGTCAGCAAATGGAAAGCGCTGTGGCTTCCATCAATCCTGCGACTCGCAAGCAGTGCCGAACGGAAATTGGGGGCGATTGTAGATAGGTCGCCCCCCCTTGACTATGACTTATTGAGCAACAGTCTTTTACAGATACTGCAACAATAGCGCACCAAAAATCAACTTCGCGACAGTTTGTCGCACCCCGCTTGATAGGCCTGGAGCCCTTGTCTCGCAAGGCTTTGTCGTTGATCTGGGTCAAGAGGGAGGCGAGAATCTTTTGGTATCTCGCCGTGCAACAGAGGGGGCGGGAAGCGGGACTTTTGTCTAAGCCTTGCGTCGGTTCCGATAGATGCCCAGCGGGACCAGGATGGCAGTGAGAACGAACGCCAGAAGTGCCCACTGAGCCAGGGACAACCCCAGGATCGGCGGGTAGGGCGTGCTGCAGAAGCCATCGACCTGGAACGCCAGCGGCCAGACCTGTGCCAGGGGCAGGTCGTCGACGATCGGTTGCAGGGTGTCGATGCCGCAACTGACCATCGGGTGCGCGAGTATATACACATGGTTGCCCGCCGCAATGATTCCGCCAATGGCACTGAGCACCACCAGCGCCTCGAAGAACGTCAGGCTGCGTCGCCCGGGCATGGCGGCGGCGAGGAAGGCGAACACCGCAATCAGCAGCAGCGCGTAGCGTTGCAGGATGCACAACGGGCAGGGAGCCTCGCCGAGCACCACTTGCATGTAGAGCGCGCCGCCGATCAGCGACAGGCAGATCACACCGAGCAACACCAGGAAGCGTCGTTCGCGATTCAGGTGCGATGTTTGTTCGTTCATTACCGATTCCTTCGATGGATAGTGGCAGCGCCTGCCCTGTCAGGGCGACGGCCTGCCTGGGCGACAGTCTACACGTGCGTCGGGGAGCGGCGTGATAGCTCTGCGCGGGGCTATCCGATGACGACTTCAGACCAGCCGGAGCGACGTCGGTTCAACGTCGACCGCCAAAAAGCGGCAACCCGGATGTCGGACAGGCGAAAGCCCCTCGACACCCGGAAGTGAAGGATACAGTGATTAAAGGAAGATTAAAGATGAAATTGGCCCTGCTTATTTCATCTCCTTCTATATAAGAAGAGACCTACAGCCCCAATCGCTGGCAAGCCAGCCCCCGCACGAACAATGTCGCGTTCGTTTCGTCTCGATTACCCACGTTCGGGAGCACCGCGCACGAGAGCTGGCTTGCCAGCGATTGGGATCAGGACACAGCCACGCCCCTTCGCGGGTAAACCCGCGAAGGGATCACCACCGCTATCGAGGCATCACTCCAGCGCGGCCGCCGGGCCGAAGAACTCGTAGCGGCTCTGCTGCTCCGGCACACCCAGCCCCTTGAGATGGCGCTTGACCGCCGCCATGAAGCCTTTCGGGCCAAGGAAGTAGGCATCCACGTCACGCTCGTTCGGCAGCCACCGACCTAGTTGCTCCTGGCTCAGCAGGCCAATCGCGTCCGCCTCGCCCTTGCCGTCCTGCTCGGCATAGCAATAGAAGCGCTTGAGCTGCGGATGACGCGCCGCCTGGCCATCGATCCAGTCACGGAAGGCGTGTACCGCACTGTTGCGCGCGCAGTGGATGAAATGCACCGGACGCTGGGTTTGCAGGGCAGCCTGCAGCATCGCCAGCGTCGGAGTGATGCCCACACCGCCGCTGATCAGCACCAGCGGCTTGTCGCTGTCGGCCAGGGTGAAATCGCCAGAAGGCGGGAACAGCAGCAGGGTCTGGCCGACCTGGAGTTGGTGATGCAGGTAGTTGGATACCTTGCCACCGGCTTCGCGCTTGACGCTGATGCGGTACTGCTCGCCATCGCACAGGGCCGACAGGGAGTAGTTGCGACGCTGCTCGACGCCATCGATGAACAGTTGCAGGCCGATGTACTGGCCAGGCTCGGCCTTGAGGACCGGCTTGCCGTCGACCGGAGCGAAGTAGAAGGAGACGATTTCGCTGCTCTCCTGCTCGCGACGCACCAGGCGGAACTCCCGGGTACCGCGCCAGCCGCCAGTGGCTTCTTCCTTCTGTTTATAGAGGCTTTCTTCCGCGCCGATGAGGATATCGGCCAGCTGACCGTAGGCGGCGCCCCAGGCGTCGATCACTTCCGGGGTGGCAATGTCCTTGCCGAGCACTTCCTCGATGGCACGCAGCAGGCAGCTACCGACGATCGGATAGTGCTCCGGGAGGATCTGCAAGGCGACATGCTTGTTGATGATCTGACCGACCAGGCCACCGAGCTGCTCCAGCTGGTCGATGTGGCGGGCATACATCAGCACGCCGTTGGCCAGGGCGCGCGGCTGGTCGCCGCTGGCCTGGTGGGCCTGGTTGAACAGCGGCCGCACCTCGGGGTACTCGCTGAGCATCAGCTTGTAGAAATGGGTGGTCAGTGCTTCACCACCGCTTTCGAGCAGTGGGACGGTGGCTTTGATGATTGCACGTTGTTCGGCATTGAGCATTTGCAACGACTCCTGAGCCTGTGGGCTTGAATTTGACTGCCTTGGCTGCTTCATCAATCGTGCCAACCTTTACCCTCAATGTTTTCGGGGGTTTCACACAAAGAGAGTCAAAACGACCCAGGTGCGCGTATAGTCATATCGACCAACAGGAGTCCTTATGACCACTCGACCGCTGCTCACCACCCTGCTTCCCTTGGTCAGTGACCTGTCCCGCGACCTCCCCGACCAGGAGCGCTACCGCCGCCTCCTGCAAGCCATGCGCAACCTGCTGCCGTGCGATGCCGCCGCCCTGCTGCGCCTGGATGGCGAATGGCTGGTTCCGCTGGCGGTCGACGGGTTGTCGCCCGACACCCTGGGCCGCCGGTTCCGTATCAGTGAACATCCCCGTTTCCAGATCCTGCTCAGCCGCACCGGCCCGACCCGCTTCGCCAGCGACAGCGAACTGCCGGACCCCTACGACGGCCTGGTCAATGCCCCCCACGCCGACCTGGAAGTCCATGACTGCATGGGCTGCCCCTTGATGGTCGATGAAAAGCCCTGGGGCCTGGTCACCCTCGACGCCCTCACGCCCGGGCAGTTCCAGAGCCTGGAGCTCGATGCCCTGCAAGCCTTCGCCAGCCTGGCCGCAGCCACCGTCACCGTGGCCGAGCGCATAGAGGACCTGGCCCTGCGGGCGGAGGACGAACATCAGCGTGCCGAGGTCTATCGCCAGGCCAGCAGCCAGGACAAGGAACTGATCGGCCAGAGCAAGGCGCACAAGCGCCTGCTGGAGGAAATCCGCCTGGTCGGAGGCAGCGAACTGACGGTGCTGATCACCGGCGAGACCGGCGTGGGCAAGGAGCTGGTGGCCCAGGCCCTGCATCACGCCAGCAACCGCGCCGACAAGCCGCTGATCAGCCTCAACTGCGCCGCCCTGCCCGATACCCTGGTGGAGAGCGAACTGTTCGGCCACGTGCGCGGCGCCTTCACCGGAGCCCACGGCGAACGGCGTGGCAAATTCGAGCTGGCCAACGGCGGCACCTTGTTTCTCGATGAGGTGGGCGAACTGCCGCTGACAGTGCAGGCCAAGCTGCTGCGCGTGCTGCAGAGCGGCCAGTTGCAGCGACTGGGCTCAGACCGCGAACACCGGGTCGACGTACGCCTGATCGCCGCCACCAACCGCGACCTGGCAGCGGAGGTGCGCAACGGTAACTATCGTGCCGATTTCTACCACCGGCTGAGCGTCTACCCGCTGCAGGTCCCGCCCCTGCGCGAGCGGGGTCGCGATGTGCTGCTGATCGCCGGCTACTTCCTCGAACAGAACCGCTCGCGCCTGGGCCTGAACAGCCTGCGCCTGAGCGCTGATGCCCAGGCAGCCCTGCTGGCCTATGACTGGCCGGGCAACGTACGCGAACTGGAGCACCTGATCGGCCGCTCCGCGCTCAAGGCCCTCGGCCAGCACCCGGAGCGTCCACGGATCCTGACCCTGGAAGCCAGCGACCTGGACCTGCACCCCAGCCTTGCGATCAGCACCGAGCCCTCCCCCGCCCCTGCGCTGCCGATCCTCAGCCTGCCCGAAGGCGGCCTGCGCGAAGCGATGGACGACTATCAGCGGCAGGTGATCGGTGCCTGCCTGGAACGCCATCAGGACAACTGGGCTGCAGCGGCACGCGAACTGAGGCTAGACCGCGCCAACCTCAGCCGCCTGGCCAAGCGGCTCGGCCTGCGCTGAGCAGCCCCAGTCGACGCAAGACGGCTCCTACAGGTACCGCACAAGTTCCCGGTTCAGCACCGGCCCTGTGGGCGGCCTTGCGTCGCGAAAAGAGGGCAAAGCCCTCCCAGCATGCCTAAAGCCTGGCCCCGAAAGGCCGATAACCCGGCATCTTCCTTTTATTACCGACTCGAAGGTTGCCCATGGCCACGCAAAACGCCCGTGCGGACTCGTTGTCCCTGCTGCTGTTCACCCTGCGCAGCGGCAAGCTGATGGCGATCAACCTGCTCAAGGTCAGCGAGATCATCCCCTGCCCGCCGTTGACCCGACTGCCGGAGTCGCACCCGCACGTCAAGGGCGTGGCGACGCTGCGCGGCAACCCGTTGTCGGTAATCGACCTGTCCCGCGCCATCGGCGAACAGCCGCTGGCCGACCCCGCCGGTGGCTGCCTGATCGTCACCGAGATCAGCCGTTCGCGCCAGGGCCTGCACGTGCAGGCGGTCAGCCGCATCGTCCATTGCCTGAGCACCGACATAAAGCCGCCCCCGTTCGGCTCGGGCAACCGCTCGTTCATCACCGGCGTGACCCGGGTCGACAACACCTTGGTGCAAGTGCTGGACATCGAGAAGGTCATCCATGCCATCTCCCCGCCCGAGCCCGAACCGCACACGGGCGAACTCAGCGAGGAAGACACCAGCCTGCTGGCCGCCGCCAACATCCTGGTGGTGGACGACAGCCAGGTAGCCTTGCAGCAGTCGATCCACACCCTGCGCAACCTGGGCATCGAGTGCCACACCGCGCGCAGCGCCAAGGATGCGATCAACGTCCTGCTGGAGCTGCAAGGCACCGAGCGGGAGATCAACATCATCGTGTCGGACATCGAGATGTCGGAGATGGACGGCTACGCCTTCACCCGCACCCTGCGCGAAAGCCCGGACTTCCAGCACCTCTACGTGCTGCTGCACACTTCGCTGGACAGCACCATGAGCGCCGAAAAAGCCAGGCTGGCCGGGGCCAACGCCATCCTCACGAAGTTCTCCTCGCCGGAGCTGACCGATTGTCTGGTCGTCGCAGCACGCGCCGTGGTCTTCGCCGAGCACTGATATATTCAGCGACAAACTCCCCGGCTTGCTGCCGGGGAGGACTCGGGCATAATTCTCGCCCTTCGGTTGTTTTGTTGCCGGTACCGTGTATGAAGTTTCTCAGCACCCTCCTGATCACCTGCGCCTTCGCCAGTGGCGTGGCCCAGGCCTCCAGCAGCCAGGCCTGGAATGAACAACGCCAACAGATGCTCAAGGGCTGCCTGGCCGCCAGCCAGCTCAAGGATGCCCATGCCCGTGGCAAGCCCGCCGAGTTCGACGACCAGGTAGGCTACAGCGCCCTGCTGATCGAAGGCGTCTACCCGCAAAAGCACATGCAACAGCGCACCGGCACCGAGCTGTGCCTGTACGACCGCCAGCGCCACCAGGCCTTCGTCAGCGAATGGAACCCAGGCGCGCCGTGAACGACAGCATTCGTTTCGCCTGCACCGGCTGCGGCAAATGCTGCACCGGCCATCACGTCCCCCTGACCTTGAACGAGGCCCGCCAGTGGGCAGCCAATGACGGCCAGGTGGTGGTGTTGATCGAAGGCTTCGTCAGCGATGGCCCGGGCATGCCCGCCGAGCAGCGCGATCATGTGCTGCGCCGTGCCTATCCGGTGGCTTGCGGCACAGCCCAGTTGCACGTTTCGGTGACCTTCGCCGCATTCAACCCAGGGCGTTGCCGCAACCTGGACGACAACGACCTGTGCACCATCTACGAAACCCGCCCGCTGGTGTGCCGCATCTACCCGGCCGAGATCAACCCGCACTTGCCCCTGCGCCCGGAAAACAAGGACTGCCCGCCCGAAGCCTGGACCCAAGGCCCCGAGCTGATCCACGGTCAGTCGGTGGCGGACCCGCTCCTGCGCGCCCTGATCGAAGCCTCGCGTCAGGCCGATCGCGACGACATCGCCGCCAAGGTCGCCATCTGCCAGGCCCTGGGCATGACCACCAGCGCCCTCAAGGGCAATGGTTTCACGGCCTACCTGCCTTCCATGGAGGCGTTCGCCACGGCCCTTGCGCAGGTACCCACGGATAACCACGCCCCCTGGACGCTGCACATCGAGGCCCCCAACCTGGCGGACGAGCTGGCGCAGCTCGGTCTGTCGACCACCGCCGAGCCACCGCTCTACTACGCCTTCATCGGCTTCTGAGTCACTGACAGCGGCGCCAGAACTCATCGGCCAGGCGCCGCAGGTCCATCGCAAGGTCCGCCACGTCGGTCGCGCTGGCATGGCTGCGCTGGCCGACGTCCACGGTCGCCTCGCTGGACTGGCGAATGCTGATGATGTTGCGGTTGATGCTCTCGCTGACCTGGCTCTGCTGTTCCACCGCGGCGGCGATCTGCAGGCTCATTTCGTTGATCTGGTTGACCCGCGTGCTGATGCCATCCAGCGCGCCACTGGCCAGTTGCGCCTGCTCGACACTGTGCCCGGCATGGTCGCTGCTCTGGCGCATCACCTGCACCGCGGCGCGTGCGCCATCCTGCAGGGCACCGATCATGCGTTGGATCTCGTGGGTTGACTGCGTGGTGCGCTTGGCCAGGCCCCGGACTTCATCGGCCACCACCGCGAACCCACGGCCTTGGTCGCCCGCCCGCGCCGCCTCGATGGCAGCGTTGAGCGCCAGCAGGTTGGTCTGTTCGGCGATGCCACGGATCACATCGAGCACACCGGAAATATCGCTGCTGTGCTGCTCCAGCTCATGCACCACCTCGCTGGCCTCGACCAACGATCCAGCCAGGTCCTGAATGGCGCAGCGGTTGCGGTCGACCATCTGATGACCGGCCTGGGTTTCATCCTCGGCCTGGTTGGCGGCCAAGGAAGCCAGCTGCGCACTGCTGGCGACCTGGGCGACACTGGCGCTCATCTGGTGAATGGCCGTGGCCACCTGGTCGGCTTCTTGCTGTTGCTCCAGGCTGTTGACGTGACTGGCCTGCAACGCCTGCACCAACGAACCGGAATGCCCGGCCAGGCGTGCCGAGGTGTCGCCGATACGCCCCACCACCGCCCCCAGCTGCGCCTTGAGCATGCTCATGGCGAACTCGATCTGGCCGATCGCATCGCGCCGGCCGGTGTACAACTGCTGGCTCAGCGGGTTGTCGGCAATGCTCAAGGCCTGTTGGCGCAGACGCTCGAAGGGCCGCAGTTGCCAGATCAACAGCGCACTGCTGGCGCCAGCCGCCACGGCTATCTCCACCAGCGAGCTCCAGAACCCCAAGCCTTGCCAACCATGCCCGACACCCACCACCAGCGCCAGGGCCGCGGCTACACCGAGCGACAAACGCAGGCCCAGGCCAAGCACCGGCAGGCGCGCGCGCCAGCCAAGGCGCCCTTCACGCAGTTGCAGGTAGCACCGCTCGGCTGCGGCGACCTGTTCGGCACTGGGCCGGGTGCGCACCGACTGGTATTCGATGGTCCTGCCGCCACTGCTGATCGGCGAAACGAATGCGCTGACCCAATAGTGGTCGCCATTCTTGCAGCGGTTCTTCACCAACCCCATCCAGGAGCGGCCGGCCTTTAGCGCGCCCCACATCTGCTCGAACGCCTGGGGCGGCATGTCCGGGTGACGCACGATATGGTGCGCGTTGCCCAGCAGCTCGTCGCGGGCAAACCCGCTGATCCGCACGAAGTCGTCGTTGGCATAGGTGATCCGGCTGTCCAGGTCGGTGGTGGACAGGATGTTGGCATCGCCGGGGTAATCCACTTGGCGACCGGTAACAGGCATATTGCACTTCATCGGAGGCACTCGTTGTTGTTGTGGGGAAAATCGGCAGGGCGTTCGACTCTAGGGCCAACGACTGACAAAACATTGATCCAGAGCAGCATATTGGCAATTGGCCATTAATCAGCTGAAACTGACAGCGCTGTCAGCCAGGCGTCCCCAGCGCCGAACACTATTTCGAAGTGCTGCAATCGAACCTGGAGGAGCTGGAGCGCCTGCGCAGCATCATCAATGACATGCTGTTCCTGGCCAGTGCCGACCAGGGCAGCAAGGCCACGACCCTGATCCAGGCCTCGCTGGCCGAGGAAGCAGGCACCACCCTCGACTACCTGGACTACATCCTCGAGGACGCCCAGGCGCCGATCGAAAAAGCCCAGTTGCAGCAGCGGTGGCATCAACACCTTCGGCATTTGCCTGCCAAGTGCTCAAGGACGCGGGTTTGCGCGCCAGTTCCAGGTATTTCCACCGCAGATCATTACTTTTTGCGCAACAGTGCTTATCCAACTTCGGCCTGTTTCCGGGCGTTTGAAGGGACTAACTTATGCCTGTCCCCTTTAACACTTGCATCGCAAGAAGGTTGTTTTAAATGTCCAACAGTATGGGTGTTGCCAGCGTTTTCATTCTGTCTTCCCTGTTGTTGTCGCCTCTGGCCATGGCTGAGGAATCGCCGGCCTTTGTTGCCCGTAACGCAGAACTTTCCGCTGTTCAACAACAGGCTCGCGAAGCCTATGCCGCGCAGAAGTCCGATGCGGCGAAAGACGTACAGCAGACAGCTTCCAAGGCTGTCACCGATGACAGCGCCGATAGCTGACCGGCTGTTTCTCTCTCCTGTTTTTTCCCTTGGCTCTCACATGGGCGCCGCTTGCGCCAATATGTTAGCCTTTCAAAGCCGCTGCCGATCAGCGGCTTTTTTTATGCGCCAAAACTCTCAGCGCCGCTGTTGCGTACTTCAAAAGAAACTTTCAAACCCCAGAACAACAACGCCCCCACCGCCAGACCAAAGGAGCTCGTACCGGTGTCTTCCGCGTTTCGTTTTACCCCGTTGTTCGTTGCACTGGCTGCAACGATGCCGTTTGCCGCACAGGCTGATGAACACAAGGCCGATGGCTTCATCGAAGGTTCTTCCCTGAACCTGCATTTTCGTAATGCCTACTTCAATCGCAACAACCTGAACCCTGGCGCGCGCGACTTGCGCGAATGGGGCCAGGGCTTCGTCGCACGCTTCGAATCCGGCTATACCCCCGGCGTGATCGGCGTCGGCGTCGATGCCCATGCCATGCTGGGCCTGAAACTCGACGGCGGTGGCGGCCACTCCGGCACCAGCATCCTGCCGACGCACCTGAAGGACGACGGCGAGCCGGGCGCAGCGCCCCACTCGTTCTCCACCGCAGGCGCAGCGGTCAAGTTCAAGGCCTTCGACACCGAGCTCAAGGCCGGCGACCTGTTCCTCACCAACCCGGTGATCGCCGGTGGCGAGTCGCGCATGCTGCCGCAGACCTTCCGCGGCGTCAGCCTGAGCAACACCAGCATCGACGGCCTGCTGCTCGAAGGCGGCCAGGCGAGCTTTACCAAGCCTTACAACCAGAGCGGCCACCGCCGCATCGACACCTACTACGGCAAACTGGACGACGGCACCAAGAGCGACCACCTGACCTGGGCCGGCCTGTCCTGGAGCGGCACCGAAAACATCACCACCAACCTCTATGCCGCCGAACTGAAGGACATCTGGAACCAGTACTACTTCGATTTCGACTACACCTATGTGGTCAACGATCTGGTCAGCCTCAACCCGGGCCTGCACTTCTATCACACCCAGGACACCGGCCAGGCGTTGCTGGGCGACATCGACAACAACACCTACAGCCTGCACTTCACGGTCAACGCCGGGTTCCACAGCATCACGGCCGCCTACCAGCGCGTGAACGGCAACACACCGTTCGACTACATCAACCTGGGCGATAGCGTGTACCTGGACAACTCGCGCATGTACTCGGACTTCAACGCCCCCAACGAGCGTTCCTGGAAGCTGCAGTACGACTATGACTTCGCGGGCCTGGGCGTGCCCGGCCTGACCAGCTCGCTGTCGTACTCGCGCGGCGAGGCTGACCTGACCAAGGCCAGCCAAGATACGAGCCACTATGAGTACTACAACCCCGATGGCAAGAACGCCATGCACTGGGAGCGTGACCTGGACGTGAAATACGTGTTCCAGGAAGGCAACCTCAAGGACCTGTCGGTGCTGCTGCGCTACGCCAGCCACCGCGGCAGCCAGGGTTATGCGGCCATCGATGGCAACAGCGACAACGATGAAGTGCGGGTGATCGTCGACTACCCGTTGAACATCTTCTGACCTGAACGCCCTCGTATCGCGACGCAAGGCCGCCCACAGGTACAGCGCTGAATCAAGGACTTGCGCGGTACCTGAGCGGCCTTGCGCCGCGATCGGGCCGCACAGCGGCCCCTGCGCCACTTTTTCCGGCGAACGAATCTTGTTCGACAATCCCGGCTTCCCTAGAATACCGCCGCCGCATACCGGCCCCGCCTGTGCAGTAGCGAACATGCCCACCCGATCATCGCGCTTTACCCTGTACAGGTCGCACCCCGAACTGATCCTCAACCTGGGCAGTTGCCTCGCCGTGCTCGCCATCGTGGCGATCGTCAGTTACCTGCTGGCCCGTGAGCGCGACAGCGTCGAGCAGTCGGCCAAACGCTCCTCGAGCAACATCGTCCAGCTCATCGAAAGCGACATCCTGCGCAACGTCGAACTCTACGATCAGTCACTGCACGGGATGATCTGGGCAGTGAAGCACCCCGAATTGCTGGACGACTCACCTGAACTGCGCCAGCAGATCCTCTTCAACCAGACCTTCGCCGCCCCCGTGCGTGGCGACATCCTCTGGCTCGACGCCAAGGGCCAGGTGCTCGGCGACTCCTTCAGCGTGCCGCCACGGCAAGCCGACTTCAGCGACAGCGTTGCCTTCAAGGCCCATCGCGACCGGCCGGAACTCGGGTTGTTCATCAGCCCCCCATTCAAGGCACGGCTCGGCAACCTGGACTGGTGCATCAGTTTCAGCCGCCGTATTTCCGGCCCCAACGGCGAGTTCGCCGGCATTGCCTCCGGCGCCCTGCGCCTGTCCTATTTCAGCGAGCTGTTCGAGCGCCTGGACATCGGCAACGACAGCAGCATCAACCTGCTCAATACCGACGGGCTGTTGCTTGCCCGGCAGCCATCACGGACACAGGACCCACTGATCGGCAGCGACTTCAGCGAACGCCCCAACTTCCAGCGCATCCTGAGCGAACGCAGCGGCAGCTTCACGGCAACGTCCGGATTGGCCGGCACCCAGCGCATCTTCACCTTCGCCCGGGTCGCGGACCTGCCCTTGATCGTGCTGGTGGTGGACTCGGCGGACGAAGTGTTCCAGTCATGGCGGCGCACCGCGATCCTGGTCAGCGTGGCGACCGGCATGCTGTGCATCGGCATTCTCTGGCTGACCCTGCTGCTGGGCCGCGAGCTGCGCCGTCGTCATGAGGCCGAGCAATGCCTGGCGACCCTGGCGGCCACCGATAGCCTCACCGGGCTGCCCAACCGTCGACGCCTGGATCAGGTGCTGCGCCAGGAATGGGCGCGCGCCCAGCGCAATCGCCAGCCACTGGCCATTCTCATGGTGGATGTGGACCACTTCAAATCGTTCAACCAGCGTCATGGCCATGCCGGCGGGGACCATGCCTTGCGTGAAGTCGCCAGCACCCTGGAACGCTGCATCCGCCGCCCGGCGGACCTGGCGGCGCGCTACGGCGGCGAGGAGTTCCAGGTGGTGTTGCCAGAGACGGACCTGGCCGGCGCACGCCTGCTGGCCGAGCGCATCCGCGCCAATGTCCAGGCGTTGCCACCGTTCGGTGGCGACAGACAACCGGTGACCGTCAGCATCGGCCTCGGCCTGCACGTCCCCGGCACCCAGCAGGACCTGGCAGGCCTGCTGGGCAGCGCGGACGAAGCGCTCTACCGGGCCAAGGCCAATGGCCGCAACCGTGTGGAAGGCCCGCCAGGCTAGGAGCGGGCGCGGGCGGCGTCGCGCAGGGCCCTGACCTGGTCGTGGTTGCGCTGCACGCCTTGCAGTTGCTTCTCCACCACAGCGTAGGTCTGGTCGCTGGCGCTACGACCGAGCTTGACCAGGCTCTCGCGGGCGTCCTTGTAGGCCTTCAGGGCGAAGTCCTCGCCACGCTCGACCTCATTGAGCACCGCCTCTTCGCTCTTGCCGGTCAGCATCGACTTGAAGTTGACCCAGCCTCGATGCAGGTCGCCGCTGAGGCTGGTGGAGGTTTCCGGGTCGCCGCCCAGGCGACGCACCTCGCCTTGCAGCTCGGCGGCGGCATTGGCGCATTCACCGGCGCGCTGGACGAAGAACGCCTTCAACTCCATGTTCTTGACGTCTTCGGCAGACTCCTTGAAACCCTTTTCGCCATCCTTGCTGTACTCGATCAGGTCGTTGAGTACATCGATCACGTCTTTGTTGGGATTGCTCATGGCGCGAACTCCTTGGCAGGTGAGAGTCACCAAGAGCGGAGCAGGCATCGTGCCAAGCCAACACCAGAACCGATATCTCATCGAATCAAGACATTGAAAGAACCAAGCGGGGCGACTGACGAGGCGTTCTGCATGATTGCCGCTTGGGCGTTCGTGCAGATTGCAGTATGGTCGGCGCTTTGCACTGCCAAGGGCCGCCGATGAAACCCGAATCCCTGCAACTGCTGGTCACCCGCACCATGCCCTTCGGCAAGTACCAGGGGCGCCTGATCGCCGATCTGCCAGGGGACTACCTGGGCTGGTTCGCACGCAAAGGCTTCCCGCCTGGTGAGCTGGGCGGGCTGCTGGCCTTGATGCACGAGATCGACCACAACGGGCTGGGTGAGCTGCTGGCGCCGTTGCGGCGCAAACACCCGCGCTAGCCATCAGGGACCGTGGGGCGGCCCCGGAATCTGGCCCCTCAGCCTTTTACCGGCGCCACCGCCAACTCCACCCGCTCGCCCTTCTTGATCACCGCATACACCACCGCCGTCAGCAGGCTGCCTGCCAGGATCGCCAGCAGGTACAGCAGCGCATGGTTGATGGCATTAGGGATCAGCAGCACGAACAGCCCGCCATGGGGCGCCATCAGTTTGCAGCCGAAATACATCGACAGCGCACCGGTCAGCGCACCGCCCGCCACGCTGGCCGGGATCACCCGCAACGGGTCCTTGGCGGCGAACGGGATCGCGCCTTCGGAGATAAAGCACAGGCCCAGCGCCAGCGCCGCCTTGCCTGCTTCTCGCTCGCTCTGGGCGAACTTGCGCCGGGCCAGGAAGCTTGCGATCCCCAGCCCGATCGGCGGCACCATCCCGGCGGCCATGGTCGCCGCCATCGGCGCATAGCTGGACGAGGCCAGCAACCCCACCGAGAAGGCATAGGCCGCCTTGTTGATCGGCCCGCCCAGGTCGACGCACATCATCCCGCCCAGCAACAGGCCGAGCAGAATGGCGTTGGTGGTACCCATGCTGTCCAGAAAACGCGTCAGGCCTTCGAGCATGGCCGCCACCGGCTGGCCGACGACGTAGATCATCACCAACCCCGTGAACAGGCTGGCCAGCAGCGGGATGATCAGGATCGGCTTGAGCGCATCGAGGCTGCTCGGCAGGCGTGCCCAGCGACTGATGGCCTTGGCGCTGTAGCCGGCCAGAAAACCCGCGATGATGCCGCCAATGAACCCCGCCCCCAGGGTGCTGGCGAGCAAGCCACCGATCATGCCGGGGGCCAGCCCCGGGCGGTCGGCGATGGACCAGGCGATATAGCCCGCCAGCAGCGGCACCATCAGCTTGAACGCCGCCTCGCCGCCTATCTGCATCAGGGCCGCAGGCAATGTGCCAGGCTCCTTGTAGGCCTCGATGCCGAAGACGAACGACAAGGCAATCAACAGGCCGCCAGCCACCACCATCGGCAGCATGAACGACACCCCCGTGAGCAGGTGCTTGTAGACCCCGGTCTTCTCGCTCTTCTTCACGCTCTCGGTGGCCCCCTCGCCACCCGCTTCGATCTTGCCCTCGGCCAGGGCCTTGTCGAGGATGGCGGGGGCCTGCTTGAGGGCGATGCCGGTGCCGCAGCGATAGATACGCTTGCCGGCAAAGCGTGCGGTGGGCACTTCGATGTCGGCGGCCAACAACACCACATCGGCGGCGGCGATGGCCTCGGCCGACAGTGGATTGCGCGCCCCCACCGAGCCCTGGGTTTCCACCGTCAGCGGGTAGCCCAACGCCCTGGCCGCCTGTTGCAGCGCCTCGGCCGCCATGAAGGTATGGGCCACGCCGGTAGGACAGGCGGTGACCGCAACGAGCCTGGGCGCTGCGCCGAGGACCGGAGCCTGGTCAGGGAGTTCAGCCTCCAGCACCTGGGCCTGGGCCGCCGCCTCGTCCAGAAAACGCTCGCGGTCCGCCAGCGCCTGGGCCGGCGTGCTGCGGTACACCGGCTTGCCAACGAATCGGGCAAGGTCCACCGGGCCGGTGCTGACCACCAGCACCCAGTCGACTTCGGCGATCTGCGCCGGACTCAGACGGCCCTCGGGATGCCCGGCATCCTGCACCTCGACCAGAGGGGTCCAGCCGCGCAGCCGGGCCGCAGCCGACAGCAGGCGAGCACTCAGCACGCTGGACACCTGGCCGTTGGGGCAGGCGGTGATGATAGCGATGTTCATCGGCAACCCTCTTGTTGTTCTGTCAGTTGCACAGCGTTTTCCAGACGGGCCAGTTGATCGCGGTCACGGATACCGAAGCCGACCTGGGTCACCGCCTGGGCGGCAATGGCCGTGGCCCGGCGCAGCGTGTGTTCGCGCGGCTCTCCCTGCAACAGGCCATGGACCATGCCGGCGACCAGCGAATCGCCAGCACCGACGGTACTGGCCACCGGCACCTTCGGCGGTCGCCCGTGCAAAACCTGGCCTTGGGTGAACCAGCTCACGCCCTGCTCACCCTGGGACACCACTACGTGCTCGACACCGCTGGCCAGCAGATGCTGGGCGGCGGCACATTGCTGCTCCGGGGTCTGCACGGCAGAGCCCAGTGCTTCACCCAGCTCCTCGGTATTGGGCTTGACCAGCCAGGGGCCGACCTGAAGGCCGGCACGCAAGGCTTCGCCACTGGTGTCCAGGGCGATCTTCAAGCCCTGGTTCTTCAATTGCAGCAGCAGCCCATGGAACCACTGCACATCGATGCCCCGTGGCAGGCTGCCAGCCACCACCACCGCATCGTGCCCCACCGCCATCTGTTCCAGGCGACGCATCAGGGCGGTCCGTGCCGCCTCGTCGACGTCCGGCCCCTGGCCATTGATGTCGGTGACCCGGCCATCGTCCTCCACCAGCTTGATGTTGCTGCGGGTCTCACCCGGCACACGGATGAAACAGTCGGCAAAGCCGCGCCAGGCGATCAGCGCCTCGAACGGCGCCAGGTTGTCGCGCCCAAGAAAGCCGCCCACGGTCACGCGGTGGCCCAGGTCGGCCAGCACCTGGGCGACATTCAGGCCCTTGCCGGCGGCGTGGCTGTGCTGGCCCTGGCTGCGATTGACATGCCCTGGGCGAAGGGCGTCCAGGCTGACCGTGATGTCCAGCGCCGGGTTCAGGGTAAGGGTAAGGATCTTGGCCATCTCAGGAACGCTCCACCAACGCCCGGACCGCCGCGGCGCTGTCTTGTTGCAAGGCTTCGCGCGCCAGGGCGCGGGCCGTCTGGTGATCGGCCTGGCGAACCAGAGCCTTGACTTCGGCGATGCTGCGGGCGGAGACGCTCAGTTCGTCCACGTCCAGGCCAAGCAGTACCTCGACCGCCTGCGGGTCCGCGGCCAGCTCGCCGCACACACCCACCCATTTGCCGTGGGCATGGGCGGCGCGCACGGTCATGTCGATCAACTGCAGCACCGCCGGGTGCAGGCCATCGGCCTGAGCCGACAGGCTCGGGTGGCCACGGTCGATGGCCAGGGTGTATTGGGTCAGGTCGTTGGTGCCGATGCTGAAGAAATCCACCTCGCGGGCAAGCTGCGGTGCCAGCAACGCCGCCGATGGCACCTCGACCATGATCCCCACTTGCAGGTCGGCCACAGGAATCTCCTCGCGCAGGCGATCGACCATGGCCTTGGCCTCGCGCCACTCGTGCGCCTGCCCGACCATCGGGAACATGATGCGCAGGGGGCGGTCATCGGCGGCGCGCAACAAGGCGCGCAACTGGTCTTCCATCACCTGCGGGCGCTGCAGGGTCAGGCGCACACCGCGCACACCCAGGAAGGGGTTTTCCTCGGCGGCGATCGGCCAGTAAGGCAACGGTTTGTCGCCGCCCACATCCAGGGTGCGCACCACCAATGGTCGCCCGGCCAGGCCGTCGAGCACGCGACGGTACTCGGCCTCCTGGGTCGCGATGTCGGGCACCTGGGGATGGGCCATGAAGATCAGCTCGGTGCGCAGCAGGCCAACGCCCTCCGCGCCTTGCTCCACGACCTTTTCAATGCCGGTGCTCTCACCGATGTTGGCAAACACCTCGAGCGCATGGCCATCGCGGGTTACCGTCGGCTCATGACGCGCGCCCCAGGCGGCCTGCAGGCGTTGCTCGCGCAAGTCGCGTTCGGCCAGGGCGTGTTGCAGCTCATCCGCCGCGGGCGCCACGCTGACCCGGCCACGCTGGCCATCGAGCAGCAACGGCGTGCCCGCTTCGAGCAGCAGGATCGCGTCACCGGCGCCCACCACCGCCGGGATGCCCAACGCCCGGGCCACGATGGCGCTGTGGGCCGTGGCGCCGCCCTGGGCAGTGACAATGCCGGCGACCCGGGCCGGATCCAGCCGGGCCACATCGGACGGCCCCACCTCGGCCATCACCAGCACGTAAGGCTGCCGGGGTTCGGCCACCTCCTGGACAGCACACAACTGCGCCAGCACCCGCCGGCCGACATCCCGCAGGTCGGCGGCGCGCTCGGCAAGCAATGTGTCGTGCAGCGCCTCCTGCTGGCGTGCGGCACTGTCGATAACCGCCATCCAGGCGGCGGCCGCACTCTCGCCCCGCGCCAGGCGCTGCTCGACTTCATCGCCCAGGCCCGGGTCGGCGAGCATTTCCTGGTGGGTGACGAAGATCTCGCCGATGGCCTTGTCGCTGCGCTGCACCAGGGCCTGCAATTCGGCGTTCACCGTCGCCAGCGCGTCACGCAGCTTGTGCCGCTCCTGGGCAGGCGACTCACCGTGCAGCGGGTAGTCGATCTTGCGCTCGACCTGCACGTGGGCCGGGCCACTGGCGATGCCCGGCGCCGCGCCGACACCCTGGACGACGCTGCCGGCCGCCGGTGCCTGGAGCGCCGGCACAGGCGCTGCTGTGCCTGGCGGAGCAGCCTCGGGCAGCGGCTGCACCTCCTCGCCCAGGCCCTGCTCGATGGCCGCCAGCAACACGGGCAGGGCGTCATTGGCAATGCCGGGCTCTGCGATCAGTTCGAGCGTCTGGCCACGACGGGCGCCAAGGCCAAGCAGCTTGCTCAGGCTCTTGGCCGACACCGCGGCCTCGGCGCTGCCCAGTAGACGCACCTGGACCTCGCCCTCGAAACCTTTGGCCAGCTGCGCCAGCACCTTGGCCGGGCGGGCATGCAGGCCATGTGGGTTGGCCAACACCACCGACACGCTGGGCCAGTCGGCCGGGGCCTCGCCGCCCAGCACCTGGAGCACGGCGCGACTGTTGGGAGCCTGGTAGAGCATCTGCCCGCGGCCTTCGATCAAGACCTCGCACAGGCGCTCGAGCAAAGCTTGATGAGCGACCCCAAGGCTGGCCAGGCAGAACAGGCCATTGAGCGGCTGGTCGCGATAGCGCAGCGGCTGCCGTGGCGTGACGAAGGCCAGCCCCGGCTGGCGCACCTGCCGCTCGCTGTGCAACCACCACAGCCCCTCGCCCAGCGGCAACGGCTCGGCCTGTTGCAGCACGTTGGCGAACCCGGCCTCGACGCAGCCTGCGCGTTGCAGCAGGCGAGCGCCGCGCCAGGCCAGTTCGTCGAAGTCCTCGGCGGGCAGGCTCAGGCCCACCAGTTGCGCGTCCAGCGCCAGCTCCCGGGGGGCGCCCTGCAGCAGCTTGAGCAACGCCTCGGCGCTGGTGGCACGGCGCAAGGCCTCGGCGAGGTCGGTCTCGCCCAGGGCACGGGTCAGCAATTGCAGCAGGCGCAGGTGCTCGTCGGAACGTGCGGCGATGCCGATGGCCAGGTAGACGATCTGACCGTCACCCCAGTCCACCCCCTCGGGAAACTGCAACAGGCGCACACCGGTGGCGAACACCTGGTCGCGGGTCTGCGGCGTGCCGTGCGGGATGGCGATCCCCTGGCCGAGGAAGGTCGAGCCTTGCGCCTCGCGGGCACAGAGCCCTTCCAGATAACCTTCGGCGACCAGACCATCGGCGACCAGCCGGTCGGCCAGCAGGCGCAGCGCCTCGGCCTTGTCGGCAGCCACCTGGTGCATGGCAATCTGCTCCTGTGCGAGCTCGAGCATGACCTTCTCCTTTTGCAGCCCCGGGGCGGGTACTGAGGTATTGTTGTGAAATCCATGAAAAGGACCAGTTCAATGGCCCTGCGCAGGCACCACGGCAGGAAATTTGCCTGCTGAAACGTTTAATCTGACCAGATGGCCACGTTACTCGATAATCTGCCGACGAAAAAGCCCCATCCTGTCGGACAATTGCGACAATGGTCGCCTGCACACGTAGCCGACGCCAGGTGAAACAGCCCGGTCCGGCTTCGCAGGCAGCCCCGGTAATAACAAGGAAAATTCGGTGAAACTCAGCGATATCGCCCGTCTGGCCGGTGTGTCCGTGACCACCGCCAGCTACGTCATCAATGGCAAGGCCGAACAGCAGCGCATCAGCAACAGCACCGTCGAGCGCGTGCGTGCGGTGGTCGAGGCCCATGGCTTCACGCCCAACCCCCAGGCCGCTGGGCTGCGCAGCCGGCATACCCGGACCCTGGGCTTCATTCTCCCGGATCTGGAGAACCCCAGCTATGCCCGCATCGCCAAGCAACTCGAACAAGGCGCCCGCGCCCGCGGCTACCAGTTGCTGATTGCCAGCAGCGACGACCGGCCAGACAGCGAGCGCCAGTTGCAGCAGTTGTTCCGCGCCCGCCGTTGCGATGCCCTGTTCGTCGCCAGTTGCCTGCCGCCGGACGACGAAAGCTATCGCGAGCTGCAAGACAAAGGCCTGCCGGTGATCGCCATCGACCGGCGCATGGCCCCGGAGCATTTCTGCTCGGTGATCAGCGACGACCGCGATGCCAGCCGCCAGTTGGCCCAGAGCCTTCTGGACACGCGTCCAGCCAGCATCGCCCTGATAGGCGCGCGCCCGGAACTGTCGGTCAGCCAGGCCCGCGCCGGCGGCTTCGACGAAGCGCTGCAACCGTTCGACGGCCAGGTACGCCGCTACCAGGGCGAGTCCTTCAGCCGTGAGTGCGGCCAGCGCCTGATGCTGCAACTGATCGAGGACTTCGGCGGCCTGCCCGATGCCCTGGTGACCACCTCCTACGTGCTGCTGCAAGGCGTGTTCGACACCCTGCAGGCGCGCCCGGCCGACTCGCGCCTGCTGCAACTGGGCACCTTCGGCGACAACCAGTTGCTGGACTTCCTGCCCCTGCCGGTCAATGCCATGGCCCAACAGCACGGCCTGATCGCCGCCACCGCGCTGGAACTGGCCCTGGCCGCGATCGAGAACAAACGCTATGAGCCCGGCGTGCACGCCGTGGCCCGGACCTTCAAGCAACGCATCAACGCTGGCTGACCATGCGCCTGATCGACACCCACACCCACCTGGACTTCCCCGACTTCGACGCCGACCGCACCCAGTTGCTGGCCAACGCGGCGGCGCGAGGAGTGGAGCGCATGGTGGTGCTGGGCGTATACCAGGCCAACTGGCAGCGGGTGTGGGACCTGGTGTGCGGCGAGCAGCGGTTGTTCGCGGCCCTGGGCCTGCATCCGGTGTACCTCGACCAGCACCGCCCCGAACACCTGACGCAACTACGCGACTGGCTGGAACGCCTGCGAGGGGACCCGCGCCTGTGCGCCGTGGGTGAGTTCGGCCTGGACTACTACCTGCCGGCGCTGGACAAAGGCCGCCAACAAGCCTTGTTCGAGGCGCAGCTGCAACTGGCCTGCGACTTCGACCTGCCCGCCCTGCTGCACGTACGCCGCAGCCATGCCCAGGTGATAGCCACCCTCAAGCGCTACAAGCCCGCGCGTGCAGGCATCATCCATGCCTTCGCCGGCAGCTACGAGGAGGCCCGCGAATACATCAAGCTCGGCTTCAGGCTGGGCCTGGGCGGCGCGGCGACCTGGCCCCAGGCCTTGCGCCTGCGCAAGACCTTGCCCCGACTGCCCCTGGAGAGCGTGGTACTGGAAACCGACGCACCGGACATGGCGCCGGTGATGTTCCCCGGCGAGCGCAACAGCCCGGAACACCTGCCGGAAATCGCCGGAGCGCTGGCCGAGGTGATCGGCATGGAGGCCGAGCGCCTGGCTCAGATCAGCAGCCGCAATGCCTGTGAGCTGTTCGGCTGGTAGGCCCATTCGCGGGTAAAACCGCTCCTACTGGTTTACGCGGTCCTGAAAAATACCGCTGTACCTGTGGGAGTGGATTTACCCGCGAATCAGGCTAGACGCGAAACGCCCCGATCAGCCGCTTGAGCTCCACCACCTGGCTAGACAACGCCCGGCTGGCATCCTCGGTCTGGCAGGCACCTTGTGTGGTGTCCTGGGCGGCGCGGTTGATCGCCACGATATTCAAGTCGATGTCGTGGGCCACCGCCGTCTGCTGCTCGACGGCCGAGGCGATCTGCTGGTTCTGCGCCACGATGCCGCTCACTGCCCCCAGGATGTTGCCCAGCGCCTGCTGCACCTGGCGCGCTTCGTCCACCGTGCCCGACGCCATCTGGTGGCTGCTGCCCATCGCCTTGACCGCCGCTCCCACGCCCGCCTGCAGACGCTGGATCATCTGGGCGATCTCCTCGGTGGAGTCCTGGGTGCGACGGGCCAGGGTACGCACTTCATCGGCCACCACGGCAAACCCCCTGCCTTGTTCGCCGGCCCGGGCTGCCTCGATGGCCGCATTCAGCGCCAGCAGGTTGGTCTGCTCGGCAATGCTGCGGATCACCTCCAGCACACGACCGATGGCCTGGCTGTCACCGGCCAGCTGGTTGACCGCGACCACGCTCTGATCGATCTCTCCGGCCAGCCGGGTGATGCTGCCCTGCTGGCTTTCCACCAGGCCACGGCCGGTGGCGCTCTCGCGGTTGACCTGCTGCGCGCCTTCGGCCGCCAGGGCCGCGCTGCGGGCGACCTCCTGGGAGGTGGCGCTCATCTGATTCATGGCCGTGGCCACCTGTTCGATCTGTTCGCGCTGGCCACTGACCGCCTGGTTGCTGCGCACCGACACCGCCAGCACCTGGCCGGCCTGCTCCTCGACCGTCGAGACGGTCCGGCCGACCTGGCCGATCAGTTCGCGGATACGCAACACGGTCTGGTTGAAGCCCTGCCCCAGCTCGCCCAGCTCGTCCCGGCTGCGGGCCTGGAAGCTCACGGTCATGTCGCCGGCGGCGACCCTGTCCATGGCCGCGCCCAGATTGCCCAGGGTTTGGCGAATGGACACATAGAAACCGCTGTCCAGATAGATGATCAAGGCAAACACCGCAGCCAGCGCGGCAACCAGGGCGATCATGCGCAGGCGGTGCTCCTCCAGGCGGTCCTGCAACTGCACCTGCAAGTGCGCGAGCACCGCGTCGTTGAGCCGGTAGGTCTGGTCCATCAGGTCACTGGCCTGCTGATAGAACGCAGGCCAAGGCGCATCCAGGGTTTCGGCCATCACCACCCGGTCCTCGAACAAGGTGGCGGCCTGCTTCACCGTGGCCTGGCTGGCCTGGGCCAACGCGGCCAGGTCGGCCTTGGCGCGCGGATCGGCGGTCACGGCATCGTCCAGGCGGATGCCATAGTCAGCGGCCAGACGCTCCAGGCGCTGCAACAAGTCTTCGAAGCGGGCGCTGCCGGCCGAATCGATGAAGCCACGGCCCAGGGCCATGGCTCCCAAGGCCCGCCCCTCGCCCAGAGTCTGGGTGACCTGGCCGGTGGCGCTGCCAAGCAGCTCGGTCAAGTGCCGCACCGAAGCCTGGCTGTCCTGGTCGAGCCCCGACTGGCTGGCCACCTGCTTGGTCAGCACCTGGGCCTGGACCAGCAATTTATCGAACAAGGCCGCCTTGCTTTGCAGCGACGACTCGTTGCGCGCCTGGGTGAAGATTTCACTCAACTCCTCGCGCCGGTCCTTGAGCTGCGGCTCGCTCACCGGCAACGCCTCGAGCCCTGCGGCGACCTTTTCCTGAAGGTCGCCGATGCGCCGCTCCAGATCCCCGGCCTGGCCTGATTGACCGAGCATCGCATTGATCTGCAACAGATTGCCCAGGGTTTCCAGGTCACCGCGCAGGCCCAGCGCACCGGCCAAGGGACCGAGGCCTTGCAGCTCGACGCGGGTGGCATGGAATTCGTCGTAGACGTCACGGACCAGATAGAAGCTGGTGACCAGCATGGGGACGAAGAACAACGTGCTGATCAAGCTGAACTTCAGACCGAAGCTCAGCCGGTCCATCAGGGCGATGGCCGGATAGAGCAAACGCTTCATGCGCATCTCCTTGGATTCTTTTTATTCTGCGAGGTAGCACAAGGCCATAACGGCCAAGCGACCTGTATAACGCAGATCGAATCCAAGGTTTGTAATTTAAGGTTAAGCGAAACTGCCCTGGGCCACGTGGGAGCGGGTTACCCGCGACAGGGCGACACGGCGCCACCTTCTTAGCGGGTAGACCCGCTCCCACAGGCCCTTTTCAGAAGGCGCTCAGAGCAAGACCGTCCATAGGGCAAAGCATGCGTACCACAGCACCGCGCAGCGCAGCAGCAATTCCCACAGGCTGTCCAGCCGCCCAAGCCCTCGCTGGGTGTCCTCGTCCTCGGGCCCGTTGTCCGCCACCCGACCGACCCGGGCCACCAGATGCCCGGCACTGATGTGCCAGTTGAGCAGCTCATGCAGCATCACACGGACGACGGCGACGAAGTTGCCGACCAGGGCGAAACTCAAGGCCAGCACCCGCACCGGCAACCAGTCCAGGGCATGACGCAGCTGCTCGGCCCGCGCCTTGAGCGCCGGCTGCCGGCTGTTCTCGACACTCAGCGCCAGCAGGCGGTAGGCCAGGGCAGCGGCAGGGCCCAGCAGGAAGTACCAGAAGATCACCGCGAAGAAGCTCTGGTAGGCCTGCCAGAGCAGATGCCCCTGCACCCGCACCAGCAGACTTTGCGCATCATCGGCGGCCAGGCCCAGGTCCCGTTCGGCGACGTGCAAGGCTGCCTGGTCATCGCCACGGCGCCAGGCATCGCGAAATGGCCCGAGGGACGCCTTGATGTCACCGCGACCGAGGCTGTAGATCAGCACCAGCAGGTGCACTGGCAAGGCCAGCAGGCCGTAGGCCACCGGCTCCAGCACATGCAGCAACAGCACCAGCAGTGCAACGGGCGCCAGCACCAGGATGGCCAGGGTCCACCAGGGGTGGACCTTGCCGCTGCGTTCCAGCCGTACCAGCTCGCCGATGAAGAAACCGTCACGCTGCAACCGCTGGCGCAGGGCGGAGAATTTCTCGAACCAGAGCACCAGCACCAACACCAGAAAACTCATGCCTTGTCCTCATTGCACTGCAGGGCCGCACGGTAGCGGCGCCAGTCGAAAGCCGGGCCCGGATCGGTCTTGCGTGCCGGGGCGATGTCGCTGTGGCCGCAGATGCGCCCGAGGTCGATCACAGGCCAGGCGCCGCGGATCTCCCGGGTCAGGCGCTCCAGGGCCTGGTACTGGGCATCGGTGTAGGGCAGTTCGTCGGTACCCTCCAGCTCGATGCCGATGGAAAAGTCGTTGCACCCCTCGCGCTCGCCGAAGCGCGAGATACCCGCATGCCAGGCCCGCTCCAGCAGGGACACGAACTGGGTCACCGCCCCGTCCCGTTCGACGAACAGGTGAGCTGACACGGTCAGGTGACAGATGCTTTCAAAGTAAGGGTGTTCGGTCGGATCGAGCTGGTTCTGGAAGAACTGCTGGACCTTGCCCGTGCCGAAGCAGGCCGGTGGCAGGCTGATGTTGTGGATAACCAGCAAGGAGATGGCTTCGCCTTCGGGGCGCGCGTTGAAATTCGGCGAAGGGCAGTGGGTGACGCCGGAGAACCAGCCTGTCGCACGGTCCAATTGCATGGAGCAGATCCTGAAATCGCCAGGGAAGAGCTGCCAGTATGCCCCGCACCCGACAGCCTTGCATGTAAATGATTGTTCAGCGGGCCTGCTGGCAACGCAGATGCTCGAGCAGCGCCTCCAGGGCCCGCTCGAACAGCAGCCCGTCATCCAGCAGGCGGACCTCGCCGCGACGCAAGGCCTGCACCAGCCCGGCACGGTTCCACTCGCGCACCTTCATGCCGGTACGGTTGGCGAAGACGAAACGGTCGGTGCTGTCGATCACCGCCACCAGCTTGCAGCGCAACGGCTCGTCGTCATCCATCACCTCGACCCAGACGCCAACCCGCAGGCGCCGTATCTGGCTGAGCTCGGCGCCTTGCGCGTCCAGCCGCAACAAGGGGCCGCAGGCCGGTTCATCGGCCACCGCCAGGATGATGTGCTCGGCCACCAGGGTTCCACTCTCCGATGACGCCTCCTCCCCGGCGAACGCACGCAGGTGCAGCTGCTCCAGCTGCAGGAAGAATTCGCGGGTCGCGGCGGCGTCGATGACGATCCCGGCCAGCCCGTCACGCAGGGCCTTGAGCAGACCCGGGACTTGCTGCAGCAAGCGCTCTCGCGCCTGCGGCTCACGGTGCGGGGCAAGGCTTGCCAACAGTGCATCCATGGTCGCCAGCGCGTCGCTCCAGGCTGCCGAATCCTCGCCATGCTTGAGCCAGGCGAGCAGCAGCACCTGGCTCCAACCCTGCACCAGCATATGCACCACCCCCTGCGGCAGCACCCGGCCATGCAGACGCAGGTTCAAGACCTGCTGCACCCGTTGCCGGGCTTGCAGCGCGCGGGCGCGGCCCTCCTCGGCATCGCGGGTGCGTTGTTCGAGCAGGTCGTTGCGCCGACGCTCCTCCTGGCTGAAGACCAGGAAATCCTCGAGCAGGTCGCTGAACACGCAAAGGTCGTCGGCGAAGTCGTTGAGCAGACGCTGGACCATGCGCTCCACCCGCAGGTGCAAGCTGTCGCGGACGCCCTGCGAGCCGCTTTCCCAGCCGATCGCGGCGCCCGCGATCTCATTGAGCAGGCGCCGGGCCGGGTGGCTGGCGCGACTGAACAGCCCCTTGTCGAGCAAGGCCACCTTGAGCAATGGAATGCGCAACCGGCCGATCAGCGCACGCAAGCTCGGTGGCAGGTTGTCATCGACCTGGATGAAGTCGAACAGCAAGTCGACCAGGTTGATGGTGTCCTCGTCCGCCGTGGCGATGCGTCGACGCGTGCCGCTGCGCACGCTCACCCGCAACAGCAATTGCTCCAGTTGCTGGCCGAGGTCGAAGTCATCGGCCTCGCAGGTGGCCGGGACATAGCGCTGAAGGTGCGATAGCAGACGCAGCAGGTCGGCGGTGCTGATCGGCTGCGCGCTGGCGACTTGCTGCACCCGTGGTGCGAATCGGCCCCGGGCCGGGGCCAGCAATTGCTGTAGGGCGTCGAAGAACGCCTGGCCGGCACCATCGGGTTCCGGTGCCGCCTCGCGGGCCCGCTCGCAAGCCAGTCGCCGGGCCGCCTGGCGATGATCATCGGCGCGGCGGCGCGGCGTGGGTTCGAGGTCTGCCAGCACGCCCACGTCGGCCAGCAACTGGTTGGCCTGATCGTAGAGCTGGTCGAGATCGCGCAATACATAGCGCTCGAACAGCTTGAGCAACACCAGCTTGACCCTCGGACCGACGCCCTGGTTACGCGCAACCTCCAGGAAGTGCTCGCACAGCCGGTCCGGCCCCAGGGGGTTTGCATGCAGCGCCAAGGGCTTTCCCAGCAGGCTCTGGACACGCAGCGCCAAGTGCTCCAGGGCAAGGCCGTCGCGGGACAGCACGCGTGCCACCATGGTTTCGAGGGCAGCGGTGTGCGCCATTTGAGTCGAAGCGGGCGCGCCATCGATGATGGCAAACGACTGGGGATCGGCCTGGCCAAGGTGGGCGAAGCAGTCATAGAAGGTATCGAGGAAGCCGCGCTCGATGTTCTTGCGCTTGAGGCGCAGGTCGCGCATGGCCTCGAAATACAGGTTCTGGTCGAAACGATCACCTGTCCTGTCGGCCATTTCGAAGAGCATGTCGTCGGCATTGTCGAACAATGCCTGCAGCCCCTGGCGCAAGTGCAACGCGGCCTGGTCGCGCACCTGCAGGAGCTGCACCGGGAGGCAAGGCGAGGACATGCGTGCCCCGCGATCGATGGCGACCGCCAACGGCACCACCTTGCCTTCTTTCTGCATCCCGGCCTCCTTGTGGGTGTTCTTGCGCATGGCGCCATGCAGTCAAAAGCATGGCGCCAAATACTGGGCGCATTATCGGTAAAAACTCCGATCGCTTCTAGAGCGTTCTTCACACGCCACTAACTGACCACTCATTCGGCAAAATGCTCATTCACCCTGACCGAAGGTCAAAGCCGTTGCCGCTGTACACGCCGCCCCCCTGCCCTATAATCGCCGCACCTAGCTTGTGGAGCCGACCATGCCGAACCTACGCCTCGCCGACCTGACCGCCGAAATCGAAGCCAACGTGCGCCGTGCGCTGCTGGAAGACATCGGCAGCGGCGACATCACCGCCCAGCTGATTCCGGCCGAGCGCCTGGCCAAGGCAACCATCATTACCCGCGAAGACTGCACCATTGCCGGTACAGCCTGGGTCGATGCGGTGTTTCGCCAGCTCGACCCACGGGTGGCGGTGCATTGGCAGGTGGCTGACGGCGATCGCGCGTCGCCCAACCAGCCGCTGTTCCACCTCGAAGGCCCGGCACGCTCGTTGCTCAGCGGCGAGCGCACTGCGCTGAACTTCTTGCAGATGCTGTCGGGTGTGGCGACCCGGGCGCGGTTCCTGGCTGACCTGGTTCAAGGCACCCAGGTGCGCTTGCTCGACACCCGCAAGACCCTGCCCGGCCTACGCCTGGCGCAGAAGTACGCGGTCACCTGCGGCGGCTGCGACAACCACCGCATTGGCCTGTACGACGCCTTCCTGATCAAGGAAAACCACATCGCCGCCAGCGGTGGGGTAGCCGAGGCCGTCAACGCGGCACACCGCATCGCGCCGGGCAAGCCGGTGGAAATCGAAGTGGAAAGCCTGGACGAACTGCGCCAGGCCCTGGCAGCAGGTGCCGACATCATCATGCTCGACGAACTCACCCTCGATGAAATGCGCGAAGCCGTGCGCATCACCGCCGGCAAGGCCAAGCTCGAAGCCAGCGGCGGGGTGAACGAAACCACGTTGCGGGTTATTGCCGAAACGGGTGTGGATTACATTTCGATCGGTGCGATGACCAAAGATGTGAAAGCCGTGGACCTGTCCATGCGCCTTAGCCTGTGAACGGCTCGGGACTCAGCGGCGATTGACCCAGGGGCCGCTGTGCGGCCCATCGCGACGCAAGGTCGCTCCCACAGGGACCGCGTCGTGATGGGGACTTGCGCAAGAATGAAAAAACCGGCCAAAGGGCCGGTTTTTTCATGGGGGCAGGCTTAGAACGACGCGTTCGCCAGGCCGTCCAGATAGCGCTCGACGTCCAGCGCGGCCATGCAGCCAGCACCGGCGGAGGTGATCGCCTGGCGGTAGACGTGGTCGGCCACGTCGCCTGCGGCGAACACGCCTTCGACGTTGGTGGCGGTGGCGTTGCCTTCACGGCCGCCATTGACCACCAGGTAGCCGTCCTTGAGGGTCAGCTGGCCCTCGAACAGCGAGGTGTTCGGGGTGTGGCCGATGGCGATGAACACGCCGTCGACCTTGATTTCGTCGCTGCTGCCGTCATTGTTCTTCAGGCGGGCGCCGGTCACGCCCATGTCGTCACCGAGCACTTCGTCCAGGGTGGCGTTGAGCTTGAGCTCGATCTTGCCTTCGGCCACACGGGCGTGCAGCTTGTCGACCAGGATCTTCTCGGCGCGGAAGGTATCGCGGCGGTGCACCAGGGTCACCTTGCTGGCGATGTTGGCCAGGTACAGCGCCTCTTCCACGGCGGTGTTGCCGCCACCGACCACGGCCACCGGCTTGTTGCGGTAGAAGAAACCGTCGCAGGTCGCGCAGGCCGAAACACCCTTGCCCATGAAGGTCTCTTCAGACGGCAGGCCCAGGTAGCGGGCACTGGCGCCAGTGGCGACGATCAGCGCGTCGCAGGTATAGGTACCGCTGTCGCCCTTGAGGGTGAACGGCTTGTTGGCCAGGTCCACGGCGTTGATGTGGTCGAAGACGATCTCGGTCTCGAAGCGCTCGGCGTGCTCCTGCATGCGCTGCATCAGGGCTGGGCCGGTCAGGCCATGGGGGTCGCCCGGCCAGTTGTCGACTTCGGTGGTGGTGGTCAACTGACCGCCGGCCTGCATGCCGGTGATCAGCAGCGGCTTGAGGTTGGCGCGGGCGGCATAGACCGCGGCGCTGTAACCGGCAGGGCCGGAACCGAGAATGATGACGCGCGAATGACGTACTTCAGACATGTCGAACTCCTGTCGAGACGGCCGCTGGGCCGGCGTCGGTGCACCGGCAGTGCCGGCTGGAATGTAAAGGGACCTACGCAGCACTTGGGGAAGGCTATAACGCGAAGATCCAAAACCAAAAAAGTTGAGCGCACTGTAGCGAGGTCGCAGAGATTAAGGAAATATCCTTCGACAATCCACCTTATAGACTTGCTCTATCTGTGGACGAAACCGATAGAAAATCTTCACTCGCTTTTGTTACAGCCCGTTGCTCTCTTGCCTCGCGCCTTTCGTCGAGGCGGCAAACTCGGTAAGGTCAGCGCGTTTTCCCCTGATCCGGAGCGTCTCGATGCAAGCCCCTGTCCTCTCTGGCCCACAGTACCTGCGCGAAGGGCTGAAACTGGTCATGAGCCCCAGCCTGCGGCTGTTCGTGCTGCTGCCGCTGACGGTCAACCTGTTGCTGTTCGGCGGGCTGATCTACTTCGCAGGGCATCAGTTCAGCCAATGGGTCGATGCCCTGATGCCGACCCTGCCAAGCTGGCTGAGCTTTCTGACCTACATTCTATGGCCGCTGTTCGTCGCCTTGGTGATCCTGATGGTGTTCTTCACCTTCACCTTGGTGGCCAACGTCATTGCCGCGCCCTTCAACGGTTTCCTGGCCGAAAAGGTCGAGGTGGTGGTCCGCGGCCAGGACAACTTCCCCGCCTTCAGCTGGAGCGAGCTGATCGCCATGGTGCCGCGCACCCTTGGCCGTGAAATGCGCAAGCTTGGCTACTTCCTGCCTCGGGCCATCGGCCTGTTCATCCTGTCGCTGATCCCGGTGGTCAACGTGGTGGCCGCACCGTTGTGGCTGATCTTCGGGGTCTGGATGATGGCCATCCAGTACATCGACTATCCGGCGGACAACAACAAGATGAGCTGGCAGGACATGCTTGCCTGGCTGCGCAGCAAGCGCTGGCAGTCGCTGGGCTTTGGCGGCATCACCTACCTGGCGCTGATGATTCCGCTGGTGAACGTGCTGATGATGCCAGCGGCCGTGGCGGGCGCGACCTTGTTCTGGGTGCGTGAGCGCAACTGAAATCGCCGGGGCGCTTTGCGCCCCTTCGCGGGTAAACCCGCTCCCACAAGGATCACCACCAGCCCTGCGGGAGCGGGTTTACCCGCGAATAGGTCACTGGCTCAACTGGCTGGAGAACTGCCCCACCGCATCCACCACCTTCTTCGCCCCATCCTGGATCTCGACGATCACGCTGCCGGTCTCGGCGGCCAGGGTCAGGCCTTGCTCGGCCTGGCGTTTGCTGGTGTCGATGATGTCCACCGCCGCCTGGGCCAGTTGCTCGTTCTGCAGCACGACCTTGGCGATCTCGTCGGTGGCGGTGCTGGTGCGCGAGGCGAGCTGACGCACTTCGTCGGCCACCACCGCGAATCCGCGCCCCTGCTCACCGGCACGCGCCGCCTCGATGGCGGCGTTGAGCGCCAGCAGGTTGGTCTGGCCGGCAATATCGCTGATGGTCTTGATGATCGAACCGATCACCCGTGACTGGGTGTCCAGCGCCTGGATACCTTGGGCAGCGTCCTGCATGGAGCCTTCCAGGCCACGCATGACGTCGACGGTCTGGGTGACCACCTCGGTGGCCTTGCGCGCACTGGCGTCGGTCCCCAGCGACGTGTTGTAGGCGATGTCCGCGGCCCGGGCCACGGCCAGTTCCTGATTCACCTGGTCGGTGATCACGGTGGCGAACTTGACCACCTTGTAGAGCACGTCATGGGCATCGATGATCGGGTTGTAGGAGGCCTCGAGCCACACGGTGCGGCCATGGGCATCGACGCGCTTGAAACGGTCGGCGACGAATTCGCCGCGACGCAGCTTGTCCCAGAACGCCTGGTAGTCCGCCGAGTTGACCTCCTCGGGTTCGCAGAACATGCGGTGGGATTTGCCGCGCACCTGTTCCAGGGTGTAGCCCATTGCGTGCAGGAAGCGGTCGTTGGCCGTGAGCACCTCCCCCTGCAGGTTGAACTCGATCAAGGCCGTGGAACGCATCAGCGCCCTGATCAGGCTTTCGTGCTCGCGGGAGGACTCGATGGTGCGGGTCAGGTCGCTGGAGTGCATGCTGAAGTGGCGGATCCGCCCGTCGCTGCTCTTGACCGGTTGCAGGATCGAACGCAGCCAGGCTTCCTCACCGTTGCCGCGCAACAGGCGGAAGGCACCGTTGAGATGCTCGCCACGGGTGATGGCGTTCTTCATGCGGTGGTAGAAATCCAGATTCTTCACATGAGGAGGCACGATCTCTTCGATGTTGCGCCCGATCAGTTGCCCGGCGCTGTACAGCATCTCTTTCTCGAAGTTGCCGTTGGCACTCTCGATCCGCCCTTGGGGATCGAGCTGGAGTACGAGCATCTCGCTGTCCAGGCTGCTCTTGACCTGCTCGATGGACATCAGGTCCTCGCGCAACTGTTGGATTTCTTTCTTGAGTTTGCTGTTGAACATGACCGCTCTCCTGGAGCGTACCTCGAGAGTTTCGAATATATCTTCATCGGCTGGCCCCGAAGGATTCTTGAGCATCCCACAGGGAAATGTTCACCGCGTGCAATCCGCCCCGAAACCGGACTTCACCAGGGCGTCACGAAGCCGTCACATGATCGCAACGCTGCAGGCAGAAACTTTTTGACATGAATAGACCGCCCCTGCGCATCACCCTTGTCAGCGAGACGTTTGCCCCCGAGATCAACGGCGTGGCCAATACCCTTGGTCGCCTCAGCGAGGAGTTGCGTCAGCGTGGCCATCACCTGGAGCTGGTGCGCCCGCGCCAGGCCAGCGATGCCACGTCGAACGAAGGTGATGATGTGCTGCTCTGCCGGGGCTGGCCGTTGCCGGGCTACCCTGGCCTGCAATGGGGGGAAATCGCCAAGCGCACCCTGCTGCGGCGCTGGCGCAAGCAACGGCCGGACGTGCTCTACATCGCCACCGAAGGCCCCTTGGGCCTCAGCGCCCTGCGCGCCGCGCGGCAGCTCGGGATCGCCGTGGTCAGCGGTTTTCACACCAACTTCCCGCAGTATTCGGGGCAGTACGGCCTGGGCCTGTTGACGCGCCTGCTCACTCATTACCTGCGCTGGTTTCACCGGCGCACCGCAATTACATTGGTGCCAAGCGCCAGCCAGCGCCTGGAGCTGGAGCGGCGCGGCTTCGAACGCCTGGCACTGATGGCCAGGGGTGTGGATGCCGGCCTGTTCAACCCGGCGCGGCGCAGCCAGGCACTGCGTGACAGCTGGGGGCTGGGGCCGGACGAGCTTGCCGTGCTGCACGTCGGCAGGCTGGCTGCGGAAAAGAACCTTGGGCTGCTGCGGCCTTGCATGGAAGCCCTGCGCAAGGCGTATCCACAGCGCCGCATGCGCTTGATCGTGGTCGGCGATGGGCCTCGGCGCACACAACTCGAACAGCAGTTGCCCGATGCCGTGTTCTGTGGCGCCCAACGAGGCGAAGTGTTGGCCGAACACTACGCCAGCGGTGACCTGTTCCTGTTCCCAAGCCTGACCGAAACCTTCGGTAACGTCGTCCTCGAGGCGCTCGCCTCTGGCCTGGCGGTGGTCGCCTACGACGAAGCGGCGGCGGCCCAGCACATTCGTCACGGACACAACGGCGCCTTGGCCATGCCGGGCGATCAGGCGGCCTTCATCGATGCAGCGTGCTGGCTGGTGGAGGAGCACGAGACCCTGCGCAGGGTGCGCCTGAATGCGCGCCAGCATGCCAGCCGCCAGGGCTGGCCGGCGATCGTCGAGCAGTTCGAGGGGTATCTGGCCAGCGCCTGTGAGCGTGCGGGAGCCCAGGAAAACGAAGCGATAAAGGAAAGCCTGATGATCAAGCCGGGCTCAACGGCGCCGCACAGTTAGCGAGCCGTTCGCACCTTTTAAGGCATGCACGCCCATGAGGGAGCGGCCTTGTGTCGCGATAGGGCCGCAAAGCGGCCCCAGGATCCAAGCCTCCCACGCAATTCAGTAACGTCGCAAAGGATATGAGCTCAGCCCAGCGCCTTCTCGATCGCCTGCACCACCGTCGGATCGTCCGGCGCGGTGCGCGGCGCGAAGCGGGCCAGCACACGACCGTCCTTGCCGACCAGGAATTTTTCGAAGTTCCAGGTGATGTCCCCCGGGAACTCGGCGCCCTCGCCCGCCAGCAGGCGGTACAGCGAATGACGCTGCGGCCCGTTGACCTCCAGCTTTGCCCCCAACGGGAAGCTCACGCCGTAATTGAGGCTGCAGAACGCCTGGATTTCCTCTTCGCTGCCCGGCTCCTGCCCGGCGAACTGGTTGCAGGGCAATCCGAGGACATTGAAGCCTTTGTCCTTGTAGTCCTGGTACAGGTTCTCCAGGGCCTTGTATTGCGGCGTCAGGCCGCACTTGGAGGCGACATTGACCACCAACACCACCTGGCCCTTGAACGGTGCGAGGGGCAGATCCTCGCCGTTCAGCGCCTTCAACGTCAGGTCGTGAAATGCACTCATGATGACTCCCCTCACAGGTTCCCGGTTGTCGCTGGGGCGAATTGCGCCCACTAAAAAGGCGCGCGGTCAAACCGTTGCCCTTCCCCAAGGAAGGCAAGCCGGCTTGCCCGAGCGCCTGGCGACTCTCTGAGCTTAGCGCAGAAAATCAGTGGTGATGGCCACCTTCGCCGTGGATGTGACGGTGAGCGATTTCTTCGTCGCTGGCGTCACGCACATTGACCACCTTGACCTTGAAGTTCAGGCGCTGACCGGCCAGCGGGTGGTTGCCGTCGACGGTGATGTCGTCGCCGTCGATGTCGCGGATGGTGACGATCTGCATCTGGCCGTCCGGTGCCGAAGCATGGAACTGCATGCCGACTTCCAGTTGGTCGACGCCTTCGAACAGGCTGCGGTTCAGGGTGCTGACCAGCTCGGCCAGGTATTCACCGTAGGCTTCTTCGGGTTCGACGGCTACGTTCAGCTCGTCGCCGGCCTGCTTGCCTTCCAGGGCCTTTTCCAGGCCTGGGATGATGTTGGAGGCACCGTGCAGGTATACCAGCGGAGCACCGCCAGCGGAACTGTCGATGACCTCCCCGGCGTCGTTGGTCAGGGTATAGTCGATGGAGACAGCCTTGTTGGCGGCGATCAGCATGGGGCAAGACCTTTTGCAAAAGAATGTAGAGCGATCAAGTGTAACCAACGCATCGCCCGATTGCGAACGCGTGTCGGAGAATGACAAATCCGTCAGTCGGATCATCGGCTTCCATCAGGACGAAGATGGCCACTGGGTGGTCGAGCTCTCGTGCGGACATACCCAGCACCTGCGCCACCAGCCGCCCTGGCAGGCCCGGCCGTGGGTGCTCGATGCACAGGAGCGCCAGCGTCGCATCGGCGAGGTATTTGCCTGCGGCTGGTGCGCCCAGGGCACCGATAGCGATACCCTTGGCCGTTGATTCCTTGCACCGCTTATTTCGAGAAGCACGCATGCAGACATTTTTCATCGCGCCGACCGACTTTGGTGTCGGCCTGACGTCCATCAGCCTAGGCCTGGTCCGCACCCTCGAGCGTGGCGGGTTGAAGGTTGGCTTCTTCAAACCGATCGCCCAGCATCACCCCGGCGACACCGGCCCGGAGCGCTCCAGCGAACTGGTCGCCCGCACCCATGGCATCCGCCCGCCCACGCCCCTGAGCCTGGCCCAGGTCGAGCGCATGCTCGGCGACGGCCAGCTCGACGAGTTGCTCGAGGAAATCATCCGCCTGTACCAGCAGGCCTGTGTCGGCAACGACGTGGTGGTGGTCGAGGGCATGGTGCCCACCCGCCACGCCAGCTACGCGGCACGGGTCAACCTGCACCTGGCCAAGAGCCTGGATGCCGAGGTGATCCTGGTCTCGGCGCCGGAAAACGAAGTGCTCAGCGAGCTATCCGGTCGCGTCGAACTGCAGGCGCAGCTGTTCGGTGGCCCGCGCGATCCGAAGGTGCTCGGCGTGGTCCTGAACAAGGTGCGCACCGAAGAGAGCATGGCCGACTTCGCCACGCGCCTGCGCGAACACTCGCCGCTGCTGCGCGGCGACGATTTCCGCCTGCTCGGCTGCATCCCCTACCAGGCCGAGCTGAACGCGCCGCGCACCCGTGACGTGGCCGAGCTGCTCGGTGCCCAGGTGCTCAATGCCGGCGACTACGAACAGCGGCGCATGAACACCATCATCATCTGCGCCCGCACCGTGGCCAACACCGTGCCGCTGCTCAAGCCCGGCACACTGGTGGTGACCCCGGGCGATCGCGACGACATCATCCTCGCGGTGAGCCTGGCGGCCATCAACGGCGTGCCCCTGGCAGGCCTGCTGCTGACCAGCGACAGCAAGCCCGACCCACGCATCCTCGAACTGTGCCGCGGCGCCCTGCAGGCCGGGCTGCCGATCCTGTCGGTGAGCACCGGCTCCTACGACACCGCCAACCGGCTCAACTCGCTCAACCGCGAAATCCCGGTGGATGACCGCGAGCGCGCCGAGTTCATCACCGACTTCGTCGCCAGCCATCTCGACGCCGCCTGGCTGCATCAGCGCTGCGGCACGCCGCGCGAGCTGCGCCTGTCGCCGGCGGTGTTCCGCTATCGGTTGATCCAGCGCGCCCAGCAGGCCAACAAGCGTATCGTCCTGCCTGAAGGCGCCGAGCCGCTGCTGGTGCAGGCCGCCGCCATCTGCCAGGCACGGGGCATCGCCCGTTGCGTGCTGCTGGCCAAGCCTGAAGAGGTTCAGGCCGTCGCGCGCGCCCAGGGCATCACCTTGCCGCCGGACCTCGAAATACTCGATCCCGAGTTGATCCGGGGACGCTACGTCGAGCCCATGGTCGAACTGCGCAAGAGCCGAAACCTCAACGCGCCCATGGCCGAACAGCAACTGGAAGACCCGGTGGTGATCGGCACCATGATGCTGGCGCTCGACGAAGTCGACGGGTTGGTGTCGGGCCTGGTGCACTCCACCGCCAACACCATCCGCCCCGCCCTGCAACTGATCAAGACCGCGCCGGGCAGCAGCCTGGTGTCGTCGGTATTCTTCATGTTGTTCCCCGAGCAGGTGCTGGTGTACGGCGATTGCGTGATGAACCCGCACCCCAGCGCCGCGGAACTGGCCGAGATCGCGCGGCAAAGCGCCGAGTCGGCCCAGGCCTTTGGCATCGCCCCGCGCGTGGCGATGCTCAGCTATTCCAGCGATTCGGCCGCCAGCGACGAGGAGGTGGAAAAGGTACGCGAGGCCACGCGCCTGGCCCAGCAGGCCGAGCACGACCTGCTGATCGATGGCCCGCTGCAGTACGACGCCGCCGCCAACCCCGAGATCGCTCGTCAGTTGGAATTGGCAAGCCCGGTGGCCGGGCGTGCGACGGTGTTCGTGTTCCCGGACCTGAACACCGGCAACACCACCCACAAGGCCGTGCAACGCAGCGCGGACTGCGTCAGCCTGGGCCCGATGCTGCAAGGCTTGCGCAAACCGGTGAACGACCTGCCACGCGGGGCGCAGGTGGACGATATCGTGCACACCATCGCGTTGACCGCGATCCAGGCCAGTACCGTGCGCTGAAATGCAAAGGGGCCGCTACGCGCCCCATCACGGGACAAGCCCGCTTGTGTCTTGAGAGGGGATTAGAATCTGGAGTGAGAGCGGTGAATGGCAAGCTGAATGCCGTAGGTGCCTTGAGCACGAGTGGGAGCACAAGCTGCCATTCACCGTTCCACTTT
>Ga0153917_1000305_pt1 | contig 37438 bp, 29 predicted proteins | sample TSFL001MetaG_FD_104695 | JGI IMG/M metagenome (GOLD analysis project Ga0153917, IMG submission 104695) | Attine ant fungus gardens microbial communities from Florida, USA - TSFL001 MetaG | ecosystem: Host-associated > Fungi > Mycelium > Unclassified | place: USA: Florida, Paynes Creek Historic... | reverse complement strand
GCGACGAGCCAGCCGATGGGAATGAGGCTGCGGCGCAGGTTGTCGTACATCTTCCAGCGGCCGAGCATGGGAATGCCGCTCGACGGGCCGAAGAGATAGGGCAGCAGCTGCCAGTCGCCGCGCGCCCAGCGATGCTGGCGCGAGGTCTCAACGCCGTAACGCGTCGGGAAGTCCTCGACGAGCTCCACGTCCGTCACCAGCGCGCAGCGCGAGAGCGAACCTTCGAGCAGGTCGTGGCTGAGAACGGCGTTCTCGCCGATCCGCCCCTTCACCGCCGCCTCGAAGGCGTCGACATGGTAGAGGCCCTTGCCCGTGAAGGTGCCTTCGCCGGCAAGGTCCTGATAGACGTCGGAAACGGTGAAGACATAGGGGTCGACGCCGCGGTCGGCCGAGAAGATACGCTGGAAGGTGGAGGCTTCCTTGCCCGTCGTCAGCGAGGGCGTGACGCGCGGCTGGAGGATGGAATAGCCGGCGACGATCTCGCCTGTCGCCTCGTCGATGACCGGGCGGTTGATCGGGTGGTGCATCTTGCCGACGAGCTTGGTCACGGCATCGCGCATCAGGCGCGTGTCGGAATCGAGCGTCATGACATATTTGACGTCGGCCGGAACGACATTGGCGCCCGGCAGGAAGGTCGTGTCGCCATCACCGCGCAGCAGAAGGTTCAGCTCGTGCAGCTTGCCGCGCTTGCGCTCCCAGCCCATCCACGCCCCTTCGGAAGGGTTGTAGAGGCGGCGGCGGTGCAGCAGATAGAAGCGCGTGCGCCCGTCATAGGCATAGCGGGCCGAGAGCGTGGCGATCTCGCGCTTGGCATATTCCAGCACGTCGAGATCGGCCGGCGTCTCCTCGCTCTGGCTGTCGGCCCAGTCGCTGACCAGCGCGAAATAGATTTCGCCGCGCGGATTGGCCAGATAGTGGACTTCCAGATTGCGCACCAGTTCATCCACATGGTCGCGCTTGGAGATCAGACAGGGCACGACGAGCAGCGTGCGCGCATCCTCGGGAATGCCGTCCTTGAACTCGTATCCGACGAGCCGCGAGGGCGTGACGAAGAAGGTGACGAGCGTATTGAAGAGACCCGTCGCGCCTTCCGAGGCCGGCAGCGCGAAGAGGACGAGCATGATCAGCCATGCACCGTTCGGAATGTCGAGCTGGTCGAGGAAATAGTAGACCGCGATCATCGCCAGCAGCGTGAGGATGATGTTCGGGCCGGCAATGGCGAGCCAGTCGAGCTTGCGCGTCAGGCGCACGATGCGCTGGACGAGCGAAGGACGGTAGCCGATGCGCTTTTCGAGAAGCTTGCGCTTCTTGCCGACGAGGAAGGCGCCGACATTGGCCTCGTAGTCGGGATCGTCCCCATGGGCGGCCGCGTCTTCGGCCGTCATGGCGATGGCGGTCTCGGTGACCTCCAGTTCCGTCTTGCCGGAGCGGCGGGCGAAACGCTCGATCGTGTTGCGGTATTTGTTGCGCGAACCGAAATCGAGGTCGCTGTAGTCCGAACTCTGGCGCAGCGCCTCGTCGAGGCGGCTGACGCTCTCGAACCAGACCGGCCATTCGGTGTCGTCCACCGTGCGCAGGCTCTTGATGAGCGAGCTCATCGTCACGTTGCCGGAGGACAGGCGGTTGTTCTCCGCGACGATCAGCTCTTCGAGGTCGCTGCCGCGGCTCTCGATCCTGCGCTCCAGCCACTGGATGACCGCGCCGGAAGCCTGAAGGCCGTCGCGCAGGCGATAGAGAAGCTGGATGACGAAGGTATTGTCCTCGACGAAGCTCTCCAGCGAGCCGAGATAGGCGATGCACTTTTCCGGATCGTTGAGGCGGATCAGCTCGTCGGCCACCTCGTTCGCCTTGAAGCGCATCTTGCGCGAGCGCTCGACGCGGCTGGAAATACGCCGCAGATTCTCGAGCAGCACGAAGCGGATGAAGGAGGGCAGCGCCCAGAGCTCGCCGATCTTCAGCGCATCGAGCTTCTGGAAGCCCTGCACGAAGGCCGTCAGGCTTTCCACCGACACGCCGCTATGGGTATGGGCGACATAGAGCCAGGCGATAGCCAGCGTGCGGGGAACCGGCCTGCCGTCGATCTCGATGGTCGGCAGTTGCCGGAAGAAGCGGCGGGGGAAGTCGCGCCGGACCTCCTGGATCGCTTCCTCGATGACGTAGTAATTGTCGAGCAGCCATTCGGCCGCGGGTGTGATCTGCGCACCGGCCTCCACGTCCCGTGCGGTCGCCTGGTAGACGCGGAAGATCTCCTTCTCGTTCTCCTTGTGCCGCGGGCGGAACTCGAAGGGCTGGTAGCCGGGCAGGGCCGCCGTCCTGTCGCGCGCAAGCGCTTCGCCGCACTCGGCCAGCTCCTCCAGCGTCAGATAGGTGGCGCGGATGGAATCGTTGTAGTCGATGTGCTTGGCATCGGCATCACGCGGGGCTTGCGGCGTATTGTGAAGGGGCATGTTTCTGATTCTGGATCCGGCCATGGTGAGCCAACCGGCGGCGGCCTTGGCGCCGGAGGGTTTGTCGCGGACAGGCTTCGTCTCGGCGCCGCGATCAGCCATGACACCGGGCGGCGCCCTCGGGGCGCTTCACGGATGGAACTGGCTCAGGCGACACGCTGATTGGCATCCTGGCCGCGTGGTGCATGAAAACGGCATTTTTTAGCCGTAAGGACAGAGACTTGCAACATGTCAACAGGACCGGATGGCGCAGCATGGACCCTCATCTGCGGTTTTGGTGAATCCCTGCGCCCCTCGTTTGACGCGAGGGAAGACAGGATACTGGCGAAGCGCAACGCGCAACCGCGCGAAAAGTTCCTGTGGGGCATTACAACCGCCCTTTCCGGCAACCTTGGGGCAGTCCGGCTGCAATAGCGCTCGCAACGAAACGCCGATCCGGGTATTGCCATGAACGACCCCTTGGCGGCTTCTTCCGCCGGGCGTTGAATCGATCTGCGCGAATGAACACATATTGACATAAAGATATCTTTATGTGATCTCCAACATACGATTTGTCAGTACCGGAGGGCTCCCATGGCCAATTCCCACCTGGACACCCTGTTCGGCCCCGAACAGCCGCCGCGCGACGGCAGCGAAGTTCTGGCCGCACTCAAGGCTGCCGCGCAGGAGCGCATCCTCGTGCTCGACGGCGCCATGGGCACGGAGATCCAGACGCTCAAGCTCGTGGAAGAGGACTTCCGCGGCGACCGCTTCGGCGACTGCGCCTGTCACCAGCAGGGCAACAACGACCTCCTGACGCTGACGCAGCCGGCCGCCATCGAGGACATCCATTACCGCTACGCGCTGGCCGGCGCGGACATCCTCGAGACCAACACCTTCTCCTCCACCACCATCGCCCAGGCCGATTACGGCATGCAGGACATGGTCTATGAGCTGAACCGCGACGGCGCGCGCCTTGCCCGCCGCGCGGGCCTGCGCGCCGAGCAGAAGGACGGCCGCCGCCGCTTCGTCGCCGGCGCGCTCGGCCCGACGAACCGCACCGCCTCCATCTCGCCGGACGTCAACAACCCCGGCTACCGCGCCGTCACCTTCGACGACCTGCGCACCGCCTATGCCGAGCAGGTGCGCGGCCTCATCGACGGCGGCGCCGACATCATCCTCATCGAGACCATCTTCGACACGCTGAACGCCAAGGCCGCGATCTTCGCCACCCGCGAGGTCTTCGAGGAAAAGGGCATCCATCTGCCGGTCATGATCTCGGGCACGATCACCGACCTTTCCGGCCGCACGCTGTCCGGCCAGACGCCGGAGGCCTTCTGGAACTCGGTGCGTCACGCAACGCCCTTCTCCATCGGCCTCAACTGCGCGCTGGGCGCCAATGCCATGCGCGCGCATCTCTCCGAGATTTCCTCGGTCGCCGAGACCTTCGTCTGCGCCTATCCGAATGCCGGCCTGCCCAACGCCTTCGGCAAGTACGACGAGACGCCGGAGGAAATGGCCGAACAAATCGAAGGCTTCATGCGCGACGGCCTGGTCAACATCGTCGGCGGCTGCTGCGGCTCGACGCCCGCCCATATCCGCGCCATCGCGCAAGCCGCCGCGCGCCACAAGCCGCGCCAGATCCCGGATATCCCGCGCCATATGCGCCTGTCCGGCCTCGAGCCCTTCACGCTGACGGAGGCCATTCCCTTCGTGAATGTCGGCGAGCGCACCAACGTCACGGGCTCGGCGAAATTCCGCAAGCTGATCACCGCCGGCGACTATGCGGCCGCCCTCGACGTCGCCCGCGACCAGGTGGCCAACGGCGCGCAGATCATCGACATCAACATGGACGAGGGCCTCATCGATTCCCAGAAGGCGATGGTGGAATACCTCAATCTCATCGCCGCCGAGCCGGACATCGCCCGCGTTCCCGTGATGATCGACTCGTCCAAGTGGGAGATCATCGAGGCGGGCCTGAAATGCGTTCAGGGCAAGCCGCTGGTCAACTCGATCTCGCTGAAGGAAGGCGAGGAAGCCTTCCTGCGCTATGCCAGGCTCGTGCGCGCCTATGGCGCCGCCGTGGTCGTCATGGCCTTCGACGAGAAAGGCCAGGCCGACACCAAGGCGCGCAAGGTGGAGATCTGCACCCGCGCCTACAAACTGCTGACCGAAGTCGCGGGCCTCGCCCCCGAGGACATCGTCTTCGACCCCAACATCTTCGCCGTCGCCACCGGCATCGAGGAGCACGACAATTACGGCGTCGACTTCATCGAGGCGACCGCCGAGATCACCGCGACGCTGCCGCATGTCCACATTTCCGGCGGCGTCTCGAACCTCTCCTTCTCCTTCCGCGGCAACGAGCCGGTGCGCGAGGCGATGCACGCCGTCTTCCTCTACCACGCCATCCAGGCGGGCATGGACATGGGCATCGTCAATGCCGGCCAGCTCGCCGTCTACGACACGATCGAGCCCGAGCTGCGCGAGGCCTGCGAGGACGTGGTTCTGAACCGCGTGCCCAAGACCGGCGGCACCGCCACCGAGCGCATGCTGGAGATCGCCGAGCGCTTCAAGGGCGCGGGCGGCAAGGAAGCCAAGGAACGCGACCTTGCCTGGCGCGAATGGCCGGTTGAGAAGCGGCTGGAGCACGCCCTCGTCAACGGCATCACCGAATTCGTGGAAGAGGACACGGAAGAGGCGCGGCAGAAGGCCGAGCGCCCGCTCCACGTCATCGAAGGCCCGCTGATGGCCGGCATGAACGTCGTCGGCGACCTTTTCGGCGCGGGCAAGATGTTCCTGCCGCAGGTGGTGAAGTCCGCCCGCGTGATGAAGCAGGCCGTCGCCGTGCTGCTGCCCTACATGGAGGCGGAGAAGCTCGCCAATGGCGGCGGCGGCGACGAACGCCAGAGCGCCGGCAAGATCCTGATGGCGACCGTCAAGGGCGACGTGCACGACATCGGCAAGAACATCGTCGGCGTCGTGCTCGCCTGCAACAACTACGAGATCATCGACCTCGGCGTCATGGTGCCGGCGACGAAGATCCTCGAGACGGCGAAGGCCGAAAAGGTCGACATCATCGGCCTTTCCGGCCTCATCACCCCCTCGCTCGACGAGATGGCCCATGTCGCCGCCGAGATGGAGCGCGAAGGCTTCGACATCCCCCTCCTCATCGGCGGGGCGACGACCAGCCGCGTGCACACGGCCGTCAAGATCCACCCGCGCTACGAGCGCGGCCAGGCCGTCTACGTCACGGATGCCAGCCGCGCCGTCGGCGTCGTCGGCAGCCTGCTGTCGGCGGAGATGAAGCCCGGCTATGTCGACACCCTGAAGGCCGAATACCGCAAGGTCGCCGACGCCCATGCGCGCAGCGAGACGGAAAAGCAACGCCTTCCCATCGCAAAGGCCCGCGACAACGCCTTCAAGGCCGACTGGTCGGCTTACGAACCGAAGACGCCGTCCTTCCTCGGCACCCGCGTCTTCCAGGACTGGGACCTTGCCGAGCTCGCCCGCTACATCGACTGGACGCCCTTCTTCCAGACCTGGGAGCTGAAGGGCGTCTATCCCCGGATTTTCGAGGACGAGAAGCACGGCGAGGTGGCCCGCCAGCTCTTTGCCGACGCGCAGGCGATGCTGAACCAGATCATCGCGGAAAAATGGTTCACGCCGAAGGCCGTCGTCGGCTTCTGGCCGGCCGGCACCGTCGGCGACGATATCCGGCTCTTCACCGACGAGGCGCGCGACAAGGACCTCGCCACCTTCTTCACGCTCCGCCAGCAGCTCTCCAAGCGGGACGGCCGGCCGAACGTGGCGCTCTCCGACTTCGTCGCGCCCGTCGACAGCGGTCGGAAGGACTATCTCGGCGGCTTCGTCGTGACGGCCGGCATCGGCGAGATCGCCATCGCCGAGCGTTTCGAGCGGGCGAACGACGACTACAACTCGATCCTCGTCAAGGCGCTGGCCGACCGTTTCGCCGAAGCCTTCGCCGAGCGCATGCACGAATATGTCCGCAAGGAACTGTGGGGCTATGCGCCGGACGAGACCTTCTCGCCCACCGACCTGATCGGCGAGCCCTATGCCGGCATCCGTCCCGCGCCGGGCTATCCCGCCCAGCCAGACCACACGGAGAAGACGACGCTCTTCCGCCTGCTCGACGCGGAAAAGGAGATCGGCGTCGAACTGACGGAAAGCTATGCCATGTGGCCGGGCTCCTCTGTCTCCGGCCTCTACATCGCCTCGCCCGAAAGCTACTATTTCGGCGTCGCCAAGGTGGAGCGCGACCAGGTGGAGGACTATGCGCGCCGCAAGGGCATGGCGGTCGGCGATGTCGAGCGCTGGCTCGGTCCCGTGCTCAACTACGTGCCGACGACCGTGCGGGAAGACGCGGCCTGAGACCTCTCAGGCCGTCGCAAGGTTGAGCAGCAGCACCATGGCATAGCTGGCGACGACCAGCAGGCCGAGCGAAAGCACGACCGCCACCGTCACCCGCGGCCCGGCGCGCAGGACGCGCTTCAGGTCGATGCCGAGGCCGAGCGCGGCCATGGAGAGGATAGTCAGCACAGTGGCCGCCCTGCTCATGGTCCCGGCAAGCCCCGCATCGATGAGACCGAAGCTGCGCGCGAAAAGCATGGCGAGGAAGCCGAGGATGAACCACGGCACCAGCCGGTGCAGCGCCGGCCGGCGCCCGCCCGCCTTGCCCGAGACGAGCGACAGCACGAAGACGACCGGTCCGAGCATCAGCACCCGCATCAGCTTGACGAAGGTGCCGATCTGGATGCTGAGGGCAGAGACCGGCGCGGTGGCGGCCAGCACCTGCGGCACCGCATAGACCGTCATGCCCGCCATCACCCCGTAGCCCGTCGCCGACAGGCCGAGCAGCGGCACCAGCGCCGGCAGCAGCAGCACCGTCACCATGCCAAGCACCGCCGTGAAGGCGATGGAGGAGGCGACATCCTCCGCATCCGCATGGATGACCGGCGCGGTCGCGGCGATCGCGGAATTGCCGCAGATGGAATTGCCGCAGGCGACCAGCAGGGCGACGCGGCGCGAAAGCCCGAGCCCCCGGCCGATCCCGTAGCTGGCGACCAGGACCGTCGCCACCACCGCCGCGATGGCGGCGATCAGCGGCAGGCCCATGCCGGCGATCGCCGCCGCGCTGACGCCGGCGCCGAGCAGCACGATGGCGACCTCCAGGAAATACTTGGCCGAGAAGGCGATGCCGGGATCGAAGGCCTCCGGCCGGCGCAAAAGGAGGCGCACGAGCGAACCGATAAGGATCGCCAGCACCAGAGCCTCGATCCACGCGCCGCCCGTCAGCCTGAGTTCCGCGCGTTCGGCGGCGAGCGCGAGGCCGGAGACCAACGCCGAGAGAAGCACGCCCGGCGCCAAAGCGCGAATTCCAAGGATCGGATGTTTTTTGGGTGTTTTTTCCATGCGCAGATCAATGCGCTTGAAAAACCATTCGATCCATCGGCAAATATCTGATGTTTCATTCGATTGGATCGAACGATGATGACATTGGAACAACTTCGCATCTTCGTCGCCGTGGCGGAGCGTGAGCACCTTACCCGGGCTGCCGAGACGCTGCACCTCACGCCGTCCGCGGTGAGCTCGGCGATCCGCGTCCTGGAGGAGCGCTACGGCATCGCCCTTTTCCACCGCACGGGCCGGCGGATCGAGCTGACGGAGGCGGGCCTTGCCTTCCTGCCCGAGGCGCGGGCGACGCTGGCGCGCGCGACGAGCGCGGACCTTTTCCTCACCGAGATCGGCGGCCTGAAGCGCGGCACGCTCGCCATCGCCGCCAGCCAGACGGTGGGCGGCTACTGGCTGCCCCCGCTCCTCATCCGCTTCCACGAGACCTATCCGGCGATCGACATCCGCATGGTGGGCGGCAATACGGAGCAGGCGGCCGAAGCCGTTCTGGAGGGGCGGGCGGAGCTGGGCATCGTGGAGGGCGAGGTCGATCACCCCGCATTGTCGCAGCGCATCGTCGCCCGCGACCGGGTGCTCGTCGTTGCGCCCCCGGGCCATCCCCTCGCCGGCCGGCCGGTCACGCCGGACGAACTGACACAGGCCCGCTGGATCCTGCGCGAACCCGGCTCCGGCACCCGCAGCGCGCTGACCTCGGCTCTCGACGAGACGGCGCTGGATATCGCGCTGTCGCTGCCCTCCAACGAGGCGGTGCGCAGCGCCGTGCTGGCCGGCAACGCCCTGACGGCCGTCTCGGAATATGTGGTGCGGGACGACCTTGCCGCCGGCCGGCTCACGCTGGTCGCCTTCGACCTGCCCGAGCGCGCCTTCCGCCTGCTGCGGCACAAGGAGCGCTACCGCTCCAAGGCCGCCCTCGCCTTCGAAAAGCTGCTTTAAAGCAGTTTTACGCCCGGAATTGCGTCGCTTCGAGGAAAAGCGGAAATGCTCTAGTCGCCCCTGCCGCGGAACCGGCGCTGATAGCCGGGATCGTAGAGCGCGCTCTCGCGAAAATCCTCCGCCGCGAGCGTCCGGCCGACGAAGATCAGCGCCGTGCGCTCGATGGGCTCTTCCGCCACTTTTGCCGCGATGTCGGCAAGCGTGCCGCGCACGACGCGCTCGTCCGGCCAGGAGGCCTTGACGACGATGGCGACCGGGCAATCGGCGCCATAGAGCGGCGTCAGCTCTTCCACCACTTTGTCGAGCGCATGGATGGCGAGATGGATGGCGAGCGTCGCCCCCGTCGCGCCGAACCCTTCCAGCGTCTCGCGGTTCGGCATGGGCGAGGCCCGGCCGGAAACCCGGGTGAGCACGAGGCTCTGCGCGACGGCCGGAATGGTCAGCTCGCGCCCGAGCGCGGCGGCGGCGGCGGCGAAGGATGGCACGCCCGGCGTCATCGTATAGGCGAGCCCATGTTTCTCCAGCCGGCGGATCTGCTCGGCGACGGCGCTCCAGACGGAGAGATCGCCGGAATGCAGCCGCACCACGTCCTCGCCCGCTTCGGCGGCGCGGACATATTCCGCCTCGATCTCGTCGAGCGACAGCGGCGCCGTATCGACGATGCGCGCGCCCGGCGGGCAATATTGCAGCAGCTCCGGCGAGACGATGGAGCCGGCATAGAGGCAGACCGGGCATCTGCCGATGAGATCGCGGCCGCGAACGGTGATGAGGTCGGCCGCGCCCGGGCCGGCGCCGATGAAGTGAACGGTCATGTCATTCCCCAGTTTGTTGAGCCGGCTTCACCCAGCGCCATTGCGTCACCGGCATGGCCGGCCGCCAGCCGGTCATCTGCCCGACGGGCGCGGCCCGCGCGATGTCGATGCGGATGAGCGACCCGCCGAGCCGGGCGTGACGGGCGAGAAGCACCGCTTCCATCTCCGTCGTTACCGCATTGGCGACGAGCCGCCCGCCGGGTTTCAGCCCGGCAAGCGCCGCCTCCATCACCCCCGCCTCGCTGCCGCCGCCGCCGATGAGGATGGCATCGGGCGCGGCAAGCCCGGCCAGAGCGTCGGGTGCGGTGCCTTCCACGACGGAAAGCCCCGGCACGCCGAAGCCTCGCGCATTGCGGCGAATGCGGGCGGCGCGCTCCGGATGACCCTCGATGGCGATCGCCCGGAGCGAGGGGTCGGCCAGCATCCACTCGATGCCGATCGAGCCCGAGCCCGCGCCGATATCCCACAAGAGCTCGCCGTGCCGCGGCGCGAGCGCCGAAAGCGTCAGGGCCCGGACCTCCCGCTTGGTGATCTGGCCGTCATGCTCGAAAAGGCCATCGTCCAGGCCCGGCGTATAGGGGAGGATCCGCGCCCCTTCGCTGGCCGCGACCTCCACGGCACAGACATTCAGCATGTCCGCATCCGCAAGGGCAAAGCGGTCGGCCCGGTGGCTGCTGACCCGTTCCCGCGCGCCGCCGAGGGCCTCCAGCACGGTCAGTCGCGATGCGCCGAAGCCGCTCTCAGCCAGCAGAGCCGCGAGATCAGCCGGGCCGTCACTGTCCGAGGTGAGCGCGAGAATGCGGCTGCCGGAATGAAGATGCGGACGGATGAGATCGATGGGGCGGCCATGCAGGGAGACGCAGGCCGTATCCTGCAGCGCCCAGCCCAGGCGCGAGGCGGCAAGGCTGAAGGAGGAGGGAGCGGGGAAGACGCGCATTTCCGCCCGCGCGATGCGCCGGCAAAGCGTGACGCCGACGCCATGGAGGAAGGGATCGCCCGAGGCGAGCACCGCGACGGGCCGCCCCCGCGCCGCCAGTACCGCCTCGATTGAACGCTCAAAGGGGCTGAGCCAGGCATGCCGCTCGCCGCGGATCGCCGCATCGGCAAGCTCCAGATGCCGCGCTCCACCGAAGACCAGTTCGGCACCCGTGATGGCGGCCTTGGCCTCGTCGCCGAGACCGGCTAGACCATCCTCGCCGATGCCGACGATGGTGAGCCATGGGGCGGGCAAGGGAGCTGGATCAGGCGTGGACAAGAGACGCATCCTCATTCTGGGCGGCACGACCGAAGCGCGCGACCTCGCGGCCCGGCTCGCCGGAAGGGCCGATCTTGCCGTCACGCTGTCGCTCGCCGGCCGCACGCTCGACCCCGCGCCGCAGCCGGTGCCGGTGCGCAGCGGCGGCTTCGGCGGCGCCGATGGCCTTGCCGCCTATCTTCGCGGCAAGGCCATCGATCTCATCATCGACGCGACCCATCCCTTCGCAAGGCAGATCTCCGCCAATGCCCGCGCCGCAAGCGAAGCCACCGGCATTCCCCTGCTGCGGCTGGAGCGCCTTGGCTGGGAGGAGACGGAAGGCGACAGCTGGACGCGCATCGCCTCGATCCCCGACGCCGTGGCGGCGCTGGGCACGGAGCCGCGCCGCGTCTTCCTCGCCATCGGCCGGCAAGAGGCGAAGGCCTTCGACGCCGCCCCGCGGCACCATTATCTCGTGCGCAGCGTCGATCCGGTCGATCCGCCGCTCGATGCGCTCCATGTCGAATACCTGCTCGCCCGAGGACCCTTCGCCGTCGAGGCAGAGGTGGAATTGCTGCGCGACCGCCGCATCGAGGTGATCGTCAGCAAGAATTCCGGCGGCGATGCCACCTACGGCAAGATCGTCGCCGCGCGCATCCTCGGCCTGCCCGTCATTCTGGTCGAGCGGGCGGCGGCGGGCGATGGCCACCAAGCCGGAACGGTCGACGAGGCGTTGCGGCTTGCCGATCATCTGCTCGGTGCCTTCAGGAAGCGCGGCGTATAGACGAGGTCAGGCAGGCCGGGCCGCGCGATGATGCGGGTCTCCGGCGAGCCGATGACGACGCAGGTCGCCATGTCGGCGCACTCCGCCTCTGCTTCCCCAAGCGGCATGACCAGCATGCGCTCGTCCGGCCGGCCCGCCGCGCGGCCGAAAATGACGGGCGTTTGCGCCGGCAGGACCTCCCTCAATATCTCGAAGGCCTTGCCGAGCTGCCAGGGCCGCGCCTTGCTGATCGGATTGTAGAGCGCGATGACGAGCCCGGCCTCGGCGACCATGCTCAGCCGCTTCTCGATGATCTCCCAGGGCTTCAGGTTGTCCGACAGCGAGATGGCGCAGAAATCGTGGCCGAGCGGCGCGCCGATGCGCGCGGCGACCGCCAGCATGGCGGTGACGCCCGGCACGACGGCGAGATCGACGGACTTCCATTCCTCCGGTCCTGCATCGATGGCCTCGCAGACCGCCGCCGCCATGGCGAAGACGCCGGGATCACCGCCCGAGACGACGCAGACATTCACGCCCGCCGCCGCCCGAGCTAGCGCCGCCTCAGCGCGGTTCAGCTCCTCGCGGTTGTCGGAGGCGACCTTGATCTGGTCCGGTCGGAGGTTCAGCCGGTCGATATAGGGAAAGTAGCCGAAGAACTCCGTCGAGGCCTCGACCGCGCGAAGTGCCTCCGGTGTCATCTGGTCCGGATTGCCGGGACCGGTGCCGATCACATGCAGCCTGCCGGTCATGGACGCCCGCTCCAGCCGGGCACGAGCACCAGCGAGAAATAGGGCGCGGTATCGTCGAGCTTTTCCGAAAGCCGCATGGACTTGCCGGCCGGCGTCGTGCCGCGCTCGACATAGACCGCCTCGCCGAGCCGGCCGGCATTGGAAAGCGCCCGGCGGATCTTGGGCAGGTTGCGGCCAACCTTCATGATGACGGCGGCCTCGGTATCCCCGAGACGGCGCGACAGCTGCTCCTCGCCCATCGTGCCCGGCAGCACGGAAAGCACGTCGTCGCCCTGCACGATCGGCAGGCCGGAGAGCGACCAGCAGCCGGACATGGCGGTGATGCCGGGAATTACCTCCGTCGGGAAGCGGCCCGCGAGGCGCACATGCAGGTGCATATACGAGCCGTAGAACATCGGGTCGCCTTCGGACAGGATCGCGACCGTGCGGCCGGCGGCAAGATGCTCCGCGACGGCGGCGGCAGAGGCATCGTAGAAGGCGGTGATCCGGCTCTTGTAGTCCTCGTGCTCCTTGTCGATCTCAACCGTCACCGGATAATGGAGCGGCAGCTCCACCATGCCGGGCTTGAGCAGGCCTTCGACGATGGCGCGCCCGTTGCCGGTGCCGCCGGCCTTGGCGAACCAAGCGAGTACGTCGGCCTCACCGATGGCGCGCACGGCCTTCAGCGTCAGGAGTTCCGGATCGCCCGGGCCGGTGCCCACGCCGTAGAGTTTTCCCGTCATGGTCATATTCCCGGCCTAGCCAGCGCATTGAGCGCGGCCGCTGTCATGGCGCTGCCGCCGAGGCGGCCGCGCACGATGGCGAAGGGCACGCCATAGGAATTCTGCGCCAGCGCTTCCTTCGATTCCGCCGCGCCGACGAAGCCGACCGGCATGCCAAGGATCGCCGCCGGCTTCGGCGCGCCGTCGCGCAGGAGTTCGAGCAGGTAGAAGAGCGCCGTCGGCGCATTGCCGATGGCGACGACCGAACCGGCCATGCGCTCCAGCCAGAGGCGGATGGCGGCGGCCGAGCGGGTATTGTCGATTTCCCGGGCGATCTCGGGCGTGCGCGGGTCGCGCAGCGTGCAGATCACCTCGTTCTCCGCCGGCAGGCGGGCGGCGGTGACGCCGCGGGCGACCATTTCGGCATCGCAGAAGATCGGCGCGCCGGCCTGAAGCGCGGCGCGGGCCGAACCCACGAAATCCGGCGAGAAGACGAAATGCGCCGCCGCCTCGACAAGGCCGGCGGCATGGATCATGCGAACGGCGACGTCCGATTCCGCCTCGGAGAAGCGCGAAAGATCGGCCTCGGCGCGGATGATCGCGAAGGATTTCTCATAGATGGCCGTGCCATCCTTCATGTAGTCGTAGTCTGTCATTGCTGGCCTTGATATGCGGAAATAAGGGCGGCGGGCGCGGTGCGGTCGATGAGGCTCTTCGCCGTCTCGCCCTCCATGCGACGCGCGCGCAAAAGGGTGCCGATGCGCTGGATCGCCGGCTTGAGATCGCCGGCAGGCAGGGTGGCGGCGGGTGCATCGCTTGCCCGCCCATCGAGGACGAGCCCGACGCCGGCGGCCGTGCCGCACAGCGTGACGGCGGCGCGCGCCGGATGGGCGCAGCCCTTCGGGCAGCCGGAAATGTGCACGTCGAGGGAGCCATCCAGCAGGCCTCCCGCCTCCGCTACCACGGCATCGGCCGCGGCACGGGTATCGAAACGCGCCGAGGCGCAGCCGGCGGCACCGGCGCAGATCGAGATGAAGCGGCCGGGCGCGGTCTCCGCGCACCAGAAGCCTTCGCGGTCCGCACAGGCCTGAGCGGCCGCCAGCCTCTCCCCGGAAAGCCCGCGCACAAGAAGCGCCCGATGCGGCGCGAGGCGGAATTCTGAAGCGCCGCAGGCGGCAAGGCCCTGCACGAGGGCGGCGAGCCTGTCAGCCTGCATCTGACCGTAGGCGGGGGCGATGCCGAGCAGGCTTTCGCCGCCAATGCGGTGAATGCCGAGCGGATGGCTGGGAAGAACCTCGCAGAAGGCCGGTCCCGGAACCGCGCCGAACTGTGCAGCAAGCGCCGCGGCGTCGAGGTCGCGCCCCCGGGCGGCTGGGCCGATGGTGGCAAGGTGGGCGACGACCGCCATCGTGCCGGCGATGGCGCACTCCGCCGGAAGCACCGCGACCGGCCGCACCGTCCGCCGGTCGCCGCCGACCGAAAGCCGCCATCCCGCACCATCGGCAAGCGCGTCCAGCCGGATATCGGCCACCATGTCGGCAAGGGAAAGCACCCCGCCGCCATCGACGACGATGGCGAGCTTGGGCGCGAGCGTGAGCGAGGCCGCGGCAATGGCTTTGCGCAACACATCGGCGAACGGCGTCGCATCGGCGGTCTCGGAGGGATCGATGCCGGACAGCGGCGGGATCTCGATGGCGACGCCCGCCTGCGGCACGATACCGGCAGCGAAAAGTCCTGCGGCAAGGCGCGGCACCGAGGCCTCCGTCAAGCCGCGAAGCTGGAGATTGCCGCGGGCGGTGATCTCGATGAGGCCATTGCCGTGCTCGCGGGCGAGACCGGCAAGGACGAGCAGGTCTTCGCCCGTCAGCGCCGGGGCGGCCGGGCGCAGGCGCACGAGGAGGCCGTCACCGGTCTGCATCGGCGCGGAAAGCGACGGGCAGGCGCCGCGGCGCAGGGCGCTCGTTGCGGGGGCTGTCATGCGGCGTCCTCCTCACCGGCCGGACGGCGGATCAGGTAGGTGTCCATGATCCAGCCGTGCTCCTCGCGCGCTTTGGCCCGGGTCTCGGCGATGGTCCCGGCCATGTCGGCGAGCCGGCCGGAGAGCAGGATTTCGTGCGGCGTGCCGAGATAGGCGCCCCACCAGATCTCCGCCTCCGGATCCGTCACCGTGCGGAAGGCCTGCACGCCGTCCAACATGACGAGCGCATCGCGGGCGGATTCCGGCCAGCCTTCCGCAAGGCGGCGGCCGGTGGTGATCTCGACGGGCAGGCCGATGCGGTTGAGCGCGATGCCATGGCCGGCGCAAAGCGCCTGCGCGCTGGTGATGCCGGGAACGACCTCCGTCTCGAAGGCGACGCGGCCGGCGTCGCGCACATGCCCGACGATACGCAGCGTGCTGTCGTAGAGCATCGGGTCGCCCCAGACGAGGAGGCCGAGCGTCTGGTCCTCGCCGAGCTCGTCCAGCAGCGTGCGCTCGTAGATGGCGGCAATGGCGCGGTGCCAGTCATGCACGCCGTCCTCGTAGGAGCCGTCGGCGCGGCGTACCGGCACGGCATAGTCGAGGATGCGGCAGGCGGGGTTTTCCAGGAAACGGTCGCAGATCTCGCGGCGCACCTCGGCGAGATAGGCCTTTTCCGCGCCCTTGGTGGGGATCAGCAGCACATCCGCCCGGTTCAGCGCCTTGATGGCCTGAACGGTCATGTGCTCGGGATTGCCCGCGCCGATCCCGATGACCAGTATCTTCCTCAAATCCGTCTCCCGTGCGGCTGGCGCTCCCGGCTTGCGGCCCGATCTGGGTCCCGCACCCCTTCCTAACGCCAAACGTCGCCGGAAAACAGTCCCCGATTGTCGCAAGCCTTGGCTCAAGCCGCCTTGCGGCTCGTAAGATAGGCGCGCGGCGAGGTGCCCAGCATGCGGCGGAACATGGTGGTGAAGGCCGGCACGCTCTCGTAGCCGGCATCGAGCGCGACGCGCGTCACCGGCTCGCCGGCGGCAAGGCGCGGCAGGCAGGCGAACAAACAGGCCTGTTGCCGCCAGGTGACGAAGCTGACGCCCATTTCCTGCCGGAAGAAGCGGGTGAAGGTGCGCCGGCTCATGTTGAGGCGCCGCGCCCAGTCATCGATCTTCGCCGTCGGCGAGGGCTGGTCGACGAAATCGCGGCAGAGGCCGGCCAGCCGTCCGCTCGCCGGAAAGGGCAGGCCGAGCCGGCGCTCCGGCAGGCGGCCGATCTCGTCGAGGAGCAGGGCCATGATCAGCTCCGCCCGCCCGCGCTCCTCCGCCGGCGCGCCCTGCCGCACCACTTCGGCGATGAGCTGGCGGGCAAGATCGGTCACCTCGAGCACGGTCGGCTCCAGCGTGGCGGCACGGCCCTCGGGCGAATAGATATAGACCGAGCGCATGCTGACATCGCTGTACATCTCGACGGAATGCTCCAGCCCGCGCGGAATGACGAGGGCATGGCCGGGCGGGATCATCCAGCGGCCGCGATCGGTCGCAACCAGCACGACGCCGGAAAAGACGCAGAGGAATTGCGTGCGGCGGTGGCGGTGCCGCGGCACGGTATAGCCGCCCGGAATATCCGAACTGTGGACGAGGATATCCTCGTTGGATTGCTCCATGCGGGCGAGGTTGCGGATGTGATCGGCATCCAGCGCCCTGAGGCGCGCGGCGTTGAGTTTTTCCATTTTGGCCCACTCGCGTAAGAAATGGACCTCACCACAAAAGCAGGCCGCAAGCAATCCTTGTATTTCAGCAAAAATCGCCGATCTGGCGGATCATTTCGAGGCCAATATGTCGACTGTCGTTCCCGCGGCGCCGCGCAGCGCCGCCGCCACCACCTATTCCATCATCGTCGCCGTCAGCGCGTGCCACATGCTGAACGACATCATGCAGTCGCTGCTGACGTCGCTCTATCCGCTGCTGAAGGAGAACTACGCGCTCGATTTCGTGCAGATCGGCCTGCTCACCATGGCCTTCCAGGTGACGGCCTCGCTGCTGCAGCCGGCCGTCGGCATCGTGACGGACCGCTGGCCGATGCCCTTCTCGCTGCCGGTCGGCATGGGCAGCACCTTCGTCGGGCTGATCATGCTTGCCTATGCCCATTCCTTCCCCGTGCTCGTCTTCGGCGCCTGCCTGATCGGCCTCGGCTCGGCGATCTTCCACCCGGAATCCTCGCGCGTCGCGCGCCTCGCCTCCGGCGGGCGGCACGGCCTGGCGCAGTCCATGTTCCAGGTCGGCGGCAATGCCGGCACGGCGATGGGACCGCTGCTCGCCGCCTTCATCGTGCTGCCCTTCGGCCAGACGAGCGTCGCCTGGTTCTCGGCCGTCGCGCTTGTCGGCATGGTCATCCTCACCTGGGTCGGCAACTGGTATGCCGGTGAGCGCCGCCTTGCCGCCGGCCGGCCGGCCGCCAGCCGCGAGCTGCCCCTGCCGCGCGGCAGGGTCGCCTGGGCGCTCGCCGTCCTCGTCCTGCTGACGACGACGAAGAATGCCTATCTCGCCAGCATTTCCAGCTACTTCACCTTCTATACGATCGAGCGCTTCGGCCTCGACGTGCAGCAGGCGCAGCTCATGCTGTTCCTCTTCCTCGGCGCGTCCGCGCTCGGCGTCTTCATGGGCGGCCCGATCGGCGACCGGCTCGGCACGCGCTTCGTGATCTGGTTCTCGATCCTCGGCGTCATCCCCTTCGCGCTGATGCTGCCCTATGCGAACCTCTTCTGGACGGGCGTCCTGACGGTGCTGATCGGCCTGATCTTCTCCTCGGCCTTCTCCGCCATCGTCGTCTTCGCGCAGGAACTGGTGCCGGGCCGCGTCGGCATGATCGCCGGCATCTTCTTCGGCTTCGCCTTCGGCGCGGGCGGCCTTGGCGCGGCGCTGCTCGGCGGCGTCGCCGACAGCCACGGTATCGAGTTCGTCTACAAGGTCTGCTCCTACATGCCGCTGCTCGGCATCCTCACGGTCTTCCTGCCGCGCCTGCCGGCAAAGCACTGAGGCCCTCCACCTCAAACGGAAACGCCCGGCTCTCGCCGGGCGTTTTCGTTTCTGGACGGTTTTTCAAAGTCCGAAGGCATCCTTGAACTGGTACCACCAGGAGCCGATGGTGGAATACTGCGCGCGGAACATGCGCCCGCCGGGGAAGGGAATCCAGGGCAGCTTCTCGAACTGGCTGAAGCGCGACAGGTCGCCGTGGATCGCCTCGCTGAGGATCCTGCCGAAGAGATGCGAGCCGGTGACGCCGTGGCCACTGTAGCCATGGGCGAAATAGGTGTTCCTGCCGATCTTGCCCATCTGCGGCACGCGCGAGAAGGAGAGCGCGAAATTGCCGCTCCAGGCATAGTCGATCTTCACGCCCTTGAGCGACGGGAAGACCTTTTCGAGGTTTGGGCGGATCTTCGCCCGCACATCCGCGGGGTCTGTGCCGCCATAGACGGTGCCGCCGCCGAAGATCATGCGCTTGTCGGCCGACAGGCGGAAATAGTCGAGGATGTAGCGCACATCCTCCACGCACATGTCGCTCGGGATCAGTGCATCGGCGCGCTCGCCGAGCGGCTCGGTGGCAATCATCTGCGTGGAGACCGGCATGACGCGCGAGACGAGCTTCGGCACGACATGGCCGAGATAGGCATTGCCGCAGATGACGGCGGTATTCGCCGTCACGCTGCCCTTTGCCGTGTGGATCACCGGCTTTTCGGCCTCGTGCTCGACGCGGATGACGGGCGACTGTTCGTAGATCACGCCGCCGAGCGATTCCAGCGCCTTGGCCTCGCCGAGAGTCAGGTTGAGCGGATGCATGTGGCCACCGGTCGTGTCCAGCATGCCGCCGATATAGGCTTCGGTATCCACCAGCTTGCGCATGGCCGCCTTGTCCAGCATCTGGTGATCGTCCATACCGTAGCTCTTCCACAGCGCCTTCTTGTGCTCCAGCTCCTTCATGTGGGCGGGCGTATAGGCGGCGTAGATGTTGCCGTTCTTCAGGTCGCAATCGATCTCGTACTGCGAGACCAGGCGGCGGATGATCTTGCCGCCTTCCTGCACCAGGCTGCCGACGAAGGCGCCGGCCTGGTCGCCATAGCGGCGCTTGATCGTGTCGAGGCTGGCATTGAGGCCGTTGACGACCTGCCCGCCATTGCGCCCTGACGCGCCCCAGCCAATGCCCGCGCCTTCCACCATCACCACCTTATAGCCCTTTTCGGCGAGGTGGATGGCGGTGGAAAGGCCGGAATAGCCCGCGCCGAGCACGGCGACGTCGGCCGTGACCGCGCCTTCCAGCACCTTCGGCGTGCGGATGATGTTGCGGGAGGCGGCGTAGTAGCTGTCGGGATAGGCGCCGTTGCCGGCATAGGACTGGTTGTTGGCCATCAGACGATTTCCAGATAGGCGCTGAATTCGAAGTCGGTCACCTGTTCGGCAAAGCCGGCGATTTCCTGCCGCTTGCAGGCGATCAGCATGGAGCGGAGGTCCTGGTCGAAGATTTCCGAGACGATCGAGCCGTTCTCGAAGGCGGTGACGGCCGAGCCCCATTCGCTCGGGATGCGCGGCAGCTGCGAGAGATAGGCCCGGCCCGAGACCGGCGCCGGCGGCTCCCACTTGTTGCGGATGCCGACGAGGGCGGCGCCGAGAATGCCGGCCATGACCAGATAGGGATTGGCGTCCGCACCGGCAACGCGATGCTCGATGCGCCGCGCCTTGTTGTTGCCGCCGGGAATGCGGATGGCGGCGGTGCGGTTCTCGTAGCCCCAGGAGATCGAGGTCGGCGCATGGGTGTCGGGTCGCAGGCGCCGGTAGGAATTGTAGTGTGGGGCGAAGAGCAGGGTCGATTCGGCCATGCCGCGCGTCAGGCCCGCCACGGCATGCTTCATGATCGCCGACCCCTCGGCGGTGCCGTCGTCGAAGACATTGTTGCCGTCCTCGTCGATCACGCTGAAATGCATGTGCATGCCGCTGCCCGAACGCATGCCGTAGGGCTTGGCCATGAAGGTGGCGGCAAAGCCGTGCTTGCGCGCGACGCCCTTGATGATGCGCTTGAAGAACAGCGCGTCGTCCGCCGCCTTCAGCGGATCGTCGGAATGGATGAGGTTGATCTCGAACTGGCCGATGCCGTTTTCCGCGACCGCCGAATCCGCCGGCACGTTCTGCCGCTCGCATTCCGCATAGACGTCGGAGAAGAACTGGCCGAAATCGTCCAGCTCGTCGATGGAGAGGATCGCGTCGGAATCGAGACGCTTGCCGGTATAGGGCGAGATCGGCGGCTCGGCATGGTCCGGCTCGGCGTCGATCAGGTAGAATTCCATCTCCGAGGCAACGACCGGGCGAAGGCCGAACTCGTGATACTGCCGCACGATATGGGCGAGCGCCTGGCGCGGATCGGCCAGGAAGGGATCGCCGTTCTCCTTGAACAGCCAGAGCGGCACGACGGCGGACGGCTTCAGCGTCCAGCTAACGGGCAGCGCGCCGCGGCCGGTCGCCGCGCAGATGCCGTCCATGTCGCCCGAGGCGAAGACATGGCTGGAGCCGACGATGTCCTCGCCCCACACGTCGACGCCGACGATGGAGAGCGGCATGCGGATTCCGCCTTTCAGCACCTTCTCCGCCTGCCCGACGGGAACGCGCTTGCCCCGCAGAATACCGTTGAGGTCGCAGACGACGGCCTGGATGCTTTCCACGCCATCGGCATTGATCAGCCATTCGGAGTCTTCGTTGAGCGTCATGATCCCTTATCCATATCACATAATTATTTTTGTGATCACATTTTGCAGATATGCACACTTTCTTGTCGCCGGTCAAGCTGCTAGAACCTGTCACAAAGGCAGGGCAGCACGCCATAGCCTGTCACAGGAGGGATGGATTGGGCAACTTGGCGCTTGAGCCGCTGGCACGGCCGGAAGGCATGACGACGCATGAATATGCGCATCGGCGCCTGCGCCAGGCGATCATGGTGGGCTCGATCCGGCCGGGGGAATCGCTGACGATCCGCGGCATCGCCGAAGCCATGGAATCGAGCCCGACGCCGGTGCGCGAGGCCTTGCGCCGCCTTTCCTCCGAGGGGGCACTGCGCGTTCTCGACAATCGCCGCATCATGGTGCCGCGCATGACGGCCGATCGCTTCGGCGAGCTCGTCGCGCTGCGCGCCATGCTGGAGCAGCACGCCGCCCGCAGGGCCGTGCCGCACATCACCGAGCGCTGCATCGACCGGCTCGCCGAGATCGACAAGGCGCAGGACGAGGCGATTTCCCGCAAGGACAAGGCGACGGCGCTGCTGCTGAACCAGGAATTCCATCGCACGCTCTATACCGCCAATCCCGAGCAGGTGATCATGCCGATGGTGGAGAGCGTCTGGCTGCAGCTCGGCCCCTTCCTCGGCATCGCCATGGAGCATGTCGCCCAGCTCTACTTCGTCGACCGCCACCAGGAGGCGATCGCGGCGTTGCGCAAGCGCGACGAGGATGCGGTTGCCGCCGCCATCAAGGCCGACATTTCCGAGGGAATCGGCGGTTTCGAGCGCTCGGCCATCGAGAACCTGCTGCGGCTTGCCGGCCAATAGCCTGCACGGCTGTTGCCTTGCCCGAGGCGTCGATGCATTGATGGGCAAGGTAGAATCCTCGGGGCATGCAGATGAAGACGGATGTCATTGTTCTCGGCGCGGGCGTGGTCGGCATTTCCACCGCGATCCACCTGGCGCGGCGCGGCAAGTCGGTTGCGCTGGTCGACCGCCGCGGGCCGGCGGAAGAGACTTCCTACGGCAATGCCGGCCTCATCCAGCGCGAGGGCGTCTATCCCTACGGCTTCCCGCATGATTTCGGCGCGCTCTTCCGCTATGCGCTGAACAACACCATCGACGCGCATTACCACCCCTCGGCCATCCCGGGCATCATTCCTTTCCTTGCCCGCTACTGGTGGCATTCCGGCTTCCGCCAGCACCAGAGCATCGCCCATCTCTATGCCCCGCTCATCGAGCATTCGATCAGCGAGCATGCCGACCTGATCGCCGCCTCCGGCGCCGACGACCTCATCCGCAAGGATGGCTGGATGAAGGTTTTTCGCACGGAGAAGGAGAGGGACAAGGCCTATGCGGAAGCGGAAAAACTCTCCGCCAATTTCGGCGTCAACCACCAGAAGCTGACGACCGCCGAGGTCGCCACCGCCGAGCCGCATATCCGCGCGGAGCTGACCGGTGGGCTGCGCTGGACCGACCCCTGGTCGATCCGCGACCCGCAGAGCCTGCTGAAACGCTACCTCGCCTATTTCCAGTCGCTCGGCGGCATGCTGAAATCCGGCGACGCGGCGACCATCGAGCATGTGCTCGAAGGCGAGGGCTGGCGCATCGCCACGCCGGAAGGCCCGCTGGAGGCGAAGGACGTCGTCGTCGCCCTCGGCCCCTGGGCCGATACGGTGACACGCAAGCTCGGCTATCACTTCCCGCTCGCCGTCAAGCGCGGCTATCACATGCACTACGGCGCGGAGGAAGGCGCGACGCTCAACAACTGGGTGCTCGACGCCGAGCGCGGCTATTTCCTCGCGCCCATGCTGCGCGGCATCCGCCTCACCACCGGCGCGGAATTTGCCCGGCGCGATGCGCGCAAGACCCCGGTCCAGCTTCGCCGCGCCGAAAAGGTCGCCCGCGACTTCTTCCCCCTCGCCGAACGCCGCGACGAGGAACCCTGGATGGGCGCCCGACCCTGCACGCCGGACATGATGCCGATCATCGGCAAGGCCCCGCGCCACGCCGGCCTCTGGTTCGCCTTCGGTCACGCCCACCACGGCATGACCCTCGGCCCCATCACCGGCCGCATCCTGGCAGAGAAGATGCTCGGCGAGCGCACGACGATCAATATCGGGCCGTACCGGCCGGAGCGGTTCATCGCGTGAAGGTGACGAGCCTTGCTTTGATTGAACTTGGCCACCTCGCTCTTCCCGCTCACCCCTCGCCTACCGCCGGATCCGCGTCGACAGGATGATCGACGATAGCGTGCGCTCCACGCCGTCGATGGCGCCGATGCGGTCGATCAGGTGGTCCAGCTCCGCGATCGACGTGGCCTCCACCACGGCGATGAGGTCGAAGCTGCCGCTGACGGAATGGAGCGTGCGCACGGCGGAAATGGCGTGCAGGTCCGTCGTGATGCGGGCGAGGGTTTTCGGCGCGATGGTGATCAGCACGTGAGCCTTCACCATGCCGCTCTCATAGGCGTCGGACAGTTTGACGCCGTAGCCGGCGATCACGCCGTCGCGCTCCAGCCGGTCGATCTTCGCCTGCACGGTGGTGCGCGACAGGCCCAGCTTGCGGGCGATGGTGGCCGTCTGTTCGCGGGCGTTCTCGCTGAGGATGGCGAGGAGTTCGCGATCCTTGGGTCCTAACGTCGAAATGCTCATTTTTTCCGTCGTTCTGCCGATATCGATGGCGCATTATGTCAGATATGGCGCTTTAAATCGACAGTGCCCGCCCTCAAAATAGGCGCATCAATTCATGCCGGAGGGTAATCACATGAAGGACATCGTCGTCATCGGCGCAGGCAAGATCGGCTCGACCATCGCGCGCATGCTGGCCCATAGCGGGGACTACCGCGTCACCGTCGCCGACCGCTCGGAAGAGCAGCTGGCCGCCATCGAGAAGCACGAGGCCGTCTCGACCGTCGCCGTCGACATCGCCGACGCTGCCGCCATGAAGGCGCTGCTCACCGGCAAGTTCGCCGTACTCTCGGCTGCCCCCTATCACCTGACGGTCGCGATCGCCGAAGCTGCCGCCGCTGCCGGCGTGCACTATCTCGACCTCACGGAAGACGTCGAATCCACCCGCCAGGTCAAGCGCATCGCCGAGAACGCCAAGACGGCCTTCATTCCGCAGTGCGGCCTCGCACCGGGCTTCATCTCCATCGTCGCCAACGACCTCGCAAGCCGCTTCGACACGCTCGACAGCGTTCGCATGCGCGTCGGCGCCCTGCCGCAGTACCCGTCCAACGCTCTCAACTATAACCTGACCTGGAGCACGGACGGTGTCATCAACGAATATATCGAGCCCTGCGAAGCCATCGTCGAAGGCGCGCTGATCGAGGTTCCGGCCCTCGAAGAGCGTGAAGAATTCTCGCTCGACGGCGTCACCTACGAAGCCTTCAACACCTCGGGCGGCCTCGGCACGCTCTGCGAGACGCTGAAGGGCAAGGTTCGCACGCTGAACTACCGCACGATCCGCTATCCGGGCCACGCCGCCATCATGAAGGCGCTGCTCAACGACCTCGGCCTGCGTCATCGCCGCGAAGTCCTGAAGGACATCTTCGAAAACGCCCTGCCGACCACCACGCAGGACGTCGTGATCATCTTTGTGACCGTTTCCGGTCGCAAGGGTGGCCGCCTGATCCAGGAAACCTACGCCAACAAGGTCTATAGCGCTCCGGTCGCCGGCGCCCTGCATTCCGCCATTCAGATCACGACGGCAGGCTCGATCTGCGCCGTGCTCGACATGCTGGCCGACGGCTCGCTGCGCGCCGAAGGCTTCGTCCGCCAGGAAGAAATCGCCCTCGACGCCTTCCTCGCCAACCGCTTCGGCCACTACTACGCCCAGGAAAACCGCGGCGCGCACGCCGCCTGATTTTCCCGACTTCTTCAACGCCCCGGCCAGACCGGGGCGTTTTCGCATCGTGGCCCGGCCGCGGGGAAGCAAAGAACGCCAGCAAGGCGCGAGTAGATAAAAATGGGGCCTCTTCGAGGCCCTTTTCTTTTGCAATCAGGCGGCGCTCGGCCGAAAGGCGATCACGCCCTCCGTCCGCGACCGCACGGCCGGCGTCGCAACGCATGTCGCGACCGCCTCGTAGCCCCGCGCGCCCTTGTGGGGTGCCACGACCATCGGCACGTCGTGATTGGCCAAGCAGTAGAGGATGGTTTCGTCCGCCGAAATATCCGAAAGGTCGAGGATCGACGAGGAGCGCGTGAGCAGGAACAGCGGGCGTTTCCCGAAAGGCCGGCTTCGCAGGTAGCGCCGCAGCACCTGCTGCGTGGCCTGATCCAGTCCCTGCTCGACCATGTCGATGACAAGGGCCGCCGCCTGCGAGGCTTCGATGGCGAGGATCAACGCCGTCAGGGCCGGCGAGGCGTTCGCGCCCTGCTCGACGAGCCGGCGAAGATGGCTGTCGCTTCGCGCCCGTACCGCCGCATCGCTGTCCGCCAACCGCTCCAGGCCGATAAAGGCAGCGTCCGGCAAGGTTTCGGCAATCGCCTGCGCCAGCCGCGTCTTGCCGCTTCCCAGGGGGCCGGTGATGTAGGTGACGGGCTTGATGGCCGGGAGGTCGAACCGCTCGCCGCCCCAAGGCCACGGCAATTCCAGCGAAATCGTCCTCTCCGCCGGCGATACCGCCCGCCTTCGCACCGCCTCGACCGACCGCACGGTCTCGGCCAGATCATCGAGCTGGCGTTCGAGGCCGGCTTGATGGGCGGCGAGCGCGGCGCCGAGATTGTCGCCACCGGCCGACAGGACGGCCTTGATCTGCGCAAGGCCCATCCCGAGCCGCCGCAAGGCGGCGACTTCCCTTGCGCGGGCCAGTTCGGACGGACCGTATATCCGCCAGCCGGCGGCCGTGCGCAGCGGCGCCAGCAGTCCATTCTGCTCGTAGAGCCGGAGCGCCTTGGCCGAGACGCCGAGTTCCCTTGCCGCTTCAGCGGCGGTCAGATGAAGGCTGGACCTGCGCACGAATCACCTCCCTGTCGTTCACCACCCTTTTATGCGGTCGGCCCCCGGGGCCGGGTCAAGCAGACGTTTCGGCAAAGAAAAACCCGCCGCAGGCTGGCTGCGGCGGGCCGAGAAGGCGAGGTGCGCGGGCAGCTCAGGAGAGCCGTGCGCAGGCCTCTGCGATGCGCTTCAGCGCTTCCGTCAGTTCCGCTTCCGACGTGGCGTAGGAGATGCGGAAATAGGGCGAGAGGCCGAAGGCCGAGCCCGGGACGACGGCGACATTCGCGTCTTCGAGGAGGTAATCCGTGAAGTCGCTGTCGGCCTCGATGCGCTTGCCCTTCGGCGTCGTCTTGCCGATCACGCCGGCGCAGCCGGAGAAGGTGTAGAACGCGCCTTCCGGGGTGCGGCAGGCAAGGCCGGGAATGGCGTTCAGCGCGGAGACAACGAGGTCACGGCGGTGCTTGAAGCTTGCCTGGCGGTCCTTCAGGAAGTCCTGGGGGCCGTTCAGCGCCTCGACCGAAGCGGCCTGGCTGACCGAGGACGGGCAGGAGGTCGCCTGGCTCTGGATCACGGCCATGGCCTTGATCAGTGCCTTCGGGCCGCCGGCATAGCCGATGCGCCAGCCGGTCATCGCATAGGCCTTCGAGACGCCGTTGATCGTCAGCGCGCGGCTTTTCAGGCGCGGCTCGATGGCGACCGGGGTCACGAACTTGAAGCCGTCATAGACGATGTGCTCGTACATGTCGTCGACCATCAGCCAGACATGCGGATGACGCAGCAGCACGTCGAGCAGCGGGCGGTAGTCGGCCTCGCCATAGGCGGCGCCCGATGGGTTCGACGGCGAGTTGAAGAGCACCCAGCGGGTCTTCGGCGTGATCGCCTTTTCCAGCTGCTCGGCCTTCAGGCGGAAGCCGGCTTCCGCGTCGCAGGGGATCAGCACCGGCACGCCGCCGCAGATTTCCACGATGTCGGAGTAGGACGTCCAGTAGGGCGTCGGGATGATCACCTCGTCGCCCGGATTGACCGTCGCCATGAAGGCGTTGAAGAGGATCTGCTTGGCGCCCGTCGCGACGGTGACTTCGTCGATTGCGTAATCGACGCCGTTCTCGCGGCGGAACTTTTCCGAGATCGCCTTCTTCAGTTCCGGCGTGCCGTCGAGCGCGGTATATTTGGTGTCGCCCTTGTCGATGGCGGCCTTGGCGGCGGCCTTGACGTTGTCGGGCGTATCGAAGTCAGGTTCGCCGGCGCCGAGGATGATGACCGGCAGGCCTTCCTTCTTCATGGCAGCGGCGCGGGCGCCGATCTGCAGGATTTTCGAAACGCCGATGGCGGCGATGCGCGAGGCGGGCACAAAGCCCGCCTCCTCGATCTTGGTCTGGCTGTTCATGGCCGCTTACTCGATATCAAAGGAGACGCCCTGGGCGAGCGGCAGTGCCTTCGAGTAGTTCACCGTGTTGGTGGCGCGGCGCATGTAGGCCTTCCAGGCGTCGGAGCCGGATTCGCGGCCGCCGCCGGTTTCCTTCTCGCCGCCGAATGCGCCGCCGATTTCAGCGCCCGAGGTGCCGATGTTGACGTTCGCGATGCCGCAGTCCGAACCGTCGGCCGACAGGAAGCGCTCGGCTTCCTGAACGTTGAGCGTGAAGATCGACGAGGAGAGACCGGCCGAAACGGCATTATGGTCTTCCAGCACGGCTTCGAAATCGGAATACTTCATGACGTAGAGGATCGGCGCGAAGGTCTCTTCGAGAACCGGGCCGGCCTGCTTCGGCATTTCGACGATGGCGGGCTTGACGTAGTAGGCCGTGTCCTTGCCGGCTTCGGCCACACGCTCGCCGCCGGTGACGGAACCGCCCTCGGCCTTGGCCGCCGCGATTGCCTTCTGCATGCCGTCGAAGGCCTGCTTGTCGACCAGCGGGCCGACGAGAGCGGAGGTTTCGAGCGGGTTGCCGACGGAAACGCTGGTGTAGGCCTTCTTCAGGCGCGGAACGAGCTGGTCGTAGACGCTGTCATGCACGAAGAGGCGGCGCAGCGTCGTGCAGCGCTGGCCGGCGGTGCCCATGGCGCCGAAGGCAATCGCGCGCAGCGCCATGTCGAGATCGGCCGAGGGGCAGACGATGCCGGCATTGTTGCCGCCGAGCTCGAGGATCGAGCGGGCGAAACGCTTGGCGAGACGCGGGCCGACTTCCTTGCCCATGCGGGTGGAGCCGGTGGCCGAGACGAGCGCGACCTTGTGGTTGTCGACGAGGGCCTCGCCGATGGTGCGGTCGCCGATGAGGACGATCGACAGGTTGGCCGGGGCGTCGCCGAAGCGGGCAAGCGCACGCTCGAAGATCGCCTGGCAGGCAAGCGCCGTCAGCGGGGTCTTTTCGGAGGGCTTCCAGACGATGGAATTGCCGGCGACGAGCGCCAGAGCCGCGTTCCACGACCAGACGGCGACCGGGAAGTTGAAGGCCGAGATGATGCCGACGACGCCGAGCGGGTGCCAGGTTTCCATCATGCGGTGGCCGGGACGCTCGGTGGCGATCGTCAGGCCGTAGAGCTGGCGGGAGAGACCGACGGCGAAATCGCAGATGTCGATCATTTCCTGCACTTCGCCGAGGCCTTCTGAGGTGATCTTGCCGGCTTCGATGGAGACGAGGCGGCCGAGATCGGCCTTGGAGGCGCGCAGCTCTTCGCCGAGCAGGCGGACGAGTTCGCCGCGCTTGGGAGCCGGAACGAGACGCCAGGCCTTGAAGGCTTCGTGGGCGGCGTCGATCGCCTTGTTCGTCTCGGCAGCCGAGACGGTCTTCAGCTTGCCGATCTCCTCGCCGCTGACCGGGCTGAAGGAGGCCATGTCGCCACCCTGCCAGGCGGCACGGGCAACGCCGAGCTTGTCGAGAAGCGCTGCGGTTTCGGTTTTCACGTCGACTTTCGTCATCGGGTATCTCCCTGGTTGTCTCTCAGAAGGTGATGGTGCCGAGCGGGCCCGGCGAAGTGATGGTTTTCAACCCGGCCGCAAGCCTGCGGATCTCGTCCGGGGTGTATCTGTCGTAGAAGGCTTGGTTCTTGCGGCCGATGGCATGCTCGGCGGAAAAGCTTCCCTCGAACCGCTCGACCGCGACGGTGAAGACCCATTCGCGCAGGTCCGCCTCGAAATCGGGATCGGCAAGACGCGGATCGTCCTTCGCCACGACGAGGTTGAAGTGCACGCCGCCATCGCCGATATGGCCGAAGTCGCAGATCGTCACGTCCTCGAAGTGGTTCGGCATTTCCGCCTTCATATGGGCGAGGAAAGGCATGATGTCACCCCGGCGGAAGGCAAGATCGAAGGCGATCAATCGCCCGCTATGCTTCACGCCCTCGGACAGCGCATGGCGCAGCGCCCAGATCTCGTGCGGCGGGCCGACGAAGGCGTCGGCCAGCGGCGCGTCCTCCCGCTCCCAGATCGCGGCCAGCACCTCCTCCAGCACCGCGTCGAGCGGCTGCTCGCCCTCGCGCGGCGGGGTGGAGCGAGAGATTTCCGCGAGGATCACGAAGTCCGGCACGATGCCGCCCTGGAAGGGATTGCGTAGCGAAGGCACATGGTCGAGCGCGGCGCGCACGGCATTGCCCGACATGCCCTCGAAGGCCGAAAGGTAGCTGCCGAGCGCATCTTCCATGGCGACCAGCAGGGTCGCGACCTGTTCTTCCGAAGCCGGCACGAGGAGTGCCGTCGCCGACTGCTTCGGCGCGGGCTCGAGATTCAGCACGCATTCGGTGACAATGCCGAAGGCGCCGGAGGTGCCGATGAAGAGCTGCTTCCAGTCGATGCCGGTATTGTTCTTGCGCAGGCCGGACGAGAGGTCGAGCACGGTGCCCGCCTCGTCGGCGAGAACGACGGTGAGGCCGAGCGTGTTGCGGCGGACATCGCCGTAGCGCAGGAAGCGCGAGCCGCCGGTATTCGTCGCGATCATGCCGCCAAGGCGCGGATCGGCGCCGAGGTCGATCGGGAAGAAGAGGCCGGTCTCTTCCAGCCTGCCGTTGAGATCGGAAAGGCGAAGGCCCGCGCCTGCCCTGACCGTGCGGTTGACGCGGTCCAGTTCGAAAGGCGCAGTCAGCCGGTCGAGGCTGAGGATACACTGGCTTCCGCTCCCGTCCGGCGTCGAGCCGGAGACGAGGCCGGTATTGCCGGATTGCGGCACGAGGGCGATGGCGTTCCGCACGCAGTAGGAAACGACGGCGGAGGTTTCCGCGGTCGTCGCCGGGCGGGCGACGAAGGCGGCACGTCCCTTGTCGTAGCGCGCGCCAGTCTCGTATGCGGCCATGTCGGCGGGCGCGGTGAGAAGGCCCTTCTCACCGACGAGGCTTTTCAGCGCTTCGATATGCCCTGCCTCGATCATGCTGGCGTCCATTACTCCGCGGCGGCCGCCATGTTGACGATGCCGAGGCACATTTCAAGCGAGGCGCGCTGGATGCCGGCATAATGTGCGAATTCATCCAGCACCGCGCCGCCGAGATCGCGCTCGAACATCACCTGGTTGGGGCTTGCGACGAAGTCCTGCGTCGCATCGTCGCCGAGGTTCGACTGGAAGATACCCGCGGCGCTGACCGGCAGGAAATCCTCGTAGACGATCGGGTCGAACTGGATGAGGCCGGCTTCGATGGCGGTTTCCAGGTCGGCGTTGCGGCCGGTGACGGACATGCCCTTCTCCGTCAGCGAATAGCGGAAATAGCCGAGGCCCGCCTTGCGGATACCGTCCCAGTCATCCGGGAAGGCCTTGAACACGTCGGCGAGCGCCGCCTCGTATTCGGCGGCATTGGAACCGTCGGCGGCCGGGCGCACGCGGGCGCGGGTCTCGTTCAACAGCTGGTCGTAGAGCGCGCGGCCCTTCGGCGTCAGCGCCACGCCGCGCTGCTCGATCTCGCCGAAGCGGGCGGTGTGCGAGCCTTCCTGCCAGCGTCCGTCCTCACCGATAAAGGAGACGGCCTCTTCCAGCGCCTTGAACGAGGTCTGGCGCAGGAGGATCGGGCATTTGCGGGTCGGCGGACCCTCGACGACGGCCTTGGGGGCGATGCCCTCTTCCGGCATGCGCGCCTGCACCTTGTCGATATCGAGCGTGCGCGGCGTCAGGTGGTTGATGTGCGGGCCCTTGAAGGAGACGACGTCGGCGACCAGCCGGTGCGCATCGTGCAGGCGCCTGTACATGTCGGCGCTGACGATGGCGTGGTCGTGCCAGCGGAAGGTTTCCAGCACTTCCGCGACGAGACGGGCGGCATCGACCGCATTGAGGCCGCCGTCGCGCTCGGCCTTTTCGACCAGCGCAACCGCCTCGTCGGTGAAGATTTTCCGGGCCGCCAGAACAGCGGCCGCTTCCTTGCGCAGCGCGGCATCGGCGATGAGATCGAGGCGCAGCAGCGAGGTGAAGACGCGGAACGGGTTGCGGCTGAGGCTTTCCGCGCCGACCGGACGGAAGGCGGTGGAATGAACCGGCACGCCGGCCGTGGAAAGATCGTAGTAGCCGACCGGGAACATGCCCATGACGGCGAAGACGCGGCGCATCATGGAAAGCTCTTCCGGCGTGCCGAGGCGGATGGCGCCGTGGCGCTCCTCGGAAATGCGCTCCAGCGAATCCGTCGCATCGAGACGCGCCTTCAGATGCGGGTCGGCGGCGAGCGTCTCCGCGTTCACATCGGCGACCAGCAACATCAGCGTGCCATAGGCCGGAACCTCGTCGCGATACATGGCGGACATGGCGGCAGAGAAATCCGCGCGGATCTTGTCGGCAGAAACCTGTGCATTTGCTTTCATGGCGAACAGTCTCGTCTCATGGTTGCGCAATTTCAGCCGGAAAAGCGCTCACACTTTTCCGGAAATTGCTTTAGAAGGGTGGGAGGCCCTGATCATTCTCAAAACGGATAATACCGGATCGTTTCTCCAAGCGATTGCGACCGTTCTGACTATGTTGATGCGAGGAATGAATGAAGCTCAGTCGCAGGCTGATCCCGGACGTCACCACGCTGCAAGCGTTCGAATGCGCTGCCCGCCATGGCAGCTTCACGCAGGCGGCGCATGAGCTGAATCTCACCCAGAGCGCCGTCAGCCGCCAGATCAAGGACCTCGAGGAACAGCTCGGCGTTCTGCTCTTCGAGCGCGTGCGCCAGCGCGTCGTGCTGTCCGACGACGGCCGCCGCTTCCTGCCGGAAGTGCGCAAGCTGCTGCACCAGACGGAAGAGACCATGCTGCGCGCCATGGCGTCGGCCTCCTCCGAGCACAGCCTCGCCATCGCCACGCTGCCGACCTTCGGCAGCCGCTGGCTGACGCCGCGCATTCCCGGCTTCCTTGCGGAAAACCCCGGCACGATCATCAACATCGCCTCCCGCTCGGCGCCGTTCGATTTCGACGAGGAGAATTTCGACCTCGCGATCCATTACGGGCAGCCCGTCTGGGCCCGCGCGGCCTGCTCCTATCTCTGCAGCGAGGAGATTCTGCCGGCCGCAAGTCCCGAACTCCTGAAATCCTGGAGCCTTGCCGAGCCGAAGGATCTGGAGAAGGCGCCGCTGCTGCATCTCGCGACCCGCCCGAAACTCTGGGCGCAATGGTTCGAGCTGAACGGCGGCTCGGCCGACACCGCCTATCGCGGCCACCGCTTCGACCAGTTCGCCATGGTCATCGAATCGGCCGTCGCCGGCCTCGGCTTCGCGCTGCTGCCGAAATATCTCATCGAACAGGAGCTGGAGAACGGCCGCCTCGCCGTCGTCTTCGACCGCCCGATGCAGACCGAGAACAGCTATTATCTCGTCGTGCCCGAGGGAAAGCTCGAAAACCCGCTGAGCCAGGCCTTTCGCGCCTGGATCGCCAAGGAGGTTCCCTGAGGGACCTGCGCGACGGCTTGATGCGGCGGGGGCATGACCCCGTTCGCATTTTTTGCTTTAGTCATGGTGGCACTTGGCCGATTGTGCGAGGGAAGATCTTCCTCCTTTAAAAGACACACCACCATGCTCAACGATCCGCGCTCCCATGGCCTTTGGGAGATGACTGCCCCGCCCGCCCCCGAAACCGCCGCCTTTTCCGGCTCGACCGAGGCGGATGTCGTCATTGTCGGCGGCGGCTTCACCGGCTTTTCGACCGCCCTTCACCTCGCCGAGCGCGGCACGCGCGTCGTCGTGCTCGAAGGGGCGGAAATCGGCTATGGCGGCTCCGGCCGCAATGTCGGCCTCGTCAATGCCGGCATGTGGGTGATGCCCGACGAACTGCCCGGCGTGCTCGGCGACGTCTATGGCGGCCGCCTGCTCGAAGTGCTCGGCAATGCGCCCCGCCTCGTCTTCGACCTCGTCGAGAAGCACGCCATCGATTGCGAGATCAATCCCGTCGGCACGCTGCACTGCGCCGTCGGCCAGTCCGGCTTCGACGAACTCAAGCAGCGCGCCGAGCAATGGGCCCGCCGCGGCGCCCCGGTGCGCCTGCTCGACGCCGCCGAGACGGCGGTGAAGGTCGGCACGGACGCCTATGCGGGCTCGCTGCTCGACCTGCGCGCCGGCACGATCCAGCCGCTCGCCTATGTGCGCGGCCTTGCCCGCGCCGCCATCGCCGCCGGTGCGAAGGTCTTCACCGGCAGCCCCGTGACGGGCGCGGAGCGGAACGGCAAGCGCTGGACGGTCAAGACAACGCGCGGCACGGTCACGGCGGACTGGGTGGTCGTCGCCACCAATGCCTATACGGTCGCCCCGTGGAACGAGGTTCGCACCGAACTCGTGCATCTTCCCTATTTCAACTTCGCCACCGTGCCGCTCTCGCCGGAGATGCAGGCGAAGATCCTGCCGGAAAAGCAGGGCGCATGGGACACGAAGGAAGTCCTCTCCTCCTTCCGCTTCGACAAGCGCGGCCGTCTCGTCTTCGGCAGCGTCGGCGCGCTGCGCGGCACCGGCACCGGCATCCACAAGGCCTGGGCGCGCCGCGCCCTGAAGAAGCTGTTCCCGGCGATCGGCGACGTCGCCTTCGAGGCGGAATGGTACGGCAAGATCGGCATGACCTCCGACAGCCTGCCGCGCTTCCACCGCCTTGCCGAAAACGTCATCGGCTTTTCCGGCTATAACGGCCGCGGCATCGCGCCCGGCACAGTGTTCGGCCGCACCCTCGCCCAGCTCATTGCCGGCGAGATCGCCGAAATGGACCTGCCGCTGCCCGTCACCGAGCCCGAGGCGCAGTCCTTCCGCACGGTGCGCGAAGGCTATTACGAACTCGGCGCCCAGATCGCCCATTTCGCCGGCGCGCGCCTCTAGAGCATCTCCAGCAAAAGTGCGAAGCGGTTTTGCGTTCGGAAATGCGGCGAAACTTCCAGGCGAACGCCGCCCGAGGCACTGCAAACAGAAAGGCCGGCATTTCGCCGGCCTTTTATCGTTTAGCCCATGCGCTCGGACTTGTAGGAGCCCGGGCTCGGCGGGAAGACGATGGTCTTGTTGCCGTTCATGAAGACCCGGTGGTGGATATGGGCGTGCACGGCGCGGGCGAGCACCTGGCTCTCAACGTCGCGGCCGATCGAGACATAGTCGTCCGCCGACTGCGCATGGGTGATGCGCGCGACGTCCTGCTCGATGATCGGACCCTCGTCGAGGTCTTCCGTGACGTAGTGCGCCGTCGCGCCGATCAGCTTCACGCCGCGCTCGAAGGCCTGCTTGTAGGGGTTGGCCCCCTTGAAGGACGGCAGGAACGAGTGGTGGATGTTGATGATGCGGCCCGACATCTTCTTGCAGACGGCATCCGACAGGACCTGCATGTAGCGGGCGAGAACGATGAGTTCGGCGCCGGACTGCTCGACGACTTCCATCAGCCGCGCCTCGGCCTGCGGCTTGTTCTCCTTCGTCACCTTGACGTGATGGAAGGGGATATCGTGGTTGACGATGACCTTCTGGTAATCGAAGTGGTTGGAGACGACGCCGACGATGTCGATCGGCAGCGCGCCGATCTTCCAGCGGTAGAGCAGGTCGTTGAGGCAATGTCCGAAGCGCGAGACCATCAGCAGCACCTTCATGCGCTCGTCGCTGTTGTGGAACCGGTGGACCATCGCGAATTTCTTGGAGATCGGGGCGAAGCCGGCATCGATATCGTCCTGCGTCGCGCCGCCCTCGCTGGTGAAGGTGAGGCGCATGAAGAACAGGCCCGTCTCGAGGTCGTCGAACTGCGACGAATCCACGATATTGCATTCCTTCTCGGCCAGGTAGCCGGTGATCGCGGCGACGATGCCGCGGGTCGATTGGCAGGTTACGGTCAGCACATAGCTTTTCATCGGTCTCATCTCGCGTTCGGCCGGTGCTGCGGGCAGGCGCCGGCGATCCCCTTTTTTGCGGCCGCGTGAACGGCTCGGTGCATATTTCAGGCCGCTCGCGGCAGCGCAAGCCCCTGCAATGGCGGAAAGCTACGCCTGCTCTTGCAAGGAATCCCTCCGGTTCGCGACATCCAATGCGTCGAAAATGCCAGCAGGCCCGCCCGAAGCCGCCCCGCCGCCCTTCCGGCCCGCTCCGCGTGATCCCGCCTGAAGGGCGAAGGCGGCGCTTTCTTGCAGAAATGCAAGCCCGGCCCCTTCCGGGCGAAAATCCATATGGACACTATTATGGACATATGTTCTATAAAATGGACATAACAGACGGGAGCACGCCATGCATCTTTCCATGTGGACCTATCCTTGGGACATCCAGGACCAGGGACTGGAGGCGCTCGCCGCCGACCTTGCCGGCCGCGCCCGGCTGAACACGGTCAGCATGGCCACCTCCTACCATGCCGGCCGCTTCCTTCAGCCGCGCAGCCCGCAGCAGAAGGCCTATTTCCCGGAGGACGGCACGGTTTATTTCCGGCCGGACGAAAGCCTCTGGCAGGGCAAGACGATCCGCCCGCTGATGGCCGAAAACGTCGCCGAGCGCGGCGACATGCTGGCGGCGCTGACCAAGGCACGGGCGCAGACCGGCCTCAAGGTCTCCTGCTGGACGGTCTGCCTGCACAACAGCCGCCTCGGCATGCTGCATCCCGGACATGTCACCCGCAACGCCTTCGGCAATGCCAACTATTATAATCTCTGCCCCTCCAGCCCCGCCGCGCGCGATTATGTCGTGACCCTCGTCCGCGACATCACGACGAACCACAAGCCCGACATGCTGGAGCTGGAAAGCCCGAACTTCATGGGCTTTGCCCATGAATACCACCACGAGAAGGACGGCGTCGGCCTCAATGCCGAGGACGACTTCCTGCTCTCGCTCTGCTTCTGCGACCATTGCACCGCGCGGGCCGAAAAGGCCGGCGTGCCGGTGGAGGGCGCGCGCAGGACGGTCGCCCGCTTCATCGCCGAACTTTGCGAACGCGCCGTGCCGGAACGGCAGTTCCCCGATTTCCCGGAAGCCGGCATCGACGCCTTCCGCGCCCATCCCGAACTTCACGCCTTCCTTGCCTGGCGCAGCGAGCCGGTGACGAGCCTGATCGGCGAGATCAGGGCCGCGGCCGACCCGGCGACGCGCATCGTGCTGATCGACCTCAAGGACGGCTGGCTCGGCGGCGTCGATCTTGCCGCCGTCGGCAGGCTCTGCGACGGGGCGATCCTCTGCTGCTACGACATGACGCCCGAGGCCGTCGGCGAGGTCATCCGCACCGGCCGGGCGCTGCTCGGGCCGGACAAATTCCTCGGGCTCGGCCTTCGCGTCTTCTATCCCGAGGTCGACGGCCCGGACATCCTGACGGCGCGCGTGAAAAACGCCGTCGAAGCGGGCGTCGACGGCGTCAATTTCTACAATTACGGGCTCATTCCGGCCAGGCGCCTCGACTGGGTGGGCGAGGCGGTGGCGGCGATCAGCCGCTGATCGGCTCGGCCACCTGGATCAGGCAGTCGCCGGGCTGGCTATCGGTGTGCAGCCGGTGGGAGATGACGATGCCGCCTTCGGCGAAACGCAGCGCCTCTTCCCCGTCGTCCAGCCGCTCCAGATCGTGATACCAGCCGGCAAGGTCGCCGGCCGCCACATGCGCGCCGAGCGCGACGGCCGGCTCGAACCAGCCGCGCCGGCTGGCATAGATGCCCTGGCTGTGCCGCGACAGCGAGAGAAGCTGAAGCGCGGGCGGCGCGGGCAGGGCCTGCCGCGACAGGACGGGCTTCTCGACGATGCCGAGCGCCAGGAACAGCCGGTCGATGGCCGCCGCCGTGAAGGCCATGCTGTCAGGCGTCACCGTTCCGCCGCCGCCGAATTCGCCGGAAAGGCCGATCGTGCCGGCCCGGCCGGCCGCACCCATCGAGGTCGGCGCCGCCGGCCCGTTGTCGGCGATGAAGGCATGGGCCGCGCCCATCGCCCGCATCAGGTCGAGCGAACGCGCGAAACGCGCGGCATCGGCCTGCCGCTCGATGAGCGTGCAGGCAAGATGCGCCATGGAGGTGCCGCCGGAATGGAGGTCGAGCACCGCGTCGTGCTGCGGGAACAGCGTGTGCTCGAGGAAATGCGCCAGCCGCGCCGTCGGCGTACCGGCTGGATCGCCCGGAAAGGCGCGGTTGAGATTGCCGCCGTCGAAGGGCGAGCAGCGCTTCGCCGCCATCACCGCCGGCAGGTTCGCCATCGGCAGGATGGTGACGGCGCCGCGGATCTTCGCCGCATCGAGAAGCCGCATCAGCCGCCCGAGCTGAAGCTCGCCCTCATATTCGTCGCCATGGTTGCCCGCCATCAGCAGAAGGCTCGGTCCCGCGCCGTTCTTCAGGCGCAGGATCGGGATGCGGATCTGGTAATAGGGCGAGCGGTCGACCGAATAGGGAATG
>Ga0153917_1000303_pt1 | contig 37817 bp, 32 predicted proteins | sample TSFL001MetaG_FD_104695 | JGI IMG/M metagenome (GOLD analysis project Ga0153917, IMG submission 104695) | Attine ant fungus gardens microbial communities from Florida, USA - TSFL001 MetaG | ecosystem: Host-associated > Fungi > Mycelium > Unclassified | place: USA: Florida, Paynes Creek Historic... | reverse complement strand
GAAACCGGTCAAAGTAGGCATCTGTGGGTTGGGGACCGTCGGTGGCGGAACCTTCAATGTACTTCAGCGCAACGCCGAGGAGATTGCCCGCCGTGCCGGGCGCGGTATTGAAGTGGCACAGATCGCCATGCGCTCGCAGAACCCGAACTGCCAGATTACCGGTACCCCCATTACCGCTGATGTGTTCGAGGTCGCGAGCAACCCTGAGATCGACATCGTCATCGAGCTGATCGGTGGCTACACCATTGCCCGTGACCTGGTGCTCAAGGCCATCGAGAACGGCAAGCACGTGGTCACCGCCAACAAGGCGCTGATCGCCGTGCACGGCAACGAGATCTTCGCCAAGGCCCGCGAGAAGGGCGTCATCGTCGCCTTCGAGGCAGCCGTGGCCGGTGGCATCCCGGTGATCAAGGCGATCCGCGAAGGCCTGTCGGCCAACCGCATCAACTGGCTGGCCGGGATCATCAACGGCACCGGCAACTTCATCCTCACCGAGATGCGCGACAAAGGCCGTGCCTTCCCCGACGTGCTGGCCGAGGCCCAGGCCCTGGGTTATGCCGAAGCCGATCCGACCTTCGACGTCGAAGGCATCGATGCCGCCCACAAGCTGACCATCCTGGCGTCCATCGCTTTCGGCATCCCGTTGCAGTTCGACAAGGCCTATACCGAAGGCATCACCCAGCTGACCACGGCCGACGTCAACTATGCCGAGGCCCTGGGTTATCGCATCAAGCACCTGGGCGTGGCCCGCAGCACCGAGGCCGGTATCGAGCTGCGCGTTCATCCGACCCTGATCCCCAACGATCGTCTGATCGCCAACGTCAACGGTGTGATGAACGCTGTCATGGTCAATGGCGACGCCGCCGGCTCGACCCTGTACTACGGCGCGGGTGCCGGCATGGAGCCGACCGCCTCCTCCGTGGTCGCCGACCTGGTGGATGTGGTTCGTGCCATGACCTCCGACCCCGAGAACCGCGTGCCGCACCTGGCCTTCCAGCCCGATTCGCTGTCGGCCCACCCGATCCTGCCGATCGAAGCCTGCGAAAGCGCCTATTACCTGCGCATCCAGGCCAAGGACCACCCGGGTGTACTGGCCCAGGTGGCGAGCATCCTCTCCGAGCGTGGCATCAACATCGAATCGATCATGCAGAAGGAAGCCGAGGAGCAGGACGGCCTGGTGCCGATGATCCTCCTGACCCATCGCGTGGTGGAAAAACGCATCAACGACGCCATCGTCGCCCTGGAGGCCCTGCAGGACGTGGTCGGCAAGGTCGTGCGCATTCGCGTCGAACAGCTCAATTAATGTCAGCGGCGGGCCGCGACGGCGGCCCGCGCCCAGAACCGAAGGTTTGCATCCATGCGCTATATCAGTACCCGTGGCCAGGCACCGGCCCTGAATTTCGAAGACGTCCTGCTGGCGGGCCTCGCCAGCGACGGCGGCCTGTATGTGCCGGAGAACCTGCCACGCTTCACCCAGGAAGAGATCGCTTCCTGGGCTGGCCTGCCATACCACGAACTGGCCTTCCGGGTGATGCGTCCGTTCGTCGATGGCTGCATCGCCGATGCCGACTTCAAGAAGATCCTCGAGGAAACCTACGGCGAGTTCGCCCATGCCGCCGTGGCGCCGCTGCGCCAGCTCAACGGCAACGAGTGGGTGATGGAGCTGTTCCACGGCCCGACCCTGGCGTTCAAGGACTTCGCCCTGCAACTGCTCGGTCGTCTGCTCGACCATGTGCTGGCCAAGCGTGGCGAGCGCGTGGTGATCGTCGGCGCCACCAGTGGTGACACCGGCTCCGCCGCCATCGAAGGTTGCCGCCGCTGCGACAACGTCGACATTTTCATCCTGCACCCGCACCAGCGGGTCTCGGAAGTGCAGCGTCGCCAGATGACCACCATCTTCGGTGACAACATCCACAACATTGCCATCGAGGGCAATTTCGACGACTGCCAGGAGATGGTCAAGGCCAGCTTCGCCGACCAGTCGTTCCTCAAGGGCACTCGCCTAGTGGCAGTGAACTCGATCAACTGGGCGCGGATCATGGCCCAGATCGTCTACTACTTCCACGCGGCGCTGCAGTTGGGTGGCCCGGCCCGTTCGGTGGCCTTCTCGGTGCCGACCGGCAACTTCGGCGACATCTTCGCCGGCTACCTGGCGCGCAACATGGGCCTGCCGATCAGCCAGCTGATCGTGGCGACCAACCGCAACGACATCCTGCACCGTTTCATGAGCGGCAACCAGTACGTCAAGGACACCCTGCACCCGACCTTGTCGCCGTCGATGGACATCATGGTCTCGTCCAACTTCGAACGCCTGCTGTTCGACCTGCACGGCCGCAGCGGTGTCGCCATCGCCGAACTGATGGAGCGTTTCAAGCATGGCGGCGGCTTCAGCGTCGAACAAGACCGTTGGACCGAGGCACGCAAGCTGTTCGATTCGCTGGCAGTGACCGACGAGCAGACCTGCGAGACCATCGCCGAGGTGTTTGCCAGCACCGGTGAGGTGCTCGACCCGCACACCGCGATCGGCGTCAAGGCTGCCCGCGAATGCCGTCGCAGTCTGGACACGCCGATGGTCGTGCTTGGCACCGCGCACCCGGTCAAGTTCCCCGAGGCAGTGGAAAAGGCAGGCGTCGGCAAGGCGCTCGAACTGCCAGCCCACTTGAGCGACCTGTTCAGCCGTGACGAGCGTTGCACGGTCCTGGCCAACGACCTGAAGGTTGTCCAGGCCTTCGTCGCCCAGCATGGCAACCGTGGCAAGCCGCTCTGAGGCTCAATGCTTTCCAGGCGGCAGGGCACCATCAGCTGCCATGAGTGAGTAGAGCTTTCTCGGTTTTGGGGCCGCAAAGCGGCCCCAATCAATACCCCGCCATACACTGAATCGGGACCGTTCACCCGAAGTTTCAGCCTTTTCCTATACCTATGACTGCATGCGCTCCTTAGAGTGGCTCGCCTATCCCCCCAAGGCGTAGTTCTACTCCAGGAGCGGTTCATGCATTGGCTCAACGTGCTGATTCACGCGCGACCTTCCCACGATATTTCCCTGCATCAGGCCTGCAACGCCCAAGGCGTCTTCAGTGTGCGTGTGGCCCAGAACCTGGCGGATGCAAAGTCCTGTCTGGCCCGGCGAAGTGCCGTCGACCTGCTGATCCTCGATCATGGCTTGCCGGTGCACAGCGGGCGTACCTTGCTTCGGCAGGTGGCGCAGGCGCAGCGTCCATGTGCGCTGCTGTTCGTCGGTCAGTCGGCTGGCCACGATGAAGGCCTGTCCCGCGAGGCACGGCGGCAGGGTTTGCGGGTCGTCGGTGAATTGCCCTGGCCGGTGGCGATGCCAGCCCTGCAAGAGGCGTTGGAACGTATCCACCAAGGCGACGAGGGGGCACATTCAAACTGTCATGTGCCCCGCGCATGCTCTCTGATACCGGCGCTGCACGACAAACTTTGCACGGCGTCTGGTGGTCAGTTCCGATAGGTTCCACAACTGCGAGTACGCCGGATGGAAAGAATCTGCAAACTGCTCAATGACGCCTTGACCCCTTACCAGACGCAGCTCGGCGAGACAGACGCCAGCGGTAACCGCCAACTGACAGTGCTCGATCAGCATGGCGACCTGATGCTCAGGCGCGCGGTAAGCCAGTGCCAACTACAGGATCAACGCCTGCTGGTGGATCTCGTCGACGGCCTGCACCGGGACCTGCAGATCGCCGAAGGGCGTTTGCAACCTTGTGTGATCGCGGCACTGCGGCATCGGCGAGCATTCCCGGGAACCTTCGCCTGAAGGTTTCATCAGCATCAGCAAGGGCAGCCTGACAGCGCTCTGCTCCGGCGCTACGGACAGTCCCCTGACTTTCGTTGACCCCGGACGATCCTTCCCCATCGTCCGGGGTTTCTTTTTCTCAGCCCGCTTGCTGCGTTTCAGTGGTCCGAGGCGCTATCGGCTTGTGATTCGAAAAAATGCTGGCTGTGGGCCATGTACTCCTCGCGTTGCCCAGGATCCAGCCAGCGTGCATAGAGCTTTGGCAATGTTTCGCGGCGCAGGTCGGGGAGCAGTTGGTCGATGTGGCTGATGGCCTCTCGTCCCAGGGGGGTATCGGAGCAGCCCACATGCAGGAACTGGTAGCGGTTCACACCCTGGATCGGATGGAAGGTGTAGTCCTCCGGATCCCTGCCCTGGGCCCGGATCAGGTAACGGATTTCCGGCCAGTACCCCAATACCAGTTGCAGGCGACCCAAACGCTGCATCTGCAGCAGGTTGCCGGTGGCGTCGTTACCGTAATGACGGCTCAAGGCCGTGTCGGGGAGTTGGCGCAGGATATCGTCGATTTGAACGCTGTAGCTGCGCTCGGCGACGATACCCAGCTTGAGTTGGGTCTGGGCCAGTAAACGCTTTAGGTCGACCTGTTGACCGTCGAGAAACGGCGCCACGACACTCCGGTCCTGTTTGCGTACCACCAGCCCGCTGCTCAGGACACCGAGTGAGGGGGTGGAGAAATGCACGAACTTTGCCCGCTCCGGTGTCCACAGCAAGGTGGGATCACAGGTGAAGCTGGGCTCCTGGAGCATCTGGATACCCCGCGCGCGGTTGACCCGCACGATGCTGTGCTCGTACTCGGGCATTTGCGTGATCAACCGGGGCAGCAGGTTGTCGACGACGCCCTGGCCCTTGGCTTCCCCCTCGAAGATGGTGAAGGGCGGCAGGTCACGCACCAGCCAGATCAGGCGCTCCTTGGCTTGCGTCAGGAGCGGCAGCATCCCGCACAGGAGGATCAGCAGGTTGGCGAGCTTGCGCATCGGCAGGCGATCAGACTGCACCGGTTTCGCGCAGTCGGGTGATGGCGGCCGCGTCGTAACCCAGCCGGGTCAACACCGACTCGGTGTGCTCGCCCAGGTCCGGGCCGACCCACTCGCTGGAGCCTGGTGTGTCCGAGAGCTTGGGGACGATGCCGGGCATCTTGAACGGCTTGCCATCGGGCAGCTTGGCCTGGAGGAACATTTCACGGGCCAGGTACTGCGGGTCGCTGAACATGTCCTCGGCCGAGTAGATGCGGCTGGCAGGCACCTCAGCCTGGGTGAGCACCTGCATGACCTGCTCCAGCGGCAGGCCGTTGACCCAGCGGTCGATGACCCCATACAGCTCGTCACGGCGCAGATCGCGGCCATCGTTGGTGGCCAGGGCAGGGTCATTGGCCAGGTCGTCACGACCGATGGCCTGCATGAAGCGCTTGAAGATGGCATCGCCGTTGGCGCCGATCTGCACGTGCTTGCCGTCGGCGCTGGTATGGATGGAGGAAGGGGTGATGCCGGGCATGATGTTGCCGGTACGCTCGCGGATGAAGCCGAACACGTCGAACTCCGGCACCATGCTTTCCATCATCGCGAAGATGGCCTCGTACAGTGCCACGTCCACCACCTGCCCCTGGCCACCGTTGACCTCGCGGTGACGCAGCGCCATCAGGGCACCGATCACGCCCCACAGGGCGGCGATGGAGTCCCCGATGGAAATGCCCGTGCGTACCGGTGGTCGATCCTCGAAGCCGGTGATATAGCGCAAGCCGCCCATCGATTCACCCACCGCGCCGAAACCGGGCTGGTCCTTCATCGGGCCGGTCTGACCGAAGCCCGACAGGCGCACCATCACCAGGCGTGGATTGAGCGCATGCAGCACGTCCCAGCCCAGCCCCAGTTTTTCCAGTACGCCGGGGCGGAAGTTCTCGATCAGGATGTCCGCTTCGGCCAGCAGGCGCTTGAGGATCTCCCGGCCTTCGGGGTGCTTGAGGTTGAGGGTCAGCGACTGCTTGTTGCGCGCCTGGACGAACCACCACAGCGACGTGCCCTCGTACAGCTTGCGCCATTTGCGCAGCGGGTCGCCGCCATCGGGCGATTCGACCTTGATGACGTCGGCACCGAATTCGGCGCAGATGCGCGAGGCGAAGGGGCCGGCGATCAGGGTGCCGAGCTCGATCACTTTCAGGCCGGCGAGGGGTTTGCTTGGCGTGGGCATGGGGCATCCGTGGCAGCTGGGCGTAGCCCGTGGTTTTATCATAGGTCGTCGACGTCAGGTACTGTTGCGGCGCAACGAAGGGCGGGATCGGTTAGACTGTGCGACTTTTATTTCGCAGAAGCCTTCGCCCATGGCCCAGCCGTCCACCACTTACAAGTTCGAACTGAATCTGACCGACCTCGACCGCGGTGTGTACGAGAGCGTCCGCCAGACCATCGCCCGTCACCCGTCGGAAACCGAGGAGCGCATGGCCGTACGCCTGTTGGCCTATGCCCTCTGGTACAACGAGAACCTGTCGTTCGGCCGTGGTCTGTCCGATGTTGATGAAGCGGCTCTGTGGGAAAAGAGCCTGGACGATCGTGTCCTGCACTGGATCGAAGTCGGCCAACCGGACGCCGAGCGCCTGACCTGGTGCTCGCGTCGTACCGAGCGCACCAGCCTGCTGGCCTACGGCAGCCTGCGGGTGTGGCAGAACAAGGTGGTCGATGCGGTCAAGGGCTTGAAAAACCTCAGCATCGCCGCGGTCCCCCAGGAGGTGCTGGAAACCCTGGCCACCGACATGCCCCGCTCGATCAAATGGGACGTGATGATCAGCGAAGGCACGGTATTCGTCACCGACGACCGTGGCCAGCACGAAGTGCAGCTGGAGTGGCTGCTCGGTGAGCGTGGCTGACCTGTTTCCAACCTGATTGCCGAAGATCCCATGCGTATCGAACCCCGTCCCCTGCCGCCGAGCCTGCCGTTCCTCGGTAACCTGCCACCCTTGCTGACCCGACTGTACGCCGCTCGCGGCGTGCAGTCCGAGGCCGAACTGGACAAGAGCCTGGCGCGCTTGCTGCCGTACCAGCAGCTCAAGGGCATCGATGCCGCGGTGGACCTGTTGGTGGAGGCCCTGGACCTGCGCCAGCGCATCGTCATCGTCGGCGACTTCGACGCCGATGGTGCCACCGCCAGCACCGTTGGCCTGCTCGGCCTGCGTCTGCTGGGCGCGGCCCATGTCGATTACCTGGTGCCCAACCGTTTCAAGTACGGCTATGGCCTCACGCCGGAAATCGTCGAAGTGGCTTTGCAGCGCGAGCCGCAGTTGCTGATCACCGTGGACAACGGCATCTCCAGTGTCGAGGGCGTGGCGGCGGCCAAGGCCGCCGGGCTCAAGGTGCTGGTCACCGACCACCACTTGCCGGGCGCGCAACTGCCGGATGCCGATGCCATCGTCAATCCAAACCAGCCTGGGTGCGACTTTCCCAGCAAGGCGCTGGCCGGTGTAGGTGTGATCTTCTATGTGCTCATGGCCCTGCGTGCGCGCTTGCGTGCCTTGGGACGCTATGACCAGCAGCCGCAGCCGAACATCGGTGAACTGCTCGACCTGGTGGCGCTGGGCAGTGTCGCCGACGTCGTGCCACTGGATGCCAACAACCGCATCCTGGTGCACCAGGGCCTGGAGCGTATCCGTGCCGGTCGCGCCCGCCCCGGGCTCAAGGCCATCCTCGAAGTGGCCCGCCGCGATCACCGGCGCATTACCTCCACCGACCTGGGTTTCATCCTGGGGCCGCGTCTGAACGCGGCCGGCCGTCTGGATGACATGAGCCTGGGCATCGAATGCCTGCTCTGCGACGACCCTGCAGTGGCATTGGACATGGCCCAGGAGCTGGATGGTCTGAACCAGGACCGCAAGTCCATCGAGCAGGGCATGCAGCGTGAAGCCCTCGCCCAGCTCAAGGACTTGCCGGTCGAGGCCATGCCCTACGGCCTGTGCCTGTTCGAGGCCGACTGGCACCAGGGCGTGATCGGCATCCTCGCCTCGCGCATGAAGGAGCGTTACCACCGGCCGACCATCGCCTTCGCCGACGTGGGGGAAGGGATGCTCAAAGGTTCGGCGCGTTCGGTGCCGGGGTTCCATATCCGCGATGCGCTGGATGCGGTGGCGGCGCGTCAGCCGCAATTGATCAGCAAGTTCGGCGGGCATGCCATGGCGGCGGGCCTGTCGTTGCCGGCGGACAATTTCCCAGCGTTTGCCCAGGCCTTCGATGAGGAAGTTCGGCGACACCTGGGGGAGGAAGACCTGACCGGCCGCTTGTTGTCGGACGGCACGCTGGCGGTGGAGGAGTTCCACCTGGACCTGGCTCGGGCCCTGCGCAATGCCGGGCCTTGGGGCCAGCACTTCCCGGAGCCCCTGTTCCATGGTGTGTTCCAGCTGGTCGAACAGCGGGTGGTGGGCGAGCGGCACCTGAAGGTGGTGCTCAAGAGCGAGTGCGGGTCGGTCAAGCTGGACGGCATTGCCTTCGGGATCGACCGGGAGGTGTGGCCGAACCCGACCGTGCGTTGGGTGGAGCTGGCCTACAAGCTGGATGTGAATGAGTTTCGGGGGAATGAGAGTGTGCAGTTGATGATTGCGCACATGGAGCCGCGGTGAGCTGGTTGGTTGTTGGTTGTTGGTTGTTGGTTTTGAGGTTTGTGGGCTTATCCGTTTTATTTATCGACGGTTAATCACCTTTCCGCCCTTACGGCGGGTCACTTTGGTCTTGGCCAAAGTAACCAAAGCCGCTGCGCCCCCGCATACGGCCCCTGCGCTGCGCTCCGGGGTCCCCTCGCTGCGGTGTCTTACGGGGCTTCGCGGCCTCCGGCTTGCTACGCAAGCCTCCATCTCGCGACTTCGGCTATGCCGAAGGGCGCTGCGCGCCTGCCCCTACAGACACCTCCGCTCGGCCTGCTGAGGGGGCGCAAGTTACGGGCGGTGCCTGGGCTGGCGTTGTTTCATTGAATGGTTTTTGTGGTGAGCTTTGGGGCCTATTGAGGGTAAATCGGAGCGCCGAATAGGCCGGCATAAATAACAAATGAATTAGCTTATTTGCCGTTGCCGTTGCCGTTGCTTTTGATGCGCGATGGTGCAGGCACCACCCATCGCGACCTCAGGAGGCCGAGTGGAGGTGTCTGTAGGGGCAGGCGCGCAGCGCCCTTCGGCGCAGCCGAAGTCGCGAGATGGAGGTTTGCGCAGCAAACCGGAGGCCGCGAAGCCCCGAAAGGCACCGGAGCGGAGGGAACCCCGGAGCGAAGCGCAGGGGCCGTATGTGGGAGCAGAGCGGCTTTGGTTACTTTGGCCAAGACCAAAGTGACCCGCCGTGAGGCGGAAAGCGCCGGTGGCGCCACCACCAACACCGGATATTCACACAACCTGAAAGCCCAAACCCAAACCCAAACCCAACACAAAAAAACCACCACCCCCTATCTGGTCTAGTCTGAAAAAGACCGATACCGGACCAAGGTCCCACACAAGTGCCCGGACCGGCCAAACCATTGGAGTCCCTGGGAGGTGCCCTCATGAGCCTGCTGCTCGAGCCTTACACCCTGCGTCAGCTGACCCTGCCCAACCGCATCGCCGTTTCCCCCATGTGCCAGTACTCCGCCGCGGATGGCCTGGCCAATGACTGGCATCTGGTGCACCTGGGCAGCCGCGCCGTCGGCGGTGCTGGCCTGGTGATCACCGAAGCGACAGCCGTGACCCCCGACGGTCGTATCAGCGCCGAAGACCTGGGCCTGTGGAACGACGCACAGATCCCGCCGCTGCAGCGCATCACCCGCTTCATCACCGCCCAGGGCGCCGTGCCGGGCATCCAGCTTGCCCATGCCGGGCGTAAGGCCAGTACCCACCGCCCTTGGCTGGGCAACCATGGCAGCGTCAAGATCGAGGACGGAGGCTGGCAACCGGTCGGCCCGTCCAGGATCGCGTTCGACCCTGAACACACCGTACCCCGTGAGCTGTCCGAGGACGAGATCGCTGGCATCGTCCAGGCCTTCGCCGATTCGGCACGCCGGGCGTTGGCCGCAGGCTTCAAGGTCGTCGAAGTGCATGCCGCCCATGGTTACCTGCTGCACCAGTTCCTCTCGCCGCTGAGCAACCAGCGACGGGACCGGTATGGCAGCTGTTTCGAGAACCGCATTCGCCTGACCCTGGAGGTGACCGAGGCGGTGCGCAAGGTATGGCCTGAGGCGTTGCCCTTGTTCGTGCGGGTGTCGGCCACCGATTGGGTCGAGGACGGCTGGAACCCGGACGAGACCGTTGAACTGGCCCGACGTCTGAGGGCCATGGGCGTGGACTTGATCGACGTGTCCTCCGGCGGCACATCGGTCAACGCCGAGATCCCCACCGGCCCTGGCTACCAGACCCGTTTCGCGGAGCGGGTGCGCAAGGAGTCGGAGGTCGCCACCGGCACGGTCGGGATGATCACCGAGCCCGCCCAGGCCGAGCACATCCTGCGTACCGGTCAGGCAGACATCATCTTCCTTGCCCGTGAACTGCTGCGCGACCCGTACTGGCCACTGCACGCCGACGATGACCTGGGCGGCAACAAGGCCACCTGGCCGGCCCAGTACCAGCGCGCGACCAGCCGGGCGAACCCGATCCATGAGTCCGATTTGAGGGATTGAGCCTGTCGCGATCGAGGCTGCTTCGCATCCCATCGCAGGACAAGCCAGCTCCGACTCTGTAGGAGCGGGCTTGCCCCGCGATGGGCTGCATGGCAGCCCTGATTGGCCTTGAGTGCGGTTTTCACCTTAATGCTTGATCATCACATGCCGCACACAGGTGTAGTCTTCCAGCCCATACATCGACATGTCCTTGCCATACCCGGAATGCTTCTGGCCGCCATGAGGCATTTCGCTGACCAGCATGAAGTGGGTGTTGACCCAGGTGCAGCCGTATTGCAGTCGAGCGGCCAGGCGGTGGGCGCGACCGGTGTCGCGGGTCCAGACCGACGAAGCCAGACCGTAGTCCGAGTCGTTGGCCCATTTGAGGGCCTGGGCCTCATCGGAGAAGCGGGTGACCGACACCACCGGGCCGAACACTTCGTGGCGCACGATTTCATCATCTTGCCGGGCATCGGCCAGCACGGTCGGTTCGAAGAAGAAACCATCTCCCGGGAGAACCTTGCCGCCGGTGACCAGCCGGATATGCGGCTGGGCAATGGCGCGTTGCACCATGCCTGCGACCTTGTCGCGGTGCTGGGCGCTGATCAGCGGCCCCAGTTCGGTGTCGGTCGCGTCCTGCGGGCCGGGTTTGATGCTGGCCACCGCTTCGCCCAGGCGCTCGACGAAACGCTCGTAGATACCCTCCTGTACGTACAGGCGGCAGGCGGCGGTGCAGTCCTGGCCGGCATTGTAGAAGCCGAAGGTACGGATGCCTTCGATGGCCGCGTCCAGGTCCGCATCGTCGAACACCAGCACCGGTGCCTTGCCGCCCAGCTCCATGTGCATGCGCTTCACGCTGTCGGCGGTGGCGCCGATGATGCGCGCGCCGGTGGGGATGGAGCCGGTCAGCGAGACCATGCGCACCTTGGGGTGGGTGACCAGGGGCGTGCCGACGGTCTGGCCACGACCGAAGACGATGTTCAGTACCCCGGCCGGCAGCAGGTCCTGGGCCAGCTCCCCTAGGCGCAGGGCCGTCAGCGGGGTCATTTCCGAGGGTTTGAGCACCACGGTGTTGCCTGCCGCCAAGGCCGGGGCGATCTTCCAGGCCAGCATCATCAGCGGGTAGTTCCACGGTGCGATGGACGCGACCACGCCCAGCGGGTCGCGACGGATCATCGAGGTGTGCCCCGGCAGGTACTCACCAGCCGCAGACCCGCCCAGGCAGCGCGCGGCGCCGGCGAAGTAGCGGAACACGTCGGTGATGGCCGGGATTTCGTCCCCCAGTGCCGCGGCGAAGGGTTTGCCGCAGTTCTGCGACTCGAGCCTTGCCAACTCCTCGCCATGCCGTTCGATGGTGTCGGCCAGGGCCAGCAACGCCTGAGAGCGCTCTTTCGGGCTGGTTTGCGACCAGGCCTCGAAGGCCAGGTCGGCGGCATGCACGGCGGCATCCACCTGGGCTTGGGTCGCCTCGGTGATCTGCGCCAGGGCACTGCCAAGGGCTGGGTTCAGCACGGTCCAGGCAGGGCCTTCGCCTGCGACCAGGCGACCGTTGATCAGCATTCGGGTTTGCATGGGAATCCTCCAGGGTCACTTGCCGCTGCCCGCGACGCTTTCGCCGCCACGGGTCAGGTAATAGGCGCCGAGAATCGGCAGCATGGTCACCAGCATCACCAGCATGGCGACCACGTTGGTCACCGGCACGTCGCGAGGTCGGCTGAGCTGGTTGAGCAACCAGATCGGCAGCGTACGCTCATGGCCGGCGGTGAATGTCGTGACGATGATCTCGTCGAACGACAGGGCAAAGGCCAGCATGCCGCCCGCGAGCAGCGCCGAGCCGAGGTTGGGCAGGATGATGTAGCGGAACGTCTGCCAGCCATCGGCGCCCAGGTCCATCGAGGCTTCGATCAGGCTCTGGGACGTGCGGCGCAGGCGGGCGATGACGTTGTTGTAGACGATCACCACACAGAAGGTGGCGTGGCCCACCACGATGGTGAGCAGGCCAGGCTCGATGCCCAGGCTCTTGAAGGCCGACAGCAGGGCGATGCCGGTGATGATGCCGGGCAGGGCGATGGGTAGGATCAGCATCAGCGAGATGCCTTCCTTGCCGAAGAAGCTGCGCCGGTACAGCGCCGCCGCAGCCAGGGTGCCGAGCACCAGGGCGATCGCCGTGGCCAGGCAGGCGACCTGCAGCGACAGCTTGATCGCCTCGAGCACATCCTCGCGCGCGAAGGTCACGGCGAACCACTTGAGGGTGAAGCCTCGAGGGGGGAAGCTGAACGCCGCATCCTCGGTGTTGAAGGCATAGAGCAGGATGATCAGGATCGGGAAGTGCAGGAACAGCAATCCGCCCCAGGCCGCCAGGCGCAGGCCCAGCGAGGCTTTCTCAGAGTGCATCGAAGGCTCCCAGGCGTTTGACGATCGACAGGTAGATCGCGATCAGCACGATGGGCACCAAGGTAAAGGCCGCGGCCATCGGCATGTTGCCGATCGCTCCTTGCTGGGCATACACCATGCTGCCGATGAAGTAGCCGGGAGGTCCGACCAGTTGCGGCACGATGAAGTCGCCCAGGGTCAGGGAGAACGTGAAGATCGAGCCCGCCGCGATACCCGGAACGGCAAGCGGCAGGACCACCAGCAGGAAGGTCTGGCTCGGCCGGGCACCCAGGTCGGCCGAGGCCTGCAACAGCGACGGCGGCAAACGCTCCAGTGAGGCCTGGACCGGCAGGATCATGAACGGCAGCCAGATGTACACGAATACCATGAACCGCCCCAGGTGCGAGGTGGACAGGGTGCTGCCTCCGATACCCGGCACCGCCAGGGCCGCCTGCAACAGGGCCTGCAGGTGCAGTTGCTGGATGAACCACTGGGCCACGCCGCCCTTGGCCAGCAGCAGGGTCCAGGCGTAGGTCTTGACGATGTAGCTGGCCCACATCGGCATCATGACGGCAATGTAGAAAAATGCCTTGGTCCGCCCCGAGGTATAGCGCGCCATGTAGTAGGCGATCGGGAAGGCCAGCACCGCACTGGCGAAGGACACGGCTACCGCCATGGCCAGGGTGCGCAGGATGATGTCGAAGTTGGCGGGCGCGAACAGTGCCGAGAAGTTGGCCAGGGTCAGCGCTGGCGTGACCGCCATGGTGAAGTCGTCGAAGGTGTAGAACCCTTGCCAGAGCAGGCTCAGCAGCGAGCCGAGGTAGATCGCGCCGAACCAGGTCAACGGCGGAATCAGCAGCATCGACAGATAGAGGTTCGGTCGCCGGTAGAGCAGGGTGCCGAGACGTCTCGACAGGGACGACCGTTGCACGGCCAGGGTCATCTTAGTGGCCCTCGTCCAGGACGGTTTCACGCAAGCCCCTCATGGCCGCGCGCGGCCAGTGGGCATGCACGGCTTGCCCCGGTTGCCAGGGCAGTGCTCGTTCCTGCCAGCGGTCATTGGCCTGGCTGACGGTCAGCAGCAGGCCGTTGTCCAGCCGCACCTCGTAGCGCGTGGCGCTGCCCTGGTACTGGATATCGTGCAGCACGCCGCTGACCTGGATGTCCTCGGCGCTTGCCGCCTGCTCGGCCAGGCGGATGTGTTCGGGGCGGATGGAAAAAGGCAAGACGTCCCCGGTGAGCTGCCTGGCCAGCTCGCCCCGGATCACGTTGGAGGTTCCGACGAATTCGGCGACGAAGGTGGTTGCCGGCTTCATGTAGAGATTGCGCGGGGTGTCGACCTGCTCGATGCGGCCACGGTTGAACACTGCGACACGGTCGGACATCGACAGCGCTTCGGTCTGGTCGTGGGTGACGAAGATGAAGGTGATGCCCAGCTGGCGCTGGAGTTTCTTCAGCTCGCCCTGCATCTGTTCACGCAGCTTGAGGTCCAGGGCGCCGAGCGGCTCGTCGAGCAGCAGCACCCGTGGCCGGTTGACCAGGGCGCGGGCCAGGGCCACGCGCTGGCGCTGGCCGCCGGAGAGCTGCGCGGGCTTGCGTTCGGCGTAGCCGGCCAGGGCGACCATCGCCAGGGCCTCGTCGGCGCGGGTATGGCGTTCGGCCTTGGCGACCCCCTTTACCTTCAGGCCGTAGGCGATGTTGTCGCGCACATTCATGTGCGGAAACAGGGCGTAGTCCTGGAACACGGTGTTGACGTCGCGCTGGTAGGGCGGCAAACCGGCCGCTTCGACATCATGCAGGCGGATCGAGCCGCTGCTGGGCTGCTCGAAGCCTGCGATCAGGCGCAGGCAGGTGGTCTTGCCCGAGCCAGAGGGGCCGAGCATGGAAAAGAACTCGCCCTCCTGGATATCGATGCTGACCCGGTCGACGGCCTTGACCTCGCCGAACGTGCGGGATACCTCGGTTAGCTGGACTGCTGGGGGCATTGCGCTGGCTCCGTGCAATTTGTCTACCGCATGGACCCTTGCGCGGATAGACCCACTCCCACAGCCATTGCACGTATCTGAGGCCATGGAGGCGGATTCATCCGCGAAGAAGTCGGAACAACGATCAGCCAACCTCCGTCAGCGGCCTCCCATGATCGCGATGTAGTCCTGGGTCCAGCGGCTGTAGGGCACGAACTTGCCGCCACTGGACTGCGGGGTCTTCCAGAACGCGAGCTTGTCGAAGTTGTCGATGCCGTTGACCTTGCAACCCTCGGCGCCCAGCAGCTCGCTACCGGTGCAGGCCGCCGGCACCGCCGGTACCGAGCCGAACCAGGCCGCGACATCGCCCTGGACCTTGGGCTGCAACGACCAGTCCATCCACTTGTAGGCGCAGTTCGGGTGCTTGGCCTCGCTGTGCAGCATGGTGGTGTCGGCCCAGCCGGTGGCGCCTTCCTTCGGTATGGTCGAGGCCACCGGCTGGTTGTCGGCCTTCAGGCCATTGACCATGTAGCCCCAGGAGCTGGAGGCGGCCACGCCTTCGTTCTTCACGTCGCTCATCTGCACGGTCGCATCGTGCCAGTAGCGGTGGATCAGTGGCTGTTGCTGGCGCAGCAGCTCGAGCACGGCCTTGTACTGGGTTTCGTTCAACGCGTACGGATCCTGGATGCCCAGTTCAGGCTTGGTCGCTTTCAGGTAGAGGGCGGCATCGGCGATGTAGATGGGGCCGTCGTAGGCTTGCACGCGTCCCTTGTTGGGCTTGCCGTCCGGCAGGTTCTGGGGCTCGAAGACCACGCTCCAGCTGGTCGGTGGCTGCTTGAACACGGCGGTGCTGTACAGAAGCACGTTCGGCCCCCACTGGTACGGGGTGCCGTAGACCTGTTTATCGACCACATACCAGCCACCGTTCTGCAGACGCGGATCGATGTTCTTCCAGTTGGGGATCAGGGCCGTGTTGATCGGCTGTACCCGCTTGCCGACGATCAGTCGCAGCGAGGCGTCGCCCGAGGCGGTCACCAGGTCGTAGCCGCCCTTGGTCATCAGGCTGACCATTTCGTCGGAGGTCGCGGCGGTTTTCACGCTGACCTTGCAGCCGGTCTGCTTCTCGAACCCGGTGACCCAGTCGTAGGCCTTGTCGCTTTCACCGCGCTCGATGTAGCCGGGCCAGGCGACGATATCCAGGCGCCCCTCGCCGTCGCCGACGCTCTGGGGGAGCCCTGCGGCCTGCAGGTGGGCGCTGGCCAGCAGGGCGCCGATCACGGCGCTGGACAATGCGGTCTTGTGCACTGACATGGTGTTCCCTCTTTTGGACATTATGGTCGGGGCCGTCATCAAGAAAGCAGTGAAGCGATTGGGTAAGCGTAGTGCGCTGCCGGGCGGGCGCATGCGAGTCGAGTCTAGTTCCTTTTCAGCAGGTGGTTGCGCAACATCCGGATGCAAATGCCTCAAGCGTGCGTTCATTCCGCAGGCCTAATCTGGGGCTTTCCTTTTCAGCAGGAGGTAATGCCAGATGAACACCCGCGGCTTGCTCGATCAATTGCTCAAGACCGGCCAGGAACTGCTGCAAAGCCAGCAAGGCAAGGGCGGCGCCGGCAAGGAGCCGGGTCTGGGCGACGTGCTGGGCGGTCAGTCAGGCAAGGGCGGGCTGGGCAGCCTGCTTTCCGGCGCCGGGGGTGGTGCCCTGGCGGCAGGTGCCATGGGGCTGTTGCTGGGCAGCAAGAAGGCCCGCAAGTATGGCGGCAAGGTGCTGACCTACGGTGGCCTGGCCGCGCTCGGGGTAGTGGCCTACAAGGCCTACGGCAACTGGCAGGCGCGTCAGGGAACGGCAACGACACACGAACCGCGTACGCTCGATCGTCTGCCACCGGCCCAGGCCGAGCAGCACAGCCAGGCGGTGCTACGTGCGTTGGTGGCGGCAGCCAAGTCGGACGGCCATATCGACGAGCGCGAGCGGGCCTTGATCGAGGGTGAGTTCGTCCGCCTGGACAACGACCGTGCGCTCCAGCAGTGGCTGCATGCCGAGCTGAACAAGCCGCTGGACCCTGCCGAGGTGGCCGCCGCCGCGCAGACTCCGGAAATGGCCGCCGAGATGTACCTGGCCAGCGTGATGATGGTCGATCAGGAAAACTTCATGGAGCGCGCCTACCTGGACGAACTGGCCCGCCAGTTGCGCCTGGATGCCACCCTGCGCCAGGAGCTGGAGGAGCAGGCCAGGCTCGCTGCCGGCTGAGGGTTCTGCGGCCCTTGCAGGTTCCGGGCCTGGAGTGCGCGGCGGCCACAGGATCCGAAGGGTTTCGTCTGCCTACAGGCTGCACCGGTCCGCAATTTGAGCCGCGAACGGGCGGGGCGCCTAGGCTATACTCTGGCGATTTTCCCCGCTCGTATTGAATTCCTGAGGGCTGAATGTGAAGAACTGGACCTTGCGCCAACGGATCCTGGCAAGTTTCGCCGTGATCATCGCCATCATGCTGCTGATGATCGTCGCCGCCTACTCGCGGCTGGTGGCGATCGAGGCCAGTGAGGAGGCGGTGGGGTCAGACAGCATTCCCGGCTTCTACTACAGCTCCATGCTTCGCAGCGCCTGGGTCGACAGCTATGTGGCCAGCCAGCAACTGGTGGGCCTGTCGGGCCGACGTGAAATCACGGCGGCCGACCTGGCGAACTTCAAGTCATTCGACGAGCGCCTCAAGCAGGAAATGGCCAGCTACCAGGCGACCATCCACGATCCGGACGACCAGGCCGCACTCGATGCATTCCGGGTGCTTGAGGCCGACTACATGAAGATCATCGACCAGGTCCTGGAGGCATACCGGCAGAAGAACTACGCCGAAGCCGAGCGCTTGGTCAACGAATCCCTCACCCCGGCCTGGGCCAATGGCCGCCAGCACCTCAACCGTGTCATCGAAAGCAACCGTGAGTCCGCCGAGGAAGCCACCAACGACATCGTCAGGGCCGTCGCCACGGCCAAGGGCAGCATGATCGTTTCGCTGCTGCTGGCGATCATGGCCGCTGGCATTTGCGGGCTGTTGCTGCTGCGTGCCATCACCTCGCCCATGCAGTACATCGTGCATGCCCTGGACAAGCTGCGCTCCGGCGACCTGAGCATGCGCCTGAGCCTGGCCCGCAAGGACGAATTCGGCAGTGTCGAGACGGGCTTCAACGAAATGGCCGAGGCGCTGGCAAACCTGGTGGCCCAGGCCCAGCGCTCTTCGGTGCAGGTGACCACCTCGGTCACCGAGATCGCTGCCACGTCCAAGCAACAGCAGGCCACCGCCACCGAGACCGCAGCCACCACCACCGAGATTGGTGCCACCTCGCGGGAAATCGCCGCGACCTCCCGTGACCTGGTACGCACCATGACCGAGGTGACTTCCGCCGCCGACCAGGCCTCGGTACTTGCCGGCTCCGGCCAGCAAGGCCTGGCACGCATGGAAGAGACCATGCACCAGGTGATGGGCGCCGCCGACCTGGTCAATGCCAAGCTGGCGATCCTCAACGAGAAGGCCAGCAACATCAACCAGGTGGTCGTGACCATCGTCAAGGTCGCCGACCAGACCAACCTGCTGTCGCTCAACGCCGCCATCGAGGCCGAGAAGGCCGGTGAATACGGCCGGGGCTTTGCCGTGGTGGCCACCGAGGTGCGTCGTCTGGCCGACCAGACCGCCGTGGCCACTTACGACATCGAACAGATGGTGCGGGAGATCCAGTCCGCCGTGTCGGCTGGTGTCATGGGCATGGACAAGTTCTCCGAGGAAGTGCGCCGGGGCATGTTCGAGGTTCAGCAGGTAGGCGAGCAGCTCACCCAGATCATTCACCAGGTACAGGCCTTGGCGCCGCGGGTGCTGATGGTCAACGAAGGCATGCAGGCCCAGGCCACCGGCGCCGAACAGATCAACCAGGCCCTGGCACAGCTCAGCGACGCCAGCACCCAGACCGTGGAGTCGCTGCGACAGGCCAGTTTCGCCATCGATGAGCTGAGCCAGGTGGCCGCCGGATTGCGCGGCGGTGTGTCGCGTTTCAAAGTCTGACGACCATGAGCGACGTGCAACTTCACCCGGAGCAGGCCGACGGCGCCAAGGCCGTGCTGTACCTGCAGTTCTGCATCGGTGAGCAGCGCTTTGCCCTGGATGTGCGTGGAGTGATCGAGGTGCTGCCGCGCCGCACGCTAAAACCCATCGCCCAGGCGCCGGCCTGGGTCGCCGGGATCCTGGCCCATCGTGGTGCGCTGGTTCCGGTGGTCGACCTGTCGGCGCTGAGCTTCGCCACGGCGGCCCCGCTGCGCACCAGCACGCGCCTGGTGCTGGTGCACTACCGCGGCGACCGGCAACTGGGGCTGATCCTGGAGCAGGCCACTGACACCTTGCGGTGTCGGGCCGATGAGTTCCAGCCCTATGGCCTGGACAACACCGATGCCCCCTACCTGGGGCCGGTGCGCCAGGATGCCCGGGGGTTGGTGCAGCGGATTGAAGTGGATGACCTGCTGGCGGACGATGTCCGCCAGCTGTTGTTCCCCGAGCAGCCAGGGCAGGTGCCGGCATGATCGAACAACGGTTCTTCCGTTTCCTGCAGGAGCGTATCGGTCTGGACGTGGAGTCGGTCGGCGCGCCCATGGTCGAGCGCGCCCTGCGCCAGCGCTGTGCTGTCGTGCAGGCCGGTGGCCTGGATGACTACTGGTTGTGCCTGCAGCAATCGACAGCTGAGCAACAGGCGCTGATCGAAGCGGTGATCGTCCCGGAGACCTGGTTCTTCCGTTATCCCGAATCCTTCACCGCATTGGCGGGGCTGGCCCAGAAGCGTCAGGCCGAGCTTGCGGGCGTGCGACCGCTGCGTATTCTCAGCCTTCCCTGTTCGACGGGCGAGGAGCCCTATTCGATCGCCATGGCGCTGCTCGACGGGGGGCTGGATCCGACGTCGTTTCGTATCGACGGCATGGACATCAGCCCCAGCTCCATTGCCCGTGCTGAAAAAGCCATCTATGGGCGCAACTCCTTCCGTGGCAGCGATCTGGTGTTTCGTGACCGGCATTTCTGCGAAACCGACGACGGTCATCAGCTGGATGAACGGGTAAGGCGCCAGGTGAACCTGCAGGTCGGCAACGTGCTCGACCCCTCGCTCAAGAGCCAGGAGGGACTGTACGACTTCGTGTTCTGCCGCAATCTGCTGATCTACTTCGATGTGCCGACCCAGAGCCGGGTGTTCGAAGTGCTCAAGCACCTGGTTCATGCCCAGGGCGTGCTGTTCATCGGCCCGGCCGAGGGCAGCCTGCTGACGCGCCTGGGCATGCGTCCGGTGGGCATCGCCCAGTCGTTCGCCTATGTCCGCCACGAAGATCCGCCCCCTGCAATGGTCGGGCAACCCCTGCCGCAGCCCCGTCCCTTGACGATGCCGCCCCTGGCGCCGCGACCGGTGAGCCGTCCGGCCCGCATGCCACGCCCTGCGCCTGCGCAGATCGCCGCGCCACCGCATGGCCAGGACGAAAGCGAGTTGCTGGCAACCATCGCCCGTCAGGCCAACGCCGGTGACAGCACGCAGGCTCGGGCCAGTTGCCAGCGCTATCTGCAGCAGTTCGCGCCCAAGGCGCAGGTGTTCTACTGGCTGGGCTTGCTCAGCGACACCGAAGGCGATACCCAGGAGGCCATCAGCCAGTACCGAAAGGCGTTGTACCTGGAGCCTCAGCATGCCGAAACCCTGGTGCACCTGGCGACCCTGCTCGCCTCCCAGGGCGACGAGGCCGGCGCGCGGCGCATGCAGGAGCGGGCGGCACGTGTGGGGCGGGAGTCTGAACGATGAGTCAAACCATGCACCTGATCGCGCGGGACGATGAGCTCATTGACGATTGCTGGAACCGCATCGGCGTCCATGGCGACAAGCAGTGTCCTTTGCTCGAGCGCCATATCCATTGCCGCAACTGCCAGGTCTACGCCAGTGCGGCGACCCGTCTGCTCGACCGCTACGCGTTGTTGCAGGATGAGCACGTCGAGCCGCCGCCACCGGACGAGGATAGCGTTGGCCGCTCGATGCTGCTGTTCCGCCTGGGTGAGGAATGGCTGGCCCTGGCCTGTGCCTGCCTGGCCGAAATTTCGCCGCTGCAGTCGGTGCATTCGCTGCCGCACCAGCGTTCCCGGGTGTTGCAGGGAGTCGCCAACGTGCGGGGGGCGCTGGTACCTTGCCTGTCCCTGGCCGACCTGTTGGGCGTCGAGGTACTGCCGGCCCAGGAGCGCACCGGGCGGGTGATGCCGCGCATGCTCATCGTCGCCGCCGAGGGTGGCCCGGTGGTGATGGCGGTGGATGAGATCGACGGTATCCACCGCCTGGACCCCGCGCGCCTGGCAGACGGCCAGGATGCCGCGCACTTCACGGCCGGGGTGCTGCAATGGCGTGGCCGCAGCGTGCGGGTGCTGGATGAACAACATGTACTGTTGGCCGTGAAGCGGAGCCTGTCATGACCCCGGAGCAAATGCGCGACGCATCGCTGCTCGAACTGTTCAGCCTGGAAGCCGAGGCCCAGACGCAGGTGCTCAGCGCTGGCCTGATGGCGCTGGAGCGCAACCCGACCCAGGCCGACCAGTTGGAAGCCTGCATGCGCGCGGCCCATTCCCTGAAAGGGGCTGCGCGGATCGTCGGCATCGATGCTGGCGTCAGTGTCGCCCACGTCATGGAGGATTGCCTGGTGGCGGCCCAGGAGGGGCGTCTGCTGCTGCGTGCCGAGCATATCGACGCCCTGCTGCACGGCACCGACCTGCTGATGCGCATCGCCACGCCAGGCGATCGGGACAGCGAAGCCGCAGTGCCGGGTTTCCTGGTGCAGATGGCCAGCCTGCTCGACCCCTCTGTTGCCCTGGCAGCGCCTCCAGTAGCGGCTGTCGAGCCGGCCCCGCTGCCAGTCGTGGAGCCAGAGCCGGCGCCGTTTGCCGAGCCCGACGCCGAGCCCAGCGTGCCGCGCAAGGCCGGCACGCGCGGCGGCGAAGGTGCCGAACGGGTGCTCAGGGTCACCGCCGACCGCCTCAACAGCCTGCTGGATCTCTCCAGCAAGTCGCTGGTGGAAACCCAGCGACTCAAGCCGTACCTGGCCAGTCTGCAGCGCCTCAAGCGCATGCATGGCCAGGGCATTCGCGCCCTCGATGGTCTCAAGCAACAGCTCGAAGGCAGCGGCCAGAGCCCTGAGGTGCTCGAGGCCCTGGCCCAGACACAGCGCCTGCTGGGTGAAACCCAGCAGATCCTGCAGCAGCAGGCCGCCGAAATCGACGAATTCGGCTGGCAGGCCAGCCAGCGTGCCCAGAATCTCTACGACACCGCGCTGGCCTGCCGCATGCGCCCGTTCGCCGATGTGCTGACCGGGCAGAGCCGCATGGTCCGGGACCTTGGGCGTTCGCTGGGCAAACCGGTGCAGTTGCAGATCGAAGGCGAGAAGACCCAGGTCGATCGTGACGTGCTGGAAAAGCTCGAAGCGCCCTTGACCCACCTGCTGCGCAATGCCGTCGACCACGGTATCGAACTGCCCGAGCGGCGCCTGCTGGCGGGCAAGCCGGCTGATGGCACGGTCCGCCTGCGAGCCTCCCACCAGGCGGGGCTGCTGATCCTTGAACTCAGTGACGACGGGGCCGGTATCGACCTCGAACAGCTGCGCCGCACTATCGTCGAGCGCGCCTTGTCGCCTGTCGAAACGGTGGCGCAGATGAGCGAGGCGGAACTGCTCACGTTCCTGTTCCTTCCCGGCTTCAGCCTGCGCGACAAGGTCACCGAGGTCTCGGGCCGCGGTGTGGGCCTGGATGCGGTGCAGCACATGGTGCGCGAGCTGCGCGGTTCGATCGAGCTGACCCAGGTGTCAGGCCAGGGCTGCTGCTTCCACCTGGAGGTGCCGCTGACCCTGTCGGTGGTGCGCAGCCTGGTCGTCGAGGTGGGCGGCGAAGCCTATGCCTTCCCGTTGGCGCATATCGAACGCACCCTGGAGGTGGCCGCCGATGGCATCGTGCAGATCGAAGGGCGTCAGCACTTCTGGCACGAAGGGCGGCATGTCGGCCTGGTGGCCGCCAGCCAGTTGCTCAACCGACCGGTTGGCCAGGATGAGGATCGCAACTTGCGGGTGGTGGTGATCCGTGAGCGCGACCAGCTCTATGGCGTGGCCGTGGAGCGTCTGATCGGCGAGCGAGTGCTGGTGGTGATGCCGCTGGACGCACGCCTGGGCAAGGTCCAGGACATTTCTGCCGGCGCCTTGCTCGACGATGGTTCGGTGGTCTTGATCGTCGACGTCGAGGACTTGCTGCGCTCGGTCGAGAAACTGCTCAGCACAGGGCGGCTGGAGCGCATCGAGCGCGGCGTCAAGGGCGGCCGTGGCGCAGTGCGCAAGCGCATCCTGGTGGTCGACGACTCGCTCACCGTGCGCGAGTTGCAGCGCAAGCTGCTGGGCAACCGGGGCTACGAAGTCGCCGTGGCGGTGGATGGCATGGATGGCTGGAATGCGCTGCGCGGTGATGACTTCGACCTGTTGATCACCGACATCGACATGCCGCGCATGGACGGTATCGAACTGGTGACCCTGGTGCGCCGCGACCAGCGCCTGCAATCGCTGCCGGTGATGGTCGTGTCCTACAAGGATCGTGAAGAAGATCGGCGACGTGGACTGGACGCCGGTGCCGACTACTATTTGGCTAAGGCCAGCTTCCATGACGACGCGTTGCTGGACGCCGTGGTGGAGTTGATCGGAGGTGCGCAGGGATGAAGATCGCCATCGTCAACGACATGCCCATGGCCGTGGAAGCCCTGCGGCGCGCCCTGGCCTTCGAGCCGGAGCACCAGGTGGTCTGGGTGGCCGACAATGGCGCCGAAGCCGTGGTTCGGTGCGCCGAGCACACCCCCGACCTGATTCTCATGGACCTGATCATGCCGGTGATGGACGGCGTCGAGGCGACCCGTCGGATCATGGCCGAGACGCCGTGCGCCATCGTCATCGTCACGGTCGACCGCAAGCAGAACGTGCACCGGGTGTTCGAGGCCATGGGCCATGGAGCCCTGGACGTGGTGGACACCCCGTCGCTGGGCGCGGGGGACGCGCGTGAGGCGGCAGCGCCCCTGTTACGCAAGATCCTCAACATTGGCTGGCTTATCGGTCAGCAGCGGCCTGCGGCACCTCGTGCTGTGTCTGCGCCGCTGATGGAGGCGTCCCAGCGTCATGGCCTGGTGGCCATCGGCTCTTCCGCGGGCGGGCCGGCGGCGCTGGAAATACTGCTCAAGGGGCTGCCGCGCGAGTTCCCCGCGTCCATCGTGCTGGTGCAGCATGTCGACCAGGTGTTCGCCGGCGGCATGGCCGAATGGCTCAGCGGGGTCTGTGGCCTGCCCGTGCACCTGGCCCGTGAGGGTGAGCCCCCCCGGCCAGGGCAGGTGCTGCTGGCCGGCACCAACCACCACATCCGCTTGATGCAGGGCGGCCAGCTGGCCTATACGGCTGAACCTGTCGGCGAAATCTACCGGCCCTCGATCAATGTGTTCTTCGAGAGCGTGGCGCGTTACTGGACCGGTGATGCCGTCGGTGTATTGCTCACCGGCATGGGGCGCGATGGTGCCGAGGGGCTCAAGCAGATGCGCCAGCGTGGCTTCCTGACCATCGCCCAGGACCAGCAGAGCTCCGCGGTCTACGGCATGCCCAAGGCCGCTGCGGCAATCGACGCCGCCGTGGAAATCCGCCCGCTGGAGCGCATTGCCGGGCGCCTGATGGAAATCTTTTCGAAATGACGATATGTATTGAGTCACGCCGCCTGGCCGGCAGTGACCTGGTGAATAGGCATGAATGATCTACCGATCGAAGGTTTTACGACCATCAATGAAAGTGCGGCGATGGTCCTGCTGGTCGATGATCAGGCAATGATCGGCGAAGCGGTGCGCCGTGGGCTGGCCCACGAGGAAAACATCGATTTCCATTTCTGCGCCGATCCCCACCAGGCAGTGGCGCAGGCCATGCGGATCAAACCCACGGTGATCCTCCAGGACCTGATCATGCCCGGCCTGGACGGGCTGACCCTGGTGCGCGAATACCGCAACAACCCGGCCACCCAGGACATTCCGATCATCGTCCTGTCGACCAAGGAGGATCCACTGGTCAAGAGCGCGGCGTTCGCTGCCGGGGCCAACGACTACCTGGTCAAGCTGCCGGACACCATCGAGCTGGTGGCGCGGATCCGCTATCACTCGCGCTCCTACCTGACCCTGCTGCAACGCGACGAAGCCTACCGCGCGCTGCGGGTCAGCCAGCAGCAGTTGCTGGACACCAACCTGATGCTGCAGCGCTTGATGAACTCCGACGGCCTTACCGGCCTCTCCAATCGCCGGCACTTCGACGAGTACCTGGAGCTGGAGTGGCGACGGGCGATGCGCGAGCAGCAGCAGCTGTCGCTGCTGATGATCGATGTCGACTACTTCAAGGCCTACAACGACAGTTTTGGCCATCTGGCCGGGGACGAGGCCCTGCGCCAGGTGGCCGAGGCCATCCGCGGCTCCTGCTCGCGGCCGACCGACCTGCCGGCGCGCTACGGTGGCGAGGAGTTCGTCTTGGTGCTGCCCAACACGTCTCCCGGTGGGGCGCGGCTGATCGCCGAAAAACTGCGTCAGACCGTGCTTGCCCTGAACATCCCCCATACCGCGCCCGAGGCCGATGCGCGCCTGACGGTGAGCATCGGTCTGTCGACCCTCACACCAGGCGTCGGCAGCCACTGCCGGCAGTTGATCTCGGCGGCGGACAAAGGGCTGTACCTGGCCAAGAACAATGGACGCAACCAGGTCGGCGTCGCCTGAGCACCTCCGGGGCTGGCGCACGGCCCGTCGGCACAAGGCCGTTCCCCCGTCGTTCTGCATGCCTTGCGGGGGCGTCGTAGCTGTCGGACAGGGGCGTGAAGCGACCCCGTCCGAATGCCGCCCGGCGGGTCTGCCGCCATGGCGCGGACTGGGTTATACTCGCGGGCTTTTCACCGAATTCGCACGAGTAGCCCGCCCATGGAAATCCAACCGATCCTGAACACCATCAAGGACCTCACCGAGCGTTCCCAGTCCATTCGGGGGTATCTTTGACTACGATCACAAGCATGACCGCCTGATCGAAGTCAACCGCGAACTGGAAGACCCCAACGTCTGGAACAAGCCCGAATACGCACAGGGGCTGGGGCGTGAGCGCGCCATGCTGGCGCAGGTCGTCGAGACCCTGGACAAGCTGTCCGGCGGCCTGGCCGACTGCAAGGACCTGCTCGACATGGCCGTCGAGGAGAATGACGAAGCCGCCGTCAGCGATGTCGTGACCGAGCTGCAGGGCCTGGAAGAACACCTGGCACAGCTTGAGTTCCGTCGCATGTTCAGCGGCGAGATGGACATGAACAACGCCTACCTGGACATCCAGGCCGGCTCCGGTGGCACCGAGGCGCAGGACTGGGCCAACATCCTGCTGCGCATGTACCTGCGCTGGGCCGACAAGCGTGGTTTCGACGCCACCATCATCGAGCTGTCCGAGGGTGAAGTCGCCGGCATCAAGGGCGCCACCGTGCATATCAAGGGCGAATACGCCTTCGGCTGGCTGCGCACCGAGATCGGCGTGCACCGCCTGGTGCGCAAGAGCCCGTTCGACTCCGGTGCCCGTCGCCACACCTCGTTCTCGGCGGTGTTCGTCTCGCCCGAGATCGACGACAAGGTCGAGATCGAGATCAACCCGGCCGACCTGCGTATCGACACCTACCGCTCCTCCGGTGCCGGTGGCCAGCACGTGAACACCACCGACTCGGCGGTCCGTATCACCCACGTGCCGACCAACACCGTGGTGGCCTGCCAGAACGAACGCTCCCAGCATGCCAACAAGGACACCGCCATGAAAATGCTGCGGGCCAAGTTGTACGAGCTGGAAATGCAGAAGCGCAACGCTGCCTCCCAGGCCCTGGAAGACAGCAAGTCGGACATCGGCTGGGGTCACCAGATCCGTTCCTACGTGCTCGATGACTCGCGCATCAAGGACCTGCGTACCGGCGTCGAGCGCAGCGACTGCCAGAAAGTCCTGGACGGCGACCTCGACCAGTACCTGGAAGCGAGCCTCAAGCAGGGGCTGTAAGCCGCACACCACCGCCGCGATACGAGGCTGTCGGCCCGTATCGCGTGCCCTGCCCGACAGGGGCAACGAACACCTGATGGAAACAATGACGACATGAGCGACCTCAAGACCGAATCGCAAGACCTGCAACAGGAAGAAAACGCCCTGATCGCCCTGCGCAAGGAGAAACTTGCCGCAGAACGTGCCAAGGGCAACGCCTTCCCCAACGACTTCCGTCGCGACAGCTACTGCAACGACCTGCAGAAGCAGTACGCGGACAAGACCAAGGAAGAGCTGGAAGCAGCCGCGATCCCGGTCAAGGTTGCTGGCCGCATCATGCTCAACCGTGGCTCGTTCATGGTCATCCAGGACATGACCGGCCGTATCCAGGTCTACGTCAACCGCAAAACGCTGCCTGAAGAAACCCTGGCTGCGGTCAAGACCTGGGACCTGGGCGACATCATCAGCGCCGAAGGCACCCTGGCCCGTTCGGGCAAGGGCGACCTGTACGTCGAGATGACCAACGTGCGCCTGCTGACCAAGTCGTTGCGCCCACTGCCGGACAAGCACCACGGCCTGACCGACACCGAGCAGCGCTATCGCCAGCGTTACGTCGACCTTATGGTCAACGAGGAAACCCGCCACACCTTCCGCGTTCGTTCCCAGGTCATCTCGCACATCCGCAAGTTCCTGATCGAGCGCGACTTCCTCGAAGTCGAGACGCCGATGCTGCAGACCATCCCTGGTGGCGCCGCGGCCAAGCCGTTCGAAACCCACCACAACGCCCTGGACATGGCCATGTTCCTGCGTATCGCGCCGGAGCTGTACCTCAAGCGCCTGGTGGTCGGTGGCTTCGAGAAGGTGTTCGAGATCAACCGCAACTTCCGTAACGAAGGCGTCTCGACCCGTCACAACCCCGAGTTCACCATGCTCGAGTTCTACCAGGCCTACGCCGACTACCGCGACAACATGGACCTCACCGAGGAACTGTTCCGCGAGCTGGCGCAGCTGGTTTTGGGCACTACCGACGTCCCGTATGGCGACAAGGTATTCCACTTCGGCGAGCCGTTCGCCCGTCTGTCTGTATTCGACTCGATCCTCAAGTACAACCCGGAGCTCACCGCCGCTGACCTGCAGGACGTCGACCGCGCCCGCGAGATCGCCAAGAAGGCCGGCGCCAAGGTGCTGGGCCACGAAGGCCTGGGCAAGCTGCAGGTGATGATTTTCGAAGAGCTGGTCGAGCACAAGCTGGAGCAGCCGCACTTCATTACCGAGTATCCGTTCGAAGTCTCGCCGCTGGCCCGTCGCAACGACGACAACCCGGCCGTGACCGACCGCTTCGAGCTGTTCATCGGTGGCCGCGAGATCGCCAACGCCTACTCCGAGCTCAATGATGCCGAGGACCAGGCCGAGCGCTTCCTGGCCCAGGTGGCCGAGAAGGACGCTGGCGACGACGAAGCCATGCACTACGACGCCGACTTTGTCCGTGCCCTGGAATACGGCATGCCGCCCACCGCCGGTGAAGGCATCGGCATCGACCGCCTGGTGATGCTGCTGACCAACTCGCCGTCGATCCGTGATGTGATCCTGTTCCCGCACATGCGTCCTCAGGCCTGAGCACACCGTCTATCGGGCTGCTGTGCAGCCCTTTCGCGGGGCAAGGCCGCTCCTGCAGGACATGCGCTGTCCCTGTCGGAGCGGCCTTGTGCCGCGAAGGGACCGCATAGCGGTGCTCCGGATCTGAAGGGCACTGCTGCAACAAATGTCATCCGCCTTCGAGGCGGTTTTTCTTGCCTGCAATCCATCAGTGACTGGTTGGTCATAATTTACGAGCCTTTACTGGAATAGAGGGATTTACCCTCGCCGAGATTCAATGAGGTATTCATCGTGACTCCCGCAATGGCCCAACAGGGTGCAGCCGGTGTGGCCAGCGCCGTCGCCGAAAGCGTGCAATACCAGGGGCGCAAGACCGCCCGCCAGGGCAGTGAGCAGCGCCGCCAGCAGATCCTCGACGCGGCCATGCGCATTGTCGTGCGCGATGGCGTGCGTGGCGTGCGGCACCGCGCAGTGGCTGCCGAGGCCGGCGTGCCACTGTCGGCGACCACCTATTACTTCAAGGATATCGAAGACCTGCTCACCGACACCTTCGCCCAGTATGTCGAGCGCAGCGCCGCCTACCTGGCCAAGCTGTGGGCCAGTTCCGAAGTGGTGCTGCGCCAGCTGCTCGCCCAGGGTGATGGCAGCTGCGAGTCGCGAGCGCGCCTGGCGGACGATGTGGCACGCATGATGGCTGACTACGTCAGCCGTCAGTTGCACACCCGGCGTGACTTCATCATGGCCGAGCAGGCCTTCCGTCAGGAGGCGCTGTTGTGCCCGCGCCTGGCCGAACTGGTAAGCGCCCACGAACAGATTCTGCTGCATGGCGCCCGGCAGATGCTGCACGTGGTGGGGTCGCGCCAACCCGAGCAGGATGCCCAGATGTTGACGGCGATAATCGAGCAGATGGAATATCAGGGCCTGCTCAAGGATGCGAATGCGCAAGCCGATGGGCAGATGCTCGCTATCCTTACCCGGTACTTGCACCTGGTGCTGGCATCGGCCTAGGCCACGACCGGCCGAGGGGCGACCGACCTTTTCAAGGAGAACCTGATGAAAGCCTGGCGTCTGGTGTTGTTGACTCTGTCATTCCTGCTGCTCGGTGGCTGTCTGGTGACCTTCCATGAACCCTTGCCCAGCAACCAGGCAGCGCCCAAGGCGTTGCTCGGCAAGTGGAGCAGCAAGGACGCCTGGGGCGAGCCGCTCAAGCTCAGCATCAGCCGTGTCGGTGGGGATGCCTACAAGGCCGTCGCCACTCCCAAAGGCAAGGCTTCGCAAGAGTATGTCTTCACCGTTTCCAAGCATGGCAACCGTTGGTATCTGTCAGCGGGTGTGCCCAAGCGACTGGGCGGTAATTTCCTGATCGGCGGCTTCGAAGTCGTCGACGGCAAGGAACTGGTGGTCTACAACCTCGACATCGACCAGATTCAGCAGGCGGTCGAGAAGAAGGAACTGAGCGGACGCAGCACCGAGGTGCCGGAAGACAACGGAGAGGGTGTGCTGATCGACAGCCCGTCCGAGCGAGTGCTGGCCTATCTGGATGATCCGGCCAACTCCGACCTGTTCGTCGAAGTGGCGCGGTTCCAGCGCAGCGGCAAGTAATTGCGGTAGTTGTGGCCTTGCGGGCCTGTTCGTGGGTACGGCGTGACCGGAAGGACGACGCTTCATCTGCGGGCCTACCCGCGAAGAGGATCGCATGAACGTGTTCCAGTGAGGAGTCCGGGGTGGACGAGTACCAGCAGACCATACGCGCGCTGTCCGACCGCATCGTCGCCGCGCAGACGCCCATCCGTGTGCTCGACGCGGTGAAGTGGGACGACAACATCCGCAACGGCTTTCTCAAGGCCAAGGGCAAGGAGCCCCCGGCGGTGGATCGTGCCTATTACCAGGGGCGACCGCTTTCGTTCGACTCCAACTTGGTGAAGGCCGAGTTCCAGAACATCGAGCGTGACATCACCCGCCAGCTCGGCCAGTTCAACCCGGTCGGGCAGATCATGCGGCGCATGTGCAAGGAATACCGCATGGTGGTGCGCATGCTCGAAGCCCGTGGCACCGAGGATTTCGGACTGATCTCCCAGGAACTGTACGGCGCGGCGTCCGATGCCTTCCATGCCGGCGACCCGACCCTGGCCGACCTGGGCCTGATGCTCTCCGACTACCTGAACAATATCGACGGTCGGGGTGACCTGAAGGACGAGCCGAAGAACCTCACCGCCAAGGAAGCGGTGCAGATCCTCCAGCGCCGGCTGAACAAGGTGTTCGGCGAGGCCGAAGAGACCATCCGCGTGTTCGAGTCCGACGGGATCGTTGCCGACGCCGCGGCCGGCGCCGACTACATCAAGATACGGGCCGACGCGATGTTCAACAGCCGTGACGTGCGTGCGTTGGAGGTCCATGAAGGGTTGGTGCATGTAGGCACCACGCTCAACGGCCTCAACCAGCCGATCTGTACCTTCCTGGCCAAGGGGCCACCCTCGTCGACCGTGACCCAGGAAGGCCTGGCCATCCTCATGGAGGTGATCGCGTTCGCCTCCTACCCCAGCCGCCTGCGCAAACTCACCAACCGCACCCGGGCGATCCACATGGTGGAGGAGGGCGCGGACTTCCTGCAGGTCTACGAGTTCTTCCGGGGGCAGGGCTTCGAGATGGCCCAGAGCTATAGCAACGCCAGCCGGGTATTCCGGGGTTCGGTGCCCGACGGCCTGCCATTTACCAAGGACTTGTCCTATCTCAAGGGTTTCATCATGGTTTACAACTACATTCAGTTGGCCGTGAAGAAGGGCAAGCTTGAACAGATCCCGTTGCTGTTCTGTGGCAAGACTACCCTGGAAGACATGCGCACCTTGCGCCAACTGGTCGAAGAGGGTCTGGTGGAGCCGCCCAAGTACCTGCCGGAGCAGTTTCGCGACCTCAATGCCTTGTCCGCCTGGATGTGCTTTTCCAACTTCCTCAACCACCTGAGCCTGGATCGCATTGAAGCCGACTACGCGAATATTCTCTGACGTCTGTCGAGCACTGATCCTGGGCCTGCTTGTGCTGGGGCTGTCGGCGTGCAGCAGCCTGCTGTTCTTCCCGGAACCTGGCCTGCCGTTCACGCCCGAGAAGGCGCACCTGGACTTTCGCGATGTGACCTTCACCGCCGCTGACGGCACACGCCTGCATGGCTGGTGGTTGCCGGCCAAGACAGGGGTCGAGGTCAAGGGCACGGTGCTGCACCTGCACGGCAATGGCGGCAACCTGGCCTGGCACCTGGGAGGGAGCTACTGGCTGCCGGAGCAGGGCTATCAGGTGCTGATGATCGATTATCGCGGTTATGGCCTCTCCCAGGGCAAGGCGAGCCTGCCGGAGGTGTACCAGGACATCGACGCGGCCATGGACTGGTTGGGCAAGGCTGCGCAGGTCAAGGGCAAGCCCTTGGTGCTGCTGGGCCAGAGCCTCGGCGGAGCCATGGCCATCCACTACCTGGCGGCCCATCCCGAGCAACGCCAGCGCTTCAGCGCCCTGGTGTTCGATGGCGTGCCGGCCAGTTATCGCGAAGTGGGGCGTTTTGCCCTGAGCACCTCATGGCTGACCTGGCCGCTGCAGGTGCCGTTGTCCTGGCTGGTGCCGGACGGTGACAGTGCGATCCGCTCCATCGAGCGCCTGGATTCTCCGCCCAAGCTGTTTTTCCACAGCATCGACGACACGCTGGTGCCCATGGACAGTGGTATACGCCTGTACCAGCACGCCCCGCCGCCCCGCGTGTTGCAATTGACCCGCGGCGCCCATGTGCAGACCTTCGCCGACCCGACATGGCGTCAGGTGATGCTGCGCTTCATTGACGACCCCAGTCATTTCAACGGCCTTCGACGCCTGGCCGAAGTGCCCAACTACCCTGATGAGAAAAACGCGCAATGAGTGAAGAACGCAACGCCATCCCGATGATCCTGACTGCCGTCGGTACCATCATCGTGACGGTCGGGACCCTGTGGTATTACGGCTATGTGCATTTCGCCAAGCCCGAGGATGCCCTGTTGCTGCAGGACTACACCATGCTCAAGACCATCCCCGGCGAGGACTACAAGATCTCGCTCGACCCCGCTCCCCAGGTCGCCCAGTGCGTCGACGGCGTACTGGTGCTGTTCGACACCCAGCAAAAGGGTCTGACCGGCGTGCTGGTGGACAACCGCAAGCGGGCCATCCGCTGCATGGGGCAGGAGACGCCGCAGCAGGTGCAATGAGGCCAGTTGGGGCCGCGACACAAGGCCGCTCCTATCTGTGAGCGGCCTTGTGTCGCGAAAGGGCTGCACAGCAGCCCCGGGTTCCACTGTTACTGCACCTGGCTCACCGGCCGCGGCTGCACTGGCTGGTTGTCGTTGGAGATGGTCACCTCTACCCGACGATTCTGGGCGCGGCCGGTGTTGCTGCTGTTGTCGGCGACCGGGTACTCCTTGCCGTAACCCTGGGCGACGATACGTGCCGGGTCGACACCTGCGCGTACCAGGGCCATGCGCACGCTGTTGGCGCGCCGTTCCGACAGGCCCTGGTTGTAGCTCGCCGAGCCGACGCTGTCGGTATAGCCCTCGACGATCACCTTGCGCTCAGGGTTCTGCTGGAGGAACTGGGCCAGCTTGGTGATGTTCGGGAAGGCACTGCTCTTGAGTTCGGCCTTGTTGAAATCGAACAGCACATCGCCAAAGGTCACCAGGGTGCCTCGGTCGGTCTGCTTGGCGTTGAGGCTTTCCTGCAGCTTGCGGATCTGCGCGTCGCGGGCGTCCAGCCGGGCCTGGGTACGCTGGGCGGAGGCATTCTTCAGCTCGTTCTCGGCCGAGCGCAGGACGATGGTCTGCTTGGCCACCTCGACGCGCTGGTTGGTCAGGTAGGCCAGCTGGTCGACGGTCCTGTCGTTCTCGCGGTCCATGAACGCCTTGTCGGCCTTGTTCAGCCAGTCCTGGGCGTCCTTGGTCTCGAGGGCGGCCAGCTTGCTGGCCTGCGGGTCGCTCTGCAGGCTGGAGAAGTTGGTGCGGGCCGACTCCAGGTTAGGATTCGGGTCGTGGGAGCAGGCGGCCAGGCCTACACTCAGGGCCAGCAGGGCGGGGATCATGAGGTCATTGCGCATAGTGTTCATCCTTTGATCAGTGGCGAAGGCTCAAGCGGGGCAGGGCAGCGCTCATTCAGCGCTGCGCAGACCTTCCTCGCGCAGGTCCTGGACACCCTCGCGGGCGTCCTGCACGGCCTTCTGGGCCTTGGCAGCCTGGGCTTTGCGCTCGGCAACGCGGGCGTCCCACTCGGCCTGTTCGGCCAGACGTCTGGCTTCGTCGTACTGCTTGTCATGCATGGCGATCTCGGCCTGCTTGAACTTGTCCTGGGCCGCTTTCATTTCCACGGCCGCGAACTCGGTGCCGCCTGCGCTGACCGCGGCATTCACCGCGGATTGGGTGACGGCGTACTGCTCGGAGGGTGGTTTTCCTGCACAACCGGCCAGCACCAGGCTGGCGCCCAGCACCAGCGTGGCCAGCCGGAGCCCGCGCAGCGGTGTGGATGAAGGGTGGGGTGTGCGGGTCTTCATGATGGTCAGCTCCATGGGATCACTCCTGGTTACGACGGTATCCATAGCAGTCCATCGCTCATTCCCTGTCAGATGCGCGCATTTCAGCCGAACTGTGCACAACAGCCTGTGTGCAGGGTTTTAGCGTGATGGCTACTGGCTGTGACTGAGGCGTTTTTCCGATAGTTCAGAAAAAATGCCGGCTCAGGAGGTAAGGCGCGGGGAGTGATCGGTCGGCGATGGTCGAAGGTATGTGACCGGTATTCAGGGCGTGAGCAGGGCGCAAGCGCGATCCTGGCGCAGGACGGGGCGATGGGCGACGCTGCCCAGCACCCCGTTTCAACGCAGTCTGGGCGAGTGCGGATACATTTCGTACAGAGCCTAAGGGCAACCCGTCAGGTTCTTCGCCAAGGCCTGTTCGGCCTGCACGTAGGCGGGTGTCTTGCCGGCATCGGCGTAGATTTCTTCGCCTTCCTCGACGCGGATCACCTCCGAGCCTTTGACATAGGGGATGGCTTTTTCGGCTTCCTTTATGGCCGATTGCAGCAGGCTTTCCGTGACGAAAGCTTCGTCCAGCCTATAGGCCTGTGCGAATGCCTTGATCTTCACCAGGTCCTGCTTGTGCAGGGTAAGGGTGTATTCGACGCGTTCGCAGCTCTGGCGGGCCTTGGATTCCCAGTTGTCCAGCATGTGCCTGAAGGTGTCCATGGAAAACTCCTCGCTCGAAACCTGAAGTAGGCATGACTTCGGATGCCCTGCATTCACTTTAGTTGCTCGATGCCGGCGCGGCTTGCCAGCACGGCCTCGCTGTGGGCACTCTTGGGGGACTGTTCCTGGGCGGATGCGCGGTGAGCCGCGCCGGAGAGAGGGCCGATGACCGATATCGATGTACGCTTGCGTGAGGATGTCCATCTGTTGGGGGAGCTGCTGGGCGAGACCATCCGCCAGCAGCATGGCGAGGCATTCCTGCAGAAGATCGAGGACATCCGCCACAGCGCCAAGGCCGACCGCCGTGGTGCCGCCGAACGACTGAGCTCGACCCTGGGCGATCTTGCCGACGACGATTTGCTGCCGGTGGCACGGGCCTTCAACCAGTTCCTCAACCTGGCCAACATCGCGGAGCAGTACCAGCTGATCCGTCGCCGCGACGTCGGCCAGCCCGAGCCTTTCGAGGCGCGTGTACTACCCGAGCTGCTGGCACGCCTCAAGCAGGCCGGACACTCCAATGAGGCTCTGGCCAGGCAGTTGGCCAAGCTGGATATCCAGCTGGTGCTCACCGCCCATCCCACCGAAGTGGCGCGCCGCACGCTCATCCAGAAATACGACGCCATCGCCGGGCAACTGGCCGTCCAGGACCACCGCGACCTCACCCCAGCCGAACGCCAGCAGGTGCGCGAGCGCCTGCGCCGGTTGATCGCCGAGGCCTGGCACACCGAGGAGATCCGTCGTACCAGACCGACACCGGTGGACGAAGCCAAGTGGGGCTTCGCGGTGATCGAGCACTCCCTGTGGCAGGCGATCCCCAGCCACCTGCGCAAGGTCGACAAGGCGCTGTTCGACGCGACCGGCCTGCACCTGCCGCTGGAGGCCGCGCCGATCCGATTCGCGTCCTGGATGGGCGGTGACCGTGATGGAAACCCCAATGTCACCGCGGCAGTGACCCGTGAGGTGCTGCTGTTGGCACGCTGGATGGCGGCCGACCTGTTCCTGCGCGACATCGATTACCTGGCCGCCGAGCTGTCGATGCAGCAGGCCAGCAATGCCCTGCGCGAGCGGGTGGGCGAAAGCGCCGAACCCTATCGCGCCTTGCTCAAGCAGTTGCGCGAGCGCCTGCGCGCCACCCGCGCCTGGGCCCACGCTGCGCTGAGCTGCGCCCAGGCACCCGGCGCCGAGGTCCTGGCCAGCAACCGCGAGCTGATCGAGCCGTTGGAGCTGTGCTACCAGTCCCTGCATGAATGCGGCATGGGTGTGATCGCCGATGGCCCCTTGCTCGACTGCCTGCGCCGGGCCGTGACCTTCGGTCTGTTCCTGGTACGCCTGGACGTGCGCCAGGATGCCGCCCGGCATTGTGACGCACTGACTGAAATCACCGACTACCTGGGCCTGGGGCGCTATGCCGACTGGGATGAAGAGCAGCGCATCGCGTTTCTCCAGGCTGAACTGAAAAACCGTCGGCCGCTGCTTCCCGCGCACTTTGCGCCCGAGGCCGATACCGCCGAAGTGCTCGCCACGTGCCGTGAGATTGCCGCCGCACCGGCGGCGTCCCTGGGGTCCTATGTCATTTCCATGGCCGGTGCCGCGTCGGATGTGCTGGCCGTGCAGTTGCTGCTCAAGGAGGCAGGCCTGACCCGGCCCATGCGCGTAGTGCCCTTGTTCGAGACCCTTGCCGACCTGGACAACGCGGGGCCGGTGATGGAGCGCCTGCTTGGCCTGCCAGGCTACCGCGCCAGCCTGCACGGGCCGCAGGAGGTGATGATCGGCTATTCCGATTCGGCCAAGGATGCGGGCACCACGGCTGCGGCCTGGGCCCAGTACCGGGCCCAGGAAAACCTCGTGCGTATCTGTCGCGAACATCAGGTCGAGCTGTTGCTGTTCCATGGCCGTGGCGGCACCGTCGGTCGTGGCGGCGGGCCGGCCCACGCGGCAATCCTGTCGCAGCCGCCAGGCTCGGTGGGCGGTCGTTTTCGCACCACCGAGCAAGGCGAGATGATCCGCTTCAAGTTCGGCTTGCCGGGCATCGCGGAGCAGAACCTCAACCTTTACTTGGCCGCCGTGCTCGAGGCGACCCTGCTGCCACCGCCACCCCCGCAGCCCGCCTGGCGCGAGCTGATGGACCAGCTCGCCGCCGATGGCGTCAAGGCATACCGCGGCGTGGTGCGGGAGAATCCCGACTTCGTCGAATACTTCCGTGAGTCCACGCCGGAGCAGGAGCTCGGCCGCTTGCCGCTGGGCAGCCGCCCGGCCAAGCGCCGCGCCGGTGGCATCGAGAGCCTGCGGGCGATTCCATGGATCTTCGGTTGGACCCAGACGCGCCTGATGCTGCCGGCATGGCTGGGTTGGGAGACGGCCCTGAGCAATGCCTTGGTGCGTGGCCAGGGCGAGCTGCTGGGGCAGATGCGCGAACAATGGCCGTTCTTCCGTACCCGCATCGACATGCTGGAGATGGTGCTGGCCAAGGCCGATGCCGAGATCGCCAAGGCCTACGACGAACGTCTGGTGCAACCACCCTTGCTTTCCCTGGGCGCGCATCTGCGCGACCTATTGTCGCAGTCGTGCCAGGTGGTGCTGGGGTTGACCGAGCAATCGGTGCTACTGGCGCACAGCCCCGAGACCCTGGAGTTCATCAGCCTGCGCAACACCTATCTGGACCCGCTGCACCGCCTGCAAGCCGAGTTGCTGGCGCGCTCGCGCGGGCGTGAAGCCGCTCTGGACAGCCCGTTGGAGCAGGCCCTGCTGGTCACGGTGGCGGGTATCGCGGCGGGCCTTCGCAATACCGGTTGAGGGATCGCACCCCTGGCCCTGGCCGAGTGGCACGGGCCCTTCGGCCAGGGTCGGACAGGCTGGTTGCGCCGGGCGCAACCGCGCACTGGAACAGGCTCAAGTGGCGATTTCCTGCAACTTTGGGACGCTTGTCTGGTTGCCGGACGCTGTGTATCTTGAGCAGCCTTTGGACCGATTTTCGGTCTCAGCCGATTTTTCGGACTTGGCCCGCTGCGCCGAATCCGTTGATTTACATAGAAAAATATGAGGAGCACAAGATGCGCGTAATTCTGCTGGGAGCTCCCGGGGCCGGTAAAGGTACTCAGGCAAAGTTCATCACCGAGAAGTTCGGTATTCCACAGATCTCCACCGGTGACATGCTGCGTGCCGCCGTCAAGG
>Ga0153917_1000302_pt1 | contig 38016 bp, 27 predicted proteins | sample TSFL001MetaG_FD_104695 | JGI IMG/M metagenome (GOLD analysis project Ga0153917, IMG submission 104695) | Attine ant fungus gardens microbial communities from Florida, USA - TSFL001 MetaG | ecosystem: Host-associated > Fungi > Mycelium > Unclassified | place: USA: Florida, Paynes Creek Historic... | reverse complement strand
CTGTCCGGTCGTTCCAGACGTGTAAATCATGTACGCCAAGTTCTCCGCGGTTACAGCGGTCTCTGGATTTTCCTCGTCGTTTTCATCAAGCGGCAGGCTTAGAATCGTGCGGTTTCCGTCGAGAAGAATGACATCTCCCGTATAGCTGTCCGGCACTGAAATGCCTTCCTGTTTCAAGAGAAGCTTCGTGCCGCTGTCCTGTAAAATATATTCAATCCGCTGATCAGGGTAGTCAGGATCAATCGGCACAAACGCCGCTCCCGCCTTTAAGACGCCGAGCACCGCGGCGGACATTTCAAGCGACGGCTTCGTGAGAACGCCGACGCGCTCATCCGGGCTGATGCCGCAGTCCATCAGAATCCGCGCGAGACGGTTTGCCTTCGCATTCAGCTCGCCGTACGTCCAAGATTGGCCGTTGTATGTGACAGCCGGGCGGTCTTTGTGGCGCTGAGCAGTTTCTTCAAATAGCTGATGAACCGTTTTGTCTGTCGGCACAGGCAGCGTCTTGCCCTTCCACGCCTCGAGAAGCGCTTGTTTTTCTGTTTCAGTGACGAGTGACAGGCTGGAAAGCGGCTGGTTCGGGTTGCCAATAACAGCATCTAAAAGCTGCATCCAGTATTGCTTCCATCGTTCAATCGTTTTCTGCTTAAACAGAGCTGTATTGTATTCGAGTACGAATGTAAGCCCGCCGTCGGTTTCGTCAGCCGTCAGCGTGAGGTCAAACTTGGCTGTTTTCCGTTCAAACGGATGCGGCTCAAGCTGAATCCCTTTCATTGTTAAATCCTTTATGTTCGCATTTTGCATTGAAAAAACTGCATCGAATAACGGATTTCTGCTTGTGTCACGCTGAACCTGAACATTTCCGATCAAGTCCTCAAGCGGGTAATCCTGCGCATCAAAAGCGCTGAGTGCCGTTTCTTTCACTTCGTTAAGATAGTTGGCAAACGTCTTTTCACCCTTCGGATACGTGCGCAGCGCCAATGTATTGACGAACATTCCGATGACGCGGCTGACGTCCGCTTGAGATCGTCCGGCGACAGGTGAACCGACGATGATATCGTCTTGCCCGCTAAGTTTTGATAAAAACGCACTGTATGAAGCTAGAAGCACCATGTAAAGCGTGGAATCCATTTCTTTTGCAAGCCTGCGCAGAGCATCAGCTTTGCCTGCTTCTAATGAAAATGCAATGCGGTCTCCCTCAAATGTTTGAACGGCAGGCCGGCTGTAATCAGTCGGAAGCGTCAGTACCGGCAGCTCTCCATTCAACTCCTTCAGCCAATGTTCCTCTTGCTTTTTGTAAAGCTCAGACTGAATAAACTGCTGCTGCCACACAGCATAATCCTTATATTGAATACGAAGCGGCTCAAGGTCTTCTCCGTCGTACAGCTTTGAAAGCTCTTCAATCAGCACACCGACAGACGCACCGTCAGAAATAATGTGATGCATATCGAACAGCAGCACATGCTCAGTTTCTGAATGCTTGATCAGCCCTATTCTGAACAGTGGAAGTTGGTCGATTTTGAAAGGCTTAATAAACTCAGAAACGATCCGCTCTGTCTCTTCTTTCGGGGCTTCGAAATAGGCCATCTCACACTCAGCCTCTTCCCAGATCCGCTGCACCGTTTCTCCATCTTTTATTTCAAACGTGGTTCTCAAGGCTTCATGACGCTGCATTAACTGCTGCATGACGCTGTTAAGCCTTTCAATATCAAGCTCACCTGTAAGGCGCAGAACCGCCGGCATGTTATAGCTCGTTTGCGCATCTTCAAGCTGCTGAAGGACATACATCCGTTTTTGCGGTGAAGAAACAGGATACGTATCTTGTTTCTCTGCCGGGCTGATACTGGCGGCTGTCCCTTTTTCAGCAGAGGCAATCACCTGTGCTAAGCCCTCAACCGTCGGTGACTGGAAGAGATCCTTGAGTGACAGCTCAACGCCCAGCTCCTGATGAACCAAGGCAAGCATCTTCATGCCTGCTAATGAATGTCCGCCAATGTCAAAGAAGTGGTCATAAACACCAACTTGTTCAGCCTGAAGCACCTGCGCCCAAATGTCTGCGACTTTTTGTTCCGTTTCATTGCGTGGCGGAACATATGAAACACCTCTTGAAACGTTGGCATCAGGAATCGGCAGCGCTCTCCGGTCAATTTTTCCGTTCCCTGTCAGCGGCAGCTCATCCATTTGGATAAACACCGCAGGAACCATATATGCCGGCAAGTCCTTCGCAGCATGCTCTCTCAGCTCCTGTGATGAGATGTCTCCCTCTCCGACATAGTAAGCGCAAAGCAATTGATCTCCTGCTCCTTGTTCAACAGCAAGCACAACACTCTCCTGAACACGATCATGGGTTTGCAGCTGATGTTCGATTTCTCCAAGCTCGATGCGCTGTCCGCGAATCTTCACCTGATGGTCGATTCGCCCGATAAATTCGATGTCGCCATTCGGCAGCCATCGGGCAAGGTCTCCCGTTTTATACATGCGTTCACCGGATGCAAACGGATGGGGAACAAATTTCTCCTCAGTCAGCTCTGGACGGTTGTAATAGCCTTTCACGAGTCCTTCGCCGCTGACGCAAAGCTCTCCGGCAATCCCGGCAGGCTGCACGTGTCCCGTACGGTCAAGAATATATACTTCCGTATTGCTGACCGGTTTACCAATCGGAACAGACAGCGTGTGCTCCTCTAACTCATCAACCGGATGATACGTCGCGAAAACCGTGCTTTCAGACGGCCCATACATGTGAAGGAGCTTCCCCTTTCCAACCGTTTGCAAAGCTTTTCTGACATGCTCAACCGAAGCCCGTTCCCCGCCAAACATAATCTTGCGCAGCGTTGACAAGCACGCCGGATTCAAGTCCACAAGCAAGTGGAACAAAGCGGTTGTAATCATGAGAATGCTGATGTTCTCTTGTTCAATGACGCGAGACAGGCGAGCCATATCCAAGACGGTTTCCTTCGGTATCAGCACCAGCTTGGCACCGTTTAACAAAGAGCCGAACATATCGAACATAAACGCGTCAAACACGTAATTGGAAAGTCCGAGAATCGTATCCTGTTCTGTAATGCTGAGAAAATTCGTTTTCTTCACCGTACGGAGAATATTGGCATGTGTCACGATATTCCCCTTTGGTGTTCCTGTCGTTCCGGAAGTATACGTCAGGTTGGCCATTGCCGCAGAATCAAGAGGCAGTGCGAGATTTCGCGCTTCGTCATGATAGCTTTCTTCCTCATCTGCGAGCACGATAACGCCGCCAAATTCCGCTTCTTCCGCTAAAGTCTTTAATTTCCTCTGTGTGAGAAGCACCTTTGCGCCGCTGTCACGGAAGAAATGCTGGATTCGCTGAATCGGGTGTTCCGGATCAATCGGAACATAAGCCGAACCTGATTTTAATACTGCCAAGATCGACACAATCATCTCCATTGACCGCTCGCATAAGACAGCCGCAGTTCTGCCTTCGCCAGCTCCAAGAGAAAGAATGCCGTGGGCTAAACGATTGGCCCGTTCATTCAGCTCACGATAAGTGAGTGTTTCACCTTCATATTGAAGCGCCGGATGGTCTGGTGTTTTCACCGCTTGCTCTTCAAACAGCTGAACAATTGTTTTGTCTTTCGGATAAAGTGTTCTGCCCGGGTTAAACTGCTGAATTTGCAAAGCAGCCTCCTCTTCAGAAAGAAGCTTAAACTCGGAAATCCGCTGTTCCGGCTCAGCCGCAGCATCTTCAAGCAAACGCGCAAAATGCGTAAGCAGCCTGTTTGCCGTGCTTTGTTTAAATAGTTTCGTGCTGTAATCCAAATCAAGCTCAATGCCTTCATCGGTTTCTCTCGCCTGCACCGTCAAATCAAATTTGGCAATCTTGAAATTGGTCTCATGAAGAGACAAGGACAGATCGCCGACAGCCGGAATGCCCTCTGTCGCGTTTTGAAGGCTGAACATCGTGTCAAACAGCGGATGCCTGCTTACATCACGCGGGATGTTCAAATCTTCAACAAGCCACTCAAACGGATAGTCCTGATGAGAAAAGGCATCCAGCACCCGTTTGCGGACACGCGAGATCAATTGGGTAAACGTCTCATCCTGCTTGACCTCACTGCGAATCGCAAGCGTATTGACGAACATCCCGACAATGCCCTCTGTATCGGAGTGGTTTCTGCCGGCTGACGGCGTCCCGACAATGATGTCGTCCTGTCCCGTATACTTTGACAAAAGCGTATAGTAAGCGGAAAGCATCACCATATACAAAGTGGCGCCGTTTTGTTCAGCCAAACGATTGAGGCGATCCTTTACCCCCGCATCCAGCTTGATTGACACCCGATCCCCTTCAAAGCTTTGAACAGGCGGTCTCGGGTAATCGGACAGAAGCTGAAGCACCGGGAGTTCGCCTGCAAAGACTTCCTTCCAATAAGCTTGGTCTTTCTTGTACCCTTCAGCAGCCTGCCTGCTTTGCCATACGGCGTAGTCCTTATACTGGAGACGAAGCTCAGGAAGCTGTTCGCCTTTATAAATGCGTGCTAATTCCTCCAATATAATGCCAATGGATACACCGTCAGAAATCAAGTGGTGCATGTCAAACAGCAGCATATGACGGTTCTCTTCAAGCTCCAGCAAACCGATTCTGAACAACGGTGCTTTCGCCAAGTCAAATCTCCGAACGAATGAAGCCATAATTGCCTCATCTGAGCGGCCGCCTCTTTCAATCATCTCAATGTTGAATTCAACGCTGTCGTGAATGTTCTGTCTCGGCGTGCTGTTTTCAAGAACAAATGATGTTCTCAACGACTCGTGGCGTCGGATTAACCCCTGAAATGCGCGCTCCAGCTTTTGAATATCTAAGGGCCCTTCCAGAATTGCTGCTGCCGGCATGTTGTAGCCGACTCCCGCATCCTCGAACTGGCTGACGATATATGTTCGCTGCTGTGCCAGAGAAAGCGGATAATGCTCCTGTTTTTCAGCAGGTTCAATCACCGCAAAAGCTTTGCTTTCTCTGTGATCGGCTTCCTGTGCAAGAGCCGCAATCGTCGGATGCTCAAACAAATATTGAAGCGGAATCTCGGCGCCTGTTTCCTTATGAATCTTCGTTAAAAGGGTCATGGCCTTCAATGAATGTCCGCCCGTTTCAAAGAAATTGTCAAAGATTCCCGCCTTCTCAACGTTCAGCACATCCTGCCAAATGGCTGCGATTGCTTTTTCAGTCTCATTTCGCGGCGCTGTATAGGCCGTGCTGCTGACAGCCTTCACTTCTAGCGCAAACAGCTTGCGGCGGTCGACTTTGCCGCTTGGCGTAAGCGGAATTTCTGTCACGTCTGTAAAGTAAACCGGCACCATATAGTCAGGAAGCTGTCTGGCCGCCTGCTCCCGTAGGCTGGCAGGTGCAAATTCGCTTCCAGGCTTCTGCACAACATATGCGCAAACCTCAAGATTTCTCTGTTCGTCAGGGCGTGCCAAAACAACGGCTTTCGCAACGTCGGGCGCCTGCTGAATCACAGCTTCAATTTCCCCAAGCTCAATCCGGTAGCCGCGGACTTTGACCTGGTCATCCTCTCTGCCTAAATATTCGATTGTTCCATCTGGAAGCCAGCGCACCACATCCCCGGTTCGGTACATGCGCTCGCCCGGCATGAACGGATCTTGTAAAAACTTCTCATCCGTCAATTCAGGCAAATGCAAATAGCCTCGACCCACACCGTCTCCCGCGATATAAAGCTCGCCAGCCACGCCTTCAGGCTGCAGCCGGCCTTTTTGATCCAAAATATATAAGCGATTATTTCCCAGCGCTTTCCCGATCGGCACATACGCTGATTGAACGGGACTCTCCGGGATAACCGGATGAACAGAGGCGTCAACACACGTTTCAGTCGGCCCGTACACATTGGTCAAACGCGGTGCCGCGCCTGTTTCTTTAAACAGCTTCAGCAGTTTATCTGCAACGACAGAGGATAGGCCTTCTCCGCCGATCAGCATATGCTTCAGCTTAAGTCCGCCAAGATCGCCCGCCGCTATCAGCATTTGCAGATGGGCAGGTGTACCATCCGTCGCCTCAATGCTATTTCTCCGATAATACGCAGCAAGGGCGGCCCCGTTCGTCACTGTTTTCTTCGGTACGATATAAAGGGTTTGTCCCAAAAGAAGCGACGCGAAAATCTGCTTCACCGACGCATCAAAGTGGAACGGCGCAAGCAATGCCATCCGCAGGGTTTGGCAGCCGCTTTGATAAATCGTCTGCTGCAGAGATTCAACCAAGTGATGAACCTGGCGATGCTCGATCATAACGCCTTTCGGACGTCCGGTTGTTCCCGATGTGTAAATAATGTAGGCAAGATTCCGTGCGTCCACATCTGCATTCAGGCTTTCTTCTGCACCTTCTGCAATTGCCTGATCTAAGTCAATCAGCTCAGCATCGACTTCAGGCGCCGCAACCTTCGATTCAGTCAGGATGAAGTCCGCCCCGCAATCCTCCAAAATATATTGAATCCGCTCAGCAGGAAAAGCGGGATCAATCGGCACATAGGCTCCACCGGCTTTTAAAATCCCCATGATAGATGTAATCATCCGTTCAGAGCGTTCAATCAGTACCGCGACAGGACTGTCCGGGCCAACCCCTTTTTGTTTCAGCACATTGGCGATGCGTGCAGATTGCTCATGTAACGTTCGATAGGACAATGTGCGATCCTCAAATACAACCGCTGGATGATCTGAAAGCAGCTCAGCCTTTTCTTGGAACAGCTCCGGGATCGTCATGTCCTTGCGGTAGCTGACGGATTTACCGCCAGCCCTCGCAAGTAGCTTCTCTTTCTCCGCTTCAGAAATCATCGTTAATTCATCAATTGTATGTTCTGGATGCGTTAACGCGTTCTCCAGCATGGTAATCATGCGCTCACAAATCATGTTGATTTCTTCACGTGAAAATAAATCAGTGCGGTAATCAAAATCTATGGTGAGTTTCCCAGTATCCCATCGATCCTTTACATGAATCGAGACATCATTTAATCCGCTGCCGCTGAAAATCGGCTCAGTCAAAAAGGCAAGATCCTCTTCTTTCTGCCACTGCATCACTTGATATTCAAGAGAAACCGTGAACAGCTTGGTCAAAGAGCTCTTTGTTTCACGCAAATCGTTGATCAGGAGATTATACGGATACTTTTGGTGGCGAAGTGTCTTCATGAGATCCTTCATCCGGTCTTTGACAAATTCTAAAAACGCTTGCCCGCCGTCAATTTTTGTCCGAAGCGGAACCGTAGAAACAAACATGCCTAACATCTGCTTCTCTTTCGCATTCGTCCGGTTGCCCATAAAGGTTCCCGTCACAACATCATTCTGGCCACTGACCCTGTACAAATAGGCGGCAAGCAACGATTGAAACACCGAAAGAACACTGACTTTGTTTGCCTCACAAAACGATAGAATCTGTTGATGAAGCGCTTCAGACACATCTTTAGAGTACCTCTCAGCATCTAAACTCCCTCCTGCGGAAGCATTCCGTTTCAGGGAAACAAGTTCAGGCACCGATTCAAATTGCTTGTTCCAAAACGCCTTGTCCTTTTCAAACCGCTTCGATTGAGCATAGTCCTGTTCAGATAAAACATGATCGATAAATGAATGCGAGATTCCTTCTTCTGTCTCTGAGCCGCTGGCTAATTCTAAATAAATGTGCATGATCGCATTCCCGAGAATATTCATGGAGATACCATCAGAAATCACGTGATGAACATTTGCGTAAAACCACACTTCATTTTCCTTTATGGTGAACAAGGAAAAACGGAACAAATCACAATCGTACAGCGGCAAAGGTTTCTTCGTTTCCTCCCGGCTCCATTGTGAAATAAACTCTATCGCATTCGGATCTTCAGTAGTGTCAGTATGTTTTATATCAACAGGCCGATACTCGCTAATATATTGAATAGGCTCCCCGTTTTCATCTAGCCGCAACCGAAGGCGCATGGCGTCATTTCTGCGAATAAACTCTTGAATCGCCTGCTCAACAAGCACATAATCAATCGCATCAGCTGAAACCAGCTTACCAATCCCCGCAAGATTTGAAATGCTCGTGTGAGGATAAAATTTTTCTGTGTACCAAATTCGTTTTTGTGCATCCGTTAAAGGGTAAAAAGTTATTTCCATATTGTCATACCTCCCCTAATCTTTATAAGCAGTGAACATGTGCAACGCATTTTCTCTTTCTTATCCATACCAGTTTTTAATTCTTATGAACTAACAACCGAAATAGCCCAAAGTACTACACTTAAAAAGCAGTGCTTCCAATCACTTCCAATCTACCGCTATTAAAACAGGCTGCCGTCAGTCAGCATTGCGGGGTTTAACACAAGCGGATAAAGACCGCAAGACTCTCACCCTAATAAGAAACAATTTTGGCTATTTATTCATTGTTTTCAATATTTTTTATCTTGCTACCGTTCACTTTAAATGAAAAAAATGTTTTTATCACCGAAAAATGGGTGAAAAGTTTCATGCGGGATGCCGAAAGATTCCAGTTTATTTACAGGGATATTTTTGCGGGATGCCGCAATTATTTCCACTAAACATTATTTACAGAAAAATAAAAATTTTTAAAACGAATTACTGCGTTCAATCTTATTTATTGTTGACTGCGATTTACAATCTTTACATGATATATGTTTACCGCGCAAAAACCGAAAAACAGGCAAAAAAAAAGACACCCTTGCGAAGAGCGCCTTACAACGATTCTTTCATGACATTTTTGTCGATATCAATCAATTCCATATAGCCTTTCCCCCACTCATACATGGCATCAAGAATAGGCATGAGGCTTTCTCCTTGCGAGGTCAGAGAATATTCAACCCTCGGCGGGACAACCGGATACACTTCCCTGTGAACAATCATATCCTGCTCAAGCTCTCTCAGCTGATTCGCGAGGATCTTCTGCGTAATATCAGGAATCAATGTTTTTAATTCATTGAACCGTTTTGTTCCCTCTTTTCCCAAATGCCACAAAATGAGCATTTTCCATTTACCGCCAATCACTGCAAGCGTTAATTCCTTCTCACAATTAAACCTTTTTCCGTCCATCCGGCTCAAAAGAAATCCCCCCTTAGTAACCTTTTTATATGTTAGATACGTATCGTCACTTACTTACTTTTTTGCAGACTATTTTTTCATTATACTCACTCATAATACTAAGAGAAAGAAATCTGATTGCCTCTCCTCACAGTATCCTCCAAGTAACTTGTTGACTTCAAAGTGCCTACTTCTCATCAAAAGAGGGAACCTATAGAATGAAAAATAATTCGAAAAAGGGAGTGGATCAACAATGGAATTACAGCTTGCATTAGACCTCGTCAACATCCCAGAAGCCATTGAGCTTGTCAAAGAAGTGGAGCAATATATCGACGTGGTTGAAATCGGAACACCGGTCGTCATTAATGAAGGCCTAAGAGCGGTTAAAGAAATAAAAGACACATTTCCGCAATTGAAAGTTCTTGCAGACCTGAAAATCATGGATGCCGGGGGCTACGAAATCATGAAAGCGTCGGAAGCGGGCGCTGACATCATCACCGTTTTAGGGGCTACAGACGATGCAACGATTAAAGGCGCAGTAGAAGAAGCCAAAAAACAAAAGAAGAAAATCCTAGTGGACATGATTAACGTGAAAGACATCGAATCCCGCGCGAAAGAAATCGACGCACTCGGTGTTGACTACATCTGCGTCCATACTGGCTATGATCTTCAAGCAGAGGGCAAAAACTCTTTCGAAGAATTAACGACAATCAAAAATACCGTAAAAAACGCAAAAACCGCAATCGCGGGCGGCATCAAACTTGATACACTGCCAGAAGTAATTAAACAAAAGCCTGACCTTGTCATTGTTGGAGGCGGAATTACAAGCGCGGCAGACAAAGCCGAAACAGCTTCAAAAATGAAACAGCTAATTGCCCAAGGATAAATCAGATGAAAACGACTGAATACGTAACGGAAATTCTCAATGAGTTACACCGTTCAGCAGCCTATATTTCTGATGAAGAAGCTGACCAGCTTGCCGATCACATTATTTCGTCTAATCAAATTTTCACCGCGGGTGCGGGGCGGTCTGGCCTGATGGCAAAATCCTTCGCGATGAGATTGATGCACATGGGCTTTAACGCCCATATAGTCGGTGAAGTTCTCACTCCGCCGCTCGCCGAAGGAGATCTAGTTATTATCGGCTCAGGCTCAGGCGAGACAAAGAGCTTGATTCATACCGCAGCAAAAGCGAAAAGCTTACACGGAATTGTTGCAACTTTAACTATCAATCCGGAATCAAGTATCGGAAAACAAGCAGACCTGATCATTAGAATGCCTGGTTCTCCTAAAGACCAGTCAAACGGAAGCTATAAAACCATTCAGCCAATGGGATCATTATTTGAACAAACGTTGCTGCTATTCTACGATGCAGTAATTTTAAAACTCATGGAGAAAAAAGATCTCGATTCTGAAACCATGTTCACCCACCACGCGAACCTTGAATAGCCTCACCAACCGGCCTGAAGATCAGGCCGGTTTTATTTTTTCTAAAATAAAACTTTAAACCCAAAAACCCGATAAGTAATATGACCTACTAATCACAAAAGGAGGAGTTATGTTGATAAAACGACTAAAAATGAAGCTAGGAACTAAAATTCTTTTCCTGGTTTTTGTGGTGATTCTTTTATTTTCTGCATCAGTCGGCACTGTGATGCTTAAGGAAATTACAGAAAACATGAAACAAATGGCAACTGAAAAAGCGAAAGGTGATCTCGCATTAAGCAGTGCTTATATTGATGATGCCATTTCAGGGGACTGGCAGGTGAAAAACAATAAGCTCTATAAAGGGCAAACACAAATCAATGGAAATGAAGACATTGTTGATTTGCTTGGCGAAAAAACAGGTGACACCATTACCATTTTCCAAGGCGATACTCGTGTTGCAACCAATGTCATGAAGAATGGAGAAAGAGCTGTTGGCACCCAGGCTTCTTCTGAAGTTACTGACACTGTATTAAAGAACGGAAAACGGTTCTACGGACAAGCAGATGTTGCAGGCTCTTCTTATCAGACGGCATACATGCCGCTAAAAGATCAAAACGGAAACATCATCGGCATGCTTTATACCGGGGCCAATCAAAACATTTTAGCATCACTTACACATTCGCTTTTCACTCAATTCGCTATCGTTCTTGTTATCGTCATTATTGTATCAGTCATCCTTGTCCTGGTTTTCACCAAAAAAATCAATAAGCGGCTGAACGCTTTAAAAAGCGCGTTTGAAAGTGCCGGAAACGGAGACATGACAATAGAGGTGTCAGATAAAACCGGTGACGAGCTATCAGAACTAAGCGTCTATTATAATAAGATGAGACTGAAGCTGAACGATACCATCCAAACCGTACAACAATCAGCCCTTCAGCTTGCATCAGCCTCTCAGCAGCTCTCTGCCGGAGCTGAAGAAACAAATCAAGCTTCAGAAAAGATTACAGAAGCTGTACAGCAGATTGCAAATGGAGCCCAAGATCAGATCACCCGAATTGAAAACAGTGAAAGCTCATTAAAACAAGCTTCAGCAGACATCCGGGATATTTCTGCAAATACTGCCGCTATCGCTGACAAAGGGCAGCTCGCGCAATCAAAAGCAGACATTGGGCAAAAGGAAATTGCAAATGTACAGGCGCAAATGGATGCGATTCACCAGTCAATTCAGAAAAGCGGAGAAATCATACACCAGTTAGACGGCCGCTCTAAACAAATTGAGCAAATTTTATCGGTCATCACCCAAATTGCCGATCAGACAAACTTGCTTGCGCTGAATGCAGCGATCGAAGCTGCCAGAGCCGGTGAACATGGAAAAGGCTTTGCTGTTGTTGCCGATGAGGTACGCAAATTAGCGGAAGAGTCTCAACAGTCTGCTGGACAGATTTCAAAACTGATCAAAGAAATACAAAATGATATGAACCAATCTGCAAGATCTGTTGAGCATGTGAAAACAGAAGCTGCAGAAGGGGTCACCATGATCCAGCGCACCAGAGATGCATTTAAGGAAATTGCAACTGCAACAGGTGAAATCAGCGCCGAGATTAGTGATTTATCAGCATCCGTAACAAACATTTCAGCCAGTGCACATCAAATAAATGATTCCTTTGCAGCCAATACGGCCGACATTAAAGAATCTACTAAAAATACCCGGCAAGCGGCTGCATTAACAGAGGAGCAATTTGCTGCAATGGAGGAGATTACCGCAGCTTCTGAAACGCTTTCTCAATTAGCTGAGGAGCTTACCGGTATCATAAGCCAATTTAAAATGATTAATCAAGCCGAAAAAGGCTGATGACTTACTATCATTATTGTAAATTGGCAATCGTATTTTAATGAAAACAAATATTTCGACCTGCTAAAATTACGATTTCTGCAATAAACTGAACGGAAAACATAAAATTTAAACCTTTACACCAAATGCTTTCTGGATTACTCTTGTGTCAGTTTTAAAAGCGGGAGGTGAACATCACGACGGACATCATAAAAACGATACTTCTCGTCATCGTCGTCATAGCAGCTGCAGCTGTCGGCCTGATAAAAGGAGACTTTTTCTCAGCTGATCAAAAAACGTCTCAAACGAAAGAATATGATGAAACAATCGCCTTCCCTTCTGACCGTTATCCCGAAACAGCCAAGCATATTAAGGATGCGATAAATGAGGGGCACTCAGAGGTGTGCACTATCGACAGAGACGGAGCTGAGGAACGCCGCGAGCAATCATTAAAGGACGTACCTTCCAAAAAGGGGTATGACAGAGATGAATGGCCAATGGCCATGTGCAAAGAAGGCGGTGAGGGAGCTTCTGTAGAATACATTTCTCCCGCTGACAACCGCGGAGCAGGCTCTTGGGTCGGGCATCAGCTTACCGATTACCCAGACGGCACAAAGGTTTTATTCACAATTCAGTAAACAGTACATAGAGGAGGAACAGCACATTGATCAAATCATGGAAGCCGCAAGAACTTTCGATTTCATATCATCAATTTACTGTATTTCAAAAGGATTCTACACCTCCTGTAATGGATTGGACTAACGAAGCAATTGAAAAAGGATATGCTGCGGCAGACGGAGCCATTTCCTTTGAGGCACAACGAAATACAAAGGCCTTTATTCTTTTGCGCCTGAACAGTTCAGAAACAGTAAACTCCTTCGAAAAAAAAGTGACTGTTCCTTTTCATGTCACAGAAAACGGAATTCAAATTGAAAGCATCATGTCTAAAAGACTGTCCTTTGATCTGCCTAAAGGAGACTATCAATTGACATGCTGGACGGTGCCGGCTGAAATGTCAGATTTGCACGCCGACACTTATATTATTGATGCTGTTTCTGTGTAATGAAAAAACCCCTGAGAGAATAACTCTCAGGGACTCTTTATAAACTTTCTCCGTTCGTCTTGATGACATCCTGATACCAATAAAAGCTTTTTTTCTTCAAACGTTTTAAATCATGTGTATTTTCTTCATCGCGATTGACATATACAAATCCGTATCTTTTTTGGTAGCCATTCAGCCAGCTTAACAGATCAGTAAACGACCAGCTGCAATAGCCTATCAAATCGACACCGTCGCTGATGGCTTGTCTGCATTGCTCAAGATGCGAACGCAAATATTCAATTCGATAATCATCCTGTACAGTGCCGTCTTCAACCTTATCAAACTCACCCAAACCGTTTTCTGTGATAAACACTGGAAGCTGATAGCGGCTTGTAATTCGTCGAAGGCCGATACGCAATCCAATTGGGTCAATTGTCCAATCCCAGTTGCTCGTTGTCAGATGCGGATTTTTTTTCGTTTTAAATACTCCGGGTATCCCTGTTTCCTGGTTGGTCCCCTTTTGGCCTGTTGTATTCATTTTTCCTTCTGACACACCATCAAGCGGATTTCGTTCGTAGGTGATGGTCTGATAATAATTGACACCTACAAAATCAGGCTTCCCTTTGGCAAGCAGCTCCATATCTCCCGCTTTGATTGTCGGCGCCCAGCCCTGTTTTTCTAAATAGCGGAAAGGAATTTGCGGGTAGGTTCCCCAGCAATACATGTCAAGCCACCAATTGTTCATAAACTCTTCAGCATTTTCAAAAGCCAGTATGTCTTCTGGATGGCTAGATAAAGGATATGCCGGAGAATAAGCAAAGCTTGGACCTATTTTGCCTTCAGGCACATATTCCCTAAAAGATTCAATGGCCTTCGCATTAGCCAGGAACGCTATATGGTTTGCTTCGTAAAATCGTTTTCTGTCTTTCACTCCAGGCGGATGCATGGCTGTAATAAAGCCGTGATTAGTATTGTAGTTCTGTTCGTTTAACGTAACCCAATATTTCACCCTGTCTCCAAAACGTTTATAAAGAGTAATACAGTAATGATTAAAATCCTCTATGATTTTTCTTGATTCAAACCCGCCGTACTCGTCCATAAGCGCTTGAGGCAAATCCCAGTGATATAAAGTCAAAACCGGCTCGATGTCATGAGAAAGCAATTCATCAATCAGGTTGTCGTAAAACGCTAGACCTGCTTCATTGATCTCTCCTTTTCCTTTTGGAAAAATCCGCGGCCAGCTGACGGAAAATCGATACGCTTTTAATCCCATCTCAGCCATCAGAGCGACATCTTCTTTATATCGGTGATAATGGTCAACCGCAATGTCTCCATTGGTTCCTTTAAACGTTTTGCCCGGTATTTTCGTAAACACATCCCAAACAGAAGGGCCTTTGCCATCTTCATTCCAAGCGCCTTCAATCTGGTACGCTGCAGAAGCAGAGCCCCACAAAAAATGTTTCGGAAAAGATTCTGGATGCTGGTGGATCATAGTGTTTATCACTCCTGAATGATTTGATAAACCCATCATAGGCTATGAAACGCGTTTCAGATCAACTGGATCTTAGTCGCGGAACAGTTCGGCTAATATTGCCTACATGTAAATAACGCAAAAGCACCCAATTCCCATTGGATGCTTACCGTCTTAATGTCTTTTTTCAAATTTATGCGGATGGGGATGGGGCTTTGGAACAAAGCCGTTTTGTTTCATCATTTCAAAGTGTTTGTCCATGTGATTTTTGATATATTCTCCTCTTTCTTTAGGCAGTACGCCATATTGTACATACTTTGAGATCACGTCTTTGCGTTTTTTTAGAATATCTGCTTCCATTTTTTCAATCTCTTTCTTTTGCTGATCTGTCAGTGTAACATTTGCGGGAGGCTGCTGCTGTTTTTCAGCGGCTTCAGCTATACCGGTCAGAGAAATGACAGCCGCGGCAATGAACATTGTGATGATGTTGATGGTTATTCTTTTCATCCAGTTTATTCCTCCAATCCAATTTTTCATATGTTTTGCTGCATTGTATTTTTTATGCATAAAAATAAAAAGAGCGAACATTATTCGCTCTTTCTAATCGCTTCGTCAGTATAAAGTTCTTCTTCATCGGGCGACGCGAACGTGACATATGTTCCCGCGATTAAATCATGCAGGGTTCGTTTGTCTTCTCGTACAGCAATCAGAATCAAGCTAGCGATCAAGCCGAGTCCGAAGGTTATACCGTAAACCAGGCCGGCTACAATAACCCGTAAAAACATTGTTAACAGGCTGACTTGTGATCCGTCTTTTTTTACGATTCTGATTCCGCAGATTCTTTTTCCGATAAGGTAGCCGCGCCAAAACCAGGCAGCAAAAGATGCACCGAGACAATCATGTAATCCAGCAATGAAACTCCTAATCTAATCCAGAATCCGGCTGGTTTATAAATATTCATTTGACTCCCCATATTTCTTCAATATGACTTTGATGTTTCCATCTTCTTTCTTGACGAATATATCATATGCCTTAGGGCCATCAGCAAGACTTAATTTATGTGATAGATCGATTTCATGCTTCTTCCACCATTTCATACAGCATTGGCATTAGATGAATAACGAATACCCGGCCCACTGGTGTAATGGCATCCTGGATCTGGGATCAGCTCAACATGCTCTTTTCCTTGATATGTCAGTGCTTTCATCCTTGGACAACTCCTTTATTGTCACTGGATTCCCTGTATAGCCGCTTTTAAACGCTCACACGCTTTTGTATACACAATTCGAACTTTTTGAAAACGTCATCAACATATTGCAACCCCTTATGTTCAATGCTATCTTTTTAGTTGATTAACAGATTGGGGGAACTATAGGTGAAATCATTCAAGCAATCCAAAGCCGTTATATTCAGTTTCACAATGGCTTTCTTTCTTATATTGGCAGCCTGTTCCGGCAAAAATGAAGCCGATTCCAAGGATACAGGCTGGGAGCAGATTAAGGGTAAAGGGAAAATCGTAGTCGCTACATCAGGCACGCTTTATCCCACTTCTTATCATGATACCGACTCTGGCTCCGATAAGCTGACGGGCTACGAGGTTGAAGTCGTTCGTGAAGCAGCAAAACGCCTGGGACTGAAGGTTGAGTTCAAGGAGATGGGCATTGACGGGATGCTGACAGCGGTGAACAGCGGACAGGTTGACGCAGCCGCGAATGACATCGATGTGACGAAGGACCGCGAGAAGAAGTTCGCATTTTCTACTCCATATAAATATTCATACGGCACGGCAATCGTCCGTAAAGACGATTTATCAGGGATTAAAACGCTTAAGGATTTAAAAGGGAAGAAAGCGGCTGGCGCTGCTACCACCGTCTACATGGATGTCGCGAGAAAATACGGCGCCAAAGAAGTGATTTATGATAATGCGACGAATGAGCAATATTTAAAAGATGTCGCCAACGGACGCACTGATGTCATTTTAAACGACTATTACCTGCAGACACTCGCACTCGCAGCATTCCCGGATCTCAACATTACAATTCATCCTGACATCAAGTACATGCCGAACAAACAGGCGCTTGTCATAAAAAAAAGCAATGCAGCACTTCAGAACAAGATGAATGAAACATTGAAGGAAATGAGCAAGGATGGCACTTTGACAAAGCTGTCGAAACAATTCTTCAATAAAGCAGATGTATCAAAAAAACTTGATGCCGACGTTCAGGACGTTGATTTGTAATCGGACGCCATGATCAATAGCATTCAGTGGGAATATATTTTCAACACGAAGCTGGCCATTGAATCGTTTCCTTATGTCATAAAAGGCATTGGGTATACACTGCTCATCTCTTTTGTAAGCATGTTTGCGGGAACTGTGATCGGCCTGTTCATATCACTCGCCAGAATGTCTAAGCTTGCTTTGTTAAGATGGCCGGCGAAGCTCTATATCTCATTTATGCGGGGCGTTCCGATTTTGGTGATTTTGTTTATCCTTTATTTTGGATTTCCATACATCGGCATTGAATTTTCCGCTGTCACGGCTGCTTTAATCGGCTTTAGCCTTAACAGTGCCGCCTACATTGCGGAAATTAACCGTTCAGCCATTTCATCCGTCGAAAAAGGACAGTGGGAAGCCGCATCCTCGCTGGGCCTTTCCTATTGGCAGACGATGAGGGGCATCATTTTGCCGCAATCGATACGTATTGCGCTGCCTCCGCTTGCCAATGTATTGCTCGACTTAATCAAAGCGTCATCTCTCGCTGCGATGATTACAGTGCCGGAATTGCTCCAGCATGCGAAAATCATCGGGGGCAGAGAGTTTGATTACATGACCATGTATATTCTGACCGCTCTAATTTATTGGGCCATCTGCTCTATTGCCGCAACCTTTCAGAATATCCTTGAGAAAAAATACGCTCATTATGTTTAAACAAACGTTTCATTAAAAAAGCCGCTCCCCAGGGGACGGCTTTTTTTCTATTGATTCAGCTTCCATTTAAACGGGTCTTCAAACAGCGACCAGTCGGAATCAAATTCATACTCAGTCAGCAGGCAATGATCAAGCTCTTTCGTGATCGTTTCTTCATCCAGGTCAGTTCCGATAAACACTAGCTGCGTTAGGCGGTCGCCGAACTCCGGGTCCCACTCCTCCAGGATTTCCGGCTCCTGCTGTTTGACTTTCTCCTGCTCAAGCTTCGGCAGCGCCGCCACCCAATATGATACAGGCTCAATCGTAACCGACGGACCTGCTTGCGACATCAGTAAAGCAAGGTTGTTATGAGATGCGCACCAGACGATTCCTTTGGCACGTACCACGTTCTTCGGCATTTGATCCAGCCAACGATAAAAACGTGTAGAATGAAACGGCAAACGTCTCTTATATACAAATGAAGAAATACCGTATTCTACTGTTTCCGGGGTGTGTTCTGCATGGCCTGCCGTCAGCTCTTGAATCCAGCCGGCCGATCCGCTCGCTTCCTCGAAGTTAAATAACCCTGTATGCAAAATCTCCTGCGGTTTTACATTTCCTTTGACGGAACGAATGAACTTGGCTCTTGGCTGCAGTTTACGAAGAACTTTTTCAAGCTGTTCAAGCTCTTGCTCGCTGACCAAGTCACATTTATTTAAGATCAGTACATCGCAAAACTCAATTTGATCGATCAAGAGGTCGGCAATTTCTCTTTCGTCCTCTTCCCCCAATGCTTCTTTGCGGTCCAAAAGGCTTTCGCCTGACTGATAATCATGCCAAAAACGGTTGGCATCCACCACTGTCACCATCGTATCCAGCTGACAGAATTTTGCAAGGTCGATTCCCATCTCTTCATCGATATAAGAGAAAGTCTGGGCCACCGGGATCGGTTCGCTGATTCCTGTCGATTCGATGACGATATAATCAAACCGTCCGTCTTTTGCCAGCTTCTCAACTTCAATTAATAAGTCTTCGCGAAGCGTGCAGCAAATGCAGCCGTTTGACATTTCCACAAGCTTTTCATCTGTTCTGGAAAGGCCCCCTTCCTGCTTAACCAAGCCCGCGTCAATGTTCACCTCGCTCATATCGTTTACGATAACCGCTATTTTCAAGCCTTCACGATTTTGCAGAATGCTGTTCAGCAATGTTGTTTTTCCCGCACCTAGATAACCGCTCAGTACGGTAACCGGAATTTTTTTCATATTAACGCCTCCATTAAAATAGAATGATTACGATTTAAATTGTATACTTCGCCGTATGTACAATGGTGTATAGCAGCTTTTCGCGCTCCAAAAACATTTCTCGCTGCCGCCCGATTTCTAAATCAGCAAAGGCTTCAATCGCGTTTAATCCTTTTCCCCATTGCAAATCCTTGCCGACAATCGGAAAACCGCAGCTTCATAGGGCAATTGCTCCACTTGCGTTGCTGAACCGATGGAAAGCGCAAATATCTCATCAGAAAGAGGCTTGTGTTTCGTTTCCAGCACTCAAGAGCCCTTCACGGGGATCAATGACAGCAAGATCCTTAGCCTTTCCGCTTTTCACAGATGCACAGCCAATGATAAGCCATTTATCACAAAACGTAATTGTTACGATTTGAATTGTATGGTCTTTTTTCCTTTTTGTCAATGGCTTTCAATTCAGCTGATCACCACTTTTGTATGTTCAGGGATATTTTCATATACCCATTTCGCATCTGGAATGGTCAGCCTGATACATCCGTGAGATGCTTTCGTTCCTAGTTTTTCTGCTTCCGTTTTGATGACTTTTTGATCCTTTGTCATTGGCACACTATGAAATAGAAATTCACCGTGACTTTTCCATGATACCCAGTATTCTGCGCCTTCCTGGTATCCTTCGGAGAAAAACCATTCTCCCCGTTCAGGCTCTACATAAAAGGTGCCCTTTGGCGTATCATCATCTTTTGTTTGATCAAGACCAGAAGAGATCAACATTGTATAGATGGTGTTGCTTCCTTCTTTGATGTAAGCCTTCTGCTCCTTCACATTCACATCAATCCAGACATGCTTCTGTTTAATATCCGGGTATTCTCCGCCCGAAGGCTTTGTCCAATCAATGCTTGTTTTTGCTGTTTTTCGAACGTCCGTTATGCGCTCGACTGTTTTCTTTGTATTGATACTTGCGTGTTCTTCTGCATGACCGGAGCAGGCTGACATCAGGCTGGCTGGCAGAAGAACGGCAACAATGAATAATGAGAGTTTCATATTCTATCCACTTCCTTCGAAAAACACAGCTTCGCATAGGCATCGTGGAGATGGATCGATTCTTCATTGCGACATTCAATATCAAAGGCTGACACCCATTCAAGCTCAAACAAATCCGCAGCAATCAGCCGGGCGAGATCCTCAACAAATCTCGGGTTTTCATAGGCCGTTTCTGTCACATCTTTTTCATCTGGCCGCTTCAATACCGGATGCAGTCTCGCAGAGGCATTTGATTCTGCGGAGAGAAGCAAATCAGCTTTAAAATCACTTGGCAGCGATACAGCCGGGTGAATATCCGCCCAAATGCTGACCGTTCCCCTCTGATTATGGGCACTGTATTCGCTGATTTCCTTGGAGCAGGGGCACAGAGTCGTTACCTTTGCTGAGATGCCGGCACGCTGTTTAAACGGCTGATCTTCACGATACGTGACAGACATGAATATGTCAGCATGCATTAGCCCCGCTTTCTTAAGCTTCGGACTTTTCCGTTCGAAAAACCATGGAAACCGTACTTCGACTGAAGCAGAGGATAAGTCCATGTTTTCTGCAAGCTCCTTCGTAAATTGCTGAAGGGAGGAAAATGAGAGATTCCAGCCGTTTTGATGATAGACTTGCAGCAGCTCTGTTAACCGGCTCATGTTAATCCCCTTCTGATTTCTCGGCAAATCACAAGTCATTATAAAGTTCGCGGCCGTTGTTTGCTCGGCAGGCATCATGGCAGAAGTGATTGTGACTGGATGGGACACATTAGCGACACCTACATGCTGAATGTCAAAAAAAATAATCCTTCCTGATATTTTGCAGATCCTTCATTTTCTCTTTTTCTACAGGTTTCTCACCCTTAGCCGGACTAACCGATCCAAAGTATTGAAGACGCTCCGGTTTTTTCGGGAGCAGCGTATGTTCATTCATTCAGAAAACTCCTCTCACTAACAAATCGTAATAATTACTATTTATTTTGATCGGTTCACTGATGAAAATCAAGAGAAAATAAAAAAGACACGCACAAGCGCGTGTCCGTCAAAAACCTAAACATCCGCCGGGCTGCTTTCCGCGCTCCAGCTTTTTCTCCAGTAATAACCTGCGGCGAGCACAAGTGCAAACGCCAGCAGCGCGATACAGGAAAACGTGATAAAACCGATAGCATATGTGCCTGTCATCTGTTTGAGAGATCCTAGGATGTTCGGCAGGAAAAACCCTCCGATTCCTCCGGCCGCACCGACGATTCCCGTCACCATGCCAATTTCTTTGCGAAAACGCTGCGGCACGAGCTGGAATACTGCACCGTTGCCCATTCCGAGCCCCATCATTCCGACAAACAATAGAACAATAACCATTGAAAGCGATGGCAGGCTGCTGACTCCGGCCATACACAGTGCCACGATGACAAACAGTACAGAAAGAACTTTCGTGCCGCCGACACGATCCGAAATCAAGCCCCCGACAGGCCGGAAAAAGCTCCCCGCCGCCACACATAATGTAACGAAGTCGCCCGCGTGAATTTTTGACAGCTGGTATTGATCAACAAAGAAAATAGATAAAAAGCTTGAGAGCCCGACAAATCCGCCAAACGTGACGCTGTACAGCATGCAGAAAAACCATGTTTCCTTTTGCCCGAACACATGCAGATAGCTTTTGAGCGGCTGCGGAGCCGGCTGTGCAGGAGAATCCTTTGCCATGGATACAAAAAGAATAAAGACGATCAATAATGGAATCAGCGCAATTCCCATGACAATGTGCCAGCCGAACTGCTCTGCCAGACGAGGGCCAAACAGGGTTGCAAACAACGTGCCGCTGTTCCCCGCTCCGGCGATCCCCATTGCAAGTCCCTGCAAATGAGGCGGGTACCAGCGGCTTGCCATAGGCAGCGCAACGGCAAAGCTTGCCCCGGCTACGCCAAGCAGAATCCCGATGGCATACAGCTCAGTCAGCGAACGGCCGCCAAATGTCCCCCACAGCAGCGGAATCATTGTCACCAGCATCCCGATCACTGCCGTTTTTTTCGGTCCGATTCTGTCCGTTAGAATACCCAGTATGATACGAAACACAGATCCAGATAAAATCGGTACAGCCACGACAAGCCCTTTCTCAAAAGGAGACAGGCCAAAATCCTGAGAAATATAAACACCGAGCGCCCCAAGCATTACCCATATCATAAAACTGACATCAAAATATAAAAAGGAACAGAGCAAAGTGAGTGGATGACCGCTAGTTTTCAGTTCCGACAGCTTCATAAGATTCCCCTTTCTTGACCCTCATTATTTTACATTTTCTGAATCAAGGATATATGACCATTATTTTCTGGAAAAGACATGTGTTAGTTTTTGTGACACGTTTAATGCGTTTACAATGCATTGTGACATAATTTTTAATAGGAGAAAACTTACAAGCTGCGTCAAAGGAGGTCTGATACATGAAGAAACAAAGATTGGTGTTAGCAGGAAACGGCATGGCCGGTATTCGCTGTATTGAAGAAATATTAAAGCTGAATCGCCAAATGTTTGAGATTGTCATTTTCGGAAGCGAAACGCATCCCAACTACAATCGCATTCTCTTATCCTCTGTATTGCAGGGTGAAGCGTCACTCGATGACATTACACTGAACAGCAAGGATTGGTACGACAAGCACGGGATTACGCTTTACACAGGCGAAACGGTTATTCAAATTGATAAAGATCAGCAGCGCATCGTCACGGATCGCAAGCGCATCCTGTCTTATGACAAACTCATTGTCGCAACAGGCTCCTCCCCTTATATTCTCCCTATCCCCGGGGCAGACAAAGAAGGCGTCTATGGATTTCGGACAATAGAAGACTGCCAAGCGCTGATGAGCATGGCCGAGCACTATCAAAAGGCGGCGGTGATCGGAGCCGGCTTATTAGGGTTGGAAGCTGCAATCGGTTTACAGCGGCTCGGCATGGATGTCAGCGTCATTCACCACTCCGCCGGCATTATGCAAAAACAGCTCGATCAAACAGCGTCGCGGCTGCTGCAAACGGAGCTGGAACAAAAAGGCCTAACCTTTCTTTTGGAGAAAGACACCGTCTCCATTTCCGGCACCACACGGGCAGACCGAATCCATTTTAAAGATGGCTCTTCACTAAAAGCAGACCTGATTGTGATGGCGGCTGGCGTTAGACCGAATATTGAATTGGCTGTATCCGCTGGAATTGATGTGAACCACGGGATCATCGTGAATGACTGCATGCAGACAAGCGAACCGAATATCTACGCCGTTGGCGAATGCGCCGAGCATAACGGAACGGTGTACGGATTGGTGGCACCGCTTTATGAGCAGGGAAACGTTATCGCCAAACATATTTGCGGCGTTCCATGTGAGGGATATCAAGGCTCAGCCCCAGCTGCGGCATTAAAAATAGCTGGAATCGATGTGTGGTCAGCAGGAAAAATTCAAGAGAATGAACACACGACGAGCATCAATATTTACGACAAACAAGCAGGCATTTACAAAAAAGCACTTTTTGAGGATGACAAGCTGGCCGGCATTATTTTATTCGGAGATGCCCGCGATAAGCAGCGGCTTCTCGACAGCTTACTGAAACAACGAGACATCTCCATTGTCAAAAAGCAGATCATCGAACCGGAGAAAAGCGGCACTTTATTTGAATCCATGCCTTCCAGTGAAACGATTTGCCAATGCAACTCAGTGACAAAAGGCGCGATTGAAGGCGCGGTGCATATGAAAAAATTAACAACTCTTGAGGAAATCAAGCACTGTACCAAAGCATCAGGCTCCTGCGGAGGGTGCAAACCGCTCGTTGAAGAACTCTTGAGATATATGGCCAGCAGTGAATATACGGAGCCCGCAGGCACACCTTCATTTTGTGGCTGCACCGATTTTACAGAAGACGACATCATCGCTGAGCTTCAGCGCAGGCCATTCACTGATCCGGCAGAAGCAATGAACAAGCTTGGTTGGAAAACGAAAAACGGATGCGGTACTTGTCTTCCTGCGATTCAATACTACCTGGAAATGCTGTACCCCGGGTTTGTCCAGCCTGAACCAGCCGCTGAAGACACATGCATCCTGATCCCGCAAATGTATGGCGGGCGGACAAACGCGGAGCAGCTAAGAAACATCGCCAACACCATCGAAGCATACAGCATCCCTGACGTATCCATCACTCACGGCCAAAGACTGAAGCTTTCGGGGATCAAGCCTGCGGATCTCCCGAATATAAAAAAAGACCTAAAAATGCCCGTTTACACCAATGAACACCGGCACACGCTGCAAAGCATCAAAGCATGTACATGCGGGCAAAATCGATTGATTCAGCAGCTGGCAGCCCAAATCGAAAGACACCTTGAGACGCTTTCCTTACCCGCTCCCATTTCTATCAGCTTATCGTGTGAAACAGACTGCACCGGTGCCGCCCTGCAGGATGTCGGCGCGATTCGGACACAAGCTGGCTGGGACATTTACATCGGCGGCGTCCGGGGAACCCACGCCCGTTCAGGAGCTCTGTTTTGCGTGACTGACAACGAAGACAGCACTGCCGGCATGATCAAAGGACTGATCCAGTATTATCGGGAAACGGCTCATTACTTAGAAGCTGTTCATCAGTGGATAGACCGTCTCGAGATCGTTCATGTCAGAGAAGTGCTATTCGAAGAAGACCTAAGGACACAGCTGCTGGAAAGCCTCCAAACAGACCTGTCGCTGATCAAACCCCGACTGTAGAGGCGGGCTCATATAAGAAAGGATGAGACATTTTGACTGAACGACTGCTTAGATATTTTCGTGATAAACAACAAGACGTCCAATCAGAAAAAACGTATCACACCCAATGCCCGTTCTGCAGCATGCAGTGCAAAATGCAGCTCGTGGAACAAACCATCGTCACACGGAAAAAGTACACAGCGGTTGGGATTGACAATCCTACGACACAGGGCCGTCTCTGCATGAAGGGCATGAATGCTCACCAACATGTATTGAACTCCTCCCGCATCACACGCCCGCTGCTAAAGAAAAACGGCGAGTTTATGCCTGTTTCTTGGGGAGAAGCACTGAATTACATCAAAGACCAAGTGACGATGATCCAAGCAGAACACGGCCATGACGCCATGGCTGTATACGGAAGCGCCTCGATAACAAATGAAGAGGCGTATTTGTTGGGGAAATTCGCACGAGTGGGCTTACAGACAAAATACATTGACTACAATGGGAGGCTTTGTATGTCCGCTGCCGCAACCGCAGCCAACCAAACATTCGGCGCGGACAGAGGCTTAACGAACCCCTTATCAGACATTCCCCACACCCGTGTGATCATTCTGGCCGGCACCAATATTGCGGAATGCCAGCCTACAATTATGCCGTATTTTGAAAAGGCGAAAGAAAATGGAGCTTACATCATTGCCATTGATCCGCGTGAAACAGCGACAACAAAAATTGCCGATCTTCATCTGAAAATCAAACCCGGCACAGACGCCGCCCTTGCCAACGGCCTCGTCAAAATCATCATTGACGAGCAGCTCATAAACGAGGATTTCATTCAATCACGAACAAATGGATTCAAGGAGCTGAAGCAGCATACTGACTCGTTAAACCTGAATGACATCGCCGAACAGACGAGTGTCCCGCTGGCGCATATAAGAAAAGCTGCTGTAAAGTTTGCCAAGGAAACGTCCGGCATGTTGTTTACAGCCCGCGGAATTGAACAGCAAACCGATGGAACAGCGGCTGTGAAAGGCTTCTTAAACATGGTGCTGATCACAGGAAAAATCGGCAAGCCTTACTCAGGATACGGGGCGATCACCGGACAAGGCAACGGGCAAGGTGCAAGAGAGCATGGCCAAAAAGCCGATCAGCTTCCGGGCTATCGATCTATTGAAAACGAACAACACCGGGCACATGTTGCGAAATTGTGGGGAATCCATCAGGATGATCTGCCGCGAAAAGGTGTGTCAGCCTATGAAATGATGGAAAAAATCAATGACGGCGACATTAAAGGACTGTTCCTCATGTGCTCCAATCCTGCTGTCTCCAGCCCAAATGCGAATCTTGTAAAAAAAGCCTTAAGAAAACTAACATTTTTTGTCGCAATCGATTTGTTTATTTCAGAGACCGCGACATACGCAGATGTGATTTTACCCGCATCCTCTTATTTAGAAGACGAAGGCACCATGACAAATGTAGAAGGCCGCGTGACACTAAGAGAAGCAAGCCGGCCCTGTCCCGGCGAAGCAAAGCATGATTGGCAGATCATTTGTGATCTCGCATCCGTTCTCGGCAAGGGCCGCTACTTTTCTTACACGTCAGCGGAGGATATTTTTAATGAATTAAGAGAAGCGAGCCGAGGAGGGATTGCCGATTATTCAGGCATCACATATGAGAGGCTAAGACGTGAAGGCGGCATTCACTGGCCGTGTCCGGAATCTGATCATCCCGGAATTGGGCGCTTGTTTACAGAATCATTTGCTCATCCGGATCAAAAAGCGGCATTAAGTGTAATTCCAAATGAACCGCCTGTTCCAAAAGAGAAGCCGACAGCCGATTATCCGCTTTATTTAACGACAGGCCGCGTCATGTCTCATTACTTAACAGGCGTCCAAACAAGAAAAAGCGCCGCCCTTGCCGCGAGACATTTTGAATCGTTTATGGAAATCCATCCGCAAACAGCAGCGACCTACAATATTGAGGACCGTGTACTGGTAAAAATAGAATCTCCGCGGGGAAGCATCACCGTCCGCAGCAAATTATCAAAACAAATCAGAAAAGATACCGTTTTTGTTCCCATCCATTGGGCAGACGCTCAAAATGTGAATGATTTAATCGGGGAAGCCTTAGATCCAGCCTGTAAAATGCCCGGTTTTAAGGTATGCGCCGTCCGAATCAGACCTATTTAAATTTTTCATAAAATTTTTAGAACTTTTCGTATATTTTGTTACATTTTATAACATGTATCTTAAATATTCCTTTTTGCTGTGCTACGCTGGAAAAAACATTGATAAGGAGCGGATCATCTGATGGGAAAAAAACAGCTAGTTCTTGTTGGTAATGGAATGGCCGGGGTAAGGGCCATTGAAGAGATACTGAGTGTTGCTAAAGACGAGTTTCAGATCACAATTTTCGGTGCCGAACCGCATCCCAACTATAATCGAATCCTTTTGTCAAAAGTGCTTCAAGGCGATACAGATATTAAAGATATTACGTTAAACGATTGGAACTGGTACGAAGAAAACAACATTCAATTGTATACAAATGAAACAGTCATCAAAGTGGATACGGAAAACAAAACAGTCTTCACAGACGCAGACAGAATCCAGCCTTACGACGAATTGATCCTGGCGACAGGCTCGGTCCCTTTTATCCTTCCGATTCCGGGCGCAGACAAAAAAGGCGTCACAGCTTTCCGGGATATAAAAGATACAGACACAATGCTCGCCGCGTCAAAACAATATAAAAAAGCAGCCGTCATCGGCGGAGGACTTCTTGGTTTGGAAGCAGCTCGCGGACTGCTGAACCTCGGCATGGAAGTATCCGTCATCCACCTCGCTCCATTCCTGATGGAGCGCCAGCTTGATGCAACGGCAGGACGTCTGCTGCAAAACGAGTTAGAAAAACAAGGTATGACCTTTTTACTTGAAAAGCAAACCGAAGAAATTGTTGGTGACGGTCGTGTCGAAGGCCTCCGTTTCAAGGATGGCACAAGCATTGAAGCTGATTTAGTCGTCATGGCTGTCGGCATCCGCCCAAACACAACGCTCGGAGCCGAGAGCGGCATTCCGGTTAACCGCGGCATCATCGTCAACGATTATATGCAGACGGAAATCCCGCACATTTACGCGGTCGGCGAATGTGCCGAGCACCGCGGAATCGCCTACGGGCTTGTGGCGCCGCTTTATGAACAGGCAAAAGTGCTGGCGAAGCATATTTGCGGCATCGAAACAAAGCCGTATGAAGGTTCTGTTCTCTCCACACAGTTAAAGGTATCAGGCGTCGAGGTCTTCTCTGCCGGTGACTTTAACGAATCAGAGGAGAAAAAAGCGATTAAAGTCTTCGATGAGCAGGACGGCATCTATAAAAAAATCGTCTTGAGAGGCAACCAAATTGTCGGTGCTGTTTTATTCGGCGACAGCAGCGAGGGCAACCGCCTGTTTTCTATGATTCAAAAAGAAGCCGATATCTCTGAAACCTCAAAAATATCAATCTTACAGCCTCTCGACCAAGAAGCAGGCACAAGCATTACCGCAGCGATGAGCGACGATGAAATCATCTGCGGCTGCAACGGCGTGTCAAAAGGTGCGATTATTCAAGCCATACAGGAAAAGGGCTGCTCGTCAACGGACGAGATCAAAGCATGCACCGGCGCATCCCGTTCATGCGGAGGCTGTAAGCCGCTCGTAGAAGAAATCCTCCAGCATACACTCGGATCAGACTTTGATGCGTCAGCGCAAAAAGAAGCCATTTGCGGCTGCACCACATTGTCAAGAGATGAGGTCGTAGAAGAAATCAAAGCCAAAGGGCTGTCACATACAAAAGAAATCATGAACGTGCTCAGCTGGAAAACGCCAGAAGGCTGTTCCAAATGCCGTCCGGCTCTGAACTACTACTTAGGCATGATCAATCCAACCAAATACGAGGATGAACGGACATCCCGCTTTGTTAATGAACGAATGCACGCCAATATTCAAAAAGACGGAACATACTCAGTCGTTCCCCGGATGTACGGCGGCGTGACCAACTCTACAGATTTGCGCAAAATCGCCGATGTTGTCGACAAATATGAGATCCCACTCGTGAAAATGACAGGCGGCCAGCGAATTGATCTTATCGGTGTGAAAAAAGAAGACCTTCTGAAGGTATGGGAAGATCTTGATATGCCATCAGGCTACGCGTACGGAAAGACACTTCGGACAGTAAAAACATGCGTAGGCGAGCAATTCTGCCGCTTCGGCACACAAGACTCCATGGCACTGGGCATTGCACTTGAGAAAAAATTCGAAGGGCTGAACACGCCTCATAAAGTCAAAATGGCCGTGTCTGCCTGCCCGCGAAACTGTGCGGAATCCGGTATTAAGGACCTTGGTGTAGTTGGCATCGACGGAGGCTGGGAGCTTTATGTCGGCGGAAATGGCGGAACCCATTTGCGCGCCGGCGATTTGCTGATGAAAGTAAAAACAAATGAAGAAGTGTTAGAATACGCAGGCGCTTACCTCCAATATTACCGGGAAACCGCAAACTATCTGGAGCGTACATCCGCATGGCTTGAGCGCGTCGGTTTATCCCATGTCCAGTCCGTGTTAAACGATCCGGAAAAGCGGCAGGAGCTGAACGACCGAATGAATGAAACACTCTCTGTCCACAAGGATCCTTGGAAGAGCTTCCTGGAAAACAAACAAACCTCTAAAGAATTATTTGAAAATGTTGTAACCACATCATAATGACAAAAACAAACATTAAGGAGGAATGGACATGGTAAACAAAGACGTAACAAAAGTATGCATCGGAAAAATTGGAGAATTGCCTGAACAATTAGGCAAAACAGTGTATATTGAAGATAAGGAGCTTGCAGTCTTCAAGCTTTCAAACGGAAGCATCCGCGCCATCGAAAACCGCTGTCCGCATAAGGGCGGCGTTCTGGCAGAAGGCATCGTCAGCGGCGAATATGTTTTTTGCCCAATGCACGACTGGAAAATCTCCTTAGAAGACGGAATCGTTCAAGAACCTGACCACGGATGCGTCAAAACATATGAAACGCTGATCGAAGGAGAACATGTTTATCTCGTATATTGATCAAAAGACCGGATCACTTTTCTAGTGGTCCTTCATTTTTTACAGTGACGGAAGGATGACATGATTATGAAGAACGGAATCGTATATTTCGTGGGAGCCGGACCCGGTGACCCAGGGCTGCTCACCATCAAAGGAAAACAGGCGCTCGAGGAAGCAGATGTGATTTTATATGACCGGCTCGCCAACCCGAAGCTGCTCGAATTTGCATCACCGGACTGCCAGTTTATTTATTGCGGAAAACTGCCGGACCGCCATTTTATGAAACAAAAAGAAATTAACGCCCTGCTGGTTGAAAAAGCATTAAATGGGTCAACCGTCGTTCGCTTGAAGGGCGGAGATCCGAGTGTATTCGGCAGAGTCGGCGAGGAAGCAGATGCTCTTCATGAGCACGGCATTCGCTATGAAATGGTGCCGGGAATCACCTCTGGAATTGCAGCGCCGCTATATGCAGGCATCCCCGTCACGCATCGGGATTTCGCATCATCTTTTGCCATGATTACAGCGCATGATAAATCATTAAAAGGCACGCCGAACCTTGACTGGGAAGGACTTGCCCGAAGCGTTCAAACCCTTGTTTTTTACATGGGTGTCAAGAACTTGTCTTATATTTGCCAGCAGCTCATTTCATACGGAAAATCGCCTTCTGTCCCTGTCATTGTCATCCAATGGGGAACGTGGGGCCGCCAGCGAAGTGTGAAAGGAACGCTTGAGAACATTCAGCAAAAAGTTCAGGAACACCAGATTACAAACCCTGCGATTATCGTCATCGGAGATATCGTTAACTTTCAAACACACAGCTGGTTTGAAAGCAAACCACTTATCGGCCGGCATATGATGGTAGTCACTCATGGCGACGATGAAGACCCGCTAGCAGACAGGCTGCGCGATTCCGGCGCCGATGTCATCGAATGGCCCAAGTGGCGGACTGAAAATATGCCCGTCAATGAAAAAATTCTTCGAAAGATCGGCAGCTTTGAAGACATACTTTTCACATCGCGCCGGGCGGTTTGTGAATTTTTCAGAGCACTGGCTTCTCAGAAAATCGACATCCGCCAGCTGACAGCCCGACTGAGTGCAGCAACTGAGCAAGCAAAGACGGAGCTTGAAAAACGGGGGTTTCTTGTCACAGCCATTCAGCCTGATTCAGAAAAACGCCTTGTTGTCGGGAGCCGCCCTGCAGTGAAAAATGTCCAGAAGCATGAGTCCAGTTCGTTTTATATCACTCATGAAAACGTTATAGACGACCGGTTCACCCACATGATTCAGCGTACCATCAGTGAATCCCCGTTGCACATGGTCATTTGCCCGAACAAGCTGTCCGTTCAGCAATTGATCAGTGATGGCGAACAAGTTGGCATTTCGCCGGAACCGTCAGCAAGCCGGCCTCCTATCGTCTGTATAGGCGATGACTCAGCTGCCGGGGCTTATGGATTCACAGCCGTCCAAGAACAGGATGAATTGTTTGCTTTCATCCAAAATCAACAAGCGGAAAAAAAACTCCTTCACAGCTGATGGCAAACAGCCCTTTCCCCCAAGGGCTGTTTTATTTATGTACCAATTTTTTATGATGGGTTGAATACATCGCCATATTCTCAGCCTTAGGATCCAAATAAGCCTTCGCGCTGTTGACCGCTGTCGGGCCTTCGGTAAAGCCGCCGGCAATCAATCTCAGCTTGCTTTCATAAAAAGCCGCGTCTCCCGCCACAAACACGCCCGGAAGATTCGTACGCATGTGTCTGTCCGCTTTCACCCTGCCTTCTTCAATCTCTAGCCCCCACTCCTTCATCGGCCCGAGATCAATTTTGAAGCCATGATTAATGATCAGTTCATCAACCGCTATCTCTTCCCTCTGGCCAGACTCCGTATGGCAAATCGTCACTTTTTGGATGCGCTCCTCATTGCCGCTCAGCTGCTCCAGACGATAAGGCGTAAACACCCGCACCGATGATTGCTTCATTTTCGTCACACTGCTTTCCATTCCGCCGAATTCCTCGCGGCGATGAACGACAGTCACAGACGCCGCAATCGGTTCCAGCTCATTGGCCCAATCGACGGCAGTATCTCCGCCGCCTGATATCACCACGCGCTTCCCTTTAAACGCATCAAGCTTCTCCACTCCATAATGAAGATTTTTGCCCGCGTACCGAGTTGCATCCTCGCTGTCAAACTCATTGACCTCAAGCGTTCCCATGCCGCAAGCCAAAATCACAGTTCTTGTATAGTGCTTTTCCCCTTCAGAACCTGTCAATACAATGGTGCCGTCATTCAGGCGTTCTAACCCGGTCACACGCTGATTCAGCACGATATCAGGATCAAACGTCGCCGCCTGCTCCTTCAGCTGCTCGATCAGCTGCTTTCCCGCAATCCCCGGTATGCCGCCGATATCACGGATGATTTTCTCAGGAAAAAATAAAGACACTTTCCCTCCGAGCTTCGGCAAAAATTCGATTACCTTTGTTTTCAGCTCCCGCATTCCGCAGTAAAAAGCTGTAAACAGCCCAATCGGCCCCCCGCCTATAATCGTAACGTCATATACCTCTTGATTCTCAGCCATCCGTCCTGCCTCCCGTTCACATCTATATCAACAACTTTAATTGAGAATGAATATCAATAAAAAGTATACCATATTTCAAGGGCCTTTGTTTATTCATTTCTTCTCCTTGTGGTCAATTGCTGAAAACCCTATAATAGGCAAAAAACAAATGGGTGAAACAGATGAAAAGACGAGTCGAAACGATCACCTTCGATGGCAGCACACTAGAATATTCTGTGACAGGCAAGGGAACTCCGATCCTTGTCATGCATGGCGGGCATTCAAATTGTTACGAGGAATTCGGATACACAGCGTTGATTGAGCAAGGGTATTCCATCATTACGCCTTCAAGGCCCGGCTACGGACGAACGTCAAAAGAGATTGGAAAAAGCCTTGCCAATGCCTGCTGTTTCTATGTGAAATTATTAGATCATTTACAAATCGACAGTGTCCATGTGATCGCCATCTCAGCAGGAGGGACGAGCGGCATATGCTTTGCCTCACATTATCCTGAAAGAGTAAATACATTGACCCTGCAATCCGCAGTCACCAAAGAGTGGCTCACCCCAAAAGACACTGAATATAAAATGGGGAGAATTCTCTTCCGCCCGCCGCTGGAAAAGTGGATATGGAAGCTGATTTCTTCTTTGAATAACGCCTTTCCGCGTTTGATGTTTCGAGCTATGAGCCCGCAATTCAGCACGCTTCCGTTTCAGCGAATCAAGTCCTTAATGGATGAAAACGACATAGAAGCTTTTCGAAAAATGAACAGCCGGCAGCGCTCTGGTGAAGGATTTCTGCTTGACTTGTCACAAACAACCGCTGTCCCTTCGAAAGAACTGCAGGCCATCTCATGTCCCGTGCTGATTATGCAAAGTGTTTATGATGGATTTGTCGACTTGTCACATGCACATCATGCAAAAGAGCACATTCATGGCGCCGCCCTCTGTTTGCTTCACTCATGGGGGCACCTGATTTGGCTCGGAAAAGAAGCTGCTGAAACAGACAGTATCCTACTCGGCTTTTTGGATTCCTAACCAAAGTGAAACGATCCTTTCCCCTCCTCCGTCAAACAAGCAGTGCCTTTTTTTCTGGTATCATAAGAGAGGCAGCTTACCATGAGCGGAGGTTTTATTGTGACAGCACAATCATCTTTTCTTCAGCTGAATTCTATTTTTATCAGTATTTTAATAGAAGCCATTCCGTTTATTCTGATTGGCGTCATACTTTCCGGAATCATTCAAATGTTTGTTTCTGAAGAAATGATTGCAAGAATCATGCCGAAAAACCGCTTTCTCGCCGTTTTATTCGGTGCGCTGGCCGGCGTTTTATTTCCCGCCTGCGAATGCGGCATCATTCCGATTACAAGGCGGCTTCTATTAAAGGGAGTCCCTTTGCATGCGGGCGTAGCTTTCATGCTGACCGCGCCTATCATTAATCCTATCGTTTTATTTTCGACCTATATTGCGTTCGGGAATAGATGGAGCGTGGTCTTTTACAGAGGCGGACTGGCTCTCGCCGTTTCGCTGATCATCGGGGTCATCTTATCCTATCAATTTAAGGATAACCAGCTTTTAAAGACTGACGAACCCGGACACCATCATCATCACGGCACCTTGCTCCAAAAGCTGGGCGGGACCTTGCGTCATGCCATTGATGAATTTTTCTCCGTGGGGAAATATTTAATCATCGGCGCCTTTATCGCAGCCGCTATGCAGACGTATGTCAAAACATCCACTTTGCTTGCGATCGGGCAGAATGATGTATCCTCTTCCCTCGTGATGATGGGTCTTGCGTTTGTCTTGTCGCTTTGTTCAGAGGTTGATGCATTCATCGCGTCTTCCTTCAGCAGCACATTTTCATTAGGATCGTTAATCGCCTTTCTCGTCTTTGGGGCAATGGTGGATATTAAGAATCTATTGATGATGCTTGCGGCCTTCAAAAAACGATTTGTTTTCCTGCTGATTACATACATTGTCGTGATTGTTTTAGCGGGTTCACTACTGGTAAAGGGGTGATTGGATGTTTCGTCTATTGGTGCTGATGGGATTTACGTTTTTCTTTTATCATCTGCATGCCTCGGGAAATCTAACAAAATATATTAATATGAAATATGCCTATCTTTCCTTTATTGCGATCTTCCTGCTGGCCATTCTGACCGCCGTCCAAGCATATCTATTTATCAAGTCGCCTGAAAAAGACGGGCATCCCCATGACCATGATTGCGGGTGCGGCCATGATCACGAACATGAGCATGAACAAAACAAGCCATTTTATCAGCGTTATTTGATTTATGTAGTTTTCCTTTTTCCTTTGGTGTCAGGCATTTTCTTCCCGATTGCAACGCTTGACTCATCGATTGTCAAAACAAAAGGGTTCTCGTTTAAGGCAATGGAGAGCGGAGATCACTACTCCCAAACACAGTATTTGCGGCCTGATGCCAGCCTTTATTACGCGCAAGACAGCTATGACAAACAAATGAAACAGCTGTTTAATAAGTATTCCAGCAAAAAAGAGATTTCTCTGACCGATGACGATTTCCTAAAAGGAATGGAAACCATCTATAACTATCCGGGTGAATTTCTCGGACGGACGATTGAATTTCATGGATTTGCGTACAAAGGCAACGCGATTAACAAAAATCAGCTGTTCGTGTTGAGGTTTGGCATCATTCACTGTATCGCTGATTCCGGTGTGTACGGGATGCTTGTGGAATTTCCGAAGGACATGGAGATCAAGGATGATGAATGGATTCACATTAAGGGCACTCTGGCCTCAGAATATTACCAGCCATTCAAGTCAACTCTCCCTGTCGTGAAAGTAACTGACTGGAATACCATTAAAAAACCTGATGATCCGTATGTTTACAGAGGATTTTAAATGAAGACGAAACCAGTACAAGTACTGGTTTCTTTTTTATTTCTTTTTCATCAGCATCAAATCAAGATAGAGCTGGCATCGCGTTCTGAAATCGCTTAAATCGATCGACGTCATCTCAGTAATCTGTTTGATGCGGTAATTCAATGTATTTTGGTGAATAAACAGCTGTTCTGCCGCTGGTTTTGTTTTGCAGTTGTTGAGGAGATAGATTTCCAAGGTTTTGAGCAGCTCAGTGCTGCTTTCTTCGTCTTTCGCTTTTAATAAAGCCAAATCCTTATTCTCGTATTCTAAAAATTCGTTTTTCTGTTCAATGCTTTCTAAATAGCGATAAATGCCGAGTTTGGCATATTCATATGGAATGTTTTCCTGATTGCCAGTGATTTCTGCGGCTTTGATGACTTCGAGTGCTTCTGTGTAGCTCTTGCCAAGTTTTAAAAGGTGATTATATTCGTTTCCGATACCGATATAAATAGGGGTAGGTATTTTTTGAAAGTGAAAATGTGTTAACAGCTTATTAATAAATTCAGAAGCTGCTGAGGAGACGGAGCTTTTTTGGGAAAAACTCGCTACGACGATGACAATATTTGATTCGATCGTTAAGACATGACTGACTTTATCCCGTAAATTCAGGTACGACCTGATATTTTCCTTTAAATCCTCAACCGCTTCCCCATCCCCATTTGCGGCGTGCAGGATAACAACTGAAAACATGGAAGGCAGCACTGTGTTGATTTTTTCAGCTTCTCGTCTGAGTTCCTTCTCAGAGGTGAATTGCTGATAGATCGCCCGTTTGATGAGATCCTCTGCTTTTTCTTCCTTTTCCTGTTTCAATTTGTTCGTTTTATAAATGATTTTCCCGACATGAAAAGAGGTCTCATACAAAAAGTCGAGCTCTTCTTCCGTCAGATTTTGGTCCAGCTCCTGGACCCAGATGTAGCCCATGACTTCCCCTTTGTGCTTTGCACTCACGACCACCCTCTGGTTTAACCCAATGCTTTCAATTTTGTTGACGCGAAAAGGCTCAGGTTCTGTTTTCAGTTTTTCAATGATTCCGTCCTTCAAAAACCTCTCAAAAATCTGAACCGGACATTTTTTTGAAAAAATAGTCTGCTGGTTGGCAGAGTCAAAATGGTTAATATAGTAAGAATTATAGGCTAATAAAAAGAAATCCGCGCTTTCCAGGATGACTGGTTTTTGCAGTTCATAACTGATAAAATCAATCAGCTTATCAACATCTGAAAATGAAAAAACTCTCTCTAAAAGCTCTTCCATACCTTTTTCTCCTATACTTTTTTTACTTTAATCATATCCATACGGGGGCTTTTTGTATAGAAAAAAATACGTTTGTTTCCAAAAGAAAAAAATGGCCGCTTAAAAGGAGAAAAGAGGAAAAAGGGACAGCCCCTTCCTCCTCCTTTCGATCTTTATTGTGACATTGTATCTTGGTAGTCTTTAAACTGGTCTTCGACAGTTTGTGACGGAGCCTGCGTCAATACACTGACGATAAAGACAGATAATAGACTCGCAGCAAAACCAGGTATGATTTCATACAGAAAGTCCGAAAGACCGGCATTCGCCCAAATGATTACAGTTGCTGCTCCCACAATCATGCCGGCGAGTGCCCCCCATTTGGTCATTCGTTTCCAAAACAGACTGAGCAGCACAACCGGCCCGAATGATGCACCGAAGCCCGCCCACGCATAGCTTACCAATCCAAGGATTGTATTATTTTTCTCCCAAGCCAGGAATAATGCGATGACAGAAATCACAAGCACAGCCATACGGCCCAAAAACACCAGCTCTTTATCAGAAGCTGAGCGTCTGAACATCGACTTATACAAATCTTCTACCAGAGAGCTCGATGTCACAAGCAGCTGGGAAGAAATTGTACTCATAATCGCGGCCAAAATAGCTGAAATCAGAAAACCTGTGATAATCGGATGGAACAAAATATTCCCTAATTGAATAAAAATTGTCTCAGGATCCTTCAGTGTCATGCCATTCTGATGGTAATAAGCGATTCCGCCCAAACCGGTCAGCACAGCGCCGACTGCCGACAAAATCATCCAGCCCATCCCGATTCTGCGCGCTCTTTTGATCTCTTTTACGGACGTTATCGCCATAAAACGCACAATGATATGCGGCTGACCAAAGTAGCCCAAACCCCAGGCAAACAAAGAAATAATGCCAAGGACGCTTGTTCCTTTGAAAATATTAAACATATCTGGATCAACAGAGCGGATTTCAGTAACTGTTTCACTTGCTCCTCCCGTATGGAAAAACGTAACGATCGGAACAAGGATGAGTGCGGCAAACATAATGATCCCCTGAACAAAATCTGTCCAGCTGACTGCCAAAAAGCCGCCAAACAGGGTATACGCCACAACAACACCAGTCACAACCCACAAGCCTGTATGATAATCCATCCCCAAAATACTGTTAAATAAAACGCCGCCGGATACCATTCCAGACGAAACATAAAATGTGAAGAAGACTAAAATCACAATCCCTGAAAATAGTCTCAGCAGCTTCGAATGGTCTCCGAAGCGATTTTCAAGGAACCCGGGAATTGTGATGGAATTCCCCGCTTGTTCAGTATAGGTTCTCAGCCGTGGCGCAACGTAAAGCCAGTTCGCCCATGCCCCAAGGCAAAGTCCGAACACAATCCAAATACCGCTCAGACCTGTTGAAAACATGGCGCCCGGGAGACCCATCAGCAGCCAGCCACTCATATCGGCAGCGCCGGCACTGAGAGCCGTTACGGCCGGACCCAAAGAGCGTCCTCCAAGCATGTAATCCGTCAGATTCGACGTACGCTTGTAAGCAAAGTAGCCGATTAGCAGCATTCCCG
>Ga0153917_1000301_pt1 | contig 38057 bp, 32 predicted proteins | sample TSFL001MetaG_FD_104695 | JGI IMG/M metagenome (GOLD analysis project Ga0153917, IMG submission 104695) | Attine ant fungus gardens microbial communities from Florida, USA - TSFL001 MetaG | ecosystem: Host-associated > Fungi > Mycelium > Unclassified | place: USA: Florida, Paynes Creek Historic... | reverse complement strand
TTTACCCACGAAGAAGACACGCCGTTGGATGGCACGGGCTTCGCCCGTGTTCGCGGGCAAGCCCGCTCCCACAGGGATCTCGTCAGCTTTTAGAAATTGAGCAAGACAGTTGCTCCCACAGGTACTGCACCGACAATCCCTGTGGGAGCGGGCTTGCCCGCGAAAGGGCCGGCACAGGATGAAAACCCTATTCCAGCCACACAGTCACAACTTGCCCGCCCATTCTTGACTGTGAATCAAATGACCTTGGCTCCGCCCCGCCTTAATCTATCCCCCTGAAAGCCGCACACTGCTCCCACACGATCAGCGATCGAACCCGAGCGACTAACCTCAGTTCGGTCCCCCTCACTCATCAGGAGCAGATCCATGAGCATTCCTTCTTTCGGCCTCGGCACCTTCCGTCTCACCGGCCAGGCCGTCATCGACTCGGTCAAGTCCGCCCTCGAACTGGGCTACCGCGTCATCGACACCTCGCAGATCTACGGCAACGAAGCCGATGTTGGCCAGGCCATCGCCGAAAGCGGCGTTGCGCGTGACGAGCTGTTCATCACCACCAAGATCTGGGTCGACAACTACGCGGCCGACAAGCTGGTTCCGAGCCTGCGCGAGAGCCTGGCGAAACTGCGCACCGATCACGTCGACCTGCTGCTGATCCACTGGCCAGCCCCGGGCAACGGTGTGGAGCTTGTCGAGTACATGACCGCCCTGGCCGACGCCAAGAAGCAGGGCCTGACCCGCCAGATCGGTGTATCCAACTTCAACATCGAACTGACCCGCCAGGCCATCGCCGTGGTCGGCAAGGGCGAGATCGCCACCAACCAGATCGAGCTCAGCCCTTACCTGCAGAACACCAGGCTCACCGCCTTCCTCAAGGAGCAGGGCATCACCGTCACCTCCTACATGACCCTGGCCTACGGCAAGGTGCTCAAGGATCCAGTGCTGGCCGACATCGCCGCCAAGCACAAGGCGACCGTGGCCCAGGTCGCGCTCGCCTGGGCGATGCAACTGGGCTATGCGGTCATCCCCTCCTCCACCAAGCCGGAGAACCTGGCAAGCAACCTGCTCGCCCGTGACCTGCGCCTGGACGACGAGGACATGGCGCGGATCGCCAAGCTGGAGCGCAACGGCCGCGAGGTCAGCCCTGACGGCCTGGCGCCGGCCTGGGACTGACCGCCAACGGATGGACGTGACTCAACCAGAGGGCTGCTTTGCAGCCCTTTTTCGTGGCTCCGACCCAAACCGCTACTGAAGACGGGCCGAATAAGCCGTGCGCAGGTCACCCGCCCAACCGTCGAGCACCGCCTTGACGTTATGCGCGGTCAGCACCTGCTTGTCGTCGTCCAGCGGCACGCCTGTCCCCTTGCGCACCAGCTCGGCCACCACCGCGCCGGTCTCGCCATCCTCGAAGGACACCTCGGTGGCGATCTCGCTGTCCTGGTCACGAATGCCGGTCGCCGCGCTCACGCCAGCGGCCACCAGCGTGACCGGCAGCCATTCATAGAAACGCAGACCCTGGGTACTGGTGGCGATCCGCGTGATGGCGGGTCTGACGACCAGCGTGCCCGGGCCGGGTTTCGAGGCCAGGGGCACGACCTTCCCCAGTTCCAGGCGCAACGCGGCATCGTAGTAACCGGTCACGTTGATCAAGGTGCTGCGCGGGATCCGCTCGGTCGGCTCGGGCCGCGGATAGAGCTGGCTGGGCTCCAGGTAGACCTGCTTGTAGCGGCCAGCCTTCAGCGCCGGGCTGACCCAGCTCGATACGCTCTGCCCAGAAGGCAACTCGTGCGGCGCCAGCACGCTGTAGTCCTGCAGGAAGCCGGTGTACATCCTGGGGTTGACCTGCTTGCTGCTGCACGCCGACAGGCTCAGGGTCGCCGCCAGCACCAGCGGCAGCGAGCGATATGCTCTCATCAATGAATATTCCTTTGTTCTGCTCGATGGCCCACGCGGTTCAGGCGTGGACGTGGGTGTCCGGGGTATTGTCCGAGCACTCGATGCGCAACTGGCCATGGGTCATGATCCAGTGGATGAAATCGGCGATGTCGATGGAATGGACGTATTCCACCCAATGGCCGCAATCCGGGCTGTAGCGCTCGAAGTAACGACGCAGGACGAGCCGACCCAGGTCATCGGCCAGCCCCAGGCATGACTGCTGGAAAAGAATCGGCGCGTCCTGCCCGGGCGCCGTGGTGCGCTGGGCGAGGATCAGGGGACGTGCGTCATCGCCCTGCTCGGTGGTGTACCTGTTGCTCAAACCCTTCATGAAAGCCCCTCGGAATCGACGGCGTGCAGGGTGCCCGAGACTTTTTGCCAGAGGATGTCCACTTGATGTCGGGTGCGCAGGAATGTTGCACGATTGAAATATATGACCCAGGCAGCAGAATGGTTTTAGATACCGCCTTTTTTAGCCCGTGGATCCTGTGAACGTGAGCCGACTGCTGATCGTCGATGACGATGTGGAAATCCTGACCCTGCTGAAGAAGTTCTTCGTTCAGCACGCCTATGACGTGGATGTCGCGCCCCATGGCGAGGCCATGTGGGCAGCGATCGCGGCGCAGCGTCCGGACACCATCATCCTCGACCTGATGCTGCCGGGCGAGAACGGTCTGAGCCTGTGCCAGAAAGTGCAGGCCCAGACCGGGATCCCGATCATCATGCTTACCGCCATGGCCGAGTTGAGCGACCGCATCGTGGGCCTTGAGCTTGGCGCGGACGACTACCTGACCAAACCCTTCGCGCCGCGGGAGCTGCTCGCCCGGGTACGCGCCCTGCAACGTCGCGCTGGCGAACCCGGCAGTCGGGCGTTGGAGCCAACACGGCCGGTCATCGGCTTCGCCGGCTGGCACCTGGATATCACCTGCCGCGAGCTGCGCTCGTCCGAAGGCGTGATGGTGCCGTTGTCTGGTGGCGAGTTCGACTTGCTGGTGGTGTTTCTCGAACATCCCAACCGTATCCTCACCCGCGAACAACTGATCGACCTGGCCCACGGCCAGGGTCATGACGCCTTCGACCGCAGCATCGATGTGCAGGTCAGCCGCCTGCGGCGCAAGATCGAACCGGACAGCAAGCGCCCCGACCTGATCCGCACCGTGCGCAACGGCGGTTACGTGTTCACCGCCAAGGTCACCCATTCATGATCGGCCAACTGCTGCGCCGCGACACCCTCAGGCGCCGCATCGCCCTGACCATTGTCGCCGCGATGCTGGCCTCGCTGGGCCTCAATGCGCTGTTCGTCCAGGTGGCCGGTATCTGGGCGCGCCCGCCCATCGAGCGTACCGGCCTGCTCGAACAGATCGCCTCGACCACCCGGGTGATCGAGGCTGCCCCCGCCTCGCTACGCCCACAGCTGGCGACTGCCGCCAGCAACCCCATGCTGCAGGTGGACTGGAAAGCCCAGCGCGCCGACTTCAAGCTGCCCAGCGAGGGCGCACGCCTCGATGCCGGCCAGGTACCAGTGCTGCATCGACTGCTGGGCGAGGGTCGGGAGATCGACGTGTACAACCCCGATGACTGGCCCGGCGACAGCCCCGAGGCGCACTATGTCGCGCTCGTGCAGCTCGGCGACGGCAGCTGGCTGTCCTTCACCCCGCCCAAACGCAGCTGGGGCCTGCGCGCCAATGCGCGCATCGCGGTGATCGTCGCGCTGGGCCTGGTCGCGACCTTGCTGGTGGCCTGGATCGCCACACGCCAGCTGGCCACCCCTTTGCAGCGCTTCGCCAGCGCGGCGCGGCGCTTCGGTGATGACCTGCGCGCCCCGCCCATCGACGTGGAAGGCCCCGAGGAAATCCGCCAGGCCATCATCGCCTTCAACACCATGCAGGCACAGATCCAGCATTTCGTCACGGAGCGCACGCACATGCTCGCGTCGATTTCCCACGACCTTCGCGCCCCGCTGACACGCATGCGCCTGCGCAGCGAGTTCATGGAAGACCTGGACCATCAGCGCAAGCTCATTCGCGATGTCGATGAAATGCAGTCGATGATCAATGCCGCCCTGGCCTTCTTCCGCGAAGACACCCAACGCGAGGCCAGCACCGCGTTCGATCTCTCGGAACTCTTGCACACCATCGTCGATGACTACCGCGACCAAGGCATCGCCGTCGACTTCGCAGGCCCTGCACACCTAGTGTATCGGGGCCGTCCGCTGGGCATCAAGCGGGTGATCGTCAACTTGCTGGAAAACGCGGTGAAATACGCGCATCACCCTGCCATCGCACTGGCCCATGACGACCAGGCGGTGCGCATCGAGATCAGCGACGAAGGCCCCGGGATTCCCGAGGCCGCGCTGCAACAGGTGTTCGACCCGTTCTTTCGCCTGGAGGCCTCGCGCAACCGCGACACCGGTGGCGTTGGCCTGGGGCTCTCGGCGGCACGGGCAATCGTTCGCGAGCAAGGCGGCGAGCTGACCCTGAGCAACCGCGCCGTGGGTGGGTTGCTGGCGCAGGTGGTGCTGCCCCTGCGTCGCTAGGCGCTGTGTCGGTCAGCGCCTGCTCAGGGCCAGCCGTGCGGCGAAGGCCACGAAGATCAACCCGGTGGTGCGATCCATCCACTTGATCACCGGGCCACGACGCAACACCGTGGCCAATGGCTGGGTCGCGGCGATCAGGATGATTGCCCAGAGCAGGCCGAGCACCACGTGTATCCCCACCAGGCCGAAGGTCCAGGCCACCAGTGGCTGGCCCTGGGGAATGAACTGGGGCAGGAAGGACACGTAGAAGATCCCGACCTTCGGGTTGAGCAGATTGCCCATCATGCCCTTGAGAAACCAGTTGGCCCCCGGCTTGCCCTGCTCACCCACAGACGACAGCGCCTGGCGCGGGCGCAGCAGCATGTTCAGCCCGAGGTAGGCCAGGTAGGCCGCGCCGCAATACTTCAACAGGTCATAGGCCAGCGCCGACACGGCGATCAGCGCCCCCAGCCCGAACGCGACCGCAGCGCCCCACAGCAGGCAGCCGGCATTGATGCCCATCGCCGCGCGCATGGCCTGCGCCCGGCTCTCCACCGTGGCGGTACGCAGGATCAGCGCGGTATCCAGGCCTGGCGTGAGGGTCAGCACGGTGGCGGCGAAGGTGAAGGCGATCAGGTTGTCGACGAAGGACATGAGGCAAGGCCTGTGCAGGTGGGGTGGGCGCACGTTAGCAGGCCATGCGCCCGGCGCACAGCCTGCTCACACGACGCGCTCGAGCTTGTCCGCGCTGCGCTTGCCGCCCGTGCTCCAACGCATCGAAACGAACCGCACGCCCTTGTTCCAGGCATAGGCCACGATGATCCCGCCGACAATGGCCAGGACCACGTCGAGCCCCGGCAAACCGCCCAGGCGGCGCGCGACGGACTGGAACTGGTAGTGGGTCAGGTAGATGAACAGCGTCGACGAAGCCACCTGGGCGGCTACGCGCGCGATGAGGCCCGGCATCGGGATGGCGCGGATCCAGATCATCGCCAGCACCGCCGGAATGGCCACGTCGACGTACTGGCTGAAGTCCACTCCATGCACCACCACATCCACCACCCGCTGCCCGCCCAGCACGAACACCACCAGGGCACTGGCCAGACACTTCTGCGCGGTGGTCCGGGCAAAGTGAATGGCCATGCCCAGCACCAGGACCGTCAGGTAATGCTGGGGTACCCGGTTATAGAGGAGGCTGGCGTCGAACACGTAGGCGTTCGACAGCACGCCCGCCACGGCCAACGCACAGGCACCGCTGACCAGCACACGGAACGGATCGGCCATGATGAGGGCCCTGACCCGTGCGAACGACAGCACCACCGCCATGATCGCCAGCATCTGCACCAGCAGCTCGATGTACCAATACGAAAACCCGCCCGTGACCGCCGGCGGATACCAGTTCGCGATGAGCAGGAAGGCCTGCCAATGCACGTTGCCGAACACGATCTGGGTCAACAGCGTATAGAGCAGGGTCGGCACCACGATGACAGCGATCGACCTGACCAGCGTGCGCACGCTGCCATATTCGTCGATGGCCTTGAGCTGGAAGCGCGCCAGGCTCAGGCCGGACACCGCGAACAATACCGATGTTTCACCGACGATCGGCCAGCCTTCGCCGCCATGGAAATGCCCGATGACGATCAGCAAGATCGACAGCACCCGCAGGAGCACCGGCACCTCCACCGCGCGGATCACAGGTTTCGCTGCAGGACGCTCGGCGCCCAGCCGGCACAGCTCATGGATCGGCTTGAGCTCCCATTGCACCGGCAACTGGCCGATCAGGGTTTCCAGCACCATGGACGCCTGGACGAACGACAGCGAATCGCCCCCCAGCTCGACGAACGACAGGTTCGGATCGATGCTTGGCGTCTGGAGGATTTCCGACCAGGCGTTGACCAGCTGCGATGCCAGGGGCGACAGCGCCGGGCTCGCCTGCGCGGCGGTCGCCTCGGTGTCGCCGCGCAGCGCCAGCAAGGCACGCTTGTCGACCTTGCCGTTTGGCGTGATGGGGATCGCCTCCAGAAACACGAACAACGCCGGCACCATGTAGTCCGGTAGCTGGCCCGCGGCATGCTCGCGCAATGCCAGCGAAGACACCGTGGCACTGGCAACGCAGTAGGCCACCAGCTTGATGCCGGGGCCTTCGGTGTCGGCCAGCACGACGCATTGCCCGACCTGCGGATGCCGGGCGAGCACACCCTCGATCTCGACCAGTTCGACGCGATGACCGCGAATCTTGACCTGGCTGTCACCCCGGCCCAGGAAGATGACGCTGCCATCGGCCAGGTAGCTGCCCAGGTCACCCGTGCGGTAGCAGATGTCGTGCTCGGCCTGGGTGAAGGGGTTCGCTACATAGCGTTGCCGGGTCTGCACGCTATCGCCCCAGTACCCCAGCGACAGGTAGGGGCTGCGGATCAGGATCTCGCCGGCCTGCCCTTCTCCGGCAAGCTGACCGGTTTCATCCACGACCAGCAGTTGCGCGCCGTCGATGCCCTTGCCCAGCGGGATCCTGCTGTTGTCGGTGGCCGGATCGATGGCATGGAACGCCATGGCCTGGGGGGTTTCGGTGGTGCCGTAGAAGTTGACGCTGGTGGCCTTTGGGGCGATTTCGCGGACCTGCCCGTACAGCGCGCTGCCCAGCGCCTCTCCCCCCCAGAACAGGTAGCGCAGGTAGTCGAGCTGCAAGCCGGCGAGCCTGGCGCCGGTTTCGATCAGCTTGCCCAAGGGCGGTGTGAGGTGAATGACGGAAACACGTTGCTCATGCAGCCAGGCCGCCAATGCAGCAGGGTCGATCAGCGTCGACTGGGCCGGTATCGCGACCTTCGCGCCGATGGACAGGGGCGTGAACACATCCCGGTACACCGGGTCATGGCCCAGCCCCGAAAGCAGCGAGAAGCAATCGTCTTGCGAAAACCCATGCTGACGGACATGCCAGCCGATGAAGTGAACCAGTGGCGCATGGGGCGTCACCACCCCCTTGGGCTCGCCGGTGCTGCCAGAGGTGAAGGTGATATAGGCCGGCTGCGCCGGGTTGACCGTGGGCAACACCTGTTGCCCGCCTGCGAATGCCTCCAGCGCCTGCACTGGCGCCTCTGGCACCCTGACCAGCCGAGGCCCTGCCAGCCCGGCATCGAGTTCGACCTCAGCCCCCCCGCACAGCAGGAGGACGGTCGGTTGCAGGGTGCGCATGATCTGCACGATGCGCGCCGCCGGGTAGGCCTTGTCGGCCACCGTGAAGATCGCACCTGCCCGCGCGGCGCCGAGCATGGCATAGACCAACCCGGCGCAACGTCCAGAGACGATGACGACGCGATCGCCTTCGCGAACCCCGTTTTCGACGAGAAAGGACGCGATACCCCGGCTTATTTCTTCAAGTTCGCGGTAGCTGCACTCAGCGCCCTGGGCCGTGATCGCCGGCGCTTCGGGCGATCGCCGCGCCTGCTGCAGAAAGTCCATGAAGATCGGACGTTCGACACAATGGGCCAACGGTAACCTGGGGTTCGGGCGGACATCCTGCATTTGCTTGTCGACTCCGTAAGCCAAACGAGGTGACGTCGTCCTGACACCGGCTGATCCATGGTCTGGGCATGTACACACAGCGGTGGGTGGCCTTTCGATGGCGCAGGCCTCGATGCATGAACGGTAGTGCAGAGCAGCCACCGGCGCCAGCCGCAGGCCAAGGGAGCGACGCCCGGATCAGCGCAACATCACTTCCAGCAGGCGAAACGTCCAGTAGGCGCAGGTCAGGAGGCCCGGCCGATGGGGCCAGCCAGGGCGATTGCGCTTGGAGAGGCCATGGAACATGTCCTGTACCGCCTTGGGGTACGGCGCAACGTTGCCACGAAGATTGCCGGTCGCACCGGGCTACAGGATGGCACTTCGCGGGCGGCTTCCTGGGTGTCTCTGCAGGCGCGGGCCTGCCCGACGACTCACAAAGCCTGTGGCGTATCCACATCGCGCAGCACGCCGGCATCGTCCACCTCCAGCGCCAGGCAACTGTCCCGGTGCGCCCGCACCACCGACCGCGCCCCTTCGTCACCTGTCAGGCACATCAGCTCGGGCCAGAAGGCACGACCGAACACCACCGGATGCCCTTGTCGCCCGTCATGCAAGGGCAACAGGATGCTGGACGCCGACGCGTCCTGCGCCAACCGGCGCAGGGTGGCCGACGCGATCCAGGGCATGTCGCCCAACACAATGGCGGCCGCCTGCGCGCGGCTGTCGTCAAGCGAGGCTATGCCCGCAGCCAGGCTATGGCCCATGCCCAGCGCGGCATCCCTGCTGTGCACCACCCGGCAGCCCGCAGGCAATCCAAGGTCCTGGGCCCGTTCGCCGTCACGCAGCACCACCCGCACCTCATCGAACGCTGCCAAGGCCTGCTCGACACTGTGCGCCAGCAGGCTGCGACCGTCGGCCAGCAGCGCACGGCGCTTGTCGCCACCGAAGCGCATGCTGCGGCCCGCGGCCAGGACCAGCGCGACGACCGTCACAGCGCCCCGCGGGCAATGCCACTGCGGGTGCGCAACACATCCGCGAGCACCGCCAGGGCAATCTCCGCAGGCGTCTTGCTGCCCAGGTTCAAGCCGATGGGGGCATGGATCCGTCCCAGCTCCTCCTCTCCCAGTCTGCCGATACGTTGCAGGCGCTCGCGGCGCTTTTCCGAGGTGGTGCGCGAGCCCATCACACCGATGTAGAACGCCTCGGTACGCACGGCTTCGAGCATGGCCAGGTCATCGATCTTGGGGTCATGGGTCAGGGCGACCACTGCGGTATCGCGGTGGCAGCCCCCGTTGGCGATGAACACCGACGGCAGTTCGCGACGGATCTCGATGCCGTCGAGCTCCACGCCGTCGAGTACCTCATCACGGGGCTCGCACAGGATGACCTCGAATCCGAGCCCCTTGCCGAACTCCGCGCAGAAGTGCGCGACACTGGAATACCCCGCCAACAGCAAACGCTGGGCAGCGCCCACACGCAGGTGAACACGGGCCTGGTCATGGATCACCCGCGGCCCCTGCTCATGGTCGTCGCTCAGCCGGCGCATGCCATCGCGCAGGTCCACCTCGCGCAACAACCGGCGCTGGCCGAGCAACGCCGACTCCAGCGCTCGCAGGTGCGCCTGCACGTCGCAGTCCGGTGACAGGTTTTCCACCAGCACATCGAGCACGCCGCCACACGGCAGGCGGATGCTCGAGCGGGTGTCGCTGCCGTCGCCATAACGCACCACCGCGACCGGCCCGGTGAATTCGCCTTCGCCGACCCGCGCCAGGAAGTCTTCCTCGACGCAGCCACCGGAGAGCGACCCCACCCATTGCCCGCGCGCGTTGACCGCCAGCAACGAGCCCGGCGCACGGGGCGCCGAGCCGTAGGTGAACAACACGGTGCACAGCCACACACGCTGGCCCTGGCCAGACCATTGCAGTGCCTGGCGCACCACCTGCAGATCAAGATGCTGCATGGTCACTGCGCCTTCAGGTTCGCAAGCTGCTGGGTACTCAGATCCCCAGGCAGGCCGCCCCAGGCTTCACGCAGGTAGTTGACCAGGTCGGCAAGCTGTTCGTCGCTGAGCTTTTCGGCAAAGCCCGGCATCGGCTGCATGCGCTCGAAGCCGGTGAACTGCTGCTCGCGGATGCCCTCGAGGATCACCTTGGCCAGGTTGCGCGAATCGGCCTGGCGCAGCACGGTGTTGCCCTGCATCGCCACCGCGATGTGCGGCTTGCCCTCACCTTCCGCGCCATGGCAGCCGGCACAGACGTTGAGGTACTGCTGGCGACCGCGCCTGGCGCTCTCGCCGAGCCGGTCCACCGGTACCGCCTGCACCACCTTGGCCTGCGGCGGCTGATCGCCCAGCAGGTAGGTGGCCATGGCGGCCAGGTCGGCGTCCTCCAGATGCTGGGTGCTGTGGTGCACCACCGGGAACATCTCGTTGAACATGCTGCCCTGGGCACTGATGCCGTGCTTGAGGAAGGTGGTCAGGTCCGGCTGGGTCCAGCCCCGCTCGGCCAGATCCTGGGCCAGCAGGCTGGGCGCCAGGTAGCCGCCCAGCAAGCCACCGGTCAGGCGTTTGTCCTGCTCCAGGGCGCCGATGCGGTTGCGCGGGGTGTGGCACTCGCCGCAGTGGCCGAGCACTTCCACCATGTATTGCCCGCGCTGCCAGGCCTCGCTCTTGCCCTCGGCGGCCTGCAACTGCACGCTCTTGCCGTACAGCATGTTCCAGCCCGCCAGGCCCATGCGCACGTTGAACGGGAAGCTCAGGCTGGTTTCAGGCGCTGGCCGGCTGATCGGCGGCACCGTCATCAGGTACGCGTGGATGGCGTCGGCATCCTCGCGCTTGACCAGGTGGTACGAGGTGTAGGGCATCGCCGGGTACAGGTTGGCGCCGTCCTTGCGCTTGCCCTCGGTGAGGGCGGCGAAGAACTCGTCGCAGCTGTAGTCACCGATGCCGAACTGCTTGTCCGAGGTGATGTTGGTGCCATAGATGGTGCCGAACGGCGAATGGATCGGCAGGCCACCCGCGAACGGCGCGCCGCCTTCGGCCGTGTGGCAGGCCATGCAGTCGGCCGCGCGGGCCAGGTATTCGCCACGCTTGACCAAGGCCTGGTCCGCCGCCTGGGCGCCGAGCGACAACGCCGCGCCCACGGCCAGCGCAAGGCCCGAAAGAACTCGCCTCATGCTCAACCCTCCTTGACCAGGCCGAGGTCACTGAGCACCTCGCGCGTGGCGTCGTAGTAACGCACGTATCCGGTGCAGCGGCAGATATGGTGGCCAAGGCTGGCCTCGATGGCGCCTTCGAGCTCGCTCTTTTTCAACGGCTGACGCTGGGCCTTTTCCACCAGCACGGTGGCGGCGTTGACGAAGCCCGGTGCGCAGTAGCTGCACTGGAAGGCAAAGCGGTCGACGAACTTCTGCTGGATCGGGTTCAGCTCGCTGAGGTTGCCGGCCTCGTCATGCTTGGCGTGGCCCTCGATGGTGCGCACCTTCTTGCCCTCGAAATAATGCGCGCCGGTGATGCAGGTGCGCACTTCCTCGCTGGTGCCATCGGGGTTGTCGACGATGACCACACAGGCGTGGCAGATGCCCTGCCCACAGCCCAGGCGAGAGCCGGTGAGGTTCTGGTATTCGTGCAGGTAGTCGATCATCGGCAGGTCTTCAGGCACCTCGGCCGGACCGACGGATTGACCGTTCAAGGTCATTTGAAGCGGACGGTTAGCCATTGAGGGCCTCCTTGACGCGGGCGGGGGTGATAGGCAGGTCGCGAACGCGCTTGCCGATGGCATGGGCCACGGCATTGCCGATCGCGCCGACCACCGGGATCATCACCACTTCGGCGATGCCCTTGGAGGGGTCGGTGGGTGACAGCGGCGGCAGGATCTCGGAAGTCTGCTGCCACACCGCCACGTCCTTGGCCATCGGCAGGCGATAACGGTTGAAGTTCCAGTCGCCCTCGCCAGGGCCACCCTCGTACAACGGCATTTCCTCGGTCAAGGCATGGCCGATGCCCATGGCGATGCCGCCTTCGAGCTGGCCCTTGACCAGTTCCGGCACCAGCACACGGCCACACTCCACCCAGCTGTGGTGGTTGAGCACCTGGACTTCGCCACTGCCTTTGTTGACTTTCACCTGCACCAGGGTCGCCACCGGGCTGTAGTAGGTCACCATGGCATTGTTGAGCTGGGTGACCGGGTACGTGGCGTTCTGCCGGTCCAGCAGGTGGTAGCTGGCGCTGCTCATCTGCGCTTTCTTCACATCCGGCGCGCCATCGCCGTACTTGACCGCCAGTGCATCGAGCGGCAGGCGCTCACGCACGCCGTCGATGACGAAGTCGGCCTCGGCCCAGCTCCAGCGGTTGAACCCGTGGACGCTGACGCCGGTGACCAGCCCCATTTCATGGGCCTTCCTGGCCAGTTCGGCGAATGGAATCGGCGCCAGGCCGTTACCGGTGAGTTCACCGTTGACCCACACCGCGTTCTCGCGACGTACCACCAGCGGGTTGGCTTGCCCGCCGTACGGGCCCTGGCGCCACAGCGACAGTGCGGCGGGCCACAGGCCATGGTTGAACAGCACGCGCGCAGCTTCGCGCGTGGCATGGCTGAAATAGAACGCCGAGTTGGTCGCCGAGGATGGCGAAGCCAGCTTGCCGACCCAGCGCGGGTCGCGCAGGGCGGCGTCCTGCTCGGCCTGGCTCATCAGGTAAGGGTTGCCTTGGGTGGTCAGTTGCAGCTCCGGCCATTCGGTTTCGGAGGTTTTCACCTCGTCGGCCGGACGCCCCAGGAAGTCACTGACCACAAAGGCCTGCGAGGTCGACATTCCGGTTCCCAGCTCGGTGCCGATATGGCGCAGGCTGATACGCCCGTCGGCGGTGAACTCGATACTCGCCATGGGCGCCTCGGCCCCGGTGCCGAAGTCTTTCTGGCAGATGGCAAAGCCCACGCCGTACCAGTTGTCGGCGTCCTTGGCTTCCATGGTTTGCTTGTAGGCGTCGCGGTTCTTCCACACCTCGTGGGCGCTGGCCTTGTCGAGGATCTCGTGCAGGCGCAGGGCGCCGGCGGGCACGGCGCCCTGGGTGTTCTTCATGCCCGACTTCAGGGCATTGGCGCGGCGCAGTTCAATGGCGTCCACACCCAGGCGGTCGGCGATTTCGTCGACCATCATCTCGGTCGCCGCCATGGTCTGCAGGGTGCCATAGCCACGCATGGAACCGGCCTCGACACCACGGGAGTGGTAGGCGGTCACGGCCAGGTCGCTTTGCGGCATGTAGTAGATCGACTGCGCCGCGGTCGCGCCCACGGCGGCCACCGAGGAGCTGTAGTTGGCGCGCCCGCCGCCATCGACACTCATGTCGGCACGGAAGATCTTGAAGGACATGTCCTTCTTGTCCACCGCCAGCTGGTAGTGGATATCGAAGGCATGGCGCTTGATGCCGCTCTGGAACTGCTCGTAGCGGTCGTTGGCCAGGCGCACGGGCACACCGGCGCCGTACAGGGCGGCGACAGCAGCATAGAACACGAAGATGTTGTTGTCCTTGGAGCCGTAGCCGACCGTGTAGCCGGGGTGCATGTTCAGCTTGTTCAGGGCAAAGCGCGACGGCTTGATCATGTGCACGCATTCCTGCGCCGCCTCGAAGGGGCACTGGGTCGCCACGACGAAATGCAAGGTGCCGCTCTGCGGGTCGTACCAGCCGTTGCCGTTGTCCGCTTCAAGCGCCGCCGGCTCGATCGAAGGCGTCTTGTAGCGCTCGTCGAACACCAGCCAGCCCTCGGGCGGCTGCTCGAGCTGGTCGGCCATGCGATTGGCGTAGAACAGCCCTTGCTCGGTGAGGGTGCCGTGTTGCTTGGGTTCGTTGGTCCAGACCGGCTTGCGGTTGAGGATGGTGGGGAACAGCATGGAATTCTTCAGGCTGGAGAATTCGTCGTCCTCGAAAGGCGTCTTGCCCGCCACCCGCACGAACCGGAAGCTGCCGTAGGGGTCGCCCTGGTATAGCGGCGCCTGGGCGCCATAGCGGATCGCCTTGTCGTTGAATTGCAGCTTGAGCTTGGCCTGGCGGTAACGCTCGAAGTCGTTCCAGATCAGGATCGCCACCGGATGGCCGATGAACATCGGCACCTTGCCGGGTGGCAGCAGAGGCTCCGGCGAGTGGGCCTGGGGCCAGGCAATACCGTCCTTTTCAAGGTCCTCGGCGGTGACCACGCGGTCCGGTTGCAGGTCGGCGCCCAGCCAGGCAAGGTCCAGGCCTGCGTAGATGCGGTCGGCCTTGATGGTCTTGAGCAGCATGGCGTGGCCTTGCTGCTGGGGCCAGCCGGGCATGTCCTTGGCGCGGATGTCGCGGGCGAACACCTTGTTGCCGCACACCTTGGACAGCGCATCGTTGCGAAAGCGTGTCTTGCCGTCATGGCTCATCCACTTCTGCGGCGAAGTGGTGACACGGTCTTCCATCAAGGCGGCGAAGGCCGGGCTGCCGAGCGGCGCGAGGGTCACCCCCACGCCTGCGATCACGCCGCCTTGCAGGAAGGCGCGCCGGGAAATATCACGGTTGGTCATGCTTCATCCTCTGGGCAGGCGGGCCTGCCCATGACGTATTCTGGTACTTGAAAGCTCGGAGGGCGGAATCATTGACGTTCCGAAGGCAAGGCCGGAGTGGGAAATCACAAAAACTGACCTTGGCGTCAAGTTTAGCGCAACGACTGCGCCCCTGGCAAAGTCAAGCAGACAACTTGCCGCTCCGACGTGCAGATTGTCGCCATCGACGTTGAAGATGAGGACGCTTGCTCAGTTTGCGATGACCATCACCGCTTGCACTTGGCCAATACCACCTGGCAGGTGTGCGGGGTGCCGCCTGAGCGGCTGGCGTAACGCATGCAATTGTTCAGGGATTTCTGGCGCGCGATGCTCATGCTGTCGCCCCAGGCCAGGCCACCCTCGCCCGACGTCGGCAAGGCTTTGGCATAACAGTTCGACCCCACCGCCGAAGCTGCGTGCCGAGACGTGCTGGCTTTGCTGGCGCAACCTGCTGCCAGCGCAAGGTTGATGGCTAGCACGGTGTACAAGGCCCATGACGGGCTCTGGCGCGCTGGTTTTCCCCACATCTCGATGACTCCAGAATCAAAAGCTGCAGAGCCTGGCCGGTATCCCTGGAGAATTCAACCGCGGCTACTGGGCCCTGAAACTCCAGACGATCTCGACCACCCGTGAAGCCAGGATCAGATAAAGCAGGCACAACACCACCTGCAGCACCGTGTGGTAAGGCAACTTGGAAAGACGGTGCAGCGTATCGCTGACATTGAGCAGCAACAGCATCGCCGAGACGAGGATCAAGCCCCAGCCGGTCAGGCTCGACACCCAGAGCCCGAGCAGGATCTGGTGATTGCCGTGGATCGCCTCGGTACCGGCGGCGAACAGCAAGCCACAGACCAGCAAGTTCTTGAAGTTGTCAAAGACCTTGGTGCTCAGGTCGGCATCCAGCAGTTCGAGGTACTTTTTCCAGAGTGTGCGCATAACCTCTCCCGGCCTGGCGGCGCCCGCGTCAGCAAAATTCTAGAAGAAGCCGAACGATTTGCCGGCCATCGGTCCCATGGGTTTTCTTTTCCAGCCAGTAGTGGCACGGGCATGACCCTGTGTATGCTGTCCTGCGCCGCGAACGGTTAGCCGACGCTGCACCACGCCCGGCAGAAGGCGGCAGGCGACATGCCGCCGCGCTTCCTGATCAGGTGATGATCGAGCCCTATGTACCGGACTCCCTTGACCATGCCCGTCGATCTTCAAGCGCTTTACCCCAAACTGATCCACCTGATGCTGGACACGGTCTTTGTGGTCGACAGGGACAACGAAATCGTCTTCGTCAGTGACGCCTGCGAAACCCTGCTCGGCTACCGGGCCAACGAACTGGTCGGCACCCCGATCACCCGCTACATGCACCCTGATGACCTGGAGGCCACCCGGGCGTCCATCATCCGGGTCATGAATGGCCAGTCCCACGTAGACTTTCGCAACCGTTACATCCGCAAGAATGGCGACGTTGTCCATATCCTGTGGGCGGCCTTCTGGTCCGATGAGGTGCAAGCCCGGATCGGCGTCGCACGCAACGTCACGGCCCTCGCCCAGGCCGAAAAGGAGCTGCGCTTTCTCGCCCACCACGACCCGCTGACCAAACTGACCAACCGCTCGCTGTTCAACGACCGGCTGGAAACGGCCTTGCGCGCGGCACATCGCCACCAGAGCACGGTGGCGTTGCTGTTTCTGGACATCAACGACTTCAAGGGTATCAATGATGTCCATGGGCACACGGCAGGCGATCAGGTGTTGTGCACGATCGCGCGGCGGCTCGAAGGCTGCGTGCGCGAAACCGACACCGTGGCCCGCATGGGTGGAGACGAGTTCATCGTACTGTTGACCGACATCCAGTCGCAGAGCGCCGTCTCCGAGAAGGTGGTACAGATTCTCGCGGCCATGGCCGAACCGCTGGGTGCGGAGTTCGGTGAGGTCAAGATGCCATCCTGCAGCATCGGCGTGGCCTGCTACCCAGCGGACGGCGAGGACGCCGATACCCTGCTCAGCCACGCGGATCGCGACATGTATCGGATCAAACGGCATCGCTCGGCAGCGCGATGAAGCTGGCGCAGGATGAGTGCCCCTTGGACATCAACCAACCTAGTGTGTGGAGAAGGCTCCGATGGCGATGCAGCCCCTGATCAATGCCGACCTGCGGCAAACAGTGATCGTGAACGGTGAAGACCTGCCGTGGATACCCAGCCCGCAAGCCGGGGTGGAACGCCGCCTGCTGTTCCGGATAGGGCAGGAACAGGCCCGGGCCACCTCGCTGGTGCGCTATGCCTGCGGTAGCCGGTTCAATGCCCACGCCCACCCGGGCGGCGAGGAGTTCCTGGTGCTCGAGGGCGTCTTCGAGGACGAACATGGCCACTACCCGACCGGCAGCTATGTGCGCAATCCACCCGGGAGCCAGCACTCACCGGGCTCGGCCCAGGGCTGCATCATCTTCGTGCACCTGCGCCAGTTTCACCCCGATGACGACGCGCACCTGGTGACGCAACTGCCTGACCGAGGCAGCCAGGCGCTCTGGCACAACGCCCATGAGCGGGTATGGGTGCAAGAAGCGCAGCCCGGTCAAGCCCTGGAGATTGCCAACCCGCGGGGGCTGGAGCTGTTCGTGCTCGACGGACAGTTGCGCGGTGACGACTTCGCGCTGCATCCCTGGAGCTGGATGCGAATGCCGCCAGGAGCCGCATTCCGGGCGATGGCAGGCAACGCCGGGGCCAGGGTCTGGATCAAAGATGCCACGCTGGACCTCACTGCCAGCTAGGCGCGCGGGGCCCTACGCACCTTGGAGCGCTACTTTTGGTATCACAGTATTACGGTATACCTTAAAACATATTCCACTCGCCCGACCGTAACCCGCTTGGTACCTGTCTTACACCTCGAAAGACCAATCCTGGCTTGAGTATTGCTTGGCTCTGTTCAACCGTTCCAGGGCATACCTACATGGGCACTTTCTTCACCTACGCAGGCGTTCGTCATACCCCTGCCCCGTTTGGGGCCGGTCATGACAGACATGCTCTGCCCAGTGCCATGAAAGGCTTCCTTCGCCGCGCGGTTGCCCCCTCCCAGGTCACGCTGCCACGCCTGCCCGCCTGCGTGGCAGCCAAACAGAACGGGTTCTGGCAGATAGTCGCGTAAGCCCTCCCTTCGAGCTTCGGCTCGCCTCTAGAAGCGCCCGGGTCACCTGGGCGCTGCGACTGTTCGCCCGCCTTCCAGGCGCCTCTCCCAACGGCGTCAGGGGGCGCTGTACCCGAGAGAGTCACCATGACCTGCAATAACGCAATTCTCGTGATCGACATGCAACAGGAAGACGGCTTTCCCTTGGAGCGCTTCGACCAGGTTGTCGGCAACGCCGCCGCCGTCCTCGACGCGGCTCGCCGCCTGGATATCCCGGTGTTCTACACCCGCCATGTGAATGATGCCCAAGGCCGGGACCTGGCCATCGGCGAGCCGGTGGACGGGCACGGCCGACCGACCAGCTACCGCGCCGGCACCCAGGCGGTGGAAATCCTCGATGCCCTGGCGCCACAGGCTGGCGATGTGGTCCTCGACAAGCACCGCTACAGCGCCTTCCACGGCACCCGCCTGGCGCAGATGCTTCACAGCAGGGGCATCGAGCATCTGGTGGTGCTCGGTGTGCTGACCGATGTGTGCGTCATGAGCAGTGTGTTCGACGCCTACCAGCACGACTTCACCCTGAGCGTGGTGGCCGATGCCTGCACGGCAACGACCCTGGGGGCGCACTATTCGGCCCTGATGATTCTCTCCAACTGGATTTACGGACTGGAAATCTTCTCCACCCGGCAACTGCTGCGCCGCTGGCGGCAACAGCCGGCAGGCTCGGTGCGCACCGATATACCGGACCACCTCGCCTTTCCTCCTGAAGCGTTCGTCGAGGCGATTCACTGCCTCGAACACCGTCTTTCCCGTGATTGCTGAGTTCGGAGGTCCGTCATGCAAGTAGAAAACCGCAGCATCGACTTCATCCCCGAACATGAGCGCTACGGCCAGGCGCGCTCGCTGTTCTTCGTCTGGTTCGGCGCAAACGCCAACATCACCACCGTCGCGGCCGGCGTGTTACCGATCAGCCTGGGGCTCAACCTGTTCTGGAGCGCGCTGTCGATCCTGCTGGGCTCGATGATCGGCGCCATCTTCATGGCCTCGCACTCTGCCCAGGGCCCCAAGCTGGGTATCCCGCAGATGATCCAGAGCCGGGCCCAGTTCGGCGTCTTCGGTGCAATCGTACCGCTGCTGTTCGTCATGCTGATCTACCTTGGTTTCTTCGTCAGCAACACCTTGCTCGCCGCCCAGGCCGTCGCCAGCGCCAGCCCCATCGGCAATGGCGGCAACATCGTGGTGCTCGGCACGGTCTGCTTCCTGGTCGCGCTGTTTGGCTACCAGCTGATCCACCGCCTGCAAAAGCTGCTGACAGTGGCATCGATCCTGGTGTTCGGCGCCGCGACCTGGCTGGCCCTCACCCTGCCATTGCCGACCGGGCAATGGTCGCTCGAGAGGTTCAGCCTGCCGACCTTCCTGGCCTCGGTGAGCATCGCGGTGACCTGGCAACTCTCCTACGCCCCCTACGTGGCCGACTACTCGCGCTACCTGCCCACCCGCACTTCCACCCGGCAGGTGTTCTGGTACAGCTACCTGGGCACGGTGATCGGCGGAAGCTGGATGATGTTGCTCGGCGCGATCCTGGCCAAGGCAATGAACGGATTTTCGGACAACGTCGGCCTGAACCTGGTGGGCCTGCTGGGTGGCAGCACCTTGTTGATGTTCGCCTTCGTGCTCTACGGCCAGATCGCCATCAACGTCTTCAACCTGTATGGCGCTTTCATGTCGACCGTGACGGTGATCGAGCCCTTCACCGCGCTGAAGGTGACCGCGCGGGTGCGGGCCGGTTTCCTGCTGGTGATCACCGCTGCGGCCACAGGCTTGTGCACGCTTGCCCAGGATGACTTCATCGCATTCTTCCTGAACTTCATCTTCTTCATGAGCTACTTCCTGATCCCCTGGACAGCCATCAATCTGGTCGACTACTACGTGGTGCGCAAAGGGGCATACCGCATCGAGGATATCTTCCGTCCGAGCGGTATCTATGGCCGGGTGAACGGGGTCGCGATTGGCGTATTCCTGGTCACCATCGTGCTCGAGATACCCTTCATGAACACCTCGATGTACGCCGGGCCCATCGCCACTCACCTGCAAGGGGTGGACCTGGCCTGGGCAGTCGGCTTGCTGTTCCCGGCGCTGAGCTACTACTGGCTGATGGGCAGGCGCAAGCCACTGGCCGACGCTTGCGCGTAAGGCCAGCCCTCGACCGTCCCCGTGCCGGGTGTGCGGGGACGGTGCGCAGGCTTGCGGGCACCGGAGCCACGCCCCCTTCTGGGGAGCACCTGCGCAAGGCCCGGAAAGACAAAGGGGCGCAGAGCGCCCCGGGCAACCTTCAGGTCTGCAAGGTCAGCGGACGGTCACGTTGGCCCTTGCGCTGTGCAGTTTCTTGTAGCTGTCGATCAGCCGCAGATGGCGGTCGAGCCCTTCGAGTTTCATGCTCGTCGGCGTCAGGCCGTGGAAGCGCACGCTGCCGTCGATCGAACCCAGCACCGCGTCCATGCGCGGGTTGCCGAACATGCGGCGGAAGTTGGCGTCGTAGTCGGCCAGCTCCAGGTCTTCGTCCAGCACCACCTCCAACACCACGTTCAGGGCCTGGTAGAACAGGCCGCGCTCGACGGTGTTGTCGTTGAACTGCAGGAAGGCCTCCACCAGCTCCCTGGCCACCTCGAACTGCTCCAGGGCGAGGTAGATCAGCAGCTTGAGCTCCAGAATGGTCAGTTGGCCCCAGACGGTGTTGTCGTCGAACTCGACGCCGATCAAGGTGGTGATGTCGGTGTAGTCATCCAGCTCGCTTTCCTCGAGCCGCTCCACCAGCGCAGCCAGGGCATCATCGTCCAGGCTGTGCAGGTTGAGGATGTCGGCGCGGAAGAACAGGGCCTTGTTGGTGTTGTCCCAGATCAGGTCGTCCACCGGATAGATTTCCGAGTAGCCCGGTACCAGGATGCGGCAGGCCGTTGCACCGAGGTGCTCGTACACCGCCATGTACACCTCCTTGCCCATGCCCTCGAGGATGCCGAACAAGGTCGCGGCCTCCTCGGCATTGGAGTCCTCGCCCTGGCCGGAGAAATCCCACTCGACGAACTCGAAGTCGGCCTTGGCACTGAAGAAGCGCCACGACACCACACCGCTGGAGTCGATGAAATGCTCGACGAAGTTGTTCGGTTCGGTCACCGCGAGGCCAGAGAATGTCGGCTGAGGCAGATCGTTCAACCCCTCGAAGCTGCGCCCCTGCAGCAACTCGGTCAGGCTGCGCTCCAGCGCGACTTCGAAACTTGGATGGGCACCGAACGAGGCGAACACCCCGCCCGTGCGAGGGTTCATCAAGGTGACGCACATCACCGGGAACTCGCCACCGAGCGAAGCGTCCTTCACCAGCACCGGGAAGCCCTGCTCTTCGAGCCCCTGGATACCCGCCAGGATACCCGGGTACTTCGCCAGCACCTCCTGAGGCACATCCGGCAGCGCCAGTTCGCCTTCGAGGATTTCGCGCTTGACCGCCCGCTCGAAGATCTCCGACAGGCACTGCACCTGCGCTTCGACCAGTGTGTTGCCCGCGCTCATGCCGTTGCTCAGGAACAGGTTCTCGACCAGGTTGGACGGGAAGTACACCACCTCGCCATCGGACTGACGCACGTACGGCAGCGAGCAGATGCCGCGCTCCACATTGCCCGAGTTGGTGTCGTACAGGTGCGAGCCGCGCAGCTCGCCGTCGGGGTTGTAGATTTTCAGGCAGTAGGGGTCGAGGATCTCGGCCGGCAGCGCGTCGTTGCGTCCCGGCTTGAACCAACGCTCGTCCGGGTAATGCACGAACGGCGCGTTGGCGATCTCCTCGCCCCAGAACTGGTCGTTATAGAAGAAGTTGCAGTTCAGACGCTCGATGAACTCACCCAGCGCGGAGGCCAGGGCACTCTCCTTGGTCGCGCCCTTGCCGTTGGTGAAGCACATCGGCGAATGGGCATCGCGGATATGCAGCGACCATACATTGGGCACGATGTTGCGCCAGGAGGCGATCTCTATCTTCATCCCCAGACCCGCCAGGATCTGCGACATGTTGGCGATGGTCTGCTCCAGCGGCAGGTCCTTGCCAGGGATATACGTGCTTGCATTCGGGTCGCTGTCCACCATCAGCAGCGCCTGGGCGTCGGCGTCGAGGTTATCCACTTCCTCGATGACGAACTCAGGCCCGGTCTGCACGACCTTTTTCACCGTGCAGCGATCGATCGAACGCAAGATGCCCTGGCGGTCTTTTTCACTGATGTCCGCCGGCAACTCGACCTGGATCTTGAAGATCTGGTTATAGCGGTTTTCCGGGTCGACAATATTATTCTGCGACAACCGAATATTATCGGTCGGAATGTTTCGTGTATTGCAGTACAACTTTACAAAGTACGCCGCACACAAGGCCGAGGATGCCAGGAAATAATCGAACGGCCCGGGCGCCGAGCCATCGCCCTTATAGCGGATCGGCTGATCGGCCACCACCGTGAAGTCATCAAACTTGGCTTCAAGCCGAAGATTGTCGAGAAAGTTGACCTTGATTTCCATGCGGGGGTACCGATAACAGGCGAGACAAAATGGCCGCCATTATCCGGTTTTTCCCGGTGAAAGTCTCGTGCTTTTCGGCCTTGGTACGGGGCGTCTTCGGCGCTTTGCGGCCCCGCACCGCCATCGACCCTGCCTGCCGGTCACCCGCTGAAGACGCTCAAGCGCCATGGCTGCCTGTCTTGAATATTCAACAGACTGCTTCGGAAAGTCTTTCCCAAACCGTATTCAGAACTTGCACCACAGCATCCTGCATGAAAACTGCAACTTTCGCGTGTATTGGCAAACTGCCATGACGCCGCTTAACATGGCAAAACGGACGGACCTGTCACCGAGCCAAAAGGTATTCCTGTGCTCTTGAGTATCCCCACTCTCATTCTCGTCACCGTGTTTCTGCTCGGGCTGATGGGAACGCTTACCGTGCACACCTGGGCGCGTGGCAAGCGTGAACGCCCGCTGGGTTACCTGGGCACGATGTTGTTGCTGGCCTCGGTGGGGGTCGCCCTGATCAGCCTGCGTGAGCGCGGCTACGACCTCGTGCCCCTGGTGCTGGGCAATGTCGTGCTGTTGCTCTCGGCCGCACTGGGCTGGACCGCCATGCGCACCCTGGCCGGACGTGCGCCCTACCCGCCCGGCATCGCAATCGGTGTGGTGGTCTGGTTGCTGTTCTGCCTCACACCGGTCTTCTATGACTCCCTGCCACTGCGCATCACGGTGTATTCAACCCTCGCCGCAGGCTATTCGGGCCTTGGCATCGTCGAACTGTGGCGCAGCCGCAAACGCCTGGACGTGGCCTACCTCCCTGCCCTGCTGATCATGGGCATGCACACGGGCTTCTACATCCTGCGCATCATCATCGATGAAGGTCTCTCGCTGGAGCATGCCTTGACCGGCAGCGGCAATGGCGCGCGATTCTTCGCGATCATGCTGTTCGAATCGATGCTCTATGCCACCGGCATCGCCTACATCACCCTGGCCATGGTCAAGGAGCAGGCTGAAAAGAAGTACAGGACCGCCGCCAACACCGACGAGCTGACCGGCATCGGCAACCGTCGTGCGTTCATTTCCCTGGGCGAGGAAATGCTGGTCGATGCCAGGCGCCATAACGCGCCCATCGCCCTGCTGCTGTTCGACCTGGACCACTTCAAGCGCCTGAACGACAGCCTCGGCCACCAGGCAGGCGACCAGGCGCTGATCGCCTTCAGCCAGCTGGCCACCCGCAACCTGCGCCACGGCGATGTGTTCGGCCGTATCGGCGGCGAGGAGTTCGCCTGCCTGCTGCCGGGCGCAGGGGAGCAGATCGCGACCCTGATCGCCCAGAACATTCGCCAGCGTTTCCATGCCGCCGCCCTGCCGACACCTGGGAGCCTGAGCGTGAGCATCGGCATCGTCACCAGCGAGGCCGCGGGCTACGAACTGTCACGCCTGCTAGCCCTGGCCGATGGCGCGCTCTATGCCGCCAAGGCCGCAGGGCGCAACCGTGTCCATGTATTCGAGCACAGCGTATCCAGCGAACCGGCCATCGAAAACTAGGCGCTGCACTGAAAGCCTTGATATTCGGGGGATGCTGCGTTGAAAACACCCCCGGCACGCTCATTTCATACAGAACCTAGCGCACCTCACCCCAAGCCGGTGCGCTCCAGATACGCCGCCAGGTACTCGATGAAGGCCAGCACCTTCCCCGTCGCCCGCCGATGGCTGGGATACACCGCGAGGATCTTCGGCCCGAAGGCGTCGGGATCTATCTCGTAGTCCACCATCAGGCGCACCAGACGCCCGTCGGCGAAATAGGGCGCACCGCTCCAGAGCGGCACGTGGAACAGCCCGCCTCCGGCCAGGGCGCTGGCCAGCAACAGATCATAGTTGTCGCTCTCCAGGCGCGCGGACGTCGGCTGCAGCAGGCTCAGCCGCTCGCCATCCTTCTCCACCCACCAGTAGGTGCGGCTCAGCGCGGCATGGCGATACAGCAGCCAGTCATGACGGTCGAGGGTAGCCGGGGTGACCGGTGTCGGGTTGCGCGCCAGGTAGGCGGGGCTGGCACACAAGGTCAGGCTGTTGCGGCCGACCTCCTTGGCGATCAATCCAGGCAGGTCGTTGTGCCCCTCGCGCAGGGCCAGGTCATAGCCGCTCTCCACCAGGTCGACGAAGTCATCGGACAGGTCCACGCGCAGGCGGATCTGCGGATAGTCACGCAGGAACTGTGAACACACCTGGTCCAGAAACGCCCGGCCATACGCCAGCGGCGCCGTCAGTCGCAGGATGCCGTGCAGGCCATGCTGCATCTGCCCCACCACTTCGCCGACCTCATGCATGCGCATGAGCACCTGGCGCGCGGTTTCCAGATAGACCCTGCCGGCCTCGGTCAGCACGGTACGCCGCGTACTGCGCTCGAACAGGCGCACGCCCAGGTCGTTCTCCAGATGGCTGACAGCCTTGGTCAAGGCCGACGGTGTCTTGCCCAGTTGCTCGGCGGCACGGCTGAAACTGCCATGTTCGGCGGTGGCGACGAACATGGTGATGGCGGCGAACTTGTCCATGGTTTTTCCATTCAGGAAAAAAGCTTTTGCGCGTTTCGGGCGTTCTGCCTGCCCGGGCCAGCCGTTAGTCTCGCCATCAGACCCAAAAAAACAAGAGGTTTTGCAATGAAAGGCTTCACTCCTACCTTGCTGTCCGTAGCATTGGCTTTTGCCTCGATGGATTCCATGGCAGCTGCGGACCTGGTGTTGCTCAATGGCAAGCTGTACACCGCCGACCCCGCCCACCCTGCGGCCCAGGCCATGGCCGTGGAGGGCGGCAAAGTGCTCAAGGTAGGGACCGATGCCGAAATCAAGGCGCTGGTCGCCAACACCACCAAGGTCATCGACCTGGGCGGCAAGCGCGTGATGCCAGGCATGATCGACAGCCACTCCCACGCCATCTTCGGCGGCCTGGAGCTCTCGGCAGCCAGCCTGGCCGACGAAGAGAACGTAGCGACCGCCGACCTGGAAAAGCGCTTGCGCGGCTGGCGTGACGATGGTTCTGCCCGCCAGGGCGATGTGCTGGCCGTGGTCGGGGTGAGCTCCACCTATTGGGCCAAGGCCGAGGAGCTGGGCGCCACGTTCAACCATGGCGAATGGGAAAAGGTACCGGTGGTATTCATCGGCAGCGACCACCACACCGCCTGGGCCAACCAGGCCATGCTCGATCGCGCCGGTATCGACGCCAAGCTCCTGGCCTCGTTGCCCGCCGCCGAGCGCGACACCCTGGGCAGGAAGAAAGACGGCACCCCCAACGGCTTTGCCGTGGACGCCGGCTGGGACCGCATCAGCGCCGCCATGCCCTCCCCCAGCGCCGACGCCCTGCTGCACGCCGCCGACGCCGCGGTGAAGTACAACAACAGCTTCGGCATTACCGCCTGGATGGACCCGGCCGCCAATGCCGCGCCAGGGGAGTCGGTGTTCAGCCTCAAGCCCACGGAGAAGTCCATCGGCGTGCTGCCGGCCTACAAGGCCCTGGCCGAGAAAGGCCAGCTTAACGCCCATGTCGCCGCGCTGCTGGTGGCCAACCCCAGGAGCGTGCCGGCCGACCTCGACACGCTGGACAAAGTACGCCAGCAGTTCCAGGGCGTCCCCAACCTGACACTGCCCGGCATCAAGGTCTTCGCCGACGGCGTGGTGGAGTTCCCGGCGCAAAGCGCGGCGATGATCGAGCCCTACAGCAACAGCCACAAGACTGGCGAGCTGCTGATCGACCCGGCGCATTTCGGCGAACTGGTCAGCGCCGCCGACGCCCGCGGCTGGCTGGTGCACATCCATGCCATTGGTGACCGGGCGGTGCGCGAATCGCTCAACGGCATCGCGCAGGCCCGCAAGGACCGCCAGAGCGGCGTCACCCACTCCATCACCCACCTGCAACTGGTCAACCCGACCGAGTTCGCCCGCTTCAAACCCTTGAACGTCATCGCCTCGATGCAGTTGCTGTGGGCCTCTGGCGACGAATACACCCTGGACATGGTCAAGCCCTACGTCAGCCCCCATGTCTTCCCGTACCAGTACCCCGCCCACTCGTTGCTCAGCCATGGCGCCACCATCGCCGGCGCCAGCGACTGGTCGGTGTCTTCGCCCAACCCGTGGCTGGCCATCCACCAGGCCATCACCCGTGACGGCCCCAAGGGCGTGCTCAACCCCAAGGAGCGCATCGACCGCCAGACCATGTTCCAGGCCTACACCCTCAACGCCGCCCGCACCATCGGCCTGGACAAGCAGATCGGCTCGCTCACCCCCGGCAAGCAAGCCGACTTCATCGTCCTGGATCGCGACGTACTCAAGGTCGCCGACAGCGACCTGGCCGACACCCGTGTCCTGCAGACCTGGTTCGGTGGCCGCGAAGTCTACAAAGCCGAACTCTGACTCCCAACAACACACCGCCAAGCGCCCGGGGCAACCCGGGTGCCCGGTCGCGCTTTGCCCACACCTGCCAGAACAATCACAACAACAGGTAACTTCATGCGCCGTACCATGCTCCTTGCCTTGACCCTGGCCCCCCTCACCAGCCAGGCCATCCCCCTGGGCGACGACTTCGCCCTTGAGATCGAGACAGCCCTGGTCAGCGACTACCGCACCCGCGGTATCTCCCAGACCCAGAACGACCCCGCCGCCCAGCTTGGCATCACCCTGCAGCACGCCAGCGGCCTGTACCTGGGCGCCTGGACCTCCAACGTGGACTTCGGCTTCGATTCAAAGACCCGCCAGGAGGTGGACTACTACGCCGGCTGGTACTGGCAGGCCACCGATGACATCAGCCTGGATGTGGGCTACCTCAAGTACGTGTACCCCAAATCGAGCCTGTACAACCTCAGCGAGTACTACGCCGCCCTTACCGCCTACGGCTTCACCGTGGGCGCGAACTATTCCAACGACAGCGGCAGCGTCATCGGCGATGACCAGGACACGCTCTACAGCTATGTGGGCTATGAAACCGCCCTGCCGCTGGAGGTCGGGCTGCAGCTGCGCTATGGACGCATGGACTTCAAGGACCCGGTGTACATGGCCGCCGACGGCAAGGAATCGGCCGACTACCACGAATGGGAAGTGAAGCTGACCCGCGATCTGATCGGGCTGACCTGGGGTCTGTCGTACATCGACACCGACCTGTCCAAGACCGAATGCGCCAGCAGCTATGGATTCGATGACGTGTGCTCGTCGACCTGGGTCGCGAGCGTGAGCAAGAAGTTCTGAACCGCTATCGCGCACTCGGCTTTCAGACGGTCGACATGAAGATCGCCGGGGCTGCTGCGCAGCCCCAGACATCAGACGGTACGTACAGAAACCGCCGCCACCTGCTGATCGGCATGGTACGAAGAGCGCACCAGCGGCCCCGAGACCACGTTGCCGAACCCCATCGCCAACGCCTGCTCGGCAAACCAGGCAAAGGTGTCGGGGTGCACGAAACGCTGCACCGGCAGGTGGCTGCGCGAGGGTTGCAGGTATTGTCCCAGGGTCAGCATGTCGACCTGATGCTCGCGCATGTGCCGCATCACCTCCAGCACTTCGGCGTCGGTCTCGCCCAGCCCCAGCATCAACCCCGACTTGGTCGGCACCCCCGGGATGCGCTGCTTGAAGCGCTCCAGCAGGTCCAGCGACCATTCGAAATCCGAGCCCGGCCGCGCCGCCTTGTACAGGCGTGGCACCGTCTCCAGGTTATGGTTGAACACATCCGGCGGCGCCTGCTCGGTGATCGCCAGGGCAACGTCCATGCGCCCGCGATAGTCCGGCACCAGCGTCTCCAGCTGGATGCCCGGCGAACGCTGGCGGATCTCGCGCAGGCAATCGACGAAGTGCTGCGCCCCACCGTCGCGCAGGTCGTCCCGGTCGACCGAGGTGATGACCACGTACTTCAGACGCAGTTCGGCGATGGCGATCGCCAGGTTCCTCGGCTCATCGGCATCCAGCGGCTTGGGCCGGCCATGGCCCACGTCGCAGAACGGGCAACGTCGCGTGCAGATGTCGCCCATGATCATGAACGTCGCCGTGCCGCCCGAGAAACACTCCCCCAGGTTCGGGCAGGATGCCTCCTCGCATACGCTGTGCAGCTTGTGCTTGCGCAGCAAGGCCTTGATGCGCGCCACCTCCGGCGAAGTCGGGATTTCCACGCGGATCCAGTCCGGTTTGCGCGGCACGTCCTCGGTGGGCAGGATCTTCACCGGGATTCGCGCCACCTTCTCGGCACCGCGCAACTTCACCCCGGCTTGCAGGGGCTGCGGGCGTGTGGCGACAGACAGGGGTTCGTTCATGCTCATGCTCCGGCAAAAAGGCCCTTAGCCTCGGTAGTAACGTTGCGCCACGAAAGGCATGCGGGCCACGGTCATCGGCACCCGTTTGCCGCGCACCTCGGCGAAGACTTCGGTGTCCAGCGCCGCGAACGCGTTCTGCACCATTCCCATCGCCAACGGGCCGCCCAGGCTCGGGCCGAAGCCACCGCTGGTGACCTGGCCGATCACCTGGCCCTGGGCATCGAGCAGCGGCGCACCTTCGCGCACCGGCACACGCTCCTTGGTCAGCAGCCCGACCCGCTTGCCCGGCACGCCATCACGCAGTCGCGCGAGGATGCGCTCGGCACCCGGGAAGCCACCGGCGCGCGCGCCATCGGCACGGCGGGCCTTGGAAATCGCCCAGGCCAGGCTCGCCTCGACCGGCGTGGTGTGCTGTGCCATGTCATGGCCATACAGGCACAGGCCGGCCTCCAGGCGCAGCGAGTCACGGGCGCCCAGGCCGATGGCCTCGACCTCGGGCTCGGCCAGCAGCGAACGGGCCAGCATGAGCGCATCCTGGGCCGGCACGGAGATCTCGTAGCCATCCTCGCCGGTGTAGCCCGAGCGGCTCACATAGCAGTCGACACCCAGCAGCCGTACGCGGGCGAATTGCATGAAGGTCATGGTTTTGACCTCCGGCGCCAGGCGTGCCAGCACCGTGGCCGCCGCCGGGCCTTGCAAGGCGAGCAAGGCCCGGCTGTCGAACAGCGGTTCGACTTCGCACAGCCCTTCCAGGTGCTGCCTGAGGTGCTGCAGGTCCTGCGCCTTGCAGGCGGCGTTGACCACCAGGAACAGATGATCCCCGGCGTTGGCGACCATCAGGTCATCGAGGATGCCGCCCTGGGCGTCGGTGAACAGCGCATAGCGCTGCATGCCCACCGGCAGGTCGACGATATCGACCGGCACCAGGGTTTCCAGGGCCTTGGCGGCATTGGCGCCATGCAAGCGGATCTGTCCCATGTGCGAGACGTCGAACAGGCCAGCCTGTTCACGGGTATGCAGGTGCTCCTTGAGCACACCCAGCGGGTACTGCACCGGCATGTCGTAGCCGGCGAACGGCACCATGCGGGCCCCCAGTTGCAGGTGCAGGGCGTGCAACGGCGTTTTTTGTAGTTGTTCGTTGGACACAGGTGACTCCTGGCATTCGATGAAGTTGACGACCCGCCTGCCGCGACGCAGCACGCGCGCGGCGGCGAGCATCGTGGTTCAGGCCGAGTAGACCGGGAACCGCGCGCACAGCTCGGCGACCTGCCGGGCCACCTGGGCCTCGACGTCGGCATCGCCCAGGTGTTCGAGGATGTCGCAGATCCAGGACGCCAAGGCGCGGCACTCCGGCGCCTGGAAGCCACGGGTGGTGACGGCCGGCGTGCCCAGGCGCAGGCCCGAGGTCACGAACGGCGACTGCGGGTCGTTGGGCACGGCATTCTTGTTGACCGTGATGTGGGCCCGGCCCAGTGCGGCGTCGGCGTCCTTGCCGGTGATGCCCTGGCGGATCAGGCTGACCAGGAACAGGTGGTTGTCGGTGCCGCCGGAGACCACGTCGAAACCGCGCTGCATGAAGATCTCGGCCATCGCCTGGGCGTTGGCGACGACCTGCTGCTGGTAGGCCTTGAACTCAGGCGCCAGTGCCTCCTTGAAGCACACGGCCTTGGCCGCGATCACATGCATCAGCGGGCCGCCCTGGCCACCCGGGAAGACTGCGGCGTTGAGCTTTTTCTCAAGCTCGGGGTCGGCCTTGGCCAGGATCAGGCCTCCGCGTGGGCCGCGCAGGGTCTTGTGGGTGGTGGTGGTGACCACGTCGGCATACGGCAGCGGGTTGGGATACACGCCCGCCGCGACCAGGCCCGCGACGTGGGCCATGTCGACGAACAGGTAGGCCCCGACCTTGTCGGCGATGGCGCGAAAACGCGCAAAATCCAGGGTCTTGGAGTAGGCCGAGAAACCGGCGACGATCATCTTCGGCTTGTGCTCGACCGCCAGGCGCTCGACCTCGTCGTAGTCGATCAGGCCGTTGCCATCGATGCCGTACTGCACGGCGTTGTACAGCTTGCCCGAGGACGACACCTTGGCGCCGTGGGTCAGGTGCCCGCCATGGGCCAGGCTCATGCCCAGCAGGGTGTCGCCGGGCTGCAGCAAGGCCAGGTAGACCGCAGCGTTGGCCTGGGAGCCGGAGTGCGGCTGGACGTTGGCGTAGCCGGCGCCGAACAGCGCCTTGGCGCGGTCGATGGCCAGTTGCTCGACCACATCCACATGCTCGCAACCGCCGTAGTAGCGCTTGCCTGGGTAACCTTCGGCGTACTTGTTGGTCAGCTCGGTACCCTGGGCCTGCATCACCTGGGGGCTTGTGTAGTTCTCCGAGGCGATCAGTTCGATGTGGTCCTCCTGGCGTTTCGCCTCGCGGGCGATGGCGTCGAACAGCGCAGGATCGAAATCGGACAGGGTCAGGCTTTTGTGGAACATGTGCGTGTTTCCTTCTTGTTCGGTGATGGACGTGCCAATGGGGCCGCTTTGCGGCCCTTTCGCGGGCAAGCCCGCTCCTACAGATAGCTCAGCAATACCTGACCTCAGGCGTCCTGGTAGATCGACATCGGCGGGCAGGCACAGGCCAGGTTGCGGTCACCGTAGACGTTGTCCACGCGCCCCACCGGCGGCCAGTACTTGGCGTCACGCAGCGAGGCCTGCGGGTACACCGCCAGCTCCCGGCTGTAGCCGTGGCTCCACTCGCCAACCAGCTCCGCCGCGGTGTGCGGGGCGTTCTTGAGCGGGTTGTCGTGCTTGTCCAGCGTGCCGTTCTCGACCGCGCGAATCTCCTCGCGGATGTGGATCATCGCATCGCAGAAGCGGTCCAGTTCCTCCTTGGATTCGCTCTCGGTCGGCTCGACCATCAAGGTGCCCGCCACCGGGAACGACATGGTCGGCGCATGGAAGCCGAAGTCGATCAGGCGCTTGGCCACGTCCTCGACGCTGATGCCGCTGCTGTCCTTGAGCGGGCGCAGGTCCAGGATGCACTCGTGGGCCACCAGACCGTTCTCGCCGGTGTAGAGCACCGGGTAGTGCTCCTCCAGACGCCGGGCGATGTAGTTGGCGCTGAGGATCGCCACCTGCGAGGCACGCTTGAGCCCCTCCCCGCCCATCATGCGGATGTACATCCAGGTGATCGGCAGGATGCTGGCGCTGCCATAAGGCGCGGCGCTGACCGCACCTTCCTTGCGCGCCATGTGTCCGTGACCCGGCAGGAACGGCGCCAGGTGCGACTTGACGCCGATCGGGCCGACGCCCGGGCCGCCACCGCCGTGGGGGATGCAGAAGGTCTTGTGCAGGTTCAGGTGCGAAACGTCGCCACCGAACTTGCCTGGGGCGCACAAGCCGACCATGGCGTTCATGTTGGCGCCGTCCAGGTACACCTGGCCGCCGTGCTCATGGATGATGTCGCAGATGCGGGTGATGCCGTCCTCGAACACGCCATGGGTCGAGGGATAGGTGATCATCAGCGCGGCCAGGCGGTCCTTGTGCTGCTCGGCCTTGCTTTGCAGGTCCGCCACATCGACGTTGCCGCGGGCGTCGCAGTTGACCACCACCACGCGCATGCCAGCCATCTGCGCCGTGGCCGGGTTGGTGCCATGGGCCGAGGACGGAATCAGGCACACGTCGCGCCCGGCCTCGCCACGGCTGGCGTGGTAGGCACGGATCGCCAGCAGGCCCGCGTACTCGCCCTGGGAACCGGCGTTGGGCTGCAAGGACATGGCGTCATAGCCGGTGGCCGCGCAGAGCATGGCTTCCAGCTCGTCGGTCAGTTCCCGGTAGCCCTGGGACTGCGCGGCGGGCGCGAACGGATGCAAGGCCCCGAACTCCGGCCAGGTGATCGGCATCATCTCGCTGGCGGCGTTGAGCTTCATGGTGCACGAGCCCAGCGCGATCATGCTGCGGTCCAGGGCCAGGTCCTTGTCGGCCAGGCGGCGCAGGTAGCGCATCAGCTCGGTTTCAGAGTGGTAGCGGTTGAACACCTCGTGCTGCAGGAACGGGCTTTCGCGCAGCAGCGCCAACGGCAGGCAATCGCCGGTGCTGGCGGCCAGCGCTGCGAAGTCCGGCAGTGCCTGGCCAGGCGCCGCGAAGGCTTGCCACAGGGCCTCGACGCTGTCCTGCTCGCAGGTTTCATCCAGCGACAGGCCCACGCGGGCCTGGTCGACAGGGCGCAGGTTCAGGCGCAGGCTGTTGGCAGCGGCCAATACCTCGGCCAGTGGCCGAGCGGTCACCACGCTGACGGTGTCGAAGAAGTGCGTCTGCTCGACCTTGTGCCCCAGCTGGCCCAGGCCTTGTACCAGGATCGACGTCAGCCGGTGCACGCGACGTGCGATCTGCGTCAGACCCTCTGGGCCGTGGTAGACCGCATACATGCTGGCGATGTTGGCCAACAGGACCTGCGCGGTGCAGATGTTGCTGGTGGCCTTTTCGCGGCGGATGTGCTGCTCACGGGTCTGCATGGCCAGGCGCAGGGCCGGCTTGCCGAAGCGGTCGATGGAAAGCCCGACCAGACGGCCCGGCATGTCGCGCTTGAAGGCATCGCGGGTGGCGAAGAACGCCGCGTGCGGCCCGCCAAAGCCCAGGGGCACGCCGAAGCGCTGGGCACTGCCGAACACCACGTCGGCACCGAACTCACCCGGTGGCGTCAGCAAGGTCAGGGCCAGCAGGTCGGTCGCCACCGCCACCAGCGCACCGGCGGCATGGGCACGCTCCACCAAGGCTCGGTGATCGCCGATGGCGCCAGTGCTGGCCGGGTATTGCAGCAGCAGGCCGAAGCAAGTGTCCAGGTCCTGCCCTTCAAGTGTCGCTTCATCACCCACCACCACCTCGATGCCCAAGGGCTCGGCACGGGTGCGTACCACGTCGAGGGTTTGCGGATGGCAGGCGGCGGAAACGAAGAACGCCGGGGCCTTGTTCTTGGCCAGGCGCTTGCAGAAGGTCATGGCTTCGGCTGCGGCGGTGGCCTCGTCGAGCAGGGAGGCGTTGGCGATCTCCATGCCGGTCAGATCGACGACCAGGGTCTGGAAGTTCAGCAGCGCTTCCAGGCGGCCCTGGGAGATTTCCGGCTGGTACGGCGTGTAGGCGGTGTACCAGGCCGGGTTTTCCAGCAGGTTGCGCAGGATGGGCGCCGGAGTGTGGCACGGGTAGTAGCCCTGGCCGATATGGTTGCGAAACAGCTGGTTCTTCGCGGCGATGGCCTTGATCGCGGCCAGGGCCTCACTTTCACCTTGCCCCTTGGTCAGCTCGAGCACGCTGGTGCCCTTGATGCTGCCGGGGATGACACTGTCGATCAGGGCATCGAGCGAGCCGTGGCCGGTCAGCGCCAGCATGGCATCGATGTCGGTCTCGCTTGGGCCGATATGACGGGCGATGAACTCGTTGTCCAGGCCCAGAGAGAGGTGTGCTGTACTCATGGCGCCCTCCGGATTCAGGCGTTGTCTGCCAGGAAGCGGTCGTAACCGTCCTGGTCCATCAAGGCGTCGAGGTCCTCGAGGTTGTCCGCCTGGATGCGGAAGAACCAGCCGTTCTCCATGGGCGAGGTATTGACCAGCTCAGGGTCGTCGGACAGCGCCTGGTTGACGGCCACCACCTGGCCATTGAGCGGCATGGTGATGTTGCTGGCGGCCTTGACCGACTCCAGCACCGCGACCTCATTCCCCTCGCCGTACTGGCCTGGCTCCGGCAATTGCACGAACACCACGTCACCGAGGGCCTGCTGGGCGTAGGCAGTGATGCCGACGGTCAGCTCGCCGGTCTCTTCCAGGCGCAGCCATTCGTGTTCGGGGGTAAAACGCAACGTGCTCATGGATCTTCCTCTTGTTATTGGATGGCCCTGTGCGCAGGACTCACCTCTACAAGAGCAAGGGCAGTGCCAACTCTTTAAAATCCTTTATTTTCAAATGGTTAGAATATTTTTAAGGGCTTGCCGCGACATTTGCCCTGGAGCGTAATCGCTCCAGGCGCCAGGGCTTGCGCCAGCGAGCGGGTGGCCAACCCTTGTAACGCAGGGCGTACATCCATGCGGAGCGCAACCGCTCCACTGGAGCGGAATCGAACCATCCTCATCTACGACGCACGATTGGAGATCCCGTACTTGCGCAAGCGCTGGCCAACCGCCGTGTGCGAGGTCTGCAAACGCGCCGCCAGCTGACGCGTGGAGGGATAGGCCGCATAGAACTTCTCCAGCAACGACTTCTCGAAACCCTGCACCGCCGCCTCCAGGCTGGTGACCTCCATCACGTCGCCCTGCTGGCTGCTCAACGCCGTGCCCGCCAGCTCCAGGTCGTCGCAATCGATCACCTCCCCTTCGCTGATCGCCGCGGCGCGGAAGATCACGTTCTGCAACTGGCGGATGTTGCCCGACCAGCGATTGCCCAGCAGCAGCGGATGGGTGGTCAGGGCCAGCCGGCACGGCGAGCGCTGGATCTGCGCGCAGGCCTGGTGCAGGAAGTGCTCGGCCAGCAGGAGGATGTCGGTGCCGCGCTCACGCAGTGGCGGCACCACCAGGTTGAGCACGTTGAGCCGGTAGTAGAGGTCCTCACGAAAGCCTCCTTCGACCACCATGCTCTCCAGGTTGCGGTGCGTGGCGCACAGCACCCGTACATTCACCCGCACCTCGCCACCGCCACCGACGCGGCGAAAGCTGCCGTCATTGAGAAAGCGCAGCAGCTTGGCCTGCAGGTAGGGCGACATCTCCCCCACTTCGTCGAGAAACACCGTGCCGCCGTCGGCCAGCTCCAGCAGGCCCGGCTTGCCGCCACGCTGAGCACCGGTAAAGGCGCCCGCCGAGTAGCCGAACAGTTCGCTCTCGGCCAGGCTCTCGGGCAACGCCGCGCAGTTCAGGGCCAGGAACGACGCCTCACGTCGGGTACTGAGCGCATGACAGGCGCGCGCCACCAGCTCCTTGCCGGTCCCGGTTTCGCCCTGGATCAGGATCGGTGCATCCAGGCTGGCCACCTTGTGCAGGCGGGTCTTGAGGTACTTGAGCGCCGGCGACTCGCCCAGGAGCGCGCCCAGCCCTTCACCCGGGTCGTGCAGCAACGACGCCAGGCGCTCGCCGATACGGCTGGGCGGATACAGCGTGAGCAAACCACCGACCAGCGCATCGGCTCCACCGCTGATGGGTGTGGCCTCCAGCAACAGCGCCTGGCCCTGGAAACTCACCTCGCACATGGGCAGGCGAAAACCCTTGTCGATCAGGTTCTGCGCCAGGCGCGGCTCGGTGAACAGGTTCGACAGCGGCTCACCGGCGGGCTCGCGTCCCAGCAACCTGACCAGCGTGGGCGTGGCCAGCAGCACATGGCCGCTGGGGTCCACCGCCAGCACCGGGTCGCTCATCGCCGCAAGCAAGGCCTCCAGCTGCAGGCGCCGGCGCTGGCCGGGCAGGAAGTCCACCAGTTCCACCGCCTGCACGCCCACCACCCGCAGCAGGGCATCGTGCAGTTCATCCAGCACGGCCTGGGACAACGCCGGTGCATCGATGTAGACGTTGGGCGGAATCATCTCCACCGCGTCCAGGTTGAGGTTGCGTGAGCCCAGCAGGGCCAGGATCTCCTGGGTGATACCGACGCGGTCGATGAAAGTCACGTGGATGCGCATCGCGGGTCCCTTTTTGAAAAGACGACAGGGGGACGGCACGCCGGGTGCAGTCCCCCTGGGGTAACCGAAGTGACGTCGAAGATCAGTCCACTTCGTAGGAAAGCTGCACGGCCTGGGCCTTCTTGCGACGGATCGAGCGATAGGACACGCCCATCACGACGAACCAGACCGGCACGAAGTACAGCGCCTGGCGGGTGTCGTCCTCCAGGGCCAGCAGCGCGGTGATGAAGGCGAAGAACACCAGGCACGCCCAGGCCATGGTCGTACCGCCAGGCATCTTGTAGGTCGAGGCACGGTGCAGGTCGTCGCGCTTCTTGCGGTAGGCCAGGTAGGACAGCAGGATCACCGACCACACGCACATGAACAGGATCGCCGACACCGTGGTGATCAAGGTGAACGCCTCGAGCATGTTCGGCACCAGGTAAATCAGCAGCGCCCCGCCCAGCAGGCAGGTGCAGGAGAAGATCAATCCGTTGGACGGCACCGCCCGCCTGGACAGCATGCTGAACTTGCTCGGCGCATCACCGTCCACCGCCAGGCCGTAGAGCATGCGGCTGGTGGAGAACACGCCGCTGTTGGCCGACGAGGCCGCGGAGGTCAGCACCACGAAGTTGATGATCCCTGCCGCAGCCGGCAGGCCTGCCAGCACGAACAGTTCGACGAACGGGCTCTTGCTCGGCACCACATCACGCCAGGGCGTGACGACCATGATGGCGATCAGGGCCAGCACATAGAACACGATGATGCGCAGCGGAATCGAGTTGATCGCCCGTGGCAGGTTGCGCTCGGGGTTCTTGGTTTCAGCGGCGGTGGTGCCCACCAGCTCGATGCCGACGAAGGCGAACACGGCGATCTGGAAACCGGCGAAGAAGCCCATCACGCCATGGGGGAACATCCCGTCGTCATTCCACAGGTTGGAGAGCGACGCCACGCTGCCGGTGGAGGACTGGTAGGCCGAGCCCATCATGTAGAAACCGGTGCAGACCAGGGCACAGATCGCCACGATCTTGATCATCGCGAACCAGAACTCCAGCTCGCCGAACATCTTGACGGTCAACAGGTTGAGCGACAGCAACAGCCCGACGCACGCCAGTGCCGGCGTCCACTGAGGGATGTCCGGGAACCAGAACTGCGAATAGGCAGAGATGGCAATGACATCGGCGATGCCGGTCACGATCCAGCAGAACCAGTAGGTCCAGCCGGTGAAGTACCCGGCCCATGGCCCCAGCAGGTCGTGCGCGAAATCAATGAACGACTTGTACTTCAGGTTGGACAGCAGCAATTCACCCATCGCCCGCATGACGAAGAACAGCATGAAGCCGATGATCATGTAGACGAAGATGATCGACGGTCCAGCCAGGCTGATGGTCTTGCCCGAGCCCATGAACAGGCCCGTGCCGATGGCGCCGCCAATGGCGATCAACTGGATGTGGCGATTGGAGAGGTTGCGTTGCAGTTCGTGCGCTTGTTGGTCAGGCGGGCTGACACCCAGCGGCGAATTGTTCATCGTTTTCACCTTGTAAGTTGAATTATTTTTATAACGTCACAAGTTCAAACGCCTCAGCCAGGCCTGTCGATGCCGTGCCTGGCTGGACATAACCCTTGGAGCAAGGTCTGTGCCAGGCAAAAAAAGCCCCTGGAACGCCCATTCCAGGCGGCCCTGTCGTATTCAGCGTGTAATGAAGTCGCTCCAGGGAAAGCGTTTTGCGCGCACCCCGAAGCGGCGCAAGCGTCATGAACCGTACGCTCACGCCTGACGTAGCGATTTCGCTCCATTGGAATGCTATCGATCCGCTTCTTCGCGCCATTGGGGCTGCTTTGCAGCCCATCGCGACGCAAGGCCGCACACAGTATCGGCAACTGCGCCATACCCTGTGGGAGCAACTGTCTTGCTCAATTTCTAAAAGCTGACGAGATCCCTGTGGGAGCGGGCTTGCCCGCGAACACGGGCGAAGCCCGTGCCATCCAACGGCGTGTCTTCTTCGTGGGTAA
>Ga0153917_1000300_pt1 | contig 38184 bp, 50 predicted proteins | sample TSFL001MetaG_FD_104695 | JGI IMG/M metagenome (GOLD analysis project Ga0153917, IMG submission 104695) | Attine ant fungus gardens microbial communities from Florida, USA - TSFL001 MetaG | ecosystem: Host-associated > Fungi > Mycelium > Unclassified | place: USA: Florida, Paynes Creek Historic... | reverse complement strand
AGGACAATCCGTTACCGTCTCTTATACGCAAACAGATCGCTACGGGCGAGTCCTGGGACGAGTGGTGACAGCGAACGGCACTGAGGCTAACCGCCAGCAAGTGCTAAAAGGGGCTGCATGGGTTTATGACAAGTACAACACGGATAACTCATTACCGGCTCTGCAACGGGAAGCACAAACACAGAAGCGCGGCCTGTGGGCTGATAATCAACCTGTTCCCCCGTGGAAATGGCGGCATAAAAAATAAGAGGGTTTTCATTATGAAATGTCCAGAGCAATTAGATGGATGGTGTGATTGCGGCAAATGCAAGGCTATGCGTTTTGATAAAGATAAAAATATTCATGTTTGTCTTGTATGTCACAAAAGAGCAGAGCCATTAGTCCCGATTGAGCTAAATTCTAATGACTGGCTTCCTGATAAAACAGAACAGTTTAGCGTTAATCTGGGTGACTGGATTAAACAAAAGGAAGCAGAGTTAGGAGAAAATGCCTTTTATCATCCTAATACCGAATACTTAAAAGTCCTCCGTGAAATCAATCTTCACGAAAAGGGATTTATTGCTAACAGTCCCGATCTTTTGAAAATGGCGCGCAAGCATTCAAAGACATACAAACACCTCGCTGAAAAAGATAAATCCGTTATTGATTTTTGGCTGATGGAGGAAATTTTCTCTGTAACTTATGATGATGATTGAACGAGGGAATGATGAATAAAGAAAAGGCTTTGCGTGAACTGGAAAGATTGCTTTCTAAAATGAAAGATCAGGCAAGGACTCTTGATGAATTAGAAACGGCTCAATGGCATTACATGGATTTAGTGGATATAACATCCAGTGGGTTGTTCGATATAAACACACTGGAAAAAGAAAGAAAGGAAAACCCTCATTTTATTAGAATCTCTGATGGCATGCGAGTTTTTGATGATGAACAATGTGCAGAGTTCATGTCGGTTAAACATAATCTTCCGTTACAGCTCTGTATGGCATATGTACGTAGTCATAAGTGGTGAAAACTATCATGTTTAATGAAATCGAAAAAGAACGTTTTAATAACAGAGTGAGTGTAAGGGAAGTTCGCGTCAGTGCAGATATTTTTGTTTCTTCTCTTATGACAGAAAGCGCGGCAGAAGTTGATATAGTCGTTCCTGATTCTGATTATCAATCCTTACAAAATTTGTATGACCGTCTTTGCCAGTATGCGGTTATGCATGGAGAAGATTTACAGGAGTTGTTCCAGACTGACAGTTATCAGTACATGTCATGTTTTATTCGTGATGTTGAATCATTCGTTGCTGAATTCGGTAGGGAGAATGCTTTAAAACCTCTCTTCAATCATGGTAAAGGAAGAACGGATGAGTTTCTTATTAGTTTCCCAGGAACCCACAACTCTGATGTTGGAGAGTAATCATGTACCTGCACCTTGTTCCAAGATTGTTTCATCTGATGGCAAATAAATGCCATCTTGAATCAATAACCATTCCTGAACTTGATTTCATAATCGAAGGTGATGCACTGTCAACGGGAAGACCCTACCCGAATAAAAATATCTGGGTTGGTATGAGGAAAGGCAGAAAAGCCATAAATGGACTTTTACTAAAGACTGATAAGCATCTTAAGTGGTTTACCACTGATTACCAGTGGAATATAGAAAATATGGGTATGATCAATCATCGTGTGACAACCTACATCGAAGATAACGATTTTGATATGGTCTCACACGATATAATGTTAAATGGCGGTTTTGATTCATGGGATCGTCGGGTTCATTCAGCTTATGAAAATCTTGCTCCGGTGAAAATTCAGCCAAAGATGGAGTCATTTCTCAATAAGCCAGGAGAAAATACCCATGATGTGTGGATTGAGTATGAATGGGGTGATTTTCTTAAGAGCAGAGAGGAAAGTCTGTTACTGCATACTATTCAGTCAGAGCGACTAAATACGCAACATTCTCTTTTTGAGCGACTGCCATCTTTTGAAAGCACTATTGATTTGACTAAGGGCTAATTATGAGACTTTTTATTGCAGAAAAACCCTCTTTAGCAAAAGCGATTTTTGAAGGGCTGGGTGGTAACCCAAATACGGAAAAGAAAAACGGCTATTTTGAACATGGCTCTGATGTCGTTACCTGGTGTTATGGTCATATGCTGGAGCTTTACGACCCGGAGGATTATGACGAAAAATATTCCAGGTGGAGCTTTGGTGATTTACCGATTAAATCGGTTTACCCGCCTCAGTATAAAATCAAGCCAGAATCCGAAGCACAGACCCGCATCATTTTGTCTCTTATCGATAAAGCCGACAGTATCGTTCATTCTGGCGACCCCGATGATGAAGGATGTTTGCTGGTCGATGAGATTTTAGGTTATGCCGGAAACAAGAAACCCGTCCAGCGGCTGCTTGTTGCCGACCTCAACCTTGCGCCAGTGCAAAAATCGCTGGCGAATTTACAGCCTAACGATAAATTTCGCGGTATGACGTTAAGCGCCCTGGCGCGTTCCCTGTGTGATCAGGGTTTTGGCTATAACATGACGCGGGGATGTACATTAAAAGGCCGTGAGAAGGGCTATGACGGCGTTCTGAACGTTGGTCGGGTACAAAGTGCTGTTCTTGGCCTGGTGAACATGCGCACGCTGGCGAACCAGAACCACACAGAAAGCTTTTATTACGATGTATTTGCCAGTCTGTCGATGAACGGGCATCAGATTAAGGCGAAATATCAGACAACAGACGACGATCAGACAGACGAGAAAAAACGCCTGATCTCCGAAGCTCAGGCCGAGCATATTGCCGGGCGGGTTACGGGTAAGGACGCTATTGTTACTATCGCGACGACAAAGCCGGAAAACACGAAACCACCGCTGCCGCTTAACCTTTCCACGCTACAGCAGCTATGCGCAAAGCGATTTGGTTATTCTGCAAAAGATACGCTCGATGTGATGCAGGGGTTGTATGAAACTCACAAGCTTCTGACCTATCCACGTTCTGACAATCGCTATCTTTCAGATGAGCATTATTACCAGGCCGGAGATATTGCTGCCGCGATAGCGGCCACCGTACCCGAACTGGCGTCTGCGATCGCAGATATGGATAAAGGCCAGAAGCACAAAGCCTTTAATGCCAGCAAGATTGAGGCGCACCACGCCATCATCCCGACGACAAAAAGCGGAGCCGGTATTCAGCTTAATGAAAAAGAGCGGAACGTTTATAACCTGGTGTCCGTCTACTTTATCGGGCTGTTCTACCCGGATGCGATCCGCAACAAGACGAAAATCCACTTTGATATTAAGGGGGATACCTTTACGGCCACACAGAGCGTTCTGGTACAAAAGGGCTGGGAAGCGCTGGGTAAGGATAGTGATGATGAGGAAGAAACTGAAGATGCCGGAACGGACGGTTTTGACCTTTCATCGCTGAAATTTAATGACAGCGGCCTGTGTGAATCGGCAGACGTGGATAAGAAAAAGACTACACCACCTCGCTATTTCACAGAGTCAACGTTACTGGCCGCCATGACGAGTGCGGCAAAATTCATTGATGATCCGGCTCTCAGAAAGGCGCTGGAAGCGAAAGACGAGGGCAGCAGTGATCGTGGCAGTATCGGAACGGAAGCCACCCGCGCGGGTATTCTTGAGAAACTGGCGGCAAATACCGGGCTTATCTCCATCGAAAAAGAAAAGGGGTATTCGGAGCTGGTATGGAAAACCACAAAACAAGGCCAGGAGTTTTGCGCTGCACTGCCTCCTGAAATCATTAAACCGGATATCTCCGCTCTGTGGGCTGAAAAGCAGTCTCAGATCAAAGCCGGAGAGCTGACGGTTGAGGAGTTTATTAAGGAAAATGATGAATATGTCCAGGGGTTAATCGACGAGCTGGACAGGAACGGAATTTCGATTTCTTCAAATGCCACGCCCTGCCCGGTCTGTAACAACGGTTTCCTGCGTAAACGTAAGGGGCAAAACGGCTTTTTCTGGGGATGCTCCTGCTACCCTGAATGCAAGACAACATTCCCGGACAAAGACGGCAAACCGGATATGGAAGCAAAATCCAGATCAGAAGGTTCCATGTCCCGGCTCGAAGCCCCCTGCCCTTCATGCAGTAAAGAAATTATTATCCGGCCTAAAGGCTTTTTCTGTTCCGGGTGCGAGTTTAAAATATGGTCTGAAGTGTCAGGAAAAAAACTGACACAAAATCAGGTTGAAACATTAATCAAAAAAGGTAAAACCGGAGAGATTAAAGGCTTTACCAGTAATAAAACCGGGAAAAAGTTTGACGCTGCAATTGTTTTGCAGGATAAAGCTACGGGTAAACTTGGGTTTCAGTTCAGTAAAAAATAAGGATTAACGCGATGAGTGAAAATGAAACATTTGATGCAACACGAAAGCTACTCCTGAATATTCGCTCTGTTCGTGTTTTTGCGCGAGAAACCAGCTTTGAGCAACTGCTGGAAATGCAGGAAAAGCTTAATGCCGTGATCGAAGAACGCCGTGAAGAAGCAGAGCGTGAGGCAGCAGAACGCGCAGAACGCGAAAGAAAGCGTCAGGAACTGCTCCAGCTGATCGCTGGAGAAGGTTTTTCACCGGAAGAACTGCTTGGCCTGTCCGAAGATACGCCAAAAACACGGAAAAAGACGTTGCCAAAAGCGCCGCCTAAATATCAGTTTGATGAAAACGGCGAAACGAAATACTGGTCTGGCCGTGGCCGGACACCAAAACCAATCGACGAAGCATTAAAAGCTGGCCGTTCTCTTGATGAGTTTCTCATCAAAAAAGACGCTTCCAGCGCTGTTGGTGACGAACAGTAATCTAACAAGCCTCTGACACTGCGTCGGAGGCTTTTTTTTAGCAAAAAGGGCGCGGGGGGTTATGGTGAAGAAATCTTTGGATATCTTCGCGGGGATAAGGGAAGTAGTCTCTGATATCTTTGGTTTCTAACTTACCAGTGCAGTGATACGTCTGAAAATAGATCCACTCAGCTATTGTTTTGTAGATGTGATTTCCCATGTTCGCACTTTGAGAACCATACTGCATGACTTGTGCATCCGGGTCGTTACACATCTCCGGCGGAGTGAGTACATGATATGTCCTGCATAACAGCGGGCGGTAATTGTAGATTGAGCATGTTCCCTTCTCAGACAAAAACGGACATTTTGACTCATGCCCGGTCGTAAGCGGGTTGTCTCTGGCTGTGAGTTTACTTGCTTGTGCAATATGTGTTGCCTCAAGCGCGGTTAAATGAACATCGATTTTACAGCACGAAGAGCACCCCTTTTGACAGGAGGTAAACGTGCTCACAAATTCTTTGTTAAAACGATCCAAAAAGGCGTACATCTGTTTTAACTTGAGGTAAATATTACCTGATTGAGTATTGAGTTTATTTATGAGTGCCTTTAACTCATCGAGATACTTATCAGGTACGGGTTTCAGATTGGTATGGCCGGGTAATGTATCGCCTGGCTCCAGGTGGATCACTGAGTTAGGTTTGATATCCATTGCTTTTGCTTCCTTTATTTTTCTCGCGCTGGTTGTTCTTTTGACACTAAAACAAGCGTCATACAATGGCAAGGTATCAAGCCCAGCAGTAAGTCACGCTTGCCAGCAAACCAGTTTCCTGCAGCCGGTTTGGCCGTTGATTTTTGCCAGCAATCTTACATGCTCGATGCCCGCCCTGGGTTTGAAATTGCCAGCAAAAAAGGATTGCCGCTAGCAAAGGTGTGGTTTATATTATCTGTATCGTACGATACAGATAAGGGGTAAGACGATGAATTATGTTGATATTGCCAGGGTATGGCGTCAGCACAACCAGGAGCACGCTGATTCGGGCGTGGTTCTGGTTTGGGACGGGAAGGTGTATTGCTGGAAAAATATTCTCCGCGACCCTCAGCATGAGCGCCCCGGAGTGATAGCGGTAGATACTGAAGAGAATGTGTTTATTGCTGAAGGTGGCAATGAATATGACGGCGCGAAATGCTGGGTTGTCTTTCAGGAGTCCTGAGAACGACCAGAGCCATAAACAAGGAGATTATGTATGAAACCCACATATGAAGAGTTAGAAGCAAAATGCGCGATGATGGCGGCCGAAAATATCTTTATGCATGATGTTTTAGTCCGCCTGGCGAAAGCCCGTCCGGGGGGAACCTATTTTATTAAATGGGAAGCTTTAATCACTGATGCGCTGAATTACACCGCAACATCTGATTTCCTGGCCGAAATACAAGCACAGGGTGTGGATGCAGCAGCCGATGTCATCAAAACGATGATGGAAAGAACAGCCCCGGCACACCATGCAGTCGGCATGTTAAAAGCGCATGCCGCACAGCTTCGCCAGAAATCCTGATGATGACGAGAGCCACAGAACGCGCTTATAGCGAGCTACAACAGGCGTTTGATTTCTATAACCAGCGCCTTTTTGACGGTGAACTCCCTGACTGTCTGATTACGTTCCAGCGCGGCAAGAACACAATGGGCTATTTCAGTTACAGGCGCTTTGTTGCTGCTGACGGCAGCGGCAGGATGATTGATGAAATCGCCCTCAATCCTGAATACTTCCCGGTGTACCCGCTTATTGAAGTCATGCAAACGCTGGTTCATGAGCAGTGCCATATGTGGCAGTACCACTACGGCAACCCGTCGCGTAAGACGTACCACAATGCGCAGTGGGCGGCCAAAATGGAAAGCATCGGACTTATGCCCTCCTCCACCGGGAAACCTGGTGGCGCGAAAGTCGGCCAGAAGATTAATGACTATCCGATCCCTGGTGGCCGCTTCCAGCGCGTCACACTGGAACTGTTCCAGGGGCAATTTGCTTTGAGCTGGTTTGATCGCTTCCCTGTCCAGGTTGAACAACAAAAAGACATGACCGCCGTCATCGAGCAGTGGCGAGAAACGCTGGCTCAGGCACATCAAAATGCTGAATCCGGGATTGATATTGAAGCGGTGCTGTCAATGGCGCTGCTGCCGTCAGTGTCCCCGCAGAGCGGGAGCGGCGATTCAGGTGATATGGCCGGGAGCTATGATAACGATCTGCCTGTTGCAGCTTTTGAGGACAAACCAAAAAGGAACAAAGTCAAATATCAGTGTCAGGGGTGCGGTGCTGCCGTGTGGGGAAAAGCCGGACTTAACATAGAGTGCGGCGATTGCGAGCTGGCTTTCATCGAAAATTAATTGCCAGCAAATTTTCCCGGTCGCAGCTGTTGGCCAATGTTTTTTTGCCAGCAAAGTTTCTTCCCGGGTTCGCGCCGGCAGCGCAAAAATGACAGCAAAAGAGGGGTATCATGGGGCATTACACAATCAGAACGAATGACGACGAAGATCAGGCCATTAAAAAGGCGCAGGAAGCGACCGGACAGGCATCCGCCAGCAAAACCTTTATGACGGCTATCCTTGAGCTTCAGCGTAACAGAGACGAGATAGCGCAGCTCAGGCGCGCACTGGCGCAGGAAAAAGCGCGAAGTCAGGAGCTGGTATCATCGGTAAAACAATTCCGTTCCAGCCTGAACAATCTGTTTGATCTGGCTGACGACCGTTAAATAACAAGGAGCGAAACGTGCTTACCACAAATGCGATTATCTTGTGCCTGGTGTCATATCCCTGCATCGTTGCATGGGTTATCTATAAAAACAGATTTGTCGATTACTTGTTTTTAGCTCTGCTTGCTTGTTTGGGGAGCATTTTTTCAGTCGTATTGTATAAACAGCCCGACTACTCATTGACCATATATCAGGCCGTTGCTGTCGGCTATGCTGCCGTGATCATGCCAACGGTGTTAGTTTTGAGTGTCGTTAATATCCTCATGGGAAAAGCAGGGAGAACGTGCAAATGAATACACTGGCTGCACTGGAAAATACGTTTCGTGATATGAGAAAGCATGGCTGCCAAACAGTCATGGTCACGCAGTCTTTAGCTGATTTTGGCCGCTACAGCTATAAACCGCGCCCTGCATTTCAGGACTGGATCGAACGGCTGAAGACTGGCGAACGTCTGCCGCGAGGCCGTTACTTTGTTGGCAAGAAACCTGGTGGCCGCCTGGTGCTCATTGATGAATTGGGGGGAACATGGACAGAAAAAGTAACAGTGATTCATACCAACGCTGGATGATAGAGAAGGCTGACAAAAGGGAAAGGACGCAAATCAGTATGTCGTTCGTAAAGATGAAGGACGTACTTTTTAACGTGCTGGCTATCGGTACTGTTTTAGCAGCCCTGGTGGTGATCTTTTATGAAGTGCAAAGCAGCTTATAAATTGATGGCCGTTGACAATGAATGTCATACTACCTGGCCGGGCAATGCCGGAAGATTTCTTTCACGGGTGATGGTTTGTTATCCCGGCATTGTTCCGGCGCTCTCTCGTAAATTTTCGCGCCCCATCCCCCTCGCAAAACCTCAGAATTCACGTAGCGCACCGTTATCACTAGGCGTAAAAAAACCCGACTGGTGAGATCGGGTTTTTATACGGTTTCCGGTTCTGAGTTGGTGGCTCTGACCGGAGGAAGTCACTCTACACCTAACGCTTACATTTTATGCACTCAGGCGCAGTATTGCAACTAACTGTGGTTCAGGCACCACATTTAGTTGTGTATCAAGGGTTTTGCATACCGTATACTCATGGAGTTAGCCGTGTGGTGTGGCTTCTTCCCCTGCCCTTCCCGTTTCTGCGGGTATGAACGATTTTAAAGTCCTGGCTGAACAAACAGGTGGTGCTGTGTTCAGTGCTCTGGCAGGAGGAAGTCACTCTGCACCTAACAATGCGAGAGAGCCGTTGTGACAGGCAGTGTATGAGTAAGCACCGGTGATTTCCTCCAGATAATCTGGAGAAACGGATGATTAACCTGTTAATCATCGTTCTGAGGGCGGTAGCGGCGCTTGCAAACGCGCTGATTGCCATTCTGGAACTGATCCGCCAGTTCATCGACTGATGAACACGGAAACGTAATTAAGGCCGGGGGCACACCACCTCCGGCCTTTAATAAAAGCATAGTTTAGTTACAACATTCACAGGGCTGTAGTGAACACCACACACCTGACCTTCTGCGCATAAATAAGTTAACTTTACTGCCTACTAAAGCATCACCGTAATTCTTATGTTGTAACTACTCATATTCTTCTTGCTCAGTTGATACCTTCCCGGTAGTTCTTTGCTTAACAGCTTTGCTGATTGTCGCCCGGCTGCAACCCAGCACTTTTTGAATCTGGCTCCAGGAGCTGCCGCTCGCAATCAGCCTGTTTATGGCGTCATAGCGAGACTGATTAACCTGGCGGCCTTTATACTTCCCTTCCCTTTTCGCCCTGGCGATCCCCTGCTGCTGCCGTTCCCGGCGCTGTTCATAGTCTCGCCTGGCGACGGCGGCCAGCATATCCAGCAACATATCGTTTATGGCCGAAAACATTCGGCTGTCAAAATCATTGTGACCCGATGCGAGCCAGGTTGTCGGAACGTTTACGGCCACAACCCGGATATCTTTCTGCCGGATCATTTTCTTCAGTGTGTTCCAGTCCTCCCCTACCAGGCGTGAAAGCCTGTCCACATCCTCTACCAGCAAGATATCGTTTTGCTGACAATCTTTCAGGAGCCGGAACAACTCAGGGCGTTCAAGCTTAGAACCTGATTCATTTTCAATGTAGTAGTTACAGATGCTCAGGCCGCGCTCGATGGCGAAGGTATTTATCGTGTCCAGGGCGCGTGTTGCATCCTGTTCAGTCGTGGATGCGCGTAAGTAAGCTCTGACAAAGCCTTTCGGTACTGTTTGAGTCATTATAGGAAACCAGTTCATTTTGAGTTAACCAGGCATATCCATACAGTACCCGTTTCCGTTGGTTCAGGGAAGGCACACTCAAAAAGAACCAGCAAACAGACCCCAGCCCTATAGTGACAACGTCACACTAAAAATTTACAACATAAAGATGATGTAAAGACACACCAAGCTTTACACCATAAAGCGCACATAAAGACACCGCAACATTTACCATGTAAAGACACCATAAAGACAAATATATCTTTATTTGTGCTTTACATGGTAAAGCCATTGCATTATAAAGACACCGTAAAGACAAAAGTATCTTTACGAAAAACACACCATGTAAAGACACCTGTATCTTTACATGAGCTTTACAACATAAAGAGAGGGATTCTGAAATGGGTAAAATCTTGCTTGTCGTATCAGATAAAGGTGGGGTAGGCAAAAGCACCTACGTGGCCAACACAGGCTCAATGCTGGTCAACAAAGGTAAGTCGGTAATTATCCTGAAGACAGATAAAAACCACGATCTGTTGAGCTGGAACGAAAAGCGGACAGATAACGGCTTACTCACTATCCCGGTTCACGCAGCTTACGGAAATGTCAGCAACGAAATTAAGCGCCTTAGTAAGCTGTGTGAAGTCCTCATTGTCGATTGCCCCGGCCACGACAGCCAGGAGTTCCGTAGCGCCCTGACAGTATCAGATATCGTGGTAACACTGGTTAAGCCGTCCTCTGATTTCGAAAGCGAAACACTGACAAGTGTTACAGAGAAAATCCGCACCGCTCAGAAAGCTAACGCAGCTCTGGAACCGTGGGTGCTGTTCACCAGAATCAACTCAGCGAAACCCCGCCACAGAAAAGCGGCCATTGATCTGGATAAATTACTGCGTTCGGACAACATCTGGATTCAACCTCTGAAAACCCGGATATCCGAGCTGGATGTGTATGAAAGCGCCTGTAATGAAGGGGCAGGGGTACATGACGTTAGCCGGGCATCGAGCCTTTCAACAGCGAAAGCACAGATTGAACTTGTGGCACAGGAAATTGGTATTTTATAGAAATATCAACAAGATTCATCGGCATCTTTACATTGTAAATACACAATAAATAAAGATACTATGATATTTACAATAAATGCATACCGTACAAGAGGAAATTTTCATGGCTTTAAAACTAAACCGTCCGAACATCGATGAATCTCAGCAACCAGCAACAAACGCAGAAACCGCGCGTTTTATCTCCGGCGCTACCAGAGCGCCTGTAGTGGGTAAACCAAAGTTGATGAACTTCAGACTGCCAGCGTACTTTGAGGAGATCCTGGAAGCTGAGGCGCAGAGAACAGGCCAGAGCAAGACAACCGTTCTAAAGGCAGCGCTGGCCGCATTCGATAACCTGGACGAGAACCTGAAAAACCACTGGTTACTGGAATCAGCAAAATTCTAACCATAGAAGCATGGATGATAATCTATGAGATATTTAACCGAATTAATCTGTCAACTCTACAGGTTGACAGAACACCATAAGCTGACCGATGCAACGTTTAAAAATCTTGCTGATATTAAGTTAGTTGAACCTACAGCGGATGCAAAAACCATATTGCAGCTTGATAATATATTTAGCGAATACTCGCTGAGAGATATTGACAGGGACCTGGCTGAAATTCTGAGCAACATAATAACCACGGAAAAAATACACGCTCTGGATTTCGATTTTAACAAAATACAGTCTCTGACTTCCTCGAAAAGTTTCGGTTGTGGATGGGACAAGGTAATAAATGGTAGTTGGTTCAAAAACCTTTATTCATGGGGGGAGGGAATGTATCCCGCCAAAAATCTGAAAGCTGAAAATATTTCAGACTGGAAGGATAATATATGGCACATTGAACACGAAGGTTTCAACCCTCGCAGCCCTATCAATGTTAAATATTACTCCTGGCTTGACCGCTATGTAGCTTCAAACAGTGGTGGTTCACATCATGCAGCAATGGTTGTATACCAATCGTTAAGAGATAATTTAGACTATAAAAGAGAAGCGGTTATTGAACAACTGAGCATAAATTTGAATACTGTTGAAATACTTGACCAGAACTACTATTCATTCATATTCCAGATAAAACGCCCTAGGAATAAGACAGAAATTTATACATCCGAATATGAATTTACAGATGCTTTAAAAGAGTTTGTAGAAAACAGATATACTATAATACTTAATCCTGTCAATTACGTTTCCAGTATTAAATTAGCTTTCATTCCAAAACATGCACTAAAAACAAATGACAAAACTTTCCGTAACTGGTTCTATTCTGCGATTAGTTGCGCGAAAATAATATCATTCCCCGATTATCTGAAAAATCCAGCGCTTTACCATACACACCATTACTCACATGAACTAAACTCGATAACACTTGGTGACCCTAGCAGAAAATATAAACTGAGAGAAGATTCTTAGATTTTATATAAAATAGCAATATTATCATTTGTTAGAAGATCGGCGAGGGTACTACATTCAAGAACCACAATATCTGTTCCTTCCAACAAACTGGCATCAGGTATCTTATCGAATCCGATAACCATAATCGGCTTTCGGTCTATTAAATCAAAAATCACCAACGGCAAGATAACACTGTTAATCACCTCAAACTCTTTAAAAAACATATCAGAGCCGTATTCACTGGCAGGAAAAAGAATCTCACTTAATCTCAAACCATAAAAAACATGGTAGTGTTCTTTGAGGTTATCCTTTAAAAGGTTAACAGCCTTAGAATATTTTTCGTTAATAAACTCTTTGAGCTGATATTTCATAAAACTCTCCAACAAGAACCGACTGTAGGTCACCGGGCAAACGTTGCGGAATGGCGTCAGAGACGTCATTTTGCGGCGTTTGCCCTATCCTGCATCGCATCGCAGTGAAAAGAACTCACCTCGTGCGCTATGATAAACCGATGATAAAAGGCTGAAAGAAGCACTGCAAGCCTACGGAGTAACATTGTTGCTTCACAGCTGATCATCATTGGTTGCCTCAGTGCTGGTATGCTTTGCATCAGGAACCAGAAGGCGATACCACGGCATTTTTTTGTTAAGCAGCTCCATCAGGGGAGCGGCAAACAAACTCAATCCCCACAGCGTTACGATTACTGGAATTGTGAAATTTTGCGGCGTCCAGAACTGACGCTCAAGGTGAAACCATGTAACAACACACATCAGGCCACCAATCCAGAAAATAGCTTTACTGAAAGCCCCCAGGACTGCCAGAGTAATAACTGAGACTAAATGCAGTGCGCCAGCCGTTGCAAGACGCAGATAAAACCAGAACCATTTAGCGTGCCGGATAACCGGGTTACCGTTCTTTTCTCGCAATCGTTTTTTACGTTCCTGGATTATTTCATTTTTCAGCTTACTTCGTTCGGCTCCCAGCGGAAACTCATAGATTTTAGCCATGTTTTGCCTCACTTACTCTTTTTAGAGGGAATCGCTTTATCAAACTCTGCTAAGAAAGCGGCATCATCACCATTCATAAATTCATCTGTTTCACTATCAATACCAGTAAAATTATCTTCAGAGATAAGAAACTCAAAGCGTAAAACACTAACTTTACGACCTTCTTTACTTTCTATTAAACAGGAAAGGAATTCTATCTCTGTTTTTTCTTTGATCTCTTTTATTGCTTTGTTGATCACTTCTCTTTTGAAGATAGGAAACTCAGGATATTTATAAACCAGTTCGTCATCCTCTATAGTATATGCAATCAACTCATCTTTTAATTCGTTCAGCGGTATTGTGAAATAATTCTTTGATTTGAATTTGGAATAATTTTTCCTTATCAACTGATATAAAGCCCATGAGTATTGACCACTTAATCTCATCGCTGAAGTAAGCAATTGAGTAGTAAACTTATTTTCACCACCAATTAAATTTGAAATGTAAGGGTGTATTGTATGTGTAAACTTAAGAACAACATACCCCTCATTCGCGCTATATGCGCAATAATCAGTAATCCCCATATCCAATCGTTCTAAACTCTTGCGCATTGCATCAGGTAGACCTAATTCATTAGATAATGCCAAAATATCATCACTTGAAAGGGAAAGCTTACTAGTATTAAGTAAATCAGCACCTTCCTTTAGTTGACGATATGCAACTGAAGGTTTTACTTTCGTAATAGACGCATAGGTATCAGCGGTAATTTTAAAAATCATACCAGGTTCAAGCGGTTTTTTTGTATCTACAGACACCAATGCCAGACACAAAACCCTCTTTGCTGAAAGAGGTAACTGAGCAAGAGTTTTATTGATTTCATTTCGATGTCGAATTTTTGTCTTCTCGGAAATTTTTCTTATCGGCATTGTTTTATCCTCACCTACTGTTTGTCCAATTAACATACCAAAACAAACATGATGACTCAACAAATTTTCATCATGTTTAGTGACAAATCCCATCATGTTTAACTCAGCAATTTTAGGGGAGACATGCTATGGCGAGCAGCGAAACAGTGAAAACATGTTTAAAACATGAACTGATCATCTGAAGATCGAAAGATCTGAAGTAAAAGTATCAATCGGTTAATTATGTGACCTAAACCATCATGGTTAGTGACACAGACCATCATGGATAGTGACCTAAACCATCATGGATAGTGACACAGACCATCATGGATAGTGACCTAAACCATCATGGATAATGACACAGACCATCATGGATAGTGACCTAAACCATCATGTTTAATCTTTATTTAATATAAATATCAGCACCTTACCAATCTCCTAAGTCTTTAAGTTTTTAAGTCTTTTAACAAAAAAAAAGAAAATATAAGTTTTTTAATGCACAGCGGCTGTGGATAACTCAGCATAAATCCAGAGGATAGATCCGTCTGGCCTCCCTGAGCACTGCACCACCAAAAATTGAGCAAATATTAACCTTGGCGCGTAAGTGCTTTATTGAAATCCCGTGGAAATTCCGCTTCCTCGCTCACTCGCGGGCTTCGCCCTGTCGTTCGGCTGCGGCGAGCGGTGTGATCTCTCAGAAAAGATCCAGAGGAGATCCTTTTTCGATCCAATCCTAAAACGCAATCAGAAGCCCTCAGAGACGTTTTAACGGCTTTTACCCTGTCATGGTTCAACGGAACGGTAAAAACGCTCAGAACGCGTTACAGCGCGGTTTTACGAACGCATACCAGTTTGGACAATATCGTAATTCCGGTTTATGCTACCTGTATTAATATTTAATACATGAGGTGATGTATGCGAAAAGTGACGTCTGTCAGTATGGGAGAACACCAGGAAGATTTCATTCACAAGATGGTTGCCTCCGGCCGTTATGGTTCTGCCAGCGAAGTTGTCAGATCTGCATTACGTTTGCTTGAAGAACAGGAGTCTCACAACGAAGCGGTGAGACAGGCTGTTCTCGATGGCCTGGCGAGTGGAGAGAGTCCCCTGACGCTTCGTGATATTGCCGAACAACGGAAACGTAAATATGGCTTATAAGCTCACAGAGCGGGCTGTTGATGACTTTACCGGGATTTATGACTACACGCTGCTGAATTTCGGAAAAGTACAGGCAGACAGATACTCAGAGTCACTGGAAACGTTTTTTGAAACGCTCTCCGGTATGCCTGGAATTGGGCGGGATTATGTTGTTGTCCCCGGTATTATGCGTGCGGATTTCCAGCGGCATACGATTTTTTACAAGATTCGGGATACAGATATTCTGATAGCCAGAATTTTGCATCAACAAATGTGTCATGCGCTTCACCTCACCAGTTAAGCCCCAGCAGGGGCTTTGCTCATTTTTGTGTAATTGATTTTATTAAATGCGCTATTAACTTTTGTTCTGCGGCATTTAGCTTCAATATCTCTGTATGCAAGTTAGTTGATTGTTTTAACAGTAATAAATCGATTCCGAGAACGGAGCAAATCTTTTCAAGATCGGCTAATGTCAATGATTGAGATGAATAACTATTCAGAGAGCGTTTTAATCGGGAAGGACTTATCCCCGTAAGTGCCGACAACGATTTATACCCAAAATTCTGCAAACGGATTGCTTCTTTTAGTTCAGTTAAAACAAGAGACTCCATTTTTTAAACCAAATAATATTAATTTTAATTAATACGGTTCATTATATGAACCTGTTTTTTAATGTGTGAGTGAGATCAAAAATAGCATACATAAAAATAAGATAGATTAAAGCTGAAAGGATGAATTCAGGACAAAAAAGGAGTTTCTCACTTAGAGCTTTCAATCATCTAAAAAAAAGCAGGACATATCTTGTATGTTTACCGCGTTTTCTTTCCTGTTAGAAAAGGAATGCTTATTTTGTGATTTCATAAAAACTTTTCAAAGGAGTGGATAAATAAAAAGGAAGTTCTTTTAAAATTTAGATTTTGCCAACACCAGTCTTTACACCAATGCCAGCGGATACTTGCTGGCATTCATCTGATTATCATCAGACATCAATCGGTTTCAGAAACCCGCCCCGTAATTCGCTGCTAACGCATCTCATAACGCGCAGATACAGCGCCCCGCGCCAGTGTTTCTCACTGACCCGGTGTACCGTTCGCAAGCTCACGCGCTAACTGCGACAGGCTAAACGTCGCCTGCTAGCCAGAAATTGGCCTGGCAGGGGTGAGGGGGGTTATCGCTCTCATTCGGGCTTGTTGGTTCGCCAGGACTGGCGAACGTCTCCGGCGCGATGTTACGGCAGCGCATTATGTAACTACAGTTCGCGCCTCTTTTTAAATAATAACTTGCCATACCTGCAAGCGCAGGTATAATAAAAAAACAAGAAAGGGAAACAGGTTCTCTTTCATCCAGAGCCCAAGCTGGGCGGGAGGTTAAAAATGGAAAACTACGCTAAATCTGTAGCCACAGAGATTTTACATCAACTTGGTGGTAGTCGCTTTATTGTTATGACTGGAGCTAAACATTTTGCTTATTTTGATGAAAATGGTGAATGCGGATTAACTTTTCGTTTGCCATCAAACTTTGCAATGAAAGGGATTAACTTAGTAAAAGTTAAACTGGATTTTACTGATACATACCAGGTGACCTTTTCTCGTGTCCGTGGGGGAAATGTTAAAGATATTTCAAGCTTTGATAATATCTATTTTGATCAGTTAGCGTGGTTATTTACGCAAGAAACAGGGTTACATACCATGTTATAAACAAAAGGGGCATTTAGCCCCTTTTTTTAGTTATGAGGAACAATATGGATAAAGATAAGATCATCAAGAAAAACAGAGGGAATTTCTCTTATGTAGTCAGAACGATGGATGAAGATGGGGATACGGTTTTTCACGTTTTAAAATATGTTAAGACTATTGATAAAACTAAAAGCAGGAAAACAGTAAGGAAATTGATAATGGACGAAAAATTTAATCTGGCATCATTGATGCTTCTGGATAATGGGGTTTTGTCTGATTGTCTGTCAAAAGGGGAAGAAAATGCAGAATAAACCCACACCTGAAGAAGTGAAAATTGCACGAATTGCAGCAGGATTGACTCTTAAAGAAGCCGCAGATATTTTTGGCTATCAACTTAATTCCTGGCAGATGAAAGAAAGTGCAGGTAAGGCCAATCGTTCTTTATCTGTTGGTGAATATCAGTACTTATTACTGCTTGCAAATATGCATCCGGTTTATAAACTGGCAAAAAAATAACTTGCCATACCTGCAAATGCAGGTATAATAAAAAACAAGAAAGGGAAACAGGTTCTCTTTCATCCAGAGCCCAAGCTGGGCGGGAGCAAAAAATGAAAGTATTAAATTTTAAAAATGATACTGTCTCCGTCGGTGATGTGTTTGCATCATCCTGGGGCTATGAGCAAACCAATGTAACCTTCTACCAGGTTCTTTCTGTCCATGGAAAGAAAACTGTCACCGTTCGCGAAATTCGCGCTAATTCAGAATATGCTGATTCAATGGTCGGCTTTAAAACACCCGTTTTAAATGATTTTACTGGTGAGTGTTTTAAGCGCCAGATAAAAGATTTTGGTGATGAGCTGGCAATCAAAATCGAAGATTTTGAAACTGCGTATAAAACGCTTCCAGAAGAAAAGCATCGCTTTTCATCTTACTACTAATTAATCAAGGGGGGATATTCCCCCTTTTAATAAAGGTCTGGAAATGGAAAGAGAATTTTGCGCAAAATCTTCATTGAACCGAAATATAAAATTTTGGTTTGAGCAATGTGGTTTATCTAAAGAGAGAGTTATTCGTTGTATTGATAACTGGTATGACTTTGCATACCCGCCATCAGAACAGGAGGAAGCTAAAAATGAAGCGATAAGAGAACTGCGGAGTTAATCAATTAGGGGTGGTATCAGGTTGTGGAGGCAACCTGATACCGTGACACTCAATTCCCTCGCGAGGAATAAAAAATGTCGGAACGCATGTTATCAGCAATACAGACTGTTGAAAAGGGTGGGCGTCCGGTTTTTCCCTTGATGCCATTCTCTGCTTTTCCTGAGTACATGGCATTACTCAGAAAAGCCCTGGAAAAGAAAGAAACAAAAGCACTGATAAAAAAACAGGAGGTGCTATGAAAAAACAGGAATTTTTAGATTTTATCAGTGCAGAACAGAGGCGGGGGGCTGTCCGGTTTTCGCTGGGATTTAACAGCAAAGGGGAAATTGTATTGCACTGGACTAACGAGGCCGGGTTAAGAGTCTGGAGTATACTAAGCGCTAACAGGGGTAAAAGTCCCAGCCGGGCAAACCGGGAAAGAATGAGTAACCTCCGTCGATGGCTCCATGATGCCCGTCAGGGCATGGAAGGCGACACACCAGAGGCAGAATAAAATTCCCGTTCCTGAATCGCCGAAGCCCTCCCGTTTACGGGAGGTGCTTTTTTGTATATTCCGCAAAAGAGCGCTCGCGCCCCCTGCCAGGCCATTCGCGTAGCGAATTTATTTCCGCCCGAGCTAGCCGCAAATCCTTTGCCTCCGGTCGCAGACGCACCAGATCACAGCCATGATAGCCTTTCATTCTTTGCATTTCGATTGACGCTGAAGCACAATTTGAGTGTGGAGGTAGTTCACTGCGATGCAGGATAGGGCAAACGCCGCAAAATGACGTCTCTGACGCCATTCCGCAACGTTTGCCCGGTGACCTACAGTCGGTTCTTGTTGGAGATATTTATGAAAAAAGTTCAATTCAGAATTGAAGAAAGCCAACATGATGATCTACTTGATTGTCTTAAAACACTTTATCCAGATGAACCGGGTTTAACCGTGGCAAAAGGAATGAAGCTGCTTGCCAGTGCTTTACTGAAAAGCAAGGTTAAAAATGAAGATGTTAATGTGTCAAAAGACAATGATGATTTTATCAAAACCACAATGTATTTGACAGGGAAACAAAGAACTTTAATCGAGAAAGCGGCTCATCGTCATGGCTGGAATTTATCCAGAGAATGTCGTTACCGAATCCAGACAACACTTGAAAATGAACTTGATTTCTTCGAACAGGAACTTCTGGTGATGAATCGTTGCCGTAATGCAATCGATAAAATAGGGCGCAACTTTCATTATATTATCGTTAACGATAATGCCAGAGTACTTGATAAAGATGGGTTCTGTCAGGACGCTGAACGGTTGAGTACAGAGATAATGAGTCTCAAAAGCGAGTTTGAAAACTACATTATGTTATGCAAAGGGCGAACTGTTTCTAACAAGGTTGAGGTGTAATCATGGGCGTTTATGTTGACAAGGAATTCAGGGTTAAGCGTAAGTCCTCTGAAGCTGGCCGCAAGTCTGCTTTCGCCCATAAAGTTAAAAATGGTGGTAAGAACTATCAACGCAACGTTCAGGAACGTATCAACCGTAAGGGTGCCAGTAAGGAGGTTGTTGTCAAAATCTCAGGAGGTGCAATTACCCGGCAGGGAGTTCGAAACAGTATTGACTATATGAGCCGGGAGTCAGAGCTGCCAGTGATGAGTGAAAGCGGTCAGGTATGGAAAGGTGATGAGATTCAGGAGGCTAAAGAGCACATGATAGATCGTGCTAATGACCCTCAAAATGTTTTCGATGATAAAGGTAAGGAAAATAAAAAAGTAACCCAAAATATTGTGTTTTCACCGCCTGTATCAGCAAAGGTAAAACCTGAAGATTTGCTTGAGTCTGTCAGGAAAACGATGCACAAGAAGTACCCAAATCATCGTTTTGTACTTGGCTATCATAACGACAAAAAAGAACATCCACACGTACATGTCGTTTTTCGTATTCGTGATAATGACGGTAAACGAGCTGATATCAGGAAAAAAGATTTACGGGAAATTCGTACAGGTTTTTGTGAAGAGCTGAAGCTGAAGGGCTATGACGTTAAAGCCACTCATAAGCAGCAGCATGGACTTAACCAGTCTATTAATGATGCTCACAAAACAGCGCCAAAACGACAGAAGGGCGTTTATGAGGTTGTTGATGTTGGCTACGACCATTATCAGAACGATAAAACCAAACCAAAGCAGCATTTCATAAAGCTTAAGACCCTGAACAAGGGCGTTGAGAAAACATATTGGGGGGCTGATTTTGGTGAGTTAACCACTCGCGAGAACGTTAAGAAAGGTGATCTCGTTAAGCTGAAAAAGTTAGGACAAAAGGAGGTGAAAATCCCTGCACTTGATAAGAACGGGGTACAGCATGGCTGGAAGACTGCACACAGGAATGAGTGGCAGTTAGAGAACCTGGGGGTTAAAGGCATAGACAGAACCTCTTCATCCAGTAAAGAACTGGTGCTTAACAGTGCTGCAATGCTTCAGAAGCAGCAGCTACAGATGAAACAGTTTACGCAAATAAAACAAGCAATGCTCCAGAACGAACAGAAGCTGAAGCCAAGTATTAAATTAGCCTAATTTAATCACTTTGGGTCTAATTCCCCGCGTTTCAGATCATTACGGTTGATGGCGGATATTCGGTCGGTTAATCGATGAGCTGGCGCTGGGAGTTCGCTTCCCGCTGGTATGAGGCAGGGCTGATGTGTGACCTGTTCGGTGACTGGCTGCTTGTTCGTTGATGGGGAGGACTTTACAGCAAGCATTACGGCACAAAAATGGACGTAGCTGGCAGTTATCGCAGCTACCCGGTCACTACGCACTGGAGAAATGCAGCGATAAGGCCCGCCAGATGTCGCATTTTGCAGCTTCGCCCCCACTAAGCCATCAGACAGCATGATGATATCTTGCTGTCTGTCTACCGTCTTTCGGATTGCATTCTGTACCTTAGTTTATTAAAGTATCCTAAAGGCTAGTTAAAACAGGCGATTGGATATTATGATAAAATTCGAATTATGCAAGTACAATGAGATGAAACCTAAAGACCTCAAAGATTTTTATTGTTTAAGGAAAAAAATATTTAAAGATAAGTTAAACTGGTTAGTTAAATGCGTAGATGGCATGGAGTTTGATGAGTATGACAATGAAAATACTTTGTATATTACAGGGAAAATAGGTGGCGAAATTATTTGCGGCTGTAGATTCATTGATATGAAACTAAAAAATATGTGTACAGGTGTGTTCTATAAGTATTTCAATAATATGAAATTATTAAAAGGAAACTATATCGAAGTCACCAGAGTATTTATAGATAAGGAAAATATAGTTGATTACAATAAACTCCAGATTGTCAGACTGAATTTTTTCTTAAATATTTACTCTTTCGCAAAAGAGGCCAGGTATGAAGGTGTTTATGCCGTTGTCACCAAGCAGCTCCTGGATAGTTTGATTAGAGCTGGATGGAAGGTGATGATACAACAACAAGGGGTGTCAGAAAAAAGCGAACGCATTTATTTAATTATTATGCCTACTAATGAGGAAGCTGTTAGTAGCCTAATGGAAAATTATCATAGTTTACATATTAACTATAAATAAGCAGAGTGTGTGTTTTGATATATATAATTATTACCAATCTGTAATCCTCTACGATTCAGGGGATTATTTACCAGTAGGGACATGGATTATTTTTAAATCGGAAGCCAATATTATCGCATGCTTGGCATTAGCTGCTCCTAATTTATTAACAATTTTTGCCATGTGAAACTTTATGGTGGATTCAGTAATTTCTAGTCTGGCTGCTATTTCTTTATAAGTTTTCCCCATTGCTGCCCAATAAAGAATTGAGTTTTCTCTCTCCGAAATATCAATGTCATTGCTTTTATTATCTTTTTCGTAAAATTCATACATAGATAATAATTTTTGATGTATTTTAACAAACAGCGATAATTTACGCTCATGATCTAGTGAGCGTTTTTCATCTGTTAATTCTATAGCGTTGCTAAAAATTGACAGCAGCACTAGATTGTTTTTGCAATCATGGATAATAAAGGTATGGCCACTATTTATATCATGCTCTTTTGCATGAATCATCACTTTTGGCAATGCTAGTCTTGATGTTCTAATAATATCCTCATCCCAATCAAAACCTTCCACCCTGCTTAAGGCTTTCATAACCACAGGATCAACCATTTGGTGATTATTTTCTATATACAAATCGAACCACTCAGGATGATTATTTATGATGCTGATATCAGCAAAATCTTTTTTATTTATAATAAAATACCCGAATTTATCATCATCTTTGTTCAGAATATTATCTGTTAATAAAGTTTTTATTTTGCTATTTATATTTTCATTCGCATAAAACGCTGACATTACAATACTCTCTCTGATTCTGCTGTTATCATCTAACCAAGCTAGATGTGAAGGGGGGGCGCATAAATACGTAAGCCTGTTAACTAACCTTAATACAGATGACGCTATAACTGATCTACAGTATAGTCATCTATCCTTAAAAAATATACACCAAGGCGAAAATATAGAATATTCTCGTCCTAATGAGAGCAAACGTCGTGAAATTGTACGCTCGCTCCCGTTGGGCCTTGAATCTCTGAATTGTTAATCTCTTTTAAGTAAGCCAAGTTCCGAGGCGATGCCGATTGCCTGTAGAGAATTTTTTGCACCCAGCTTTTTTGCTACCTTGGACATATGAAATTTCACCGTGTTGATTGACACACCAAGAATCTCAGCTATTTTTTCATACGTTAGGCCGGTGCTGGCCAGGTTCAGGATATCGCGTTGACGCCGGGCAAGCACAATCTCTTCCCTTGGACGCTGGTTGCTAAAGTTATCATAAAGGGACAGTGTGTTCTTATGTGTTGTCACCAGGAAATCCTGGAGCCAGCTCCTTTTATCTTCAATGAACCGGGTTAGCTCACCGTAACTATCACTGCCTGAGATTAATGACAGGGCGGCAACATTACCTCTTGGGTCGTGCAATATGAACGTATGCCCGGTTCTGATGTGTATTCTGGCTGTTTCATCTAACTCGATGTTGTTTTTTTCGATTACATGGACTATTTCCGGGGAGGTTAATGACCATGAAAAATCACCCATATCATTGATAATACGTATGGCTACCGGGTCAATGAGATGATATTTATTATCGACATACTTGTTGAACCATCCTGGTGCATTATTAAACATGACGATATCAGTGGTGTTTTTCTTATTGATTATTGCGTAGGCATAGGTTAACCAGGGGTTATCCTGAGTCAGTTTTTCCAGTCGCGCAGTAATCATTTCATTAACTGCATTGTTCCTGAGAAAAGTAAAAAGCATAAGCATCTTAAATATGAAAATAAATTAAGTGTTGATTGTATTATTGTTTGATATTAAACCCATCTGACAAGTACTAAATAAATGTTAAACACCAGTAAAATGATGATGTTAATAACATCTTTCATTACTTCATCGCCTCTATTGTTAAATATGTGTTTTCCTTTTTTATATTTTTTGTGGTTAAAGAACAGAGGGCGTGAAATTTTCAGATTCCGCAACCAAACTATTGTTGGTCTTTTTTACCAACAATAGCCCAGTAGATTTAATTACTTTTATGTGTATCATCAAGACATTAAAGCCTGTAAACAGACACATCGAAAAAAAGGGATGCGATGAAGGAACTAAAGAAACACGTCTCACCAAAACAGGGAACGTTGCAGGTGCTACTAAAGGTAGCTTTTACAGAAACAACGGCCCCGGCTGGCACAGTTCACACGTATAAGGAAATTAATGATAAGGGGATGGTTTTTTAAATGATCACGTAACTTATTGAATGTGATCGATATATTTATCTTGTTAGCGGAGTTTTTGTAAAAAGTAACTAGCGGTAAAAAATTTAGTTAACTTGACTATAAAATCACCGCACGACGATCAATCGATCTGCTTTTTTGTTATCAAATAGCATATATATCTAGGTATAACTAAAATACCAGCACAAACAAAATGAAATATGTCTTAAATGCGTTCTAAAGATCTGCTTGTGTGGTTGAACGCAGCACATGTAGCTGATAAAGTTTTTGTGAGATGTAAATTAGTCCTTTTGTTTTTCTTCTCTGCTTCGGGGTCATCCGAGTCGAGAGAGCGCCTGAAAGGAAAAAACTATGGAATGGTATGTTTTGCAATTCACCACTACGAGATTTGCAGCAGTTTTTGCGCATCTCGAACGCCTGAACTTTTCTTACTTCTGTCCTATGGAGACAGAAAGATATCGTCGCCCGGATAAAATAATTTCATATCGAGAAAGACGTTTGCCGCTTTTTCCCGGTTATCTTTTTATCCAGGCAGATTTTGAAGAAGTTCATTCCACTACAATAACTGCTATCCCTTACGTACAACGCTTTATCTCATTTGGCGGTGAGCCTTTACCTGTACCAGAAGATGTGATGGCGGAGCTTTTGTGCCGACAATCGCATACAACAGCTCAGGCAAATCTTTTAAGGAAATCAATTCCACACGAATTTGCTGAAATTCTCCTTATGGATAATCCACAGCAAAGAAGTATGGCTTTCATCCACTACATCACAGAGAGAAGCTTAACCCACAAAATGAAACGGAAGAAAAATGACTGCTACCCGGAAAAAAAACGCAACGAAACGCAAGCCTCAACGTAACACTCTCTACCTGCCCTCAACTTCTCGTGAGGAACTGGATAAAATTGCTCTGGAAATTGGCTATCGCAGGGGGCGGCGTATTTCAAGCTCTGGTGTTGTCCAGTACCTCATTAAAAAATATTCCAGCCAGGCAATTGAGGAGCTGATAAACGAAGACGATGACGACTTCGATGACTAACCATTCAGTCTAAACTTTCCGCGCTGTTCTGGCCGGGAGAAAATCATGTTATCTACTACTGCTTTTGCGGCGCTTGCTTTGCAATGCGCGGCCAGCGTTCATCCCGATACTGCGCACGAAGTTGCAAGGGTTGAATCTGGTTTTAACCCATATGCTATTGCCGAGATAATACCGAAGGTTGAACGTAAGCCCGGTGACAAAGGCGTAGTGTCCTACTTTCCCAAAACTAAGGAGGCTGCACTCCAGATCGTAAATCAAATTGAATCTCGAAATCATCGTTACTCAGTCGGTCTTATGCAAATAACGAGTACGAATTTTGCAAACTTCAATACAACCGCTGAGAAAATGTTTGACCCCTGCGAAAACCTCAAGGTTTCAGAGAAAATTTTGGTGGATTGTTATAAACGTGGTGGCGACATTTTACGTGGTCTGAGTTGCTATTATTCCGGCAATCCAGAAACGGGAACTAAACCTGAATCAGATTTTAATAACACCAGTTATATACAGCGTATAGGGTTTAATCCGCCTGATAACAAAAAAAACTGGGTGGTTCCTTCAGTTAAAGATGCAATCAGAAAGGAGAATGTAACGCAGAGTATCAAACCTAAAGAAATTACCGTATATCCCCAATATGCCATGCGTGGCACTGTTTTAGATGAAAAGGAAACAAACGATGTTAAAACTCAATAAACGTTATTTAACTCTTTCTGTATTTATGGCTGCATTGATGCTTTGTGTAGCAGAACCCGCATTTGCTGATGATGTATCCACTAAAACAACTGGCTTTTTGCAGAAGATTATCGATTTTCTGACCGATATTCGTAAGCCAGCAATCACCATCATTGCGCTGGTAATTGGCTATATTGCTATCTTCTCACGCCAGCATGCTTCATGGATTTACCCATTAGCTATCGGGATCATCATCTTTATCATCGCGCCATATCTCCCGGACTGGCTGTCGTAATTTGAAATAAAAGGGGGCGTAAAAATGAGTACCGTTTTTAAAGGGCTGACACGCCCCGCTTTGATTAGGGGGCTGGGCGTTCCGCTCTACCCCTTTCTTGGAATGTGCGTTATCTGCGTTCTGCTTGGTGTCTGGATTCATGAGGCTATGTATGCCCTCATCCTCCCTGGCTGGTATGCCATCAAGCGAGTTACGAAGATAGATGAACGCTTTTTTGACCTGCTTTATCTGCGAATGCAAATCAAAGGTAATCCTCTGGCAAACAAGCGCTTCAATGCCGTCCATTATGCGGGGAGTTCGTACGACGCAGTCGATATTTCGAAAGTGGACAATTTTATGAAGCTTAAAGACCAGTCTTCTCTTGAAGAGTTAATCCCTTATTCATCACACATCACTGACAACCTCATTGTTACCAGAAACCATGACCTACTGGCGACCTGGCAGATTGACGGAGCTTATTTTGAATGTGTAGATGAAGCGGATCTAGCCTTGCTTACTGACCAGCTCAATACGCTGATACGTAGTTTTGATGGAAAACCCGTTACCTTTTATACGCATCGTATTCGGGTTAGAAAAGAAGTGCGACCTGTGTTTGACAGCAAGATCCCATTCGTCAACAGAGTGATGAACGATTATTACGAATCGCTTTCGGCCGCTGAGTATTTTGAAAACAAATTATACTTAACCGTATGCTATAAGCCGTTCAACGCTGAAGATAAAGTGACGCATTTCCTTTCAAGGAAAAAGGGTAATAAAAATATCTTCGAAGAACCCATTAATGATATGAATGAAATATGTGGTAGATTGAGTACCTATCTTTCCCGGTTTCACTCCCGTCGTCTTGGGTTATATGAAGAAAATAACATAGTTTATTCAGAACAGCTTACGCTGTTCCAGAAACTGCTATCCGGGCGCTGGCAGAAAGTCAGAGTCACCAATAGCCCGTTTTATACATACCTGGGCGGTAAAGACCTGTTCTTTGGTAACGATGCTGGACAAATCACTGCCTCTGACCATGCCCGGTACTTTCGTTGCATCGAGATCAAGGACTACTTTCAGGAAACGGATGCCGGAATTTTTGACGCACTGATGTATCTCCCGGTTGAGTATGTCCAGACTTCCTCTTTCACGCCGATAGACAAGCAGTCTGCAATCAAGGCGCTGGATGATCAGATCGACAAACTCGAAATGACTGATGATGCCGCTAAATCCTTGCTCGCTGATTTGAAAGTTGCTCTCGATATGGTCTCCAGCGGCTATATTTCTTTCGGGAAAAGTCACCAGACCCTGATTGTTTACGCAGATTCGCCGGAGCGTCTGGTGAAGGACACCAATATTGTGACGACGACCCTGGAGGATTTAGGGCTGATCGTAACCTATTCAACCTTGAGTCTTGGTGCAGCGTATTTTGCTCAGTTACCTGGTAACTACACGTTACGACCACGCCTGAGTTCTATCAGCAGTCTGAACTTTGCCGAAATGGAAAGCTTCCATAATTTCTTTACGGGCAAGGAGAAAGGAAATACCTGGGGTAACAACCTTATCACCCTGGGCGGCTCAGGAAATGATATTTATCACCTGAACTATCACATGACTACCGAGCATCAAAATTACTTCGGTAAAAACCCCACGCTGGGGCATACCGAAATTCTTGGTACGTCAAACGTGGGTAAAACGGTAGTGATGATGACTAAGGCTTTCGCCGCCCAGCAGTTCGGAACGCCGGAGTCTTTTCCACCTGAGAGAAGATTAAAGAAGTTAACTACAGTATTTTTCGACAAAGATCGGGCAGCGGAACCCGGTATACGTTCAATGGGAGGTGCTTACTATCGGGTGAAAGAAGGAGAGCCGACTGGCTGGAACCCTGCGGCTTTGCCACCAACCAAACGAAATATTTCCTTTATGAAAGACCTGGTGAGGCTACTTTGTACGCTTAACAGTGAGCCGCTTGATGATTACCAGAACCGCCTGATTTCTGATGCCGTTGAGCGCCTTATGCAAAGGTCAGATCGCTCTTATCCGATTAGTAAGTTACGACCACTCATTCTGGAGCCTGATGATACTGAAACCCGGCGGCATGGGCTTAAAGCGCGCCTGAATGCCTGGGTGCAGGGTGGGGAATTTGGCTGGGTGTTTGATAACCCGGATGATACGTTTGATGTGGACAACCTGGACGTTTTCGGTATCGACGGAACGGAGTTTCTGGATAACAAAGTGCTTTCCAGCGCCGCTTCATTCTATCTCATCTACCGTGTCACCATGCTGGCCGATGGCCGCCGACTCCTTATCTACATGGATGAGTTCTGGCAATGGATTAACAACGAAGCGTTCAGGGATTTTGTTTATAACAAACTCAAAACCGCGCGTAAGCTGGATATGGTACTTGTCGTAGCGACACAATCGCCGGATGAACTAATTAAATCACCTATCGCGGCTGCCGTTCGTGAGCAGTGCGCAACACATATTTATCTGGCGAATCCCAAAGCGAAACGTAATGAGTACGTGGACGAGCTGCAAGTCAGGGAGCTTTATTTTGACAAAATTAAAGCCATTGACCCGCTCTCTCGTCAGTTCCTTGTCGTCAAAAATCCACAGAGGAAGGGGGAAAGTGATGATTTTGCGGCTTTCGCAAGACTGGACTTGGGAAAGGCGGCGTATTACCTACCGGTTCTCAGCGCATCGAAACCCCAGCTTGAACTGTTCGATGAAATCTGGAAAGAGGGTATGAAGCCGGAAGAGTGGCTTGATACCTATCTGGAACGTGCAAACCTGATTTAAGGAATCCCTATGAAAAAGCATATCGTTGCGGCACTTATCGCCTCTGTTACGGTTATTTCTGGTGCTCAGGCTGGTGTTCCCGTTGCCATTGATGCAAACCCTGAATGGGCTGTCGAAGCGCAGCGCTGGACAGAACGCCTCAAACAGTGGCAGGACACCGTGAACCACTACCAGAAACAGATTAATGCCTATAAGCAGGAACTGCTGACTAAAACGGGCATTCGTGATGTTCAGGGACTGGTGCAGTCTGCGCAATCTGTCAGTAAGGAGCTGGAGAAGATTTACGACCAGGGGAACTCCTTCATTGATGATTACATTAAGAACCCGGAAGCCACCCTGTCTGAGCAAGCCAGATCACTACTGGCCGATTATAAGGTGACAAACACCTGTAAGGGGTTGGGATATACGGGCGACCTGGTGCGGGGCTGTGAAGCCTCGTTCTTGTCCCAACTGGCGGGGATTGAGTACGGCAATAAGCTGGAAAGTAAACTGCGTGAAGATAATCAGGAGATGGCTGACCTTATCGACCAGGTGAAGAACGCCCAGGACACGAAAGCCACGCAGGACGCGACAAACGCTGTATCGCTGGCAAGCCTGAAATTTAACAAGCTCAAATTTCAGTATGAAATGTATCGCGATAAGCAGCGCGATCTTGCAGAATACAAGGAGAAAATGTTACAGGCCGCATATCAGCAAAAACAATTAGGAGCGGTTACTACCGAAACACCTGTTGTAGACTATAAAGCGGCGTTTGATCAGCAGAGCTATGAAATGAACTGAGGAGGAACTTTGAAAAAATATGGAATAGTGGCAGCGCTGGGGCTTACTTTCTTTCTTGCCGGGTGTGAAGAAGTTAAATCTGTAGATTGGTGGCAGGATCACCCTGACGAAGCAACAAAAAAAGTAGCTGAATGCAAAAAGTCTGGTAGTGATAGTGATAATTGCAAAAATGCTAAAGACGGCTTATTTAGATATAAGCAATTACATCCTAAACACGTTGACTATAAAGATGCATTCAAAAATGTTTTGGGTAAAGAGGGAAGTTAAAAGGAGCCATCATGGCAACTTCTAGGTTTTTCCAAGCCGCCCATGACGTTATTGTTAAAAACATTGACCAGTCTTTGACTGGTCAATTGGATAATTTTTCTTCAATAGCGTATCAATTGGGTAAATATGGTATTTCTATCTATGTGTTATGGTATGGATACACCACTGTAGTTGGGAAGCAGAAAACCGCGGTTCAAGATTTTCTATGGAATTTATGTCGATTCTGGCTGATTCTCATTTTTGTAAGAAATATGGGAGGGTGGCTAGATAGTGCTAATCAGGCTATAGATGGACTACGGGAAACATTTGCAGGAGGTGATCCATGGAAATGGGTTGATGAGCTTTGGGAGAAAGTTCAGCAAGTGGCAGCGTACCTTATGTCTAAAGATACATCTACATATGTTAAAACTGATGGTTCTATTGCGGCTATATTGACATATGCTGGCGGTATTTTAGCGCTGTTACTAACGTCAATAGTTTATCTTGCTGCTGAAGTTACGCTTAAAATGCTAACTGTTACTGCGCCGCTTTTCATTATTTGCCTTTCTTTTGGTTTTTTACGGCAAATGTTTAATAGCTGGCTACAGTTAATATTTAGTTCGTGTTTGATTTTTCTATTTTGCGGTTTGGCAATCAGAGCGGGAATGACTTTCCTAAATGGCATCCTAACCATATCTATAGCAAATGCAGATGAGTTAAATCTTATCTCTACTGGTGCTCAAGCCGGGGTTGCAGGTGCATTCATGGCCTGGATTATCTGGCAAGCCAAAACCTATGCTTCCCAGCTCGCAGGGGTAGGTGTTGAAGGCGCGATGCAGGGGGCAGCCGCAATGGGGATTGGTGCTGGCGTGTTCGGCGCTTCCCGTATGGGGCGCAATATGCTTGGTATGGGTAAAAATGCAGGTATTGGCGCATGGAAAGGCGTTCGCCGTCAGGATAATGGTTTTAGCCAGTCGCCAGGTGTTGCTGGCAAGCTGGGGAATCTGACCGGGCAGGGCGTTAATATTGGCGCCAAGAGACTTCGCCAGGCTGCGATAGATGCGGCGAAAAAGAAATATGGAGGTTAACCGATTTATTATTTAAATCTGTCAACTCTGAGTATTCCGCAGTAAATATTCACTCCTCTATTTAGGCTCTCTCATTATGAAACTACTTATCACGGCTATCGTGACGCTTTGTCTTGTCGGATGCCAGGCGTCACATAAACAACCCCCGGTATCCGGGAAAAGCGAACCTGTTAATTCAGCAGAGGTAATGCGCAATGGGGTTTAAACTCTCAGAATTAAAACTGCCCGGTTTTAACAAGAAAAAAGAAGTAACGGACTCTTCAACTACTTTTGAAGAGAAAAATGTATTGATGCAGGAGAAAATGAACCGTATTTATAAATTCGGTGGTATTTCAGGGATGGCTGTAGGTGTGTTGTCTCTGCTGGCACTGAATGGGGCGCTACCGTTAAAGAGTACGGTTGTCGAAGCTTATCTAATTAATGGTGTCACTGGCGTTGCTGAAAGACTGACTTCTGTTAAAAAAGAAAACCTCTCTGAAAATGAAGCGCTGGCGAAATACTTCATTACTCAGTATGTGAAGCGTCGTGAAGGGTATAATTATTTCAGTCTCCAGCATGATTATGATTATGTTCTGTTATACAGTGCTGAGAATGTGGCGACGGATTACAACGCTTTAATCAACAGCAACCAGTCACCAAAGGTTATTTATAACAAAGCGGAAAAAACCGCATCTGTTCAGGATAATCCGTCCGTGATTATCAGTCCGTCATCCCGGCGCGATGATAAGGATATGGGAGCATATATCCGGTTTAAATTAACCATCCGAAATGTCGCGACAGGCCAGAATGATTATGAATACTGGAACGTCCGGCTGACCTACCGAATTGAACCACAGGTCGAAATGGCATCGGGTGACCGAAATAATAACCCGCTTAAATTCGTTGTAACGAGCTATGTACGCGATAAAGAAGTGAAGGGGTGAAAACTATGAAAATGAATAAAGGAGCGCTAATTGTGGCGCTTCTGTTGGTGTCGCACGTCTGCCATGCAGCCGTTACGCCAGCAGCCAGCCGTTTCGATCCCCGTAATCAGATTGTCAGTTATAACCCGCAAAACACGACTGTTATAAACAGTGCGGTCGGCTATACAACCACACTGGTATTTGACGAGGATGAAACGGTAATCAGTGCCAGAACCGGCTTTCCCCAGGGCTGGGAAGTGAACAAAGAAGATAACCTGGTGTATCTCGAAGTAAAGCCCGTCAAACAGACCGTACAGAAGAACAGTACCGATGACAGTGGCAAGCAGTCTTCGGAGGTGGTCAGTGTTGCTCTTGATCCTGAAAACGACCTGGAACGCTGGCGAACAAACCTGTTTGTTCGCACAACAAAACGTAATTACAGCATGGAGCTGAACGCCCGAACGTTCCGTCAGCCGGATAAGATCGCGTTTGTTGTTAATTACCAGTACCCGCAGGAACGCCGGAAGGAACAGGCCGAAATCGAGAAGAAACGGATTGAGGCTCTCAACAAGCGGCAGGAGGAACAGGCAATCAACCGTTCCCTTGAAAATGCGAAGTCCCCCCGGAACTGGGATTACTGGAAGCGGGTAGCTGACGGCAGCCAGTCAATCAGCCCGGATTATGCGTATGACGATGGTCGCTATACCTGGTTTGGCTTCAGCCCCCTGAAGAAAATCCCCAGCGTCTTTGTTATGAGCGGCGAACAGGAAACGCTGACTAACCCGGTAGTCAAAAACAGCGGCAGTTTCACCGTTGTTGGTGTTCCTGTAGACCAGCGCTTTGTATTGCGTATGGGGAATCAGGTTGTTGGGGTTGAAAACCGGGGCTTTGGCAAAGTCCGTCTTCCGGCAGGAGATACCGTTTCCCCGAACGTTGAGAAAGAGGTGATCCAGTGAGCGAACAGGAAAATAAAATCCCGACTGCTGTAGAAATTGAACAGGCACTACGGGAACGGCATCAGAAAGAAATTGAGCAAAACGATAAAACGGATAAGGCAGATGAAGATGACGGTAAATCAGTAAAACGCCTGGGTATCGAGAAGCTTAAAAAATCGCGTAAGGGGCTGGTGATTATTGTGGCCGCTTTCCTTCTGCTCGCGGCTGGCGTGTCTGTCTATTATATCCCGTCGATTATCCGCGCTATGTCCAGCGGTGACGAAAAACCAGCCAGTAATGCGGTCTCTACTGGTTCAGTAAAACGTGCGACTGGTCTCAGTGATGACGTTGATCCGTTCAACACCATGCAGACAGAACCGGCTAAGACGGAAGAACGGAAGGAAAGCGGCGGTAAAGCAGAAACGCCACCGGAAAAAGTACAGCAGAACTTCAGTCGTGCGCTGGATGTGGCTTATGGGGGGAGCAGCTCTGCTTCCTCAAGTTCCGGTGGTAGCTCGTCAACGGCCAGCAACACCAGGAGTGAGGATAGCGGCAGCAGCAAAGAGGCAGAGGTTCAGGCTGTTAACGCAGGGCAACCCCAACCCGCGCAGCTTTCTAAAATCACGCGCGTTCCTTATGACCCTAACCTTTTCATTCCTGAAGATACCGCAATTAAGTGCTCGCTGGACAGGCGATTTATCTCTGATCTGGCTGGCAAGCTGGTCTGTACGATTAACGAGGATGTTTACAGCGCAAACAGGAATGTAAAGCTAATTGAAAAGGGAACAGCCGCACATCTGGTGTATAAAACGGGCACGTTCAATCATGGTCAGGGTGCCGTGTTTATCGCTGCTACGAAGCTGAGAACACGCAAAGAACCTTTCATTGATATTCCGCTGATAGATACACAGGCAGCGGGGGCGCTGGGTGAGGCCGGGGCTTCAGGCTGGATTGACACACATTTTGATGAGCGCTTTTTGGGTTCCATGATGGTTGGCATGATCCCCGATGTGGCACAGGCCGCAAGCGGTGCAGCCAAAAGCAACAAGGACAACCAGACGGACTATACGGCGAACAGTCGCCAGGCTTTTGCTGATATAGCACGCGAAGCATTTGCAAATAGTGTGAATATCCCGCCAACGCTTTATAAAAATCAGGGTGAAATCATTACTCTGATTGTCGGTCAGGATTTGGATTTCTCTTCTGTTTATAAACTGAAAATGAAATAAAGGCGGGTGTGATGAAAGAAAATCGCCATTTAGCTTATGAAATAGTAAATGATTACTTTCATAAGCCACTTAATGAAGTTGAAGGACTGACAGAAATCGCTGTTAACAGACCAAATGAGCTTTTTTTAAAGGTCAGGGGTAAATGGCAGCAGCATGAATTAAAAATGGATTTTCGTGACTGTATGTCATTTGCAGGGGCAATTTCTGATTATCATGATGGTGGGTCGGTTACACCAGAATATCCCTTACGTTCTGTTACGCTCCCCGGTGGGGAGCGTGTACAAATAGTTATCCCCCCGGCAACGGAACGGGAAACGGTGTCTATTACAATACGTAAGCCGTCCAGTGTGTTTATCGACCATGATACCTTTGTTAAACAGGGGTTTTACTCAAGGCTGAATCAAGGTGTTGAATTCAGGGATAAAGAAGATGAATTATCTTTAATGTTTAAAGATAATTGTTTTGAACGATTTGTCCCTGAATGTCTGGTTAAGGGTAAAACGATGGTGTTTTGTGCCGGAACGGGGGCGGGGAAAACTACCTTTGCAAATGCCTGTCTTCAGTACATACCCCATCATTTACGATGTATTTCAATTGAAGATACAGATGAAGCAAAATTCAGGTTTCACAAAAATCATGTGAAATTGTATTACCCGTCAGAAGGGGAAAGTAGCACTGTCAGCTCCGCTTCTCTTTTACGTTCTGGTTTTCGTATGAACCCGGACAGAATCCTCATGACTGAGGTTCGCGGCGCGGAAGCCTGGGATTTTCTCAAAGGCTCAAGTTCCGGCCATGCAGGGAACCTTACAACCGTTCATGAGAGCACCCCTGAAGATGCTGTGCTTGGACTGGTTCAACGGTGCTATATGAACCCTGAATGTCAGAATTTGCCCTACAACATTATATTGCGGAGGGTGTTAAGCAACGTCGATGTGATTATGAGTATTAAGTACATCGATGAGGAAGATAACCGATTTGCATCGGGTATTTACTATCGTGATATTCATTTTCAGGAATACTTTGAAAAACTGAAGGAGTGATTATGTCTCTAAAACTACCCGATAAAGGCCAGTGGGCTTTTATCGGTCTGGTTATGTGTCTTGTGACGTATTATACTGGCTCAGTTGCTGTTTACTTCCTGAACGGAAAAACGCCGCTTTATATATGGAAGAATTTTGATTCCATGCTGCTGTGGCGAATAATAACTGAGAGCAATATACGGACAGATATCAGGTTAACCGCTATCCCCTCTCTTTTATCAGGTATGGTTTCGTCTCTCATTGTACCTGTTTTTATTATCTGGCAACTGAATAAAACGGATGTCGCTCTTTATGGTGACGCGAAGTTTGCCAGTGATAATGATTTAAGAAAATCGAAACTTCTGAAATGGGAGAAAGAAAACGATACAGATATTCTGGTCGGAGCGTATAAAGGTAAATACCTGTGGTATACCGCACCAGATTTTGTATCACTTGGCGCAGGAACCCGTGCAGGTAAAGGGGCTGCAATCGGTATTCCAAACCTGCTGGTCAGGAAACATTCACTGATTGCGTTAGATCCAAAACAGGAACTGTGGAAAATCACCAGTAAGGTACGTGAAAAACTGCTGGGTAATAAAGTTTATCTTCTTGACCCTTTCAACAGTAAAACGCATCAGTTTAACCCGCTTTTCTATATTGATTTAAAAGCAGAGAGCGGCGCTAAAGACCTGCTGAAGCTGATTGAGATCCTGTTCCCGTCTTACGGTCTGACCGGAGCGGAAGCACACTTTAATAACCTCGCGGGGCAGTACTGGACGGGGCTGGCAAAACTGCTTCATTTCTTTATTAACTACGACCCCTCCTGGCTTGGTGAGTTCGGACTTAAACCTGTTTTCTCAATTGGTTCTGTAGTCGATTTGTACAGCAACATCGACCGGGAGCTGATACTCAGTAAGCGAGAAGACCTGGAGGGAACGAAAGGACTTGATGAAAACGCGCTGTATCATCTGCGCGATGCACTGACCAAAATCAGGGAGTATCACGAAACAGAGGATGAACAACGTTCGAGTATTGATGGTTCGTTCCGTAAGAAAATGAGTCTGTTTTATCTTCCGACTGTCCGTAAATGCACAGACGGAAATGATTTTGACCTTCGCCAGTTGCGCCGGGAAGATATCACTGTTTATGTTGGCGTTAATGCTGAAGATATGTCACTGGCCTATGATTTCCTCAACCTGTTCTTTAACTTCGTTGTGGAAGTCACGTTACGTGAAAACCCTGACTTTGACCCGACCCTGAAACATGACTGTCTGATGTTCCTGGATGAGTTTCCGTCTATTGGTTACATGCCAATCATTAAAAAAGGTTCGGGTTATATTGCCGGGTTTAAACTCAAACTTCTGACGATTTACCAGAATATCAGTCAGCTTAATGAAATTTATGGTGTTGAAGGTGCCAAAACGCTGATGAGTGCGCATCCCTGCCGGATTATCTACGCTGTCAGTGAAGAAGATGACGCTAAAAAGATTTCGGAAAAGCTGGGCTATATCACCACCAAATCGACAGGTTCAAGTAAGACAAGCGGACGCTCGACGTCGAAAAGCAGTTCAGAAAGTGAGGCGCAGCGCGCCCTTGTGCTCCCGCAGGAGCTGGGAACGCTGGATTTTAAAGAAGAATTTATCATTCTTAAAGGTGAAAACCCGGTTAAAGCTGAGAAAGCACTCTACTTCCTCGACCCGTATTTTATGGACAGGCTGATGATGGTAAGCCCTAAACTTACCGAGTTAACCGCCTCTCTGAATAAGACTAAAAAAGTATTGGGTGTTAAAGGGCTTAAATATCCTTCTAAAGAAAAAATGCTCTCCGTCGGTGAGCTGGAGTCAGAGGTTTTACTATGAAAAAAATGTTAATGGTCAGTGTCCTTTTTCTCTCTGCCTGTTCCTCTCCGCCGGAACCGCCACAGGTTGACTGGAAACAGAATCCCGAAACGGTAAATACACAATTAATGGACTGGCAGCCGACATATTCAGTCATTAAATCAGACAATATTAATTCATCATGGGTTAAAGTTATTCATGATTTCAGACCTGAAAACCGTCTTTATGATGATGCTGTTTTTTACTCCGTTGCACATTCTGATTCAGTGATTGTTGAAACCAGTAACGGAACAGACTTTTTTACAGCTAAAAACTGGTTGAGGGCGAACGGTGCAAACGGTGTCATACAGTATCGCTATAAAATGAACTGTCTTTCTTGCAGGACTACCAGTGTTTATTTATCCCGATAACGCCGGATTAATAAAATTCCTGCAATTTTATTGAGCCGGGGTTGAACAACCGCAGGGCGTTAGTTGCCCGTTATCCATGAGGTGTATATGAAGAAGACCGTAACTACGGCAGTGCTGCTTTGTGCGTTCGCTGCCGGAACTGCTCATGCTGAGGAAAAAGCCGACCCGAACGATCCATGTGCAATGGTGTTATGCCTGGCCGGAAAACTTGACGGCAGCAGTCCGGCGGAGTGTGACCCGATGTATAAAAGTTTTATGTCAATCAGGAAAAAGAATAAACATGGTTTTTTACCTAATCACACGGCAGATGCCAGAAAGAAAAAACTAAATGAATGTCCTGCGGCTGATGCAGGTACAGTAAATAAAATTATTTCAAGCTTTGGGCGGCTGAAAAATTTTTAAATATGTTTTAGTTTAATTCTGATGTGGTTACGCAAGTTTCAGGTTTGAGTCTGGAACTTGCGAACATTTTTTACGGGGAGAAGAAGAATGAAAGTTATTAATGCACCTGCTGCAAGAAGTGTGAGAATCGCCGGAGTTGAAATTATCGATAGTGTCAAAGCGGTCGCTTCTGTTTTTACTGAAATCTTGTTTTTTATGGTCTGGTTTCCGGCAATTGTCTATGGGCTTTATCGTGTTGTTATCGTTTTGTGGGATGATTCCTTAAAGCCGCAATCGGTCATGGGGTTTATTAATTTCATGGTTGAGTTATACAGCTATGTACTTCCTTCGCTGGCTGTTATCGCAGTGGCTTTAATCGCCGTTTTATTCCTTTTTAAAAGACTCTCAGCAATATGGGAGGGAAGAAAGCAATGAGACATTTTCTTAATGCTCTTTCCTTTGCTGTTGCCCTGTTGCCAGCGACATTGTGTGCTGCTCAGATTCAGGGGAAGGTTATTCGTATACTTGATGGTGACACCATTGAAGTTTTGCAGGAGCAACAACCTGTCAGGGTTCGTCTCCTGAATATCGATGCCCCGGAAAAGAAACAACCCTTTGGACGCTGGTCAACAAATCAACTTAAATCCCTGCTCGCAGGACAATCCGTTACCGTCTCTTATACGCAAACAGATCGCTACGGGCGAGTCCTGGGACGAGTGGTGACAGCGAACGGCACTGAGGCTAACCGCCAGCAAGTGCTAAAAGGGGCTGCATGGGT
>Ga0153917_1000299_pt1 | contig 38321 bp, 25 predicted proteins | sample TSFL001MetaG_FD_104695 | JGI IMG/M metagenome (GOLD analysis project Ga0153917, IMG submission 104695) | Attine ant fungus gardens microbial communities from Florida, USA - TSFL001 MetaG | ecosystem: Host-associated > Fungi > Mycelium > Unclassified | place: USA: Florida, Paynes Creek Historic... | reverse complement strand
GGCTGAAAATCGCCGAAGCGTTTACGGAAGGCCGGGGCGACGCGCATGGATGCGCGGCGAGGGCGGCTTTACATGGACGTTTCATCCGCCCGTCCCCGATTAGCCTGGAGCAAACGCTGAGGGCATCGCGAAGCGACGATTTTCTTGCCGGGAGCCCGGGTTGCCAGGGTGGTGGCGGTGAGCCACCCTGGCACGTTCACCGGTAATGTGGTGACAGAGTAGCAAGGAACATAAAGTGAACGGAATAACCACCACAGCCGTATGTTCCCCCTCACCCCAACCCGCTCCCCAAAAAGGAGAGGGAGCCGTCCGTGTTCGTATTTTTGTGGGGATTCTTCAGCCCCGTGGGAGAGGGTTGGAGTGAGGCAATCAAACAGCATCTGATTCAATTCGAAATAACATTTCATTTCATTCAAACACCCGTCCCGATCGACATCACATTTCAGATCCCTTTTGTGAAAACTGTCACTCCCTTCCGTGCATATGCACAAAAAATGGCCGATGCTTAGCGGAATTTGTCTAAGGCAGCGGACGAATTTTGCGCTTAAAGTTAGTTTCGAAACAGCTTTTCAAATTACAAAATCGCTCTGACCCTCTGTAGTGTTAAGGACTGATAATGAAAATAGAATCTGTAAACGTCACCGTCTTCCAGTACCCGACGCGTCGTGCTTCCGACAGCGCCGGGCATTCGCATCCAGGGCCGGAAAGCATGGCTAAAATGGCGATGCTGACCATCACGGCAGACGATGGCACAAAAGGGTACTCCTTCGCGCCGCCGGAAGTGGTGCGTCCCTTTGTGGTCAACACCTTCTTTCGCAACGTGTTGGTCGGGCAGGACGCGTTCAACCGCGAACGCATCTGGCAGGATCTGGCGCACTGGCAGCGTGGCAGCGCGCATCAACTGACCGAGCGTGCGCTGGGCTTCGTTGAACAGGCGCTGTGGGATCTCATTGGCCGTAGGCTCGACGTACCGGTCTGGAAACTGCTGGGCGGCTACCGCGACAAAGTCCCGGCTTACGGCAGCACCATGTGCGGTGACGATCTGCCCGGCGGGTTGTCGACTCCGGAAGAGTACGCCAGTTTTGCCGAAAAGCTGGTGGCGCGCGGGTATAAGGCCATCAAGCTGCATACCTGGATGCCGCCAGTGTCCTTCGCCCCAAACCCGAAAATGGACGTCAAAGCCTGTGCCGCTGTGCGTGAAGCCGTCGGTCCGGATATTGACCTGATGATCGACGGTTACCACTGGTACAGCCGTACGGAAGCGCTCTACATCGGTAAAGAGCTGGAAAAACTCAACTTCGCCTGGTTTGAAGAACCAATGGAAGAGGAGAGCATGGCCTCCTACGTGTGGCTGGCGGAAAACCTGTCGATCCCGATTATCGGGCCGGAAAGCCTGGGCGGAAAACACCACAGCCGTGCGGACTGGGTCAAAGCCGGGGCGTGCGACATTCTGCGTGCCGGGGCAAACGGCGTGGGCGGTATCTCTCCGACGCTGAAGGTGGCGAACCTGGCGGAAGCCTTCGGGATGGACTGCGAAGTACACGGTAACGGCGCGGCAAGCCTGGCGGTGATTGGCGCGATTAAAAACTGCCGCTGGTACGAACGGGGGTTATTGCATCCGTTCCTCGACTACGACGAACCGGCGGCGTATCTCAACAGCCTGGTCGACCCGATGGATGAACACGGCATGGTCAGCCTGCCGACCCGCCCGGGACTGGGCGAAGACATTAATTTTGCATATATCGAAGCCAATACCGTCAGCCACGACTGACAGATAAAAACGTACCCTACAGGCGATATATACATGAAACGAACTCCCTTGGCCGGAGCGTGTTTACTCGCGCTCGCGCTGATGATGGGGAGCGGCGCGGCGTACGCAAAAACGCCGCCCGACCAGCTCATCATCGGCATGAATATGAACAACCTGCTGACGCTCGACCCGGCGGCAATGACCGGTAACGAAGTGGTCGGCATTGTGGTTAACCTCTACGATTCCCTGGTAGAGCTTGATCCGAACGAACTCACCAACGTCAGGCCCGCGCTGGCGAAGTCCTGGGATATTGCCCCGGATGGTAAAACCCTGACTTTCCACCTGCGTGATGACGTGAAATTTCACTCCGGCAATCCGCTGACGGCGGAAGATGTGGTCTGGTCGATGCGCCGTTTGCTGCACCTGAATCTTGCCCAGGCATCGGTGTGGAAGTCCTACGGTTTCAGCAAGAAAAACATCGATAAACAGGTTAGCGCCCCGGATGATTACACCGTACAAATCGTCCTGCCTAAAGCCAATGACCCGCAACTGGTGATCTACTCCCTGGGTGCGCTGGGTAACCTGGGCGTGCTCGACAGCAAAACCGTGCAGCAGCACGCAGCCAACAACGACTGGGGCAACCGCTGGCTCACCACCAACGAAGCAGGCTCGGGCCCGTTCATGCTGGAAACCTGGCAGGCGAAAGATGTGCTGCGGATGCAGCGTAATCCGCACTACTGGCGTGATGAACCGAAGATGAGCCGCGTGGTATTGCGCCATTTTCAGGAGTCGCAAACCCTGCGCCTGATGATTGAGAAAGGCGACCTCGACATTGCCAACAACATGGCGGTGGCGGACATCAATGCCCTGCGTAAAGACCCACAGCTTACCGTTGAAGCGGTACAGAAAGGCACGGTCTACTACGTGGCGATGAGCATGAAAGAGGCCCATTTCGCCAACGCCAAAGTGCGCGAGGCGGTGCGCTATCTGATTGATTATCAGGGTATCAATAAAGCACTGATGCCGGGTTACGGCGTGCTGCATCAGCGTCCGATCAAAGCGGGAATGCCGTCCACGCTGCCGGACCCTGGCTACAGGCTGGATATTCCGCGCGCCAAAAAGCTGCTGGCAGAGGCGGGTTACCCGAACGGATTCGATACCACCCTGCGCGTGCTGGCGGATCAGCCGTTCCTCAATATTGCCATCGCTGTGCAGTCGACCCTGATGCAGGCGGGGATCAACGCCAAAATTATCACCGGCACCGGCAACCAGATTTACGGTGCCATGCGCGAGCGTAAGTTCGACATGCTGGTGGGGCGTGGCGGCAGCGGCGTAGAGCCACATCCACACTCCAGCCTGCGGGCGCTGGTCTACAACCCGGACAACAGCGATGAAGCCCGGCTGACCAACTTCCAGGGCTGGCGAACCAGTTTCTACGATAAACCGCTCAACGAGATGATCGATAAAGCTTTGCTGGAGCGCGATCCGCAAAAACAGGTAGCCGATTACCAGCAGATCCAGGTGCGTTACGACGAGCTGATACCGGCGATGATCCCGCTCTCGCAAATGGTCGATTCCGTCGTGGTGCGCAACGAGGTGAAAAACTTCCAGTCGCACCCGTCGGCCACCACCTTCCTGCGTGAAGTCTACAAAACCGGAGGTGAACAATGAGTGTGGCGATCCTCGCGCCCGGCTCCCGTACCCGGCGCTTCTCAAAACGGCTGACGCAGGTTGTCATTACGCTGTTTGGCCTGCTGCTGCTGACCTTTTTCATCGGCCGCGTGATGCCTGTCGATCCGGTGCTGGCGATAGTCGGCCCGGATGCTGACCACAGCACCTATCAGCAGGTGTATCACCAGCTGGGGTTTGATAAATCATTGCTGACCCAGTTCGGCATTTACCTGAATAACTTGCTGCACGGTGATTTGGGTAATGCGCTGCTGACCGGTAAACCGGTGACGGCGGATATTCTGCGCGTCTTCCCGGCCACGCTGGAGCTGGCGACGATGGCGATTATCGTTGGCGCTGGCCTCGGCATTCCGCTGGGTGTGCTGGCGGCGGCGCGTCGCAACAGCATTTCCGATTACGTGGTGCGTATCATCAGCCTGGCAGGTTACTCCACGCCGATTTTCTGGGTGGGGATGATGGGCTTGCTGCTGTTCTACGCCTGGCTTGGCTGGGTGGGCGGTGCAGGGCGTCTGGATCTGGGACTGGACGGCGTCGTCCCGCGTCGTACCGGGCTGATGACTGTCGATGCACTGCTGGCCGGAAACAGTGCGGTGTTCTGGAACGCCATTAACCATCTGGTGCTGCCGGCTTCGCTGCTCGGTTTTCACTCGCTGGCCTACATCAGCCGTATGACCCGCAGTTTTATGCTGGCGCAGCTGTCGCAGGAGTTCATCATCACCGCGCGGGTAAAAGGCTTAACCGAGCGCCAGGTCATCTGGAACCACGCGTTTCGCAACATCCTCGTACAGTTGCTGACGGTCGTCGCGCTGGCCTATGGCTCACTGCTGGAAGGGGCGGTGCTGATTGAAACCGTCTTCTCCTGGCCAGGCTTTGGCTCGTATCTCACCGGCAGCCTGCTGCTCGGCGATATGAATGCGGTAATGGGCTGCGTGCTGCTGGTGGGGATCATCTTTGTGATGCTCAACCTGCTCTCCGACATGCTGTATCAACTCTTTGACCCGAGGACGAAATCATGACCGTTTCTCTGGATACGCCGCTGGGGGCCGGACAATCTGAAAGCCGTCAGCGTATCAAACGTGCTTTCGGGCGCGCCACAGGCTTCATTGGCAAAATGGCGCGTAATCCACTCACCGCCATTGGTGGCGGAATAATTCTGCTGCTGTTGATTGTCGCGGCCTTCGCGCCAGTGATTGCGCCCTATAACCCGCTGGTGCAAGACCTGAACAACGCGCTGGTGGCACCGAATGCGCAACACTGGTTCGGCACCGATGAGTTCGGCCGCGATATCTTCAGCCGCCTGGTGTACGGCTCACGCATCACGCTCTATATCGTGCTGCTGGTCTCCGTGACCGTGGGGCCGCTTGGGCTGCTGCTGGGCGTGACCGCAGGCTATTTTGGCGGCAAGGTGGATGCGGTACTGATGCGCGTCACCGATATTTTTATCTCCTTCCCAAGCCTGGTGCTGGCCCTGGCGTTTGTGGCGGCGCTCGGTCCTGGGCTTGAGCACGTGGTAATCGCCATAACGCTGACCGCATGGCCGCCGATTGCTCGCCTGGCGCGTGCGGAAACGCTCTCTCTGCGGCAGGCCGATTTTATCTCTGCCGTGCGTTTACAGGGGGCGTCATCTGTTCGTGTACTGTGGCGCCACATTGTGCCGCTGTGTCTGCCGTCGGTGATTATCCGTATCACCATGAACATGGCGGGGATCATCCTGACCGCCGCCGGGCTGGGCTTCCTCGGCCTTGGCGCACAGCCGCCGGAGCCAGAGTGGGGAGCGATGATTTCCAGTGGCCGCACCTACATGATGGAGTGCTGGTGGGTGGTGACTATTCCGGGGCTGGCGATTCTGATTAACAGCCTGGCGTTTAACTTCTTAGGAGATGGCTTACGTGACATCCTCGATCCTCGCAGCGAATAACCCTTTGCTCGACGTGCGCGATCTCCACGTCGATTTTATCAACGGCGGCGCAGTGACTTACGCCGTGCGCGGTGTCTCTTTCCAGCTCGGGCGTGAAAAGCTGGCGATTGTCGGTGAATCCGGCTCCGGGAAATCCACCGTCGGGCGAGCGCTGCTGCGCTTGCATCCGGCGAAAGCGCAAATCAGCGCCACCCGGATGCAGTTTGGTGATGTGGATTTACGTACCGTCAGTGAAGCGCAGATGCGTGCCATTCGCGGTAAGCGTATCTCGATGATCATGCAAGACCCGAAATACTCGCTCAACCCGGTGGTGTGCGTGGGCGACCAGATTGCCGAAGCCTGGCTGACCCATCATCCGGGGCGTAAAGCAGAGGCGAAAGCCAAAGTGCTGGAGATGCTCGACGTGGTGCGTATTCGCCAGCCGGAGCGCGTGTATCACCTCTATCCGCATGAGATTTCCGGCGGGCAGGGGCAGCGCATCATGATTGCGATGATGCTGATAACCGACCCGGAGCTGGTCATTGCCGACGAACCGACCTCGGCGCTGGACGTATCGGTGCGCTTGCAGGTGCTCGGTTTGCTGGATGACCTGGTGCAGTCGCGTGGTCTGGGGCTGATTTTTATCAGCCACGATATCAACCTGGTACGCAGTTTCTGCGACCGGGTGCTGGTGATGTACGCCGGGCGCGTGGTGGAGTCTATTGCGGCAAAAGATTTGCACAACGCGCAGCATCCTTATACGCAGGGCTTAATCAGCGCACTGCCGGAAATCAACCATCGCCGCCCGACGCTGCCGGTCCTGCAGCGTCAGGCCAGCTGGCTTACCGAATAAGGAGCAGAGATGATCGAGATTAAACACCTCAACCTGGCGTTCGGCGAGGGTGAAAAGCGCAATCAGGTGCTGGATGACGTAAACATCAGCGTGAAAGAAGGCGAAATTTACGGGCTGGTGGGGGAGTCCGGTTCGGGTAAAACCACGGTACTCAAATGCCTGGCCGGGCTGTTCACCCACTGGGACGGCGAGCTTGCGATTAATGGTAAGCCGCTGGAAAAACGTATCAGCCAGGAACGCTGTCGGCGGGTGCAGATGGTATTTCAGGATCCGTACGGCTCGCTCCATCCGCGTCATACCATCGGCGATATTCTGGAAGAACCGCTGCAAATCCACGGTTTCAAAGAGCGGGACCGGCGCATTCATGCGTTGCTGGATAAAGTAGGGCTGAACCGGGCGTTTCGCGACCGTTATCCGCATCAGCTTTCTGGCGGGCAGCGTCAGCGCGTGGCGATTGCCCGGGCGTTAATTCTGGAGCCGCAGGTGCTATTGCTGGACGAACCAACCTCGGCGCTGGATGTGTCGGTACAGGCGGAGATCCTGAATCTGTTGGCGGAATTGCAGCGGGAGTCGAATTTGACCTACCTGATGGTGACGCATGATTTAGGCGTTATTGCACATTTGTGTCAGAAGGTGGCGGTGATGCAGTACGGTAAAATCCTCGAAAGCCTGACCGTGGACGAGCTGGTGGCCGGGCAAGCCAAAACCGACTATACGCGGATGCTGGTGAATGCCAGCCAGCAGTACTCACGTGAGATGGCGCGAGAGGTGGCGGTGTACTAGGTTTGTGCGGCCTTTAGCCGGGTGGCGCTTCGCTTACCCGGCCTACATTACCGAACGCGTAGGCCGGGTAAGCGAAGCGCCACCCGGCAAACCATCAGCGCAAAAGCACACAGTCCGGCGGCAACCGGCACTGTAGCGCGCCAGGCAAAACCTCGATGCGGAATCGCTCCCCACTCAACGGTTCGCCATCGAGATTAAACGTCATCCCGTGCGGGGCATTTACCTCAAACCACGCCGATTGACCGTCGATAATATTCGGGCTTTCCTGCGGCTGAGTAAGGGTAGTGAACAGCGCAGGCAAAAGCCCGTCGCCGGTGAAAATACGCAGTTCTAACAGACCATCGTTGATCAGCGCCCTCGGACACAACTGCTGCCCGCCGCCAGCCTGGCGCCCGTTGCCGATGCCGATCACCAGCGCATCCCCTTGCCAGTGAAAATCATCCCCAGTGATTTCGCAGCGATCCGGTTTCAGGGTGTCCATCCGCATCAGGCCGTGGATCAGATAAGAGACACCGCCGAGCGCCGCTTTCAGTTTTTCCGGCGTTTCACTGGTGATCCGCGTACCAAATCCGCCCGTCGCCATATTGATAAAGCAGGTTTTATCATTCACCAGAGCGATATCCACAGCTGTGGTTTTTCCGAGAATGGCCAGCTGGAGCGCTTTCGCCAAATCCTCCGGGATCCCCGCGCTGGTGGCAAAATCGTTCGCCGTCCCGAGCGGCAAAATGCCCATTGCTGGTCGCTGGGCCGTCTCCAGGTGAATCAGCGCGGTGGCAATTTCATTAATGGTTCCGTCGCCACCGCCGGATATCACGGTGTCCACCCCAAGCTCGCACGCCTCGGCAATATACCGGGCAGCATCGCCTTTTTCCCACGTGACACGAACGTGAATACAGGCGCCGTCGTTTCGCAGGTTAACAACGGCCTGACGCAGGATATCGTTACCGGCACTCTTACCGTTCAGAATTAATAAACTGGCTGGATAGGTTGCCATCCGCATTGCTCCCTTTTTTGCTTTATCAAAAGTGTATCTCAGGGAGGAAAAAAGCGGGTAAGAACAGGACGAAAGGGAAAAATAAACCTGCGGATGGAAATTGCGTTTCGCTGTTGCTGGAGAACACCCCTGCTGTCAGGCTATGCTCAGAAGATAACGCACTGAATGCGTTAAGGAGGAGTATGAAAAAGCTGTTGCTGGTTCTGTTTGTGTTAATTGCCTTTGCAGCCAATTCGATCCTCTGTCGCATTGCCTTAAAGAGCGGATACGCCGATCCCGAGACGTTCAGTATGCTGAGGCTACTCGGTGGGGCGATAACGTTGTTTGCCTGGCATCTGGTGCGGGGGAAACTCAAAGAGATCCGCTGGAAAATCACCGAGGCAGTGCTGCTGTGCGCGTACGTCTTCTTCTTTTCAATGGCATACGTTCAGCTCAATACGGCAACAGGTGCACTGTTGTTGTTTGGCTCCGTACAGGTCTGCATGATTGGCTGGGGTGTCATAAAAGGTGAAAAACTGAGCGGGTACAAATCCGCCGGGATCGCCATTGCCGTTGGGGGGATAATTATGCTGCTGTTGCCCGGCGCTACTGCACCACCTCTGATACCCGCGATGACAATGGTTGTCTCTGGCCTGGCCTGGGGGGCTTATTCGGTGCGCGGAAAGAACATCCTCTCCCCGGCGGGCACCACGGCGGGGAATTTCATTCTGAGCATCCCGGTGATTCTGATCCTGAGTTTTATCCGCCGGGAGCCCGTACACACCGATACCAGCGGCATCCTTCTGGCGTTGATCTCTGGTGGGCTAGCTTCAGGGGTTGCGTATGTGCTCTGGTATCAACTCGTTGCCACGCTGCCTTCTGCAACGGCCAGTACACTCCAGCTGAGCGTTCCCTGCATTGCTGCGGGAGGTGGGGTGTTATTTCTTGGGGAAGTACCCGACGTGAGAATTATGTTGTGCACGCTGGTGGTTCTGGCCGGGATAGGCATTGTTATCTCGGCAGATCAAAAACAGCGCAAGGCGTCAGAGCGGGTGTTACCTGCTGAAAAAAAATAAGCCCGCGTAAGGGAGATTACGCAGGCTAAGGAGGTGGTTCCTGGTACAGCTAGCATTTATGGGTTATGTTTTTCAGCGCTGTGGATAATACCCGTATTGAACGAAGCGGTATGTGATCCGATTCTAAGAATCATCCCAACCTGAAAAAATACCCATTATTAACTATTTGTTGTGCGGATTACGGGTGCTTTCTCCGTCGAAATTACGCATCAGCAGTGCAAATTCCAGATCCACTTCTTCCGGGACAGGCAGCCAGACAACGTGACCGTCACCCGGAGCCACTTCAATCGCTTCGCCTTTCTTGTTTTCCAGATGCTCCAGACGGAAGTTCATGTTGCCCTGCGGGGTCATCAGCTCCAGGCTGTCGCCTTTGGTGAATTTGTTTTTCACCGCAACCGCTGCCAGCGGGCCTTTACGCTCACCGGTAAAATCGCCGACAAACTGCTGACGCTCAGAGATCGAATAGCCGTGCTCGTAGTTCTGGTAGTCGTCGTGGGTATGACGACGCAGGAAGCCTTCGGTGTAACCGCGGTGTGCCAGGCCTTCCAGCGTTTCCAGCAGGGACGTATCGAACGGTTTACCGGCTGCGGCATCGTCGATGGCTTTACGGTAAACCTGCGCAGTACGGGCGCAGTAATAGTAGGACTTGGTACGGCCTTCAATTTTCAGTGAATGCACGCCCATCTGGGTCAGGCGTTCAACGTGAGCGATGGCGCGCAGATCTTTGGAGTTCATGATGTAGGTGCCGTGTTCGTCTTCAAAGGCGGTCATGTACTCGCCCGGACGTTTGGCCTCTTCAATCATAAACACGCTGTCGGTTGGTGCGCCGATACCGAGCGTTGGTTCGACGTTGGTGACCGGGATAGGCTCGTGCTTGTGTACGATATTCCCGATGTCATCCTCTTTGCCTTCCTGGACGTTGTATTCCCAGCGGCAGGCGTTGGTGCAGGTGCCCTGGTTCGGGTCGCGCTTGTTGATATAGCCAGAGAGCAGGCAGCGGCCGGAGTAAGCCATGCACAGCGCGCCGTGAACGAAAATCTCGATTTCCATATCTGGCACCTGGGTGCGGATCTCTTCAATTTCTTCCAGCGAAAGCTCACGAGACAGAATGACGCGGGTCAGCCCCATCTGTTTCCAGAATTTCACCGTTGCCCAGTTGACGGCGTTGGCCTGCACCGAGAGGTGAATATCCATTTCCGGGAAGTTCTCCCGAACCAGCATGATTAAACCCGGGTCTGACATAATCAGCGCGTCTGGCCCCATATCCACTACCGGCTTAAGGTCACGGATGAACGTTTTCAGCTTGGCGTTGTGCGGCGCGATGTTCACCACCACGTAGAATTTTTTGCCCAGGGCATGTGCTTCATTGATGCCGAGTTGCAGGTTCTCGTGGTTGAATTCGTTGTTGCGCACGCGCAGTGAGTAGCGCGGCTGGCCCGCGTAAACAGCGTCGGCACCATAAGCGAAAGCGTAACGCATATTTTGCAGCGTTCCCGCCGGGGAAAGGAGTTCCGGTTTAAACATGTTTGTTCTCGTTCTGATGACAGGTCAGATCCGCGTGCACAAGGTGCAGCGGTAAGGGGAGATCCCCCACATTAAGGGCGGGCATTGTAGCGCTGCGGGGCAGGGAGGTAAAGCGCCGGGTCGTGACACCACTAACCCGGCGAACGCCATCACCGTCAGGTGTGGTCTTTTACGGTCTGGGTCGGGCCATTTGTTTTAACGGATGCAATGCCTTTATCACGTGATTGCTCAGAGGCATACATCTGGCTGGTACCAATCACCTGATGATTTCCCGCCTTGAGATTGAAATAAAACTTGCCGTTGGTGGCTGTTTTCTTCTCATAACGTTCGTCTGACGGACTATTAGTGCGCACAGAGGCAATGCCGTTTTCAGCGGCACTTTTGGTGGTGTACAACTCACTGGTGAGAATGGTCTCAGCGTTACCTGCTTTAAGAACAAACCTGAACTGACCATCACTGCTTTTGCTTAATTCGAACCAACCAGACATGCGAACTCCTTGAGCGAAAGTGAATTTATCAGTGCCGATGATAAGTAAACGCATCGGTAAGGAGAGTATGGTTGATTATCGAATTGATTCCAGAAATGAAAAACCCGCCGGATGGCGGGTTTGAGCGTGAAATAGTTAGGCAATCCTGCACGCATCAGCTTCCCAGCGATACCCCACACCATACACCGCGCGAATAAACGACTGGTCTGCGTCGAGCGCTTCCAGTTTGCGGCGCAGGTTTTTGATATGGCTGTCGATGGTGCGGTCGGTCACCACGCGGTAATCGTCATACAGATGATTCAGTAATTGTTCGCGGGAGAATACTTTCCCCGGCTCGTGCGAGAGGGTTTTCAGCAGACGGAACTCGGCGGGGGTGAGATCCAAAAGCTTGCTGCGCCAGCTCGCCTGGAAGCGGCTTTCATCCACAATCAGCGGGCTTTCAGCATCCAGCGCCTGCAATTCGCGATGCGGTTTGCAACGGCGGAGAATGGTTTTCACGCGGGCCACCACTTCACGCGGGCTGTAAGGCTTACAGATGTAATCGTCGGCACCGATTTCCAGGCCCAGCAGACGGTCGATCTCTTCGATTTTGGCGGTCACCATCACGATGGGAACGTCAGAGAAACGGCGAATTTCCCGGCACAGCGTCAGGCCGTCGGTGCCTGGCAGCATCAGATCCAGCAGGATCAGATCCGGGGGCGTCTGGCGCACATAGGCCAATACCTGATCGCCGTGGCTGATAAGCGATGGGGCGTAACTTGCCGCACGTAAATAGTCGATCAGCAACTGCCCAAGCTTAGGCTCGTCTTCCACAATCAGAATACGTGGTGTGTTTTCGTCAATCGGTAACTCGGTCATACTTCTCTCGATATATCCCGTTCCAGCGGTAACTCTACTGTAATGCTAACCCCGCCAAAAGGCGAATGGGCGGCGCGGATTGTGCCATTATGGGCCTCGACGATGTTGACGCAAATCGCCAGCCCTAGCCCGGAACCGCCGCTGGCGCGGTTGCGCGAACCTTCAGTACGATAAAAACGCTCAAACAGCCTTTCCAGCTGTGCATCCTGCACGCCGGGTGCGGAATCCGCAAAAGTGAGGGCAAAGCGCCCGTTTCCGTGCGTGCCGGAAATATGCAGCCCGCCACCGCTGTCGGTATAGCGCAGGCTGTTTTCCAGCAGGTTGTTGAATAACTGCATCAGGCGGTCGCGGTCGCCAAACACGATGGCGCTGTCCGGGAGTGAGAGGTCAATTTTCAGATTACGGCTGGCAAAACGTTCGCGGAAGGCACCGCTGGCGACTTCCAGTACGTTAATCACGTCGATAGGCGCTTTCTGGTAGGCCAGCGCGCCTTCGTCGGACATCGAAAGCTGATGCAGATCGTCAACCAGCTTGGTCAGTGTGCCGACTTCAGCCTGCAAAGAGGCGACAGATTCCGGGGTAAACTGACGCACACCGTCTTGAATGGCTTCCAGTTCACCGCGCAGCACCGCCAGCGGTGTGCGCAGCTCGTGCGAAATATCGGCCATAAAGTCGCGGCGCATCTGCTGATTTTTCTCAAGCGTGCTGGCCAACTGGTTAAAGTCCTGCGCCAGTTTGCCCAGTTCGTCCTGGCTGCGGGTGTCCACGCGGGTTGAGAAATCCCCGGCCGCCAGCTTGTGCGTGCCTTCTACCAGCCGTTTAACCGGTGCAAGCAGACCGCGTGCCAGCGGGAAGGTGGCCAGCGCGGCAAGCAGCGTCGAAAGCGCGACAATCAGCCAGCTGGTCTGGCGCTGTTGCTTGTCGAAGTTGATATCCGTGTTGCGCGTCAGGCGCTCAACCGGGGAGGCAATCACCCAGCCGACCGTTGCGTTATTCACGGTGATGGCGCGCTTTGTACCATCGGGCGGGACGGGCGCACGCGGGCCCACGAGCACGCGCATATCCTGGTCTATTACCCAGAACTGTGTGCGCCAGCCGTGCGGCGGCATCCCGGGGCCGGGGCGATCGTCATCGGTATCGTGCTCAAGGGAGCGGAGGATCTGAAAAACAAAACGGTCGTTATTACGCAGAAAACGCCAGTTGCCGTGCAAGGCATACTGATCGCCCAGCGCATCACTCAGCCCCTGTAAACGCTGTTCGTTCCCGTGCTTGATGTAGTCAATAAAACCGCGTTCAAAGCTGACCCGCACCGCCCAGTGCATCGTGACCAGCAGGACGATACAGGTGGCAAAAATCGCCACAAACAGCTTTCCGGTGATCCCGGGACGCCAGAATTTCATGATGCACTCCTTTTGCCACGACGGATAACAACGTTCTTACTGGTATCGTTCGGTACTCTGGCGAAGATAAACGCGGGCAGGGCGATAATCACCGCCATGCTGAGATAGGTATATAAAAACACCTGATGCGCGACCGGCGTGTCGACGCTGAGATGGTGCTGCCCGTACATGCCGAGCAACAGGCCAGCCACGGTAACGCCCACGCTCATGGAAAGCTGCATGATCATCGACAGCAGGCTGTTGCCGCTGCTGGCCAGTTCGTCCGGCAGATCTTTTAGCGTCAGAGTGTTCATCGACGAGAAGCGCATTGAGTTGATAATGCCCTGGCAAAAGAGAACCAATGGCAGTGCGTAGTACCAGCCCATCAGCGCCACGCCCATAAACAGCAGGCTGATGATCGCCAGCCCCAGAGTGGCTGTGACCAGCACGCGACGGTAGCCAAAGCGGTTCACCACCTGCACCACAATGCGTTTCATCCCCATGCTGCCAAGCACCATCGGGATCATCATTAAGCCCGCGTGGAACGGCGAAAAACCCATCCCAATCTGGAGAAACACCGGCGTCATAAACGGCAACATGCCGCTGCCGACGCGCCCGGCAAAGCTGCCAAACAGCCCAAGACGGTAGGTAGAATTTTTAAACAGCGACAGGCTGAACAGTGCCTGATCGTTATCCCGGGCATGATACAAATACCACAGCACGGACATCACGCCGAGGGCGACCAGAATGCCCAGCGTCAGGGAGGAAATCCCCAGCCCTTTTTGCCCGTCGAGCGCCAGGGTCAGGGTTGCCATACCGGCGGCCAGCAGGATAAAGCCAACAAAATCAAAGCGCCGGGTCTGCATGGTGTAGTTAGGCATCAGCACCAGCGTGGCGATAGCCCCCACGATACCCACCGGCAGGTTGATCAGGAAAATCCAGTGCCAGGAGGCGTATTCCACTAGCACACCGCCCAGCGCCGGGCCGAGCAGTGGGCCGACCTGGCCGGGCAGGGTGACAAAGGTCATCGCCGCCATGTACTGTTCGCGCGGGACGATTTTCATCACCGTCAGCCGCCCGACGGGCACCATCATCGCCCCGCCAACCCCCTGAAGCACGCGCGCCATCACCAGCTCATTGAGCGTGTTGGCCTGGGCGCAAAACAGCGAGCCCACCGTAAACAGGATGATGGCGGTGAAAAAGATATTTCGTACCCCCACTTTGTCTGCCAGCCAGCCGCTTGCTGGCAGCATGACGGCAACCGTCAGCACGTAAGCGACAATCACCATATGCATGTGCAGCGGGCTCTCCCCCAGGCTTCTTGCCATAGAGGGGAGGGCGGTATTAACGATGGTCGTATCCAGCGACTGCATAAAGAAGCCGAAGGCGACAATCCATAACTGCCAGCGGACATTTTTGGGGAGTTCTGTCATTTACCCGTTTACCGTTTCTCTGTTTTTACGTGAAAAACGCACCCGCAGGCGGTCGAAGAATAGATAGACCACAGGGGTGGTATAGAGCGTTAGCAACTGGCTCATCACCAGACCACCGACAATCGTTATCCCCAGCGGCTGACGCAGCTCGGAGCCATCACCACCGGAGATCACCAGCGGCAGGGCGCCAAACAGCGCCGCCAGCGTGGTCATCATGATCGGGCGAAAACGCAGCAGGCAGGCCTGGAAAATAGCCTCTTCCGGGCTCAGATTGCCCTGGCGCTGCGCCACCAGCGCAAAGTCGACCATCATAATGGCGTTTTTCTTCACAATGCCTATTAATAGCATGATACCGATTAGCGCGATTAGGCTGAAAGGGGCACCGAACAGTTCCAGCGCCAGCAGCGCACCCACACCCGCCGAAGGCAGGGTAGAGAGGATGGTCAGAGGATGAACGTAACTTTCATACAACACCCCCAGCACGATATACACCGTGGCAATGGCTGCCAGGATCAGGATCACCTGTGAGTTCATTGTCTCCTGGAATACCTGCGCCGTCCCGGCAAAACTGCCGCGCACGGTGGACGGCACGCCAAGCTGGGTCATGGTACGGTTGATGGCATCACTCGCTTCAGAGAGCGACGACCCGGTTGGAAGGTTAAACGAAATAGTTGAGGCCGCGGAAAGCCCCTGATGGTTAACAGAGAGCGGGGCGTTTGCGGGCTGCCAGCTGGCGAAATAAGAGAGCGGGATCGCCTTACCTTCGCTGTTAATCACAAACATTTTGTCCAGCGCGCTGATGTCCTGGGTGTAACGCGGATCCACTTCCATCACCACCTTGTACTGGTTCATCGGCTGGTAAATGGTGGAAATCTCGCGCTGGCCAAAGGCGTTATTCAGCAGGCTGTTGGCGGCTTCTACATTAATGCCCAGCCGTGACATGGTTTCACGATCGTAGGTCAGATCCATTTCTGCACCGTTGTCCTGCTGATCGGAGTTCACGTCGGCCAGTTCAGGCAGCGCTGCCAGCGCTTTGCGGATCTTCGGCTCCCATTCGCGCAGGGCGGCAAGGTCGTCAGACAGCAGGGTGTACTGATAGCTGGCGTTGGCCTGACGTCCGCCCACGCGGATATCCTGAACGGCCATCAAAAACAGATTGGCCCCCGGCTCTTTGGCAAGCTTCAGGCGCAGGCGGTCGATAACCTGCTGCGCGGTTTCGTTGCGTACATCCCGGGGCTTGAGGGTAATAAACATCATCCCGCTATTCACGCGCGAGCCGCCGGTAAACCCGGTGACATTATCCACCGCTTTGTCTTCGCGGATGATTTTCATAAAGTCCTGCAATTTACCGCGCATCGCCTGGAACGAGATGCTCTGATCTGCCTGAATACCGCCCATCAGCACCCCGGTATCCTGTTCCGGGAAAAACGTTTTCGGGATAGAAATGTACATCCAGACGTTGAGCACGATGGTACCAATCAGCACCAGCCCGACAATCCGCGTGTGGTTCAGCACCCATCTCAGCGACTTGCCGTAGCTCTCCTGCATGGCCATCAGGAAACGACCAAAACCTTTACGCCGTGGCTGCGAGTGCGGTTTGCTGCGTTTGAGCATCCAGCCGCACATCATTGGCGTTAACGTCAGCGAGATGGCCAGCGAAATACCAATGGCGACGGAGAGCGTAACAGCAAATTCTCGCAGCAGGCGACCAGGAAGCCCGCCCATCAGCAGCAGCGGCAGGAACACCGCCACCAGAGACAGACTCATCGAGAGCACCGTGAAGCCCACTTCGCGCGTACCCTGAAGCGCCGCCTGGAGCGGTTTCACGCCAGCTTCCAGATGGCGCGAGATATTCTCCAGCACCACAATGGCGTCATCCACGACGAAGCCTGTGGCAATGGTCAGCGCCATCAGTGAAAGGTTATTCAGGCTAAACCCACACAGATACATGGCGGCAAAGGTGCCGATCAACGACACCGGAACGGCCACGGCGGGGATAAGCGTTGCGCGACCCGAGCGCAGGAACAAAAATACCACCAGGATAACCAGCGCCACGGAGATAATTAACGTTTGCTCCACCTCTTCGAGCGAGGCGCGGATCGTCGGAGATCGATCCTGGGCAATCTGCAAATCAATGGCCGCCGGAATGGTTTCCTGCAACTCGGGCAGTCGTGCCCGGATGCTGTTAACCGTCTGGATGATGTTGGCTTCCGGCAGCTTGCGGATCATCAGCAAAATTGCCGGTTTGGCGTTGGTCATCCCGGCGTTACGCACGTCCTGCACTGAATCGGTGACGCTGGCGACATCGCTTAAGCGTACCGCCGCACCGTTGTTGTAGTGAATGATCAGCGGCTGGTATTCCGCAGCGGTTTTCAGCTCGTCGTTGGTCTGGATTTGCCAGCGATGGCTCTGGTCATCGATCGCCCCTTGCGGCTTGCGAACGTTCGCGTTGCTGATGGCGGTGCGCACGTCATCCAGCGACACGCCCTGGTTGAACAGCGCCTGCGGATTTAAGCCCACACGCACCGCAGGCAGGGAGCTGCCGCCGACGTCAACGTCACCCACGCCGTCGATCTGGGAGATGGTCTGCGCCAGCTGGGTGGAGGCAAAGTCGTAAAGTTGCCCCTGAGAATAGGTGTCCGAGGTGAGCGTCAGGATCATGATTGGCGCGTCAGACGGGTTGGCTTTACGGTACGTCGGACGGCTTGGCATCCCGCTTGGCAACAGGCTTTGTGCGGCGTTGATCGCGGCCTGTACGTCACGTGCGGCGCCGTTAATATCACGATCGAAGCTGAATTCCAGAATGATACGCGTGCTGCCAAGCGAACTGCTGGAGGTCATTTCGTTCACCCCGGCAATACGCCCCAGCGAGCGTTCCAGCGGCGTGGCCACCGAAGAGGCCATCGTTTCCGGCGAAGCGCCCGGCAGCGAGGCGCTGATCATGATCACCGGGAAATCCACCTGCGGCAGCGGGGCTACCGGCAACAGCCGGAAGCCAAGCACGCCGCACAGGGTGATAGCGAGCGAAATTAATATCGTCGCGACCGGACGGTAAATGAAGAGGGCGAAAAACTTCACTTACGCCTCCTCTTCACGTTTCGGGAAACGGCTTTTGGCCCAGATAGCCAGCTGGTCAAAGAGCAGGTAAATCACCGGGGTGGTAAACAGCGTCAGCACCTGGCTCACCAGCAGACCACCGACCATGCCAATCCCCAGAGGGCGGCGCAGCTCAGCGCCCACGCCGGTACTCAGCATCAGCGGCAGGGCACCCAACAGTGCGGCCAGCGTGGTCATCAGGATTGGGCGAAAACGCAGCAGACACGCCTGGAAGATCGCCTCCCGCGGTGACATGCCTTGTTCGCGTTCGGCGGCAAGGGCAAAGTCGATCATCATGATGGCGTTTTTCTTCACGATGCCGATTAGCAGGATAATGCCGATTATCGCAATCACGTCCAGTTCACTGCCTGCCAGCATCAGCGCCAGAAGCGCACCAACACCTGCGGTCGGCAGGGTAGAGAGGATGGTGATCGGATGAATAAAGCTCTCGTACAGCACGCCGAGCACGATATACATCGCCACCACGGCAGCGACAATCAGCCAGATGGTATTCCCCAGCGCTGCCTGGAAGGCCAGCGTGCTGCCCTGGAACTGGGTCTGAATGTCTGACGGGAAGCTAAGATCTTTTTCCGCCGCAAGAATGGCCTCTACGGCTTCACCCAGCGAGTAGGCGTCCGGTACGTTGAACGAGATGGTGGTGGACGGAAACTGATCGAGATGGTTAATCGCAAGCGGGGTGTAGCGCTCTTCCACGCTGGCAATGGCGCTTAACGGCACAATCCCGCCATCCTTACTGGTCAGGCGCACCGTATCCAGCGCGGCAAGCCCCGGTGTATTTTCGGTGTTGTGCTCCAGCACCACGCGATACTGGTTCGCCTGGGTGTAAATTGTGGAGATCAACCGCTGCCCGAACGCGTTGTACAGCGCGTTATCAACATCGGCCATTGTGATGCCAAGACGGCTGGCGCTGTCGCGGTTAACGTTCACATATGCCGCCAGCCCTTTGTCCTGCCAGTCACTGCTGACGTCGGAAATTTGCGGCAGCGCTTTGAGTTTATTCACCAGCTGCGGCACCCAGGTGCTGAGAGCATCAAGCGAAGTGGCCTGTAACGTGAACTGATACTGGGTGCGGCTCACCTGGGTATCGATGGTTAAATCCTGAATCGGTTGCAGATACAGCTCGATCCCCGGCACGCGGGCGACGGCAGTTTGCAGGCGCTCAATCACTGTTTGTACGCGGTCATCACGGTCACTCAGCGGTTTGAGATTGATTTGCAGACGCGCGCTGTTCAGCGACGGGTTGGTTCCGTCAACGCCCACGAAAGAGGTCAGACTTTCAACCGCCGGATCTTTCATGATGAGCTCAGACACCTGCTGCTGGCGCTGCGCCATGCTGGCAAAGGAGACAGACTGCGGAGCCTGAAGCGTGCCCTGAATGATGCCGTTATCCTGAATCGGGAAGAATCCTTTCGGGATGAAAATCCACAGCATCACGCTCAGCGCCAGCGTACCCAACGCCACGCCAAGTGTGGCCCACGGATGATTAAGCACTTTTGCCAGCAGGCGGCCGTAAGCGGCGATGATACGTTCGAACATCCGCTCCGACGCCCGCGAGAAGCGGTTTTGTTTGCGCAGGGACTCAACGCTCAACATGCGGGCGCACATCATCGGCGTCAGCGTCAGAGACACGATTGCCGAGATCAAAATCGCGACCGCCAGGGTGACGGCAAATTCGCGGAACAACCGGCCGACAATATCCCCCATAAACAGCAGCGGGATCAGTACGGCAATTAATGAGAAGGTAAGGGAGATAATGGTAAAGCCGATTTCTCCCGCCCCTTTCAGCGCGGCGGCTAGCGGTTTTTCGCCTTTTTCGATATAGCGCGAGATGTTTTCGATCACCACGATGGCGTCATCCACCACAAAACCGGTGGCGATGGTGAGCGCCATCAGCGTCAGGTTGTTGATCGAAAAATCAAGGAATACCATCACGGCAAAGGTACCCACCAGCGATAACGGCACGGCGACGGCAGGGATAATGGTGGCCGGCACGTTACGCAGGAACAGGTAGATGATCATCACTACCAGCGCAATGGCCAGCATCAGCTCAAACTGGGTGTCGGAAACGGACGCGCGAATATTGGTTGTGCGGTCGGAAAGCACCTTCACGCTGACGGACTTCGGCAGGCTTTCAATCAGCTGCGGCAGCATCGTGCGGATACTGTCGGCGGTATCAATGATGTTGGCACCAGGCTGGCGCTGTACGTTCATTACAATCGCCTGCTGTTTGTTGGCCCAGGCGCCAAGCCAGCTGTTTTCTGCCCCTTGCTCAACGGTTGCCACATCGCCCAGGCGAACGGGCGCACCGTTTTGATACGCCACAATCAGCTGGCGATATTCATCGGCAGACTGCATCTGGTCGTTCGCAGAAAGCGTGACGGCACGTGTCGGGCCATCCAGCGAGCCTTTTGCGGAATTGACGTTCGCATTGCTGATCGCCGTGCGAATGGTTTCGCTGGTTAACCCCAGAGAAGCAATGGCCTGGGCGTTCAGCTTCACGCGCACAGCCGGGCGCTGCCCGCCTGCCAGTGTTACCAGACCCACCCCGGATACCTGCGAAATTTTCTGTGCCACGCGGGTTTCCACCATATCTTCCACTTGGGTCATCGGAATGGCAGAGGAGGTGACCGCAAGGGTCATGATTGGCGGATCCGCCGGGTTAACTTTGCTGTAAACCGGTGGGTTAGGCAGGTCGGATGGCAGAAGGTTGGTGGCGGCGTTAATCGCGGCCTGCACTTCCTGCTCGGCAACGTCCAGCGACAGTGTCAGCTGGAACTGAAGGGTCACCACCGACGCGCCGCCCGAACTTTGCGAGGACATCTGTTTTAAGCCAGACATCTGGCCAAATTGACGTTCCAGCGGCGCGGTAATGGCGGAGGTCACAACGTCCGGGCTGGCGCCAGGATAGAGCGTGATTACCTGAATGGTGGGGTAATCGACTTCTGGCAGCGCCGAAACGGGCAGAAAACGGTAACCGATGATCCCGGCCAGCAAAATAGCCACCATCAACAGCGTGGTGGCAACGGGGCGCAAAATGAACAGGCGTGACGGCCCACCTGTAGAGCTCGGTGGCATCACCTGCATCAGGAGGTCGCTCCCTGTTTTTTGTGTTCGCGTCTGGCGGGTTGTTCCGTGGCGGTGGTGCTGTCATGCGCTTCAACCACTTCGACTTTGGCGCCTTCGGTCAGGCGGTCAATGCCGTCGGTCACCACACGATCGCCTGCGGAAATCCCGGCGCTGATTACCACTGTCTGACTGTCCTGGATCCCGGTTTTCACCAGATGTTTGCTGACTTTGTTTTCACTGTTCAGCACCCAGACAAAGTTGCCTTCATTCCCCATTTGCAGTGCCGCTGCCGGAATGACCACGGCGTTTTCTTCGGTAGCTACCAGCATTCGCGCATTCACAAACTGGTTCGGGAACAGAGCGTCGTCCTGGTTGTTAAAGCGGGCTTTAAGCTTGATGGTGCCCGTAGTGGTATCAATCTGGTTATCAAGGCTCAGGAGCGAACCTTCGCTCAGTTTCTGTTTGTTGGTGCGGTCCCAGGCTTCGACGACCAGCCCCTGACCGGCTTTTTGCGCCTGCACAACGGTGGCGATATCGCTTTCCGGCAGGGTAAAGACCAAATCGATGGGATGGGTTTGGGTGATGACCACAATACCGGTGGTGTCGCCGCTGGAGATTTGATTTCCGATGTCGACCTGTTTCAGCCCCACACGGCCATCGATGGGCGCAGTGATGCGGCTCCAGTCGAGCTGTAACTGCGCGCTGGCGACGGAAGCTTCATCAGCTTTTATTGTGCCCTGGGTTTCGCTCACCAGCGACTGCTGGGTATCCAGTTCCTGGCGCGACACCAGATTGGTTTTGACCAGCTGCTGATAGCGCGCCAAATCACGTCGGGCGTTGGCGAGCGTGGCTTTATCTTTTGCGAGCTGCCCTTGCGCCTGGGCGAGGGCGACTTTGAACTGGCTTGGGTCGATCTCTGCCAGTAAATCGCCGGCTTTAACCTGCTGGCCTTCCTGGAAATGAATGGCCATCAGTTGACCATCGACGCGGCTGCGGACCGTCACCGTGTTTGCCGCCGTAATGGTCCCCAGCCCGGAAAGATAACGAGGAACGGCTTTGTTCACTGCCGTCGCGGCCTGCACCGGTGCCAGTGCGCCGCCGCGCATCCCGTGGCGGCCACCGCCCACAGGGCGCTGTGGCTGGGAATTTGCTCCAGCAGGTGTAGCAGTACCGGAAGATTGACTGTGCCAGTACCAGGCGGCGGCAAGGACCACCACAATGATGCCAGCGGCGATTGCCCAGCGGGATTTATGACTGCCTTTCATCGTTATACGTTCTCATCCTGAAACACTTCGGGGAATGATACTAGTTTAGTCAGGCAAGACGGCAGAAAAATGGAGGAAATATGGAAGACTGTCTGGAATTGTCTGATTGGGGGTGACTGCAAAGCGGCAATACGGGTGGTGATTTGCTTACCCAGTCTGGAAAAGCCGAACATGGGTGCTACGTCACATTAATGAATCTGCGTATGAAATAAGTATTTCAATCCTCAAGCCAGGAATATTTCATTATTCGAGGAATATTCTTATGTTTTCTGTTATTTGTTAAAAATAGAAGGCAAGAATCCATTTTTGTTATTTAACTGGATCATAAGAATTTTCCTTTTTTTATTTATTATGAATAGGAATATTTCCTACAGTACCAAAAAGTTGCATTTTTACAGCAATTTTTTAACAAGATTTTTGTTTTTGCGTATCTTCTATAGTTTATTGATTTAAAATGTTTTTTAGATTTAACGCGTCTGTTTTTAATTTTGATTTGTATCAAAAAGCAAAATTGGTGTTAATCACTTAATAAGTTGTAATTGTTGGTCATAAAATCTATATATTGCGGTTATTGTGGTTTTATATATTTACAATACTGTTTTTTAGCAGGGTGGTAGTGAGAATATTCTTAAGTAATGTGAGATTTTTCGTATTTTTGTGTGTTGTCGTTAAACATGTTTCGAATAATACTTTTTTGGCGCAGCAAATCTCGCTCGCAATTAAATGGAGCATCCTGGTTTCTTATATGAACAGTACCTGGTTGCGCGTCTTTCTTAGGAGAAGAAAATGAAAAAGTTATTACTGGTGGCCTCTCTGGCTTCTGTATTCGCAGCAGCAAATGCGATGGCTGATGTAACTGCATCTGCAACGGCATCTTGGGATGCAACTGCAACAAAAGATACAACCAGCATGTTGGTTGTTACTCCACTGAACTCTCTGACTTTCCAGTATGCGGAAGGCCTGAATGGGTTCAATACTCAGGATGGTGCTTTTGACGTTACGATTCAGGGACAGGAAAGTGCAACAGACTTTGAGCTGACTGCACAGGTCATCAGCAATACTCTGACCAATGCAAGCGGCGATGCGTCTACTCTGAATGTCGGTGTTGCATGGAATGGTACTGCACTTTCCAGTTCTGCTGAAACTGTACTGGTGAACTCCTCTTCAACCTCTGGTCTGGAAAGCCTGATGGCTGATGGCGCATATAACGGCGCAGAACGTGTGAGCGATCAGTCTAGCTTCAAGTTCTCTATTGCATCTGCAACGTCTGATGGTTCTACGGCTGTGACTGACTACTCTGCGCTGCCTGATGGCTACTGGACTGGCGATGTTAAAGTTCAGTTCAACGCTACCTGGACTACCCCAGCGTAATGAATAAAAATTCGGGAGATTTATTCTCCCGAATTTCTCAGGAATTGACAGATGAATAAATATTTACCAATTGCCATATTGGTGGGGATCGCTACATCTTTTTCCAGTTGGGCAATTAATGTGGGTGATATCACGTCGATAATGACTTCCGAAGAGAGTTCATTATCGAAAGAAATTATTAACACAACGGATTCAGCGCGCTATGTCAGCGTGACGGTAAAACAACTCTCATCGCCGTTACCGGGTGGTGTGGAAATGAATTTGGCAAATCCAGGTGAATTATTATCGACACCCGCAAACTTAATTCTTCCTGGCGATGCGAAAGATGTTTTTCGCTTTTTCTATAAAGGGCCAGAGGACGATAAGGAACGTTATTATCGCCTGCAATGGATTGATGAACCGGTAAGTGAAAGCGTTGCGACCAAAGCCGGTAAAGCCGCTACCGCAACGGCTTCGGCGGAGATTGGGACTATCCTGGTGGTCGCCCCACGTAAGGAGCGCTTCGATTACAGCCGACAGGGCGATCTTATCACCAACACCGGCAATGTCTCTTTCCGCGTTATTGCCTATGGTGCGTGTAAGGATCCTGCTCTGGATCAGGGTAAAGGTTGCCGTGAACGTTACTACGTCATGCCAGGGACAAAAATAAGACTTCAGAAAAGCGATGTGTCAAACAGCCGTACCCGTATTGGTATTTGGCATGGCAAGCAATTTATTACAGTGAAGTAATGAACAACGCCATTATCGGTACCCATAATAAATGCCGAAGTGTAAGGATGCGTATGTCATTTAAATATCTTGTTGGAGGGAGTGTATTTCTCTCTTTAGCGTTAACACCAGGGTTTGCTCATTCAGCGCCCGTTAAGATCGGTAATTACGTTATTCCCGGTGCTTTTGCTCGTTCGCTTGAGCAGGGAATGACGGTTCCGGTATTTATTCGATATCAAGAAACGGATGAAAAAAGTCAGCAAAAAATAGCTGATGCGGTGATCTCCCTGGTTGACGGTAATATTACCGTGAAGTCGATTATGGTTTCCGATCTGCCCAATAATGCCGTGCTGTCGGATAAAACACGCGCGATGGTAGAAAAAATAGGTGATGTTAAATTTGTCGACAACACATCGATTGCACTGACGCCTGAAGCCCGCTTACAGCTGAACGTGTCATCGTTTCACCTGGAGATGATTGTCAGCAGGGACGCACTGACCGAGGCGGTAGTGGCACGCAGTACCTTGTTAGGCCCTTCCAGCGTTGATCGGCTGTCTAACGTGCTGAATTACAATTTTGGCACCTACTACAACGACTATCAGAATGGCAACAGTTCACGCAGCTACTTAACGCTGGATAACACGACATCACTTCGTGAGCACCACTTTAACATTAACGGTTCGGTATACGGTATTGGCGAGAGCAATGGCTCCAGCAAGGTCTATCGCGCGATGTACGAGCGCGACTATGAAGGCTATCGTCTGGCATTAGGGATGCTTGATACATGGAACGTGCAATCTATTGCCAGCCTTAATGCTTTAAATGGTGGGAAAATCTACGGTGCCAGCTTTGGTAACAAAGGCAGTACCGTGGTTGAAAATACCTCCCTGTCACTGACACCGATTACCGTTTTCCTGCCCGCAGCAGGGGAGGTACACGTTTTTCGTGACGGACGCCTGTTGAGCGTTCAGAACTTCAACATGGGTAGCTACGAAATTGACACCAGCCGTTTCCCTTACGGGGTTTATGACGTCACGGTGGATATTGTCGTTAATGGCCGTACTGTGAATACGCGCGTCAGCCGCGTGAACAAAATCTTTGCGCGCCAGCAGGCGGCCGGGCTGGATGAGATCTCATGGCAGGTCTTTGGCGGCTCGCTTGATTACGATCGCGTGAGCTACAAGCGTAATCACTATCGCGATTTAGGCAGTGAACAGACCTGGATTGCCGGTGGTGCGGGCTCTCTGACGCTGGCTATCCTCTCAGGTCTGAGCATGAAGTCCACGGTTTACGGCTTTGACTCCAACGCGGTTAACGAAACCGATCTGACCTTAAATGTGAACGAGTACGTGAGCGTGGCGACGCAAACGCTGGTGGCGAACGATGGCTCCTGGCGTAACGTCAGTAACGTGAACCTTAATGCGCCAGGCGGGTTTGGTTCGATATGGGCGTCACGCGAAGACAGTAAAATCGGCGACCGTTTGCCCGTTCAGGAGCGTGACAACTACTCGATTGGCGGCACGATTAACCTCGGTAACTTTATTCCGCACGGGGGCTCACTGACGGTGAGCCAGACGGAAAACCGCTACTCGGGCAACAAATACCGCAACCTGGATTACAGCACCACACTGTACGCCGGACGTTATGCCACCGTTGGCCTGCGCGCCGGGGTACAGCGGTATTACTACAACAACACCAATGATGACGGTCGCCAGGAGCGTTATGTCAGCCTTGACCTCTCATTGCCACTGGCAACATGGCTGAGTCTTGGGGCATCGCGCGATCGTTACGGCGCAACACAGGGCAATATCAGTGCCCGCAAACAGTTTGAAGATGGGCCGATTACCTCGGCTGGGATCTCGGCATCCACACGCCTGAGCGGCGAACAGAATTACGGCAACAATTACTCCGTTAACGGCAACATGAGTTACGACACCAAATATAACGCCGGGACCGTCTCTGTTACCCGTTCAGGGGATAACTCAACCAACATGAATTTCTCTTCACAGGGGTCTGTTGCCTGGGCGGGCGGAGATTTCGGCCTGAGCAAAGAGCGTCAGCGCTCCGGGATCATTGTTAAAACCGGTCTGGCTGGTGATGGCAAGCTGGCGGCAAAAGTTAACAACCGTAATTACGTATTGAGCGGTAAATCGAACTTTATTGCGCTGCCACCGTATGCGCAATACAAGCTGGAAATTATGAACGACCGCAACTCAGAAGACAGCTTCGATATTGTCTCCGGGCGTAAGCAATCACTGAATCTGTATCCGGGCAACGTGGGAGTGGTTGAGCCAGAGGTGAAAAGCATGGTGACCGTATTTGGTCGTGTCCGTTATCCGGATGGTGAACTGGCCACTAATACCGATATCCATAACCACATCGGTAAAACACGTACCGATGCGAAAGGTGAGTTCGCGATCGATATCGATAAGAAGTTTCCCGTCATTACCCTTGTTTCGGCCAATGGCAATATCTGCGAAGCCGATCTGGATCTGGAGAAAGCCCGGGGCGCCGCGTGGGTCGGGGATGTGAAATGTGCACTGCAATCGACAATGGCGCAGAGATAATGCTATGAAAAATTCCAACATCATTCTTCCGTTACTTCTTGTCGGTGCGATGACGCCGTTTGCGGCTAAAGCGCTGAATGCGACATCATCGGGTTCAGTCAGCAATAACTTTCTGTTCATCGAAAACTCCGTGGACGGTGAGTATTTCATTACCCCTGCCGCCCTTGATCCTCGTTTTAGTGGATCAAATACCTGGGTGAAATACGGTACTTCGCAGGTGAGTCTTGGCTATATGGGGTTTGTCGGCTGGACCGCGCCTGCTAACTACTATCAGGATATGTGGATTGATAATTCACCTATTGATGGGCCGTTTCGTGGGACGCGCTGTTACACCGGCACGCAATGCCCAACGTCAGGTTACATTTCAGGGCAGGGAACCGACAGCAACGGTTTCTACCATGCACAGGTGGGATCGGTTGCGGGTGTTATCGGTGGGGCTTACGGATTTGCCTCGCTGAGTGATTCCGCCTACGAATATTTCCGTAACATGTCCACCGGGAGCAGCGAAACGTATGTATTCAACCGCTGCTATACGTCGGTTAACTATGATTACGCTTCAGGACAGCGCTGTAAGGATCAGACCACCGGGTTGTGGAACTACGTGAACTATACGTTAACCAAGCGCGGCCATCTGGCGCTTGAATCAACCAGCGCATTTCAGGAACTGTGGATCGCCAGCGACGGTACGCCGAGCATCACTAATGACTCCGGTGCCTGTGAGCTGGGCGTGGTGAGTAACGTGAGCGGCGTTATCTGCAAGATGGTCAGTTATAGCCTTCAGCAGACCGCCAACCTGACCGCATCGCTGACCTTCCGGGCCTATGTCGATACGGCTGCCCTTGGCTTTACCCCTGCGGCCGCAACGGTACGCTATTCTGGAGATGGCTCTACCTGGTATAACTTCAGTGCTTCGACGGCGTATTACAATGTCTTCTCAACAAGCGGCCAGTATGTTTACCTCTTTTTGTCGCAGACATTCCTTAAAAACCTGGTCGACTCTGGCAACAGTATTACCAACAGTCAGCCCTTTACCTTTGCGTTCAGTAATGCGTTGACCCCTGAGTCAGGTTATTACCAGTTTACGCCTTCTTTACAGCTTAATATTGTCCCTAAGGAGTACGGGATAAGTATTGTTTCATCAAATAATACGACCTCGGCAAGCGGAAGTGGTGCCATTGGCGATGAAACACCGATTGAAATGAATTATGTCGTCACTGTTTCAGGCCCGCGTCAGGCTGACAGTATTACTGCTCAGGTTGTTGGGGATAGCACGACAATAAACGATACGCCGTATTGCCTGTTTACATCTGCGCAGGGGGGGATAAGCGTACCAATCCCGGCTTATCTTCAATATAACAACCAGTCCGGTAGCCTGACTCAGGTGAGGAATAGCTGTAACGAAAACCCGATTAGCCTGAATGATGCGCTGTGGCAGCAAACGCCGTGGGATGCAAACAATACTGACGATGGAAGCTACTTCAGCACCAATTTATCGCTGCTGTTCCCGATGAATGATTCTCGATCAGCCCTGACGGTATCAGGCTCTGACTGGGAAGGTGTGGTCAGCGCCAGCGGAGAAATCCAGGTCACGGCAAACTGGGTGGGAGTCACAAAATGATGACATGGCGTGCGGCAATGACCTGTGCGGGTTTAACATACGCGGCGCTGTTGAGTCTCTCTGCCCACGCCCTGTATCTCGATTCAACGATTTACGACATGGCCGCAGATAAGCCATTTATTAGCAAGCGTATTTTCAATGACAGCAAGAAACAGAATGTGTACAGCATCTCTGCGGTGAAAATTGATAAACCTGGCCCAGGCGGGGAACGGCGCGAATCAATACAGGAAGGTGAGCTGCTTTTTGCCCCGCTTGATTTCTCCCTGGCACCGGATGCCGGGGAGTATTTCAAAATTTTTTATCGTGGGCCGCAAGACGACAAAGAGCGCTATTACCGGGTGCAGTTCACCGAAATGCCAGTGACGCTGTTCCCGGAGCGCAACACGGGTAAAAAGAGTGAAGCGATCCCGGCTATTGCCCTGGACACGATTCTGGTGGTTCGCCCCAGAAAAGTGGATCTGCGTTATACGCTGGATGAGCAGGCCGGTATTCTCAAAAATACCGGGAATACTTTTTTTAAAATCATCGTTCAGAAAGGATGCAACTCAACAGATGATGAAGCAACTATTCGTTATGTACTGCCAGGGGAGACGTACAATAGTCCCGGTCTGAAAAGTCAAAATAAAAAGTTTATTGTTGCTTTGCAGAAATACCTCCCAATAGGTAATGGGTGTTTCAAACGTAGTTCATAAAATAAAAATAAAATTTTACTATATTGCTTACGTTATATAGTGAATATATTCTGTATGGGGGTTGTTGATAACGTCAAAGATAAAAATATAAGAGTTTACCTGGATGAAAAAAATCATTAATGATCAGGTTTTATACGATTCAGAGAAGCGAGTGTTGAGTGCGCAAGGCGAAAGAACGGTCCTGTCAGCGCCAACCGCAAGGTTACTTGAACTCTTTATCGAAAATAATTATAAGCAATTAAACCGGGAACTGATCATTGAAGAGGTATGGGGTCGGCATGGCATGATCCCGTCCGGGCATAGCCTTAATAAAAGTGTGAGCATGTTGCGCAAAGCGTTTACAGCTTTGGGTATGGACGATCTGATTGTCACCATTCCGCGAGAAGGATTTCTTTTCGAGGCGCAGATCAAAAATGTTAGTGATGAAGTTTTAAACTGTAGTATGGCTACATTATCTACGGTGAATAAAACGATTAAATTTGCGCGCTATCGTAAGTCAGTATTATTGTTTTTATTTAGTTTCATTATTTTTGTTTCCGTAGGCGTTATGCTCGTCGCAATGTTAAGAGATCACGACAATGTTGTGCATGTTATAAAATCTGGTGCGTGTGATATTTATACTACAGATGATAATTCAACAGAAAAGGTGTCCCAGTTTCTGAATTCGCCAAAGTGGCAAGATTTCAATTCCATTTGTAAAGGAAGAAACAAAGTTATCGTATTTTATGATGACAACAGTTTATCAGCAGGTAATAAACTGAAAGAGTATTTCTTCAGTGTATGTAAAATGGATCAGAAGGGGATGGCGAGTGAGTGCGAAAATTATATTTATTAGTTTGATTACAGCATTGGTGGTGATTTTTTTCTTTATGCTGAATCGCACTAAGATCCCCTCAGCTTTAGTCTGTACTGCTAAAAATCATCTCTCCCTCAATACGCAAAAAGATGGGGTGAACATTGAAGGCGAAGTCTTATTAGTATTCAGAATTTCTTCTGCCAGGGAAGGAGTGTTCTCACAAGTGGGAGTGCTGGACGTTAATGGCCAGAACTATTCTGTTAATCGTTCAACAACACTGAAATTTACCGGGCAGGACAGCGATGGCTACTTGCGTACTCAACGCGTTTCGGTGGTAAAGAATGACAATGATGACTTACCTGACGCGATAACAGATTTACTCATGTCAAAACAGAAGGTCTTTTACTACAAGATTATGCATATATCCGATAATGTTTATGGGGTTAGGGATCTTCGCCGCACGCTGATGGTCTGTCGGGCGAAGTGAAGGAGGGACAAATCTGACATTTTCATTGAAATGATTAGCTGATCTGCGTTGTCTTTGTGGTGATTTGTTCTGTCTGTTACACGTATGAATGACAATGGCAGTGGTTTTATTTGCCGCGAGCTGAATGTAAGGGCATTAGTTTGTACTGATTCATATTGAGAAAATTCCCTGTATAAACATCAGGAAGACTTTTATCATTGTATCCACAATATGAATTTAACTGAAGGAGAAAACGCTAACTCTGCTATTTTTCTTTTTATTTATAAGAATAAATTTTGTCTACCTGGCATTGGATGTTTGATGGAAATCGACACGATTGTAAATATTCTTTCTTTACGGGGGAAGGAAGTGCTTTGCAATTAAACTTTTATGGTGATTATTATGAACACGAAAAAGGTCTTCCTGCTCAGTTATGACATTTATCTTTTCTCAGGAATTAGGTCTTTTTTACCTAATCTTGTATTGGTGGATACCGGAACGTTTGTCTCTGACTCAGACATTTCCATTCCGCAATACAATACCTGCCTGTTAATAATTGATAGCAGGATGCCATTTTTTTTAGTTAAAAAATGGCTGCAAAGGAACAGCAGTCAGTTTATCAATGTGAACAGTATTGTTCTGAGGTTGAGTGAAAATAAATGTATTAATCGAGGGTATGAGAACGCTGAGTTTATTAACGCGAAAATACAGTTTGCTACGGTCATCGATACGTTGAAGAATATCCTGATGTCCGAAACCCGGATGGAAACGCCATCTAAACTGGGAAGTGTGGATACATTCCGCCTGAGTGATTTTGAAGAAGAGATGCTTAATGCCTCTTTTACCAAGGAAGGGCTGGAAGAATTTTGTAAAGCGAACTCGTTAGCGTCTAAATCGCTTTATCGCTATCGGGATAAAATAACGCATCGTTTAGGTTTTGATAACTTTAACGAAACTATCATCTTTCTGGCCAGAAATGGTTTTCTGGCAGAAAGAATGGTTGGACACGAAAATACGGCAAGACAAGCAATGAAAGAACGTTTCTATGATAGCAACGAAGCGAGTCGGTTAAATCTGGCGCTGAAGAACGATGAAATTATTCCTTACTATCAGCCTATCGTCGGGAATAAAGGTGAACTACGTGGCGTGGAGGTGCTGGCGCGCTGGCCGTTGGGTCATAATTATGCCATTTCGCAACGGGAATTTATTCCTCTGGCGGAAAGCAGTGGTCAAATCAATGAGCTGACGAGTTATTTAATGAACAAAGTTGCCAGTGATTTAAGTCACGATATTGACTGGCAGGATCAGGCTTTTTTTGTCGCGTTTAATGTCAGCCCGTCTAACTTAAGTAACCCCGTTTTCTACTGGGAATGTCTTAACTTTATAGAGCTAACAGAATCTCTGCCGATAAAGCTGATGATTGAGATAACTGAAAACCAGACGCTGGTGGTCACGCCGGCAATAAAAGAGCTGATTCGTTCATTACGTAACCGCGGAGTGCTCTTCGCCCTGGATGACTTTGGTACGGGATATGCCAATTTATGCTATCTGAATGAACTGGATCTGGATGTCATTAAAATCGATAAGACCTTCATCAACGGCATCCATGCAAAAGACCAGTCGATGCCCATGCTGGAGTCAATTATTAATCTGGCTGCCATTCTGGGGCTGCGCACTGTTGCAGAGGGCGTGGAGTATGATTATCAACGTGAATGGCTTATCACCAGTCAGGTCGACTTCTTGCAGGGATACTACTTCATGCCGCCTGTAGCACTGGCTGATTTCCGCAGCTACATACAGCGGTGTGAACCCGCGGCAAAAGAACCCACCTGGGGGAGGAAGAGGGTGAGTTCAGAAAGTAGCGAAGAAGAGCGCTTTAGTACAATGTAGATACTGAGGCCCCACAAGGTGACTGAGGGGCTTCAGTTTTTGTGTTTAGCTGAACATCACCTGCGCCCAGCGCGCCAGACCCGCGGTAACGGATCCAAAGTCATCGCCACCCGCAATCGGTATTCCCGGCAGTTGTTCCGCCAGCGCTTTCTTGATGAGCGGTGAGCGGGCGCTTCCCCCCGTCAGGTAAATGACGTCCGGCTTCTCTTTGCCATTTTCCAGTGCCAGCTGAACCTGCTCCAGAATGCGCTGTAATGGTTGTGTGAGCGCCGTTTCCAGCCCTTGCTGCGTAATGGCAGTGGCAAGGTCATCGCTAATGAACGGCAAGGTCACCGCGTGCTCAGGACTTGCCGAGAGCGCTATTTTACTCTCTTCAGCGGTACGCACTACGCGGTAGCTCAGGCGTTGACGCCACACTTTATATAACAGGGCGACTTTATCTGCGTCCTGGGCATCACGCACCAGGTCGTTCAGGAAGCGCCCGTTAGCAGTGCTGTAGAAATCACTTTGTGCGGGCACATCGTTGATAGCGATAGCGTTCCACCACGGCAGGATCGGCAGGGCGATCCCTTTTTCCGTTTGCCCGCCCATGCCCAGCAGCGGCATCAGGCTTTTGAATGCCAGAGCGATGTCCAGATCGTTACCGCCCACGCGGCAACCACTGTGCCCCAGCAGGCTATTTTCGCGGTCACGACGCGAATGCCACTGTGGCCCCATCAGCAGCAGAGAGCAGTCTGTTGTCCCCCCGCCGATATCCACCACCAGTACCCGTTTTTCTTCCGTCAGGGTGGCTTCGAAATCCAGCCCCGCCGCAACCGGTTCATACTGGAACACCACATCGCGGAAGCCCGCGCGGTGTGCGGCACGTTCAAGAATACCCTGTGCCTGCTGGTTGGCTTCTTCGCCGCCTAATCCCTGGAAGTTAATCGGACGACCAATCACCGCCTGGGTGATAGCATCGTTAACCTGGGTCTGCGCCTGATTGCGGATGTGCAGCATCATGGCGCACACCAGGTCTTCAAACATGGCCACCTGCTGAGGCTTCAGGCCACTCGCGCCCAGGAACGACTTGGGTGATTTAACGAAGTAGACCTCTTCAGGATCCTCAACGTAGTGACCCAGCGAAGAAAGGCCAAACTGCACGCTGGAAGGCGTAACGTCGATATCTTCTTCGCGGTTAAAACTGACCGCACGGCGCAACAACGCCTGCGATTCTGCGCCAGTGGCCGGAACCTGGTGATGACGGAACAGCCATTCGCTGACCGCTTCACGCGTGGGAGCGCAAAGCATAGACGGCAGCAGCGTGCTCTCTTTTTCCATTTTCAGGAGCTGTGGTTGCCCGTTTTGCATGATGGCAACTGAACAGTTTGCCGTACCGTAGTCAAATCCAATAAACACGTAGAAATCCCCATGCCAGTGAGAAGGGGCGAGACTTTAGCGAAATGTCCGGCCTGCGACAACAGGAATATGAAAGCAAGGCGAAACAAGCCTGTTCGGTTTATGCTGTGGTGAACCTAAAAGGAGTCGCGATGTACACCCTGAACTGGCAACCCCCTTACGACTGGCAATGGATGTTTGGCTTTCTTGGCGCGCGTGCGGTGACGGGCGTCGAAACCGTAACGGATATCTGGTACGAGCGCAGTTTCGCCTGTGACGGCCATCAGGGCGTGTTTCGCGTCACGCCCGATACCGATACCTGCACCCTGAAGATCACGCTCAGCCCGGGGCTGGTTCCTGTAGCATCGGCCTGCCTGGCACGGATTGAACGTTTGTTCGATCTTACCTGTGAACCACAGCAAGTCCTTGCCACGCTCGGCGAACTGGGCGCAGCCCGGCCAGGGCTTCGCTTGCCGGGTTCGATGGATGCCTGGGAGCAGGGCGTTAGGGCGATTCTGGGGCAACTGGTGAGCGTGGCGATGGCGGCGAAACTGGCGGCGCGCGTGGTGGCGCTGTGTGGCGCGCCGGTGAAAGGTTTCCCTGACTACCTCTGCTTTCCCACCCCTGATGCGCTGGCAGCCGCCGATCCGCTGGAGCTTAAGGCACTCGGGATGCCCGTTAAGCGGGCTGAGTCGCTGATTCATCTGGCGCAGTCCGTGGTCGACGGGACATTCCCGCTGACGCCGCCGGATGATATTGACGCAGGAATGAAGGCGTTACAGCAGCGGCCTGGAATTGGCCGCTGGACGGCAAACTATCTTGCGCTTCGGGGATGGCAGGCAAAGGATGTGTTCCTGCCGGATGATTATCTCATCAAGCAGCGTTTTGCCGGGATGACACCGGCACAAATCCGGCGCTATGCCGAGCGCTGGCAGCCGTGGCGTTCCTATGCGTTACTGCACATCTGGTACACCGACGGCTGGACGCCGTTAGTTGATGGCGAAGTAACTGGTGTTCAGCAGTAACTCCAGCGGCTGCGGCTCGGCGATGGTGTCGCCATAAATAAAGTCGATGCCAATGCCGGATAGGGTGTCCATCATGATCGGCTGATTGCTTGGCCCGGCGATGGTTTTCATTCCCAGACGATCCGCGTGGCCCTGGATAATGGTCACCATCATCTCGTCCATCAGATTACCGTGAACGTTGGTCACCACTTCCGCATCCAGCATCAGGTAATCGGCCATATTGATGCTCAGCTGGTTAAAGATGTCCATATCGCGCCCGACCTGGCTTAACACCACGCGACAGCCAACGTGACGGAGTTTTTGCAGCCCACTCTGTACATTTGGATCCGGGTTGTTCAGAACGTCAATGGTGATAATCAGATGCAGCAGACGCCCCGGGAACGGGCCTTGTTCCAGCAGCTCGAGCAGTTCATCGACCAGCGTGACGCTGGCTAAACCCGCCTCTGAAAGCGGCAGGGCGACACCCATTCCTTTGCTGGCAACCTGCGCGGCATAGGTCCGGAAAAACTCACTGAAAATACGTCTGTCGAGGGCGTGCAGCAGTTCAGGTTCGGCCAGCCCGGCACGGAACGCGTGTTCCTCCTGCACTTCGCCCTGGCTGGTCCACAGCCGCAGCGAAATTAGCCAGAAATTACTGCTTTCCGGGATGCGCGGAGAGGCCACGCTGCGGGCAATCATCAGCAGGTGATTGTCTTTGATCATATGCCACTGTTCATCGAGCGACATCATGCCGCGCGTAGTGTGAACGCGTTCCTGCTGAGGCTCGTAGACCGTGACCACGCCGCGGCCGTTGTTCTTGGAAGCGTAACAGGCGATATCCGCCTGAGACATCACTTCTGCGGCCTGGTAGTTATTTTCGTCAATCAGGGTGATCCCCGCACTGGCGCCGATACGATGCAGGCGGCCTTCCCACATAAAGTGATAGTCGTTGATGGCGTGGATCAGGCGCCCTGCGATATAGCGTGCGCTTTCGATATTACAGTCGGGCAGCAGCAGACCAAACTCATCGCCGCCCAGACGCGCCAGCACATCGCTTGAACGCAGCATGGTCAGCATTAACGATGAAAGCTCACGCAGCAGGGCATCGCCCGCCGCATGGCCTGCCGTATCGTTGACGGCTTTGAAGCGGTCAAGATCGATAAACACCAGCGCATGACGCTGGCGAGTTTCCTGAACCGTCTGTAACAACCGCTTGAGATGGTTTTCAAAGCTCACGCGGTTCGCCAGGTGGGTGAGGGCATCGTGAGAGGCGCTATAACTCAGCTGACGCAGCATTTTGCGTGACTCGGTGACATCCTGGATAACCAGCACCGAACCGATATTTTGCCCATCCAGCGTACTGAGCGGCGTGATGCTGTAATGAATATCAAAACTTCCGCCGCTGCGGCAGCTCAACACCACATCCTGTTCGATATCGGAGCGAGACATATCACCGCTGTGGATGTTTTCCATCAGCGGGCCGTTTTCGCCAAAGGTAATATGCAGAACCTTCAGGATGGGCTGACCAATGGCTTCAACCTGAGGCCAGCCGCTCATCTTCTCGGCGACAGGGTTCATAAAGGTGACGTTCATGTCGACATCGGTACAAAGCACCGCTTCACCGATGGAATCGAGGGTAATGTGCAGGCGCTCTTTTTCCTGGAATAAGGCCTCGTTAAGCTGTTTAACTTCGGTCATATCCATGTTGATGCCGAGCAGACGCTCAACTTCGCCCTGTTTATTCAGCACCCGGTTGGCAAGAGAGCGGATATGGCGCACGCCTTCTTTCACCCGAATGCGGAACTCCAGCTTAAACGGCAGCCTTGCCATCAGCGAATCGCGGATCACCTGTTCAGCGTGAGGGCGATCTTCCGGCAACATCGCTTCATGCCAGATTTGCCAGGTAGGCTTGATGTGCGGCGGGATTTCATACAGCTCGAACATTTTTTTGTCCCAGCTGATGATGTCAGGCTCAAGATCCCATTCCCAGATACCAATACCACCCGCTTCATTGGCGAGCGTAATACGCTCCATCAGACGCTTATTCACCCATTCCGTCTGTTTCAGGTCGTTAATGTCTTCAATCTGGGCAATAAAATAGAGGGGCGTGCCATCCGCATGGCGCACAACCGAGACGGCGAGCAGCGCCCAGACGACTTCCCCGTGACGGGTGTAGTAGCGTTTTTCCAGCGAATAGGTGTTGATGTCCCCGTTGATTAGCTGTTCCAGCTGTTCGAGGTCGGAGTTTAAATCGTCAGGCCAGGTCAGTTGCTGGAAGGTGAGGGATTGCAGCTCGGCCTGGGTATATCCCAAAAAATTACACAGCGCTTTGTTGGCCTGGAGCCACTGACCTTCAATGCCGACTAATGCCATACCGATGGCGGAATATTCCATCGCATTGCGAAAACGCTCTTCGCTTTCGGTGATGTGCTTACGCTCCGCCCGAAACGCATACATCACCATGGTCATCACGTTGGCCGGCAGCAGCATCATCAGGAACGGCAGCCACGGTGCGTTGGCCATGGCGCTGGCGTTCTGGGTTGCCATTGGCGTGGGGTTGTGCGCCATCATCAGCGACACCATCATCACGGTGACCAAAAACACCAGGAAGGCTTCAAGACGCGGCAGGCGAACCGCGCTCCACATCAGCAGAACAATGACACAGGTGAATGGCCACGGCAGCCAGGTGATAGCAACCCAGCTCAGGACCAGCGTTATCGCCATGGTCACGAGCGTTTCCAGCAGCAGGCGCGGGTCACGGTGGCGCAGCAGATAATGCGGTTTAAACAGTAATCCTAATGGCACCAGTGCCAGTGCTCCGATGGACTCTGATAATACCCAGACCAGAAAGTTACGCAGCGGCTCCGGGCTTGGGACAATGAAATGAACCAGAACACCACCTACCAGTGGCGGTATCAGGGCGCTGCCAATGGCCAGACGCACCCAGTCGCTCAGATTTTGCAGCGGGTTGTACCAGGGCAGCAGTTTGCGCAGCAGTAACGCGCCGACACAGGCTTCAATAACGTTAATGGCCGTGTAGGCGAGGCCGACTCCGCTCCATGAGAACAGCATCCAGGTGGCAAAAACATTGCCAAAAGAGCAGGCCAGCGCAATGCCGGGCCACATTTTTCCCGCGTGACGGTAAAACGCAACCATCATAATTGACGTCGGGAACCATAATGGCGCCAGCAGCGTTCCAAAACGGGTCAGTTCAAGCGAGAACAACGTAAAGATAAAGGTGACCAGGCCCAGAAAGACAAGTCGCAGTAAAGGATGTGGGGTGGTAACCAAAACCCGCTGGTATTGTTTATTCATTACCGCTTTATCCAGGGACGCGAGGCCGTCCGGAAACAGGTCCAGACGAGTGAATTTTTGAATTTCGTTTATGCTAGTACAAACAATTTACAATTCATATGGCGACTGCTCATAATTTGACATCATAGACTTATTAAATAGTTACTCTGCAAAAAATTCATGTTAAACGCCGAAAAAATGGTCATTAAAATTTCGTTAAGGGAATGAAAAGTCACTTTTGAGGCTGTCTCGCATAACCTGTGTATTCGACTGGTATCACGCCCGCGAAATCCCTATAATTGCCGCGTTTGACGCTCCGGCGTCGTCCTTCCTTAACATCCAGGTTAATCAGGTCGCTAAATTTATGACTGATAAGTCTCATCAGTG
>Ga0153917_1000298_pt1 | contig 38349 bp, 31 predicted proteins | sample TSFL001MetaG_FD_104695 | JGI IMG/M metagenome (GOLD analysis project Ga0153917, IMG submission 104695) | Attine ant fungus gardens microbial communities from Florida, USA - TSFL001 MetaG | ecosystem: Host-associated > Fungi > Mycelium > Unclassified | place: USA: Florida, Paynes Creek Historic... | reverse complement strand
TGTCATCGACACCCTGGCGCGCTGCTTTGGCGGCAACGATGAGAACGACGCCCGCGATATGGGGGCGTTCATTGAGGGCTGTGACGACATTAAGCGGAAGACCGGCGCCACGGTGCTGGTGGTTCACCACTCAGGGAAAGACGAGGCCAAAGGGGCGCGGGGCTCCAGCTCGTTCCGCGCGGCGCTGGACGCTGAGTTTCAGGTGAAGCGCGAGGATGAGAACATCGCCCTGATACTTTCCTGCACCAAGATGAAGGACGCGGAGGAGCCGAAGCGCCGGGCGTACGACCTGCAGCCGGTCAGGCTGTTTACGGACGAAGAGGGAGAGGAAATCCACTCGCTGGCCGTGCGGGACGTTCCCCGCGACGTTGATGAGCATGACCCGCATTTATCCAGTATCCCGAACCTGAGTGAAAACCATGCCACTCTTTGGGCGCTTATCCGCAGCCGGACTGAAAACGGGGATGCCTGTACCCGTACATTACTGCGTGATGACATGAAAGCCATGGGTATCGATGTCAGCAAAAACTTCAGTCGCTGGCTGGCCAAGCTTGAAAGCCACGGGATGGTAACAGTCAACGATGAAGAAATAACAATCATCAGCTGCCGGAAAAGTGAGGGATAAAGTGAGGAGCGGTGAGGAGGGAGTGCGGAAGTTAACCTCCGCTCCTCACTTTTCATGTATATATACGGAAAAAGTGAGGGAAGGTGTGGAACCCCCTGATATGACTGGCTTCGGAGCGATTTTCCCGAAAAACAGGTGCGGAAAAAGTGAGGAGCAAAAAGTGAGGGATAAAGTGAGGAGAAAGTGAGGGAAGCGCAGAGTGTCAGCTTGCTTACGCATTGATGGCCTGACGTTAAAGCTCATTCAGGAAAACTCAGGCAGAATGTTCGCTTTGTGCCAGAAGCGGATATTGCAAACTCAGGAGTGTATACGCGAGCCTGGAGACAAATATGAGCGCAGGTCAGCCAGCCATTTTTTAAATGAGTGTAAATATCAGGAATTCAGATTCTCCATACATAGTTTTCCCGATTAACAGGTTCGTAGTCAAATTTTCCATAGAGCCAAGGCGCTGTGGTTGTAAACAACATGATCCTGCGAAGCCGCTCAAAAACATGATGAACATGTATGCATTGCATCCCCCATCAACCTAGCCCTTCTCCCTAATATTCCTCCGGGCTATAGACATCACAAAGATAAGCGAGCGTAGCGTAATCTGTTATTAAGTGCGTCCCGTGCCCGGCAGCAAAACAGTGCTGTCGGGCTGTCTTTTACCCCGCACTATAGCGCTCCAAGCGGTCGTTGCGGCAATGGGTACCAACACTGAAGCTGAGTGAGCCGGTCTTCGCTTTTAAGGTTAAATAAGGACGATAGCTGAAACTTCTTAAGCAGCACATTGCTCTCGGTTTCACCTTTCACGCTAGCACTTCAGGTTGACCGGTTATGCTGCAAAAAGTCAGCATAAGAGGCAGCGCTGGTATTCTTATATTCCCAGATATGTGATTAGCTTTTTTCAGGGGCCACATCCATTCTGGCTGATCACATTTGCCAGGTATTAGCCTAGTGTTCCAATCTGTCAGCCAGTTTAAATAGAGTTTTGCAGCTTCAAGGGGTCGGTTTTTTTTCATGATGGCCGCTCGCTGAGTCCATGACACAAATGGACCATGTTTAGGCAGCATAAAGCGCGAGTTGAGTTTTCGTCCGGGACAAGACTGCCATCGGTTGATAAGGTGGCGACCGCCCTGACCCTACTGTTTCCAGAGGGGATAGTCCTGCAGAATCGGCAACTGATCAACGTCAGGCACAAGTGTTCCGGTCGCCAGCAGATCATCATGACGCGCATTGTGAAATTTACTGTAATCCACCCTGACATTCTGTTTCATTCAGGGAAAAGGTTGTTTAAATGAGTTTTTAATGCCGTCCTTTTGACCTTGTGTGGCAATGAGCACATACATAGTGACATCGTTTTCTTCTTTAAGCGCGCGCTGCGGCCTTGACCTTGACGCCATCTTAAATCCGCCGACCTTTTCACGAAATAAGACGCATGTCTGGACGCCTATATGAGGCCAGAGATAATGAAGCATTTTGCGTAGCGGGAGCGGGGTCATACAAATTTTTCAATCACCCAAAAGTATCTTGTTTCGCGCAGAGGCCATTACGAGCTTGACTAAAGCATATATCTGCCTTTCGGCCAATTTCGGCATTTTCGGACCGGCGAAAGTTTCAAATTGCACATCAGGCCTTTGTGGATATTCTAAAAACGTTGTATATGTCCAACCCTCGAAATTTGGTATTTGAATGGTAAGACTCTGCTGACCAATTTTCATTCCCTGCTCGCCATTCAAGTGGTCATTGGTTATTCGACCAATACTTTGTAATTCGTCAAGCGTCACCGTGGTTGCCCCGCTTTCACCGGGCGCGAATTGCGATAAATCGCGCAGCTTTTGCGTCGAGCCACTTCATAAGCATTAAGCCACAACTTTATCGTCATTAATTTTAGGCGTAAAAGATCTAGACTCCGCTGCCAATGAGAGTGAGACAGGGAACATAAAACCATGCGCCGCCACGATGTTTATTAACACGGTTTTTATTTTAAAAAAAAGCATGCATCAACAGAGAAAGACAACGCGCGCAACCGCGATCCGCTGCGCTGGGAGTTAGGTCGCAGATATAGTTTTCTCATAAAATTGATAATTATCATCTAATGTGATGAGTATTAATTCATTACACAAAGAGCGTCTAGTTTGGTTTAATGAATTGTGAGTCGAGAGATGTGACTTAAGAGTTTGGTTAGTAACACTAATGTAATTTATGATGCTGAGATTTTTAAACCCATCTTTTCAAAAATAAAAAGTGGGTTTAAAAACACTAGGTGATTATACGTTTAAGAATTAAATCCAAGTTTTCTTCCCATTGCCCGTTTCTAACAGAGCTGGAGGATTTAAGATGTTTTTCATGTCTTCTTAGTTGAGAATCGATAGTAGAGATCCATTGTTTATCAAAAGAGTTTACTTCTAATATTTGCTCGAATGAAAACAGCATCGATGAAACAAACCAGCAATATTTCGTATACTCCTTACTCTTTCGCATTGGCTTGTTCATTCCCAAGGAAAAATTTGGGTACTCAATACACATAGCCAAATACTGTTGATATATTTGATTTGCTGTAGACCTTCTTGACTCGATACGACTTGAATGTAATTGATAAAATGCAATGACAGCTGCAATAGCTGCAACAATAACAGCCAATACAGTTGCGACATTAGAATATATTCCTGACCATTTCATCCAATACTGAGCATCAAGAAGTACAGCCCAGCCAGTTTTAAAACACATCAATGCATTAATCTCCATTCGTAAAAATTAATATCTGGACTTGCACATCTTAAATCCAATGGGAACGGGTTTAAACTCTGATTTATCATCAGTCATCACACCTTCCCTCTGAAAATCTCTTAGGCTTTTAAAGTTGACTTCGGCAATTACGTACGTATCCGATAGCCCTCCTTTAATACGGACAGAGTCTCTCTGGTAATCAATGCGGTATGGTGCTCTAACGCGGCTATCACCATAAATACGATTGTTTACCTGCACAACAAATGCATGGATATCATGTGCTGTTCCTTCAACCAAATAGCTGAAAGTTTTGACATCTGGATTCCATTCTAATACGAACAAACAGTCAATCAAGCCTTGGAATCTCATTCTATTGGCTGGATTTGTTAAATCACTGCATAAAATAACGCCAAAATGGAAACCACCATGTTTATAAATTGGGAATGATAGTTTTGCATCCCCCTCCGTTTTATATAATTTCTTTGATCTATCTTTTAATGTCTTAAGTTCATGATGTGAGGCCGAGTGTTTAGACTGAAGAATAACCACATTACTATCATAACCAGGCCATGTAGTTGACAACGAAAGCATACTTTCATTTCTTACAAGCTCAGGCTTACTTTTATCTGTATAGCATTCTATTCCTGCTATTAATGATATTTTAAGTTTTGCCAACTTAAAAGATATAGCAAGAGCCCACCTCAGGGGTATTGAACATTCAGGGAAAACAATATAATCGGAGCGCTGGCTAGACCTAAGTATATCATTTACCAAACGATTGATGTTTTCATATCTCATAAGTCCTTCATCACTATTCCCATCCAAAGATAAATTATACTGGTCACTTGTAGTTTTAAAGTTAGTTAATGCAATATAGACCTTTTTTTTTCTTATACTAGGTATTTTAATTATAGGCCCATTAGAAATTGAAACTTTCCTGCCAAAATCATTAGCGCCTGTTGTTTTAGCCCCACGCAAAGCTAATATACTTGATTTAAATAATTTATTGTTACTAAGTACACTTGGGGAAATTAACGCTATTTCTTGAATAGTTAACGGTCGTGTAGGAAAAGCCAAAGCTGGCCAGTGAGGACTCTTTAAATGGGCAGAATCACTAAAACGCTTAATAAGAGATAGCTTCAATGCTTTACCAATAGCGACTATTTTTGGTAATGGGGTTATTAGTATATCATCATGCTGGCTATAATACCAATAATCCTTATATGATCTGTAACCAAAATCAGCCAGTAGTATTTCCCTGCTCAAACCTCGAAGTTGGGATTCATTTGGCGTTTTAAAGTTATTATTAGCTAAATCCCTTAATTTATCCAATGTCTTACGTAAACTTTCCCAATCTGAGAATTTTTTATCTGTTGATGATTGGATTGCAACTTCATACAACTTTTCATAAAAGTACTCTCTACAACTACTTAACATTATCTCATTGGTTCTTACTGTAGTATTCTCAATAAGAACGAAGCAGTTTACTAATTTATCAATGAATTTTATTGCAAATGAAAAATCACCATTTACTATCATCAATCTAAAAGCTCTATGTAGATATCCAAATAGATTGAACACTCCTTTAGGTGTAAGTAAATAACGTTCCACCAGACCATAAAACTCTTCCCTAATACTCCCCCAGTCTTTACTCATTAGATCAGAAGAGTAACTTTCAATATCTCTTAATAATAGTGACAGACCAAGTCTACGAATAGACACAACATCAGCCTTGCGCAAAGCATCTGGAATCAGGGAAGCATCAGGTGATGCTAACAGCGTTTTATTTGCCATTTCAACTGAATTCCTTGGCAATTCTGGAAGCAACCTATATTCGCTTGACTGTTCTCTAATTTGATTAGATATTTGGTCTATGAAGTCTAAGCCATGCTTGCCAGATAAACTGAAAATTTTCTGTTTACTTCCAGCAAACTTCAGTTCACTGTCAGTTGCGTAGTTCAAGCGAACCCGCAGATCATACTGTTCTCCTTTTACTTGTTTAATTTTAATACATTCAACATGCTTAGATATATATGATAAAATTGAATTCCCATTTAAAAATGAATCAGGAGTTTCGAACACTAAAAATATATCATCCACATATCGTCCATAATACGCAGGTGCCAAGCCTGCTACAATCTGTTCATCTAATTCATAGAGAAGAATATTCGAAATTATTTTAGATGCTGACAAGCCAACTGGAATTGCACCTTCAGGTCTATTTTTATAATCCGGAGTGTTTTCATACCAGAACGTCATTGATTCTAAAAATTTAATAGTAAATCGTCTATCATTCGCATCGATTTCCAGTCCAATTTTTTTTAAAAATGAAGGCCGGAGTAAAAAATTAGGAGAGACTCTATGATAAAATCTTTCCAAATCCATTGTGATCGCTGTTACTGATTTATCAATCTCCAACAATCCCCTCATTGTATCAAGACCATCATTTCTCCACTTTTTATAGGCTGGGAAATAATGGGAAAACAAACTGTAAGAGTCAACATTAAGCCGACCATTCCCTTGATCATTTAAACCATTGTTCTTCCTTCTCAATCTGTTGCCATACGAATGATTTTTGTTGAGTTTATTCTCAAATTTATGTCCTACCTTTAGAATCCATAGCGACGATAAAATTTGATACTCAACTGTTGGACAGAGTATTAATCTAAATTCTGAGTCCAGTCTTTTGTTTTTGTTAACTTCAAATCTTTGAGTCCAATCGGTGATCGGATCAAGCGAACGATAATAAATATTGTCGTTATTATTCCACTCATCATCTTTTAGGGACTTAGGAACATAACGATAGTCACCGATGAAACTCAAGTCATTCCACCAGTCGTCATCATTGCTCTGAATACGTGTAAGTAGTAACTCTAAGTTTTCATGTATATTTTTCTCAAAATCGCTATAATTAATAGTGCTTATATGGAAACTATCAAAAAATGCTTCAGATTTAGCCTTACGATAGGCAACATAGAGATCTTCGATTTTTACGTAGTCCATTACATATGGCCTCTAGAATCAAATGCAATATCAAAGTGTAACATTTGTAAAAAAAATGAACATATCTTTTGTGATGCTCATACCAATGGCCTAGCCGCCACTCCCTTGATCTCCTTCAACACAAACATACCTTACATCTCCTAAATTCCTGGCAATAGACGAATCACCTACATCGCGAAGTCCGCGTACGCATCCATATCTGCTGTAACCACTTGTAATAGAAAATTCGCCACGCCGTCGTTACTTAGGCAGGAAACCACACTACCTAGCGCTATCATCTTTGGTTCGAATTTGCGTGCTTCGGCTTCGCTGTGGCTATCAATGGTGACGCACACGAATACCTTCACATTAAAGCCGAACTTTTTTTCAACTAATCGCAGCGTGATAACCTTGAAACACATTGTGACCCTGCCTCGAAATCCTGTTCCATTCAGACATAGAATCCCGTCATGATGTTTACTTCCCTAAGCGGAGGCTGAGCCGGTGCAAAAGTCACGATTCATCGAAGAGCAGATTGTCTTTGCCCTGAAGCAGGCTGAACTGGGTACGACCATACCGGATGTCTGCCGCAGGCTGGACATCTCTGATGCCTCATTTTACACCCAGCGTAAAAAGTACGGCGGGATTTCTCCTTCAGAACTAAAACATATGCGGCAGCCCGAAGAGGAAAATCTTCGCCTGAAGAAGCTGATTGCCGATTTGAGCCTCGACAAAGCCATGCAATGCAACAGGACGTGCTGGCGTTGACGCTTGCACGCCTGCGCGATCGGGTCAGGGACTAGCAGATCCGCTACGGTGGCAGTGAAAGAAAGGTTTGCTTCGCTCTAACAGTCGCAGGGGCTGTATCCCAGTCACGAATGGGGATGGACTTTGTCTCCTGTATGCTGTTTGAAGGTCGCCGGCTTCACCTACTGACGGTAATCGATCTCTACACGCGCGAATGTCTGTAGATCTGCTTAGGTCAGAATTTGCGCTCTTCAAAAGAGGCTGAGGTGCAGCATAACATTGCAATGAGATGTCCGTTACCGCAGCTCCTGAAAACAGATTATTGCTTTAAATTTGCGGGGAAAATGCTGGATAAGCGGGCGTACCAATTTGATATCCGGATTGACTTCTCATGACCAGGTACGCCCTCGGTTAATGCCACAATGGAATCATTCAACAGTAGGCTGCGACAGGAGTGCCTGAACGCGAATTGGTTTATGTCTATGGAGGATGCCAGGTGCAAAAACGGGACCTGGCGCATAAACTATAACCAGAATCGTCCTTATTCAGCGCTGGGCTGGATGACCTCATCCGAATTTGCCGAAAAATCTGCCGGTTGCCAGAATAAGCTACCAACCTGAAGCCGGTTATGACTGATTATGCATGGATCATATTCGGGGTCAGAGTCATGAGAGGAAACTCTAAAAACAAAGGGGGTCGTGGCGGGCATATGAAAGTAGGAGCATGGTGGGGGCCGGAAAGGAAAGCAAGGGTAACCATGACATTGAACAATAGTGAACACTTTCATTTAAAGTACTGGTTTCTTAAGTTTATGATAAAAATAAAAAATTATGAGCGGATGGGTAACACGATTTTACTTTTTATGTATTTCAAAAACAGAGTCATTGCTCTTTATCTGTCGTAGAAATTAGAATCTTTCATGCATAGCCGATTGGCAGTTAAGCCGATCTAGAATCAGTAGGCGAAACTGTTTTAAGCCATTATAGGGAGGTGAGTGTGAACAGAAACAACAAAAGGATCGAATTTTTCATTAAGTTTTTCAAGGAGGAGCTATATGCTAATGATTTCCTGAATGGCCATGTTTACATGAATAGACTTTCCTATTTTAGAGAAAACTATGCAGGAGAAAAAATAAATGCGGAAAATAATGTATCAGATAAGTACGAAGGTACCGATGGTTGGGTACAGCCTGAGCATGTTACTATTACTCTCCAAGATACAGGGGAGATAATTACTCCTATAAGTCCTGTGCAGTATTTCAACCGTAGTTGGGATTTTTATAATCTATTTTGTGTTTTCAGTATATATCTGGAACCTATGAAAGCCTCCTTTTTTAGTTTAGAAGACGCCTGCCGAGAATTACTTCCAAGTAATGAAGCGTCCGCGCTTGGAGAGTATTGTGTAATTATAAATGCAACAGAGTTTACAAAACTATTCGAGAAAGCTTGCGATATATTATCCCTCAAGCTTTCTCATGATCTCGTTAATTATTTTGATAAGGAGACTTTTAGTGGCCACTTTGAAGAGGGACGTTCAATATTTAATAAGGTTAACTCATTCAAGCACCAAAAAGAATATCGTTTTTGTATAGCTCCAGTTGACTATGGAAAAGATGCAAAAACTTTGTCATTAGGAGACATAAGACACATTGCGCAAGTATGTGATTTTAAGGATCTCAAAAAATATATACCGCTAGTTTTTCGAAAACTTGAACATGTTGATGGGAAAACTACATGGAGTTAAGTGATACCTAACAACATATATCAGATAACAGACTTCTTTTGCAGAGGACTTTTTTGTGGTCAGTGAAAATGTTCAGAGCTTATTTGTGTTTATGATTATGGACGTAACGCTTGTGGTTATCCTCTCTAAGAGGACAGGTATTCTTTCCAACTGGTTATGGTCACGGTAATGATTTAAGCCTGAGGCAGGAACCATAGCTGGCTGATTTTCAAACTAAGGACACGACATTAAGTTAAAGCTGAAGATCACTGTGCACTTCGAGACTGAAATCGCTGGGTAATTAATTGAATATTTCGTCGACACCTTCCTGGACGAGGGCCAAAGTGACGGCGAATGCAAAAATCAATGACTTAAGTTCCAGTTGAGCATTAGCAAAATGAGAGGCAATGCAGCTGCATGGAGTTTTACACTTTTTGGGTAAAACCTTATTCAGACAAGTTATCGAGTTCTGAGAAAATAGCCGGCCCGATGCTGGCTGATCGGGCCGTGGAAGTATCGAACATCTACAATCGCCATAAAGATGAATTCACTGAGAGCATGGCCTGTATTCTCAAAGTGAGGATGGGTGCAATAAACGATAGTTTACGGCTTTGCGACTGGCCGAATAGCTGTGCTTTTCTCAAACAGGGGCCGGATTGAGCGGCAGAACGCTGGTGGTCACTGTGACCACTCGTAATATAATCATGAGGTTACTCATTAATCTTCTGGTTTCCAGCTCTTTTTAAGCAGACAGAGTGACGGTCCCGAACAAATCAAAAGCTTAAGCTGTGTTTGAATGTTCGCCCTTTCTGAGAAGTCATTGCAACAGCCGAGAGGTTTTGCACTTTTTGGATAAAACCCTTTAGGGCCTGATTTCATTTTCTTAACCGACCACCAGCCTGTTGATTAGCAATCACTGTGGCTGGCAGGACGTGGAAAAATGAGCGGGTCCTCCTGGAGGGGTACCCTGTCCACGAGGCGGCGCCCCCGCGGAAAACGGCTGATTTTTGCATTTTCATGGTGGCGGCGGCAGGTCTATTAACTCTATGAAAATAATCAATAATTTTTAAGATCACCTGTACACTTTTTTTATGGGGGTGTCATTAGACCAGTTCGTAATATCATGAATTTAATGAATAAAATTGGTTTTCACCTGCCAGGTTGAGCTGCCTGGTCAAATTTAAACCACTTATGATGCCTTTTATTGGCGCATTTTTAAAATCGCCGAGGACATGGGGATTTTATAACACCACCATAAGTTGACATGTGAAGTCGAAGAATTACAGGGCGTAAGCGCCTTTGGGCTGCTCCGGACGCAGAGTTTCAGGTGAAGCGTTAAGATGATTACATATCTCTGATACAGGCTGGCCTGCATCAGGGTTATACCAACGAGAGCAAAGCCTCTAACCATTATTCAGCCTGAGCGGCAATATGCATTTGCTGAGCCTGAAACTTGCTATCTTTGCGCACAGCCAGAATTGCATAGCAAATACCAGCCAATATAGCGACCGGATAAGCAGACCTAACAATATTGCATGACGGATATTTGAAGCGGATAGGGGGATTGGTGCTGATCCAGTAACTATCTGTTTAGAATAGCGTTATTCGTTTTCTGGACACAAAATTAAGAAGTCGCGCTGATGCGCTTGCAGTGTGGAATCCTAACCCTACGCCAGCAGCACCTTCAGTAAACACTTCAGTCGCTGGCTGGCCAGGCTTGAAGGCCACTGGATGGTAACAGTCAACGATGAAGAAACAACAATTATCAGCTGCCGGAAAAGTGAGGGATGAAGTGAGGAGTAAAAAGTGAGGGAAGCGCGGAGTTTCAGCTTGCTTACACATTGCTGGCCTGACGTTAAAGCTCACAAAGGAAAGCTCAGGCAAAATGTCCGCTCCGTGACTTAAGCGGACATAGGCAATTTTCATTATATATTACATCAAACAAGTTCCCATCGTCGGAAGAGAACGCTTGCATTCACACCACCAAACCCGAATCCATTTGATAACGCATGCCGGATGGAAGAATAACGCGCCTTCAACGCAACCAGGTCTAGCCCCTCAGCAGCTTCATCAGGATGGTGTAAATTCAGCGTCGGCGGAATAACCTGATCACGCAGAGCCAGCACGGTAAAGATGGCCTCAATACCGCCAGCCGCACCCAGCAGATGTCCGGTAGCTGATTTGGTAGAACTGATGGCAACTTTGCTGAAGTTGCCAAATATGTCCCGGATGGCCGAGAGTTCACCTTTATCCCCAACCACTGTTGAAGTGGCATGAGCATTGATGTGCTGTACATCATCGGCACTCGCATCTGCCTGAGCCAGGGCAAGCTCAATGGCTCTGCGAGCTCCGCTTCCATCTTCAGGTCCGGCAGTAAGATGCCATGCATCAGCGCTGGTGCCATATCCCACCAGCTCAGCCAAAGGTGTTGCACCACGTTTTAGAGCATGCTCCAGAGACTCGATGACCAGTATTCCGGCTCCTTCGGCCATCACGAATCCATCCCGATCTTTGTCAAACGGTTTTGAGGCTTCACCAGGCTTGTCTCCATTGTTTGTGGACAGCGCACGGGCAGCTGCAAAACATCCCAGTGTGACGCGATCTATTGCGGCTTCTGTACCCCCGCAAACCGCAATGTCTGCTTCTCCTGCTTTAATCAACCTCGCTGCATCACCGATAGCCTGTACACCCGCTGCGCATGCCGTTATTGGCGCGCCGATAGGTCCCCGGAAACCATGCTGGATAGAGACATGCCCGGCAGCCATGTTGGCGAGAAAAGAGGGCGCGGTAAAAGGTGATAAACGACGAGGTCCGCGTGTATCGGTCGTTCTCACTGCATCGGCAATCGCACCGAATCCTCCCACCCCCGAGGCAATGACAGTTGCCGTTCGTGCACGGGCGTGTTCATTATCGGGCTGCCAGCCCGCCTGAGTCAGGGCTTCCTGAGCTGCAATCAGAGCAAACTCAATGAAACGGTCCATTTTTTTGCGCTCTTTAGCGGTGATGTAACGTTCTGGCTCATAACCGGCTTCAGGATCTTCTGCGATTGATGGAACCCTTCCGGCAACGGATATACCTGTGCCCTCTCTGATTTCAGGCGGAAGCATTGTTATTCCCGACCGGCCCTCAATAAGTCTGCGCCAGACGGTCTCCGTACCACATCCTAAGGGGCTGACAATACCGCAGCCGGTGATGACGATTCGCCCGGAGTTATTCTGATTCATGCTGAAAACCTCATGCTTTTGATTGCATAGCGTGCTGACCTAAGCCAGCGTACAGGGAGACGTATCCCCCTGAGATTTACGATTATTCTGCGGCTTTAGCTTCCGCATGCTTCTGATTTTCAGGACGAATCCTGAACCAGATGGCATACATAGCAGGCAGGAAAACCAGCGTAACGATAGTGCCGGCGAAGGTTCCGCCGATCAGCGTGTAAGCCAAGGTTCCCCAGAAAACAGAATGCGTGAGCGGTATAAATGCCAGAATGGCGGCCAGTGCCGTCAGTAAGACGGGTCGGGCGCGCTGAACCGTTGCTTCCACAACGGATTCAAATGGTGTCAGCCCTTCATGCTCATTGTGATGGATCTGCCCTATCAGAATTAATGTGTTACGCATCAGAATTCCCGACAGCGCGATAAGCCCTACCAGCGCATTTATCCCGAACGGCTGACCAAAAAGTAAAAGGGTCGGTACAACGCCAATCAGCCCCAGTGGTGCAGTCAGAAACACCATCACCATCGCCGACATCGAGCGCACCTGCAGAATGATGATCAGCAGCGTGATGGCAATCATGATCGGGAACAGCGGAGCCATTGCTTTTGTTGCTTTACCTGACTCCTCGATAGGGCCTCCCTGCTCAATACGGTAACCGGCCGGCAGCTTAGCGATAATGGGCTGCAACTGTTTCAGAATCGCCATAGAAACATCGGGCGGCTGCATGCTGTCTGCAATGTCGCCTCTTACGGTAATAGTCGGGGTCCGATCGCGACGCCGCAGCACGGGGTCTTCCATTCTGACCTCAACATCACCTATCTGAGACAGCGGAACGCGCTGGCCTGACGATCCCACCAGCGTAAATCCGGATATTTTAGCGGGGTCGAGCCTGATATCGCCTGCTGCGCGCCCCATCACCTGAACGGAGCGGATATCTTCACGAACGGACGTAATGGGCACGCCAGAGAGCAGGAACTGGAGTTGCTGCGAAACGGCACCCGATGTCAGCCCTACAGCCTGAAGGCGATCCTGATTCAGTGAAAAGTGCAGCGTCGGCACGCGCTGTCCCCAGTCCGTATTAACGGTCCTCATCAGGGGGCTGGTCTGCATGACAGCCTCTACTTTGCTGGCTATCTCACGCAATTTAGCCGGATCAGGTCCCATTACCCGGTAAGCCACCGGATAAGGCGAGTACGGACCAAATACCAATTGTGTTACGCGAACACGTGCTTCCGGAGCCAGCCCGCTGGCTGCGGCTTCACGCAGTCGATGTTTGAGGATATCGCGGGCATCCTGGCTGTCTGTCAGGACGACAATCTTCGCAAATGAAGGATCGGGAAGCTCAGGTGCCATTGCAAGGTAGAAGCGGGGCGATCCCTGCCCGATGTAGGAAGTAACAATTTTTGCCTCTTTCTGCTTTTTCAGCCAGTCTTCGATTTTTGCCGTGGTTGCACTGGTCTGTTCAATCGAAGTGCCGTAAGGCATCTGAACCTCAATCAACACCTCAGGACGATCGGATGTCGGGAAGAACTGTTTCTTAACAATGCCCATGCCGAGAATGGCAATGGTAAAGACGATGATCACCGTTCCTGCAACTATCCATTTCCGGGCGATAACGCGAGTCAGTAACTGGCGAAAACGGTTATAGCGCGGCGTGTCATAGATTGCGGCGTGGCCACCTGATATCGTTTTGATTTCCGGCAGCATTTTCACGCCCAGATAAGGTGTGAAGACCACGGCGACTACCCAGGAGGCTATCAGCGCAATACCGACTATCCAGAACATGTTACTCGTATATTCACCGGCGGTAGACTGCGCAAAGCCGTTAGGCATAAAGCCCACGGCCGTAACCAGGGTTCCTGCCAGCATCGGAGCGGCAGTATGGCTCCAGGCATAGGCTGAGGCTTTAATACGATCGTATCCCTCCTCCATTTTTACAACCATCATTTCAATCGCAATGATGGCGTCATCCACCAGCAGTCCCAGCGCCAGAATCAGTGAACCCAGAGTTATGCGGTCGAAGTTCTTACCTGATGCCTCCATGACGATGAAAACGACCGCCAGCGTCAGCGGTACGGCAGCGGCAACCACTACGCCTACACGCCAGCCCATGCTGACGAAGCAGACCACCATCACCACCAGCAGCGCAACAAAGAATTTGATCATAAATTCATCTACTGCAGAGCTGATGTTCACCGACTGATCGGTGACTTTCGTCAGTGTCATTCCCAGTGGCATTGATGCGTTAATACTGGCGGCCTCGGCATCAAGAGATTTGCCCAGTTCCAGTCCGTTCCACCCTTCCCGCATGATAATGCCCAGCAGCAGAGTAGGTTCTCCCTGATTCCGGATTAGAAACGTCGCAGGATCTTCATATCCCCGTTCAACGGTAGCAATATCCGACAGCTGCAGCGTTCTACCATTCACGACAACAGGCGTTTTGCGGATCTGTTCCAGTTTGTTAAAAGCTCCGTCAAGGCGGATAAACACCTGAGGTCCCTGAGTGTCAATTGAACCCGCAGGCGTCAGGACATTCTGGTTGTTCAGTGCTGAAAATATGTCCTGGGCCGAAACGCCAAGTGTGGCCAGCCTGTCGTGGGAAAAAGAGATAAAAATGCGTTCCGTCTGCTCGCCAATGATGTTGACCTTTTTGACACCCGGTACATGGAGCAGACGCTGACGCAGCGATTCTGCATCGCGCACCAGTAAACGCTGAGGTTCACCTTTAGCTTTCAGAGCAAAAAGGGAAAATGTGACATCCGAAAATTCGTCATTAACCATAGGTCCGATGACGCCTTCAGGCAGGTTTTTAGTTTCATCATTCAGTTTCTTACGTGCCTGATAAAACTCTTCCTGCACCTGCGACGGAGGTGTACTGTCCTGCAGCCAGAGCACGGTGAATGCCATTCCCGGTCGGGTGTAGGTTTCGGTCCGGTCATACCACTTAAGCTCCTGCATGCGCTTTTCAAGCGGTTCAGCAACCTGGTCCTGCATTTCCTGCGCCGTCGCACCCGGCCACGCGGTAACGATCGTCATCTGTTTGACTGTAAACGGCGGATCTTCTGCCCGACCCAGCTCAAAAAAAGCGAGGATGCCCGCGACCGTGATAAGGATGATCAGGAATAAGGTAATTGAACGCTCCCGCACGGCGAGCGCAGAGAGATTGAAACGGGCGTTACTCATGAGGCTGGCCTCCGGCAATGCTGCCATCACCCTGAAGCGCTACGCGGACGGTTTCGCCGTCATGCAACAGGTGAGCTCCAAGCGCAACCACTTTATCGCCGGCACTGATTCCACTGCTGACTTTTGCCATATCGTCACTCAGGCCCTCTGCCTGTACCGCCCGCCAGGATACCCGGGCGGGCTGACCGGTAATAACCCATACTCCCGGGCCATTGCCCTTGTCTATGAGTGCGGTCAGGGGGACGACCATTACCTTACGGGAAACTTTTTCGTCAGCAATACGTAGCGTGACCGTTGCACCCAATGGCGCACTGGCCAGCGCACCTTCAAGTACATAACGCGCTTCAAAAGTACGTGTTAATGGGTCTGCTGCATCAGAAAGCACGCGAAGCCGTGCATTTACGAACTGATCTTTATCGACGTATAGTGTCGCTTCAGCCTGGCTTTCAGGAGCTGGCCTGAGTGTTTCAGGCAACTGGACAAGGGCTTCACGCTGCCCCGCCCGGGCTAACCTTATCACCGGCTGGCCTGCGCTGACCACCTGGCCTGGTTCAGCAAGCGTATCCATTACCACGCCATCAGAGTCAGCAAGAAGTACGGCATAGCTCCTGGCATTCTGTGCAACATTTGCCTGCGCCTGTGCAGCGCTGAGATCGGCATTTGCAGTATCTGCAGCGGCCTTAATCTGATCATACGCTGATGCTGAAACGGCGCCTGCTGCCACAAGGCCGCGGTAACGCGCTTCATCCTGAGAAGCTTGCCGGGCGCGGGCGCGGGCGGCAGTTACCGCCTGCTGCTGTGCCTGAGCCTGAAGACTGAGATCAGCAGGGTCGAGGCGCATGAGCGGCTGTCCACGTTTAATAGTTTCTCCTGTGTCAACGAGGCGTTCAAGAATTTTTCCCTGAACCCTGAAGCCAAGGTCACTCTGTGTACGCGCAACAACAATGCCGGTGAATGAACGGTAAAGAGCGTTCGCCGCCCCCACGTTAACAGCTCTTACAAGGGGAGGCTGAGTGCGTGGATCATCGGTAGCAGAATTGTCACCGCAGGCCACCAGGGCCAACGGCAACAGGCATACAGCCAGGGTGACAGGTTTTATCCTGAACATGGGTTACCTGAATAAAGTAAAAGGAAAGTAACCGCATTTTTATTCTAGTGACCATAAATGTCAACAGTCACAACATCAGGGGGCAAGGCTTCGTAATATGAGTGAGGAAAGAAGGGCAGCAGCGGATGCAGCAGAATCAAGGTTGTACTGCAGCTGAACCGGGCTGATGTAAGGTCTCATGACCAGAAAAATAGCCTGAGTTGCTTCGTCAAGAGGCGTTTTTCGCTCGAATTCTCCCGAACTTCGTCCTTCAATGATTATCTTTTCAATGAGTTGCTGAATGCGTTCTTCATGCACCGCAGCTGATGGCCATTTATCACGTGCGGCAACGGCGGCTATGTCATAGAGCTTGCGGTCGTGAAAGAAAAGATCACTTCCGGATTCTGTCAGCGCTTTAAGCAGCTGTCTCAGCTTTTCAGATGCCGTCGGGGAGCCGGCAACTGCGGAGTTGACAATTTCCATTATCATACTCAGACGATTGGAGCAGATTTGCTCTCCAATTGCCTGTTTAGAATCGAAAAATTTGTATATATAGGCCTTAGAAAATCCTATGGCTTTTGCCAGATCGGAGACCGTAGTTTTTTCATAACCGAAGTGCCCGAAGTGTTCCGTCGCAGCTGCAACCACCTGGTCACGGATCATATGTTCTGAAGGCCCCCGGGAGGGGTGAGCAGTGATGTATTTATTCATTTTTCCAGCTTATCGTAACAAACGCTGATTGACAACGAGTGACTATTTGGTAATTTAGTCACAATCTTAATTTATCACAAGGAATATTCCTTGTTCCTCACACGCCCTTTTGCAGTGATGTTGATTACCAGTTTACTGGCAGGTTGCGCCGTCGGACCAGATTATCATCGCCCGGATGCCCCCCTAGCGAAGCGTTACATGGGTGAATCTGCACTCCTGAGCAGAAGTGTATCCCGACCTGCCAGTTTTGCCGTCTGGTGGGAAGGGTTCAATGATCCCCTGCTGAGTAAATTTGTAACGGACGCTCTGTCGCAGAATCTCGATCTTGCCCAGGCGACAGCCCGGGTGACACAGTCACGCGCCGGACTGGGCGCGGCTTCAGCAGCACTATTACCTTCAGCAAACGTCAGCGGTCAGGGAGCACGTGCGTATCAGTCAGATGAAACACCCCTGGGGCAGGTTCTCAGTACCAGACCGGATTACAACCGTTACGGTAACAGCTATGAGGCCGATCTCAATGCAGGGTGGGAGATTGACCTTTTTGGCGGTCTGCGTCGCGGTCGCGAGGCTGCTCTTGCTGACTATCAGGCCTCTGTAGCGGGGGTAGCCGCCACCCGCCTTGCTGTGGCTGCACAGACGGCTGATATTTATATTACCCTGCGTGGATTACAGGCCAGGCTGGATATCGCGGAAAAACAGGTCCGAACGCAGCAGGAGCTGCTTGAAAAAGTGAAGCTGCTTCAGACCAAAGGACTGGTTCCCATGTTTCAGGTTCGTCAGGCGGAGGGAGCGCTGGCACAGATACAGGCAACCGTGCCGGCTCTTCGAACAGGACTCGACAGCGCCATGAATGCGCTGGATGTGATGCTTGGAACGCCGCCGGGTACCCACCGCAGGCAGCTGGCATTACCGACAGCCATTCCGCAAGCGCCACAATTAACTTCTACAGGAACACCTGCCGACCTGTTACGCCGCCGGCCTGACATTATCGTGGCCGAGCGTAATCTTGCGGCCTCAAATGCGCGTATAGGCGTTGCCATGAGCGAGTATTATCCGAAGTTTACCCTCAGTGCCTTACTCGGCAGCGCGACGTCTGTATCAGGCGATAATTTTTTCTCCGACGGTGCCAGCCAGGCTGCAGGCGTCCTGGGGCTGCGCTGGCGGCTTTTCGATTTCGGTCGTATTAACGCGCAGATAGACCAGGCGAAGGGGCGGGAAGCGGAAGCACTTGCCGCTTATCGCCTGAAAGTATTGCGTGCCAGTGAAGAGGTTGAAAATGCTTTCTCGTCTCTGCTCAACAGGGAATTGCAAACCAACACGCTTTCCAGAGGGGTAACCGCACTGTCTGATGCCCGTCAGTCGTCTTTTATTGCATGGAAACAGGGTACCGCAAGCCTGATTGACGTTTTACATGATGATGAAAATCTTCTTAAGGCTTCAGATGCAAAAGCACAGGCTCAGACCGAAAGCGCGCGTGCAGCGGTAGCCGCTTTTCGGGCTCTTGGCGGAGGGTGGCTGCCGCCTGAGATGAGCGACAACGCATCCTGATATTCGAAAGAATAGCAATCCAGCTTTGCCCGCATCAAAAGCAGAATTTTTACCGATATAACGATGTGAGGCTGTTGCCCGGGGGATATATGTGCAGAATAGGATTTATAGGTCTGAATTCATTATCTGAAAGCATTATTATGGCAATTTTCCGTGCCATGCCTGAAACGCAGGTGTTTCTTTACCCTTCCGACTGCAGTCGCGTTCAGAAACTGGCAACTGCATTTTCTTGCTGGAGCCTGGATGATTACCAGTCTGTTTCAGAGGAAGCAGAGATAATTATCCTCAGTCCCTGTCGCTGTGATTTAAGTTTGATATTTCAGAGCCTGCATCTGACTTCTTTTCATACTGTTATTTCGCTAATCCCGGAAATTTCAGTACAGCACTTACGGCTTTTTCTTCGACATCCAGATTGCGTGAGGATGGCAATGATGACCCAGGTAGAAAACATCAAGCCAAGGCTGGTTCTCACTGACCATAAACACCATTTGGACGATTTTCTTTGGCGGGCTGGATTCCTGACAGTAACAACGAGCGAAGTTCAGCTTGATTTCATGTTGCAATTGACTGAAAAAATACCTCTTAAATCTTGATCCAGTTTAATTGGTTAATAAACCCTCAGTAAGAAACACTGCTATCTTTTTTATTTATCAGGTCAACATTTTTTAATAACATAATGACTCCTGGAGTTATCAATATGAAAAATACAAGCGTAGAATGGGTGATGATCACCGGGGCTTCCGGAGGGTTTGGAGAAGAATTTGCCCGCCAGTTCGCCGCTCAGGGAAGATCGGTCATTCTGGTAGCACGAAGACTCGATAAACTTGAATCCCTGGCGCAGGAAATCCGTGAGCGTTATTATACTGATGTCCTTGTTGAGCAGGTTGACCTTTCTGACATGGATGCAGTCAGGGATCTTCATCAGCGTTTAATGGCACGGAATATTCAGGTTGAGACTCTGATAAACAACGCAGGCTACGGGTTACAGGGACGGTTTCTTGATCATTCTCTTGATGAATCACTGAGTATAATCAACCTCGATATTGCCAGCCTGACTGCGGTAACCCGGTTATTTGCAGCAGACATGAAGCACGCCGGAAAAGGGCGTATTCTGATGGTTGCCAGCCTGCTTTCCTATCAGGGAGTGAAAAATTTTGCCGTTTATTCAGCAGCAAAAGCTTATGTGCTACGGTTTTCGGATGCCCTTCACCGCGAACTAAAGCCAGACGGTATCACCGTTACAGCTCTGTGCCCTGGCATGTCTGACACAGGGTTTGCTGAGACTGCTCAGCAAAAGCTCACCCCCATGCTCAAAAGCGCCATGATGAAGCCTGCACCCGTTGTTAAAGCCGGTATTCGTGCTCTTGAAGCCGGAAAGATGAGTGTCGTGCCGGGAATGGGTAATAAAGCAATCACCTTCTTGACCTGGGCAACGCCACGCTGGATACATCAGGGGATGATGGAGCGGGTGATGGGTGTATAAAATCTGAATTCAGAACGTTTCATAGCGTAAGCGCGTAATTTATGGCCTGAGCATGTTAAAAATTATCTTGACATGAACCTTGAGGTAAACTCTGAGCTATACTGCAATATCTTTTTATAATTTAAATGTTCTCAATATACCTTCGCAATCTGATCAGAATACGGTTAATTCCATGCTGGTGGTCAGTATGACCACCTTAAACGGAATGAAAATTAACTTTAGTAATCTAAAGCAGGCTGGATTGTTCATCTCAGATATTTAATGAATTCTACAGAATTCAATGAAGTATAAAAACATGAATTCACGGCATTTAAATGGGTACTTACTTATATATTCAAAATAATGCAAGTTGAAAGATAAACGAGATATCTCCCCTCTTTTCAGACAAGGCTTTCCTTAAAATAAGCCGCCGACAGGCGGCCTGTCACTTTTTGCGAGATCAACCAGCGCCTTAACATTTATTGCGAAAAACTCATCATTATTCCAGCCATAAAAGGACAACTCCCCTTTTAGCTTCAGAAAAAAACCAAGTTAAAGATGCCACTCTCTGCCAGAATGTTTTTACTGAGAGAATGGCAAAAGTGCTGTCTAATATCTCAAAATATCGGCAATTCAGTTATGCTTGTCACATTGCATGTGCCTGATCAATTAAATCCGACTGTATGAACTGCGAGCTCTCAGGCTATCTCCTTTTAAACGCCTTCGGTTGAATTGTTGTTAAGATAAATAATCCATGATTCAGGTTAATGAGTAAGCCTCTGGATGCTTCTTCCGGATAGTCTTCTTTCCGTGCGCCATCTTTCAGGATGTGATTTGTGAAGACCTCTCAGAAGGAGTGATGATAAAATCAGCTTCTTCAACAAATGCAATTAATTTTTATCAGAGAATGCTTGATAGTTTTCAGGGGTAATAAGCTGGTAAGGTATCCAGTTAAGCGTCTGAACCTTTTGCTTGTCCAGCAGCGCCTTAGTCACCCTAACTGCCCCCGTGGCCTGTCCTCTTGCATCCTGGAAAATGGTCAGTGCCATTTTGCCGTTTTTGATAAATTGCTGACCATCAGGGGTTCCATCAATGCCAGCCACAAGAATCTTCTCGTTTTTCGCCTGGCTTAACGCCATGATCGCACCGATTGCCATCTCGTCGTTATTTGCCGCTATGGCGTCAATCGGTCGCTGGTTCAACAGCCAGCCTGAAACCACATCTACCGCTTCGTTGCGCTGCCATTTTGCCGTCTGCTTCTCAATGACTTTCATATCTTTATATTTGCCGATAACCGCCTCCACTGCGCGGGTGCGCTCACGGGCTTCCTCATTCGAAAGGGCCCCCATCAAAATAGCCACGTTGCCTTTGTAATTCATCTTCTTCGCCAGCGCCTCCATCTGCATTTCACCGCCCAGTGCCGAATCGGACCCAACATAGGCCATATTGGCGGGCAGCTTAACTTCCGGCTCGCGGTTAACAAAAACCAGCGGAATGCCAGCGCTTTTGGCCGCGTTGATCATTGGTAAGACACCCTGCGTATCTACCGGATTTAAGATAATGGCGTCGACCCCTTGATTGATAAAATCATCTACCTGCTGCACCTGCAACGCGACATCGCCTTTAGCATCAACAAACTGCCCGTTGAGCTGGCTCGCGTTAAGTTCCTGCTGCATCTGAGTGCGCAGGATTGAAACAAAGTTGAGATCAAAGTTAGCGAGCGCCACGCCAACGGTAAAGGTTTTCGCGCTGACACTCACGCTGATTACTAGCGAGCAGAGACAGAGAAAAAGGTTTCTGATGTTCATAATGTATTCCTGTAGGGTTGAGATCGTTCTTGTTTTCAGTGAAGTTGTTTAGCGTCGGGTAACAGGCAAATACCCGACGGAAAAGGTTTACACCGTAAAGTGCTCGCGGAACTGCTGCAGCGCGATAGCACTGTCGCCGCTGGCCCAGCCCTCCATCGCGACCGTGCCGCAATAGTTCATCTCCTGCAGCGTCCGTGCAATGGCGCGATAGTTGATTTCACCGGTGCCCGGCTGCTGGCGGCCCGGCACATCAGCAACCTGGATCTCGCCAATCGCCGCACCGCAGCGGCGCAGCAGTTCAATCAGATTGCCTTCGCCAATTTGCGCATGATAGAGGTCCAGATTCATCTTCAGCGCCGGGCTGTTAACCGCTTCAACCAGCGCCAGTGTATCGGCTGCGAGTGCAAATGGCGTTCCGGGATGATCGACTGGGAGATTAAGGTTTTCGAGGGTGAACACCCGCCCGGCCCGTTCGCCGAGCTGTGCCACCCGCCGCAGTGTATCCGCCGCTTTCAGCCACATGGCACCGGTCACCGTGCTGACGGGTTTGACCGGCAAACCGCGTTCGTCCAGGCCAGTGCCATGTAGATTAAGTACCGGACAGTTCAGCCGTGCCGCTACCGCCAGTGAAGTTTCCGCGCTCTGCAGCAGCGCCTGAATTTCCGCCTCGTCGGTCAGATTACCGCTCAGATAACCGGTCATAGAGGTAAAGCGCGCGCCGGTTGCCGCCAGCGCATCAATATCTTTGTTGGCCCAACCCCAGATTTCGACGCCAAAACCGAGTGCGTGAATACGTTGCACGCGCTCAATAAACGGCAAATCGGTAAACACCATTTCCGCGCAGACAGAGAGTTGATAACCGGCCATCAGCGACCTCCCAGCTTAACGGGCTGATTGCGCTGCACGGATTTAATACAGGCCAGCGCGATCTCCAGCGCATTACGCGCGTCTTCGCCGGTGGCGCGGGGCGTTTCACTGTTGTGGATGCAGCGGGCAAATTCGGTCATTTCCGCGACATAGGCTTCGCGCAGCAAATCTGAATCCAGCCGTGATGTCTCAACCGCAATACCGCTGGCGGTATAACGCATGCAATTATTGACGTTGATATGTCCCGCCTGCAGCATGCCTTTGCTGCCAAATACCTCACCACGCACGTCATAGCCATACACTGCCTGAAAGTTCGCCTCAGCAATGGCGATAGCGCCGTTATCAAAGCGGATCGTTACCACCGAGGTATCCAGTAGCCCTTTATCTTTATAGTCCGGACGTACCAGCGCGTCGGCCAGTGCGTACACCTCAACCGGCTTCGCGCCGTGGTTAAAGTGCAGCAGGGTATCGAAATCATGGATCAGCGTTTCAAGAAAGATGGTCCATTGCGGAATTTTTGCCGGATCGTGCAGGCCAGGATCGCGCGTCACCGAACGGCTGAGTTGCGTGGTGCCGTTATCGCCGTTTTTAACCGAGGCGATAGCTGCGGCAAAACCGGAATCAAAGCGGCGATTAAAGCCCACCTGTAACACTACGCCTGCCTGTTTTGCTGCCGCGATTGCGCGATCGGCCTCCTCCAGCGTGACCGCCATTGGTTTTTCACAGAACACGTGTTTACCGGCATTAGCTGCAGCAATCACCCACTCAGCATGCGTGCGCGCCGGTGCAGCAATCGCGATGGCATCAATTTCCTCATCCTGCAGCAGCGCATGCAAATCGCTGTACGCTTTGCTGATGCCCAGCCGGGCAGCGAGCTTTTCCGCTGCGCCTGGGAAGGGGTCGGCCACCGCCGCCAGCGTGGCACCGGGCACGCGACAGGCAAGATTTTCAGCATGGAAGCTGCCCATACGGCCGGCGCCGATTAAACCTACACGCACTGTTTTCTGGTTCATAAAAACTCCTTGTTATTTCACTTTCGCCCATACGGACGAGGAAGGGTGTTGATCAGATCGCTGCGCCTCAGCGGCGAAACGACGGGATTTGGAGAGCATCAGCGGCTCAATATGCTCAAGCGAAACGCCCCGGGTTTCCGGCAGAAAGCGGCGCACAAACCAGAACGCGACCAAGCAGCCCAACGCACACAGCATCAGCGGGAAGGCACCGTGAAAGTGTTCCATCAGCACGCGGCTACGGTTCATCATCGGGAAGCTCTGAGTAACGATAAAATTGGCCAGGTACATCGAGGCAAAAGCGAAGCCCATGGCGACGGCACGTATACGGTTGGGAAAGATTTCAGAAATCAGCAGCCATGCGCCGAGGCTCCACGACAGTCCGAAGATCAGCACGAATGTCACCAGTCCGATGACCGGCAGCACACCATCTGTCTGAGCGATAAAGGCCCATGCAGTAAACACCAGGCAGAGCGCACAACCCAGCGCTCCCCAGCGCAGCAGCGGCGTGCGACCGAGGCGATCAATCGTGCTCAGGCAGACCGCCACACCTGCCAGCAGCGCAAGGCCGAGGAAAATACTCTGAAACAACGAAGCCTGAGTACTGCCGGTGATGTTTTGCAGCAGCGACGGCGCGTAATAGAGCAGGATGTTGATTCCGGAGATTTGCTGCAACACGGCAATAGCACAACCGATTAACAGGATATAGCGGGCCCGTGCATCGCGCAGAATACCGCGCTGTTGGGTATGAGAACCGCCAGGCTCTGTGGAACTCAGAATCTCATGCAGCAGGCGTTCGGCATGCTGCGCATTCGACAGGCGAGTCAGGACCTGGCGGGCGCGCTCGGTTTTGCCGTTCAGCGCCAGCCAGCGCGGTGATTCCGGCATAAACGGCACCAGCAGCAGGAACAGAGCGCACGGCACCACGCCAGATGCCAGCATCCAGCGCCAGCCTTCGCTGACAATCCACTGGTGGGACATACCACGCGCGATCAGGTAGTTGACGATATACACCGCCACCTGTCCACCGACCATCAGTATCTGCTGCAGTCCCAGCATGCGCCCGCGCCAGTCTTTTGGTGAGACTTCAGCGATATACAACGGTGTAATCGCCGATGCCATACCCACCGCCAGCCCCCCCACTAAACGCCAGATGACAAAGTCTGTCAGGGTATTAGCCAGCGCAGAGCCTAAGGCAGAAATAACAAACAGCCCGGCAGTAATAATCAGTGTTGATTTCCGGCCAATCCGATCGGAGATATAGCCCACGCCCCAGGCACCCGCGATGCAGCCAAGAATCACATTTGAAACGGCCCAGCCGTTTTCCCACGGGGTGAGTGACAGATGTTCCGTCAGCGGATCGATCACTCCGGATATGACAGACGCATCATAGCCAAGGATGACGCCGCTCAGAGAGGCAATGGCGCAGACAAACAGGATCAGGCGTAAATTATGTTTCCGCATAACAACTTATTTCCCTTTTATGAGAGGTTCATAAAGCTGTTTTGCTTATTGCAAAGGAGATGCCAACTCAAATAAGGCAAAATTTGTGATCGCTAACACGGCGAGCGATCACAAAGCGGCAACAAAATTTACATGTCAACTTGGCATGTCCATAAAATGGACATTTCAATTTTGCCTGAGTAATTGATGATGCGGACAGTGCCATTAAAAGAAGAGAGTGATGCGATTTTCAGCCTGCCGAAGAGGGACGAAGTAGTCAGCTGGGATGCTTTACTGTGGCAGTGTTGGTACCACTTCCAGCAGGGTGAACAACCACACTCGCTGCGCCGAAGCATTTTGCAGTCGTGGCAGCGCTCGAAGCAACGTGGAATTGATCCTCAACGTTTCGTGTACACGTCGCCGCCAGAAGAGGAACTGCTCGCCATTCTTGAACACAATGCCGAATTGATTCAGGTTGCGCGGAGCATCATGGAAAATTTGCTCGCCTATAATCCTGACGGTCATATCAACCTCACCGATGCTCAGGGTGTGACACTGCATTTTTGCGGCGCGGATTTAACGCCGGTCGGCAGCATCCTGCGTGAGGATGTGCTGGGAACGAACTGCACCGCGCGCTGCCTGATTGAACAGCGGCTGGTGTATGTGCTGAGTGGTGAAAACTGGAAAATCGATTTGCGCAGGCGCGATCGCCAATGTGCAGCCGCGCCGGTTCGCGATGCCAGTGGCCAGTTGATTGGCGTGCTGACCCTGACCGCCACGCCTGATAATTTCAACGCACATACGCTTGGGACAGTACAGGCAGCAGCGGAAGCAGTAGGGCAGCAATTAACACTGCGGCGTTTGCTGGCTGAACAGCAGTCCATTCTTGAGACGCTGAATGAAGGGGTCATCGTCTGTGATAAACAGGGTCGCATCAAAACGATTAACCGCTACGCGCGTCAAATTTTCAGTGGACTTGATCCACAGGATACGCAGATTGACGAGCTACTGCGACCGCAGGGCGCATCACTGATGATGATGCCGTTTTGTAATGACCGCGAATTGCAGTTTACGCCGGAAGGTTTTACTCCGCTCTCATGTTTAATCTCAATCATGCCGGCACCAGATGGCGGACGTGTTCTGTCGCTGCGTGAAAATCAGCGAATTCGCGCTATAACACGGCGGGTGATGGGCGTAAGCGCCAGCTATACCTTTGAAATGATTCACGGCAACGCACCGCCGATGCAACTGGCAATTCAGAAAGCGCGCGCCAGCAGTCGCAGCGATAGTACAGTACTGTTGAACGGCGAAAGCGGGACCGGTAAAGAACTTTTTGCTCAAGCCATTCACAATGCCAGTCCGCGTAAGCAGGAAGCATTCATTGCCCTCAACTGTGGTGCCCTGCCGCGTGATCTGGTTCAAAGCGAGTTGTTTGGTTATGCAGATGGCGCATTCACCGGTTCACGGCGCGGCGGATCGGCGGGCAAATTTGAGCTGGCAGATGGTGGAACACTGTTTCTGGATGAGATTGGCGAAATGCCACTTGAAGCGCAGACCAGTCTGCTGCGCGTACTGCAGGAGAGTGAAGTGTTGCGCATCGGCGCGGCCCTCCCGGTGAAAGTGAATGTGCGCATTATCGCCGCTACCCATTGTGACCTGCTTGACGCTGTGGAAAAAGGGGCGTTTCGTCGCGATCTTTACTACCGGTTAAATGTCATTTCTCTGGAGATCCCACCGCTGCGTGATCGTCGTGAAGACATTCCTGAGCTGGTCAATACCTTCATACAGGCGCTCTGCACGCGCCTGAAGCGTATTCCGCCTGTGGTCACGCCAGACGCGATGGCGTGTTTGCAAGCCTGGGAATGGCCGGGTAACGTACGTGAGCTGGAAAATGTGATTGAGCGTGTTATTAACCTGACCGAAGGATTAAATGTCGGGCTTGTCGATTTGCCAGAATCGCTTCAGGAAGACCTGTCCAGCGAAGTGTCAAGGGATATTCGGAACTCACTTCAGGATCTTGAAAGAATGCATATCTTACAGGTTTTGAGTGCACAGCACGGGAATTTGCGTCAGTCGGCACAGCTACTGGGGATTTCTAGAACGGCTTTATACAATAAGCTTAATGCATGGAAAATCGATTATCGCGCTTTAAGAAAAAATTCTTCCTGACTGTTACGGTTGACCGCCCCACCCAAAGCGAGGATGGACGTGATAAACAATAGCTTACGACTTTGTGACTGATTTAAGAGTCGGCCGGTTCTCAAACGGAGCCCCGTATTTAATGTAAGGACGCGGCAGGTTAAAGTGGCCCCAGCAATAAATCAGGATGCTATTTATTCATCAATCAACCTGACTGCGCTCTCTTCATAAAGTGGACAAAGTGACGGCGAATGCAAAATCAATGACTTAAGTTCCAGTTGAGCATTAGCAAAATGAGAGGCAATCCCGCTGCCTGGGGTTTTACACTTTTTGGGTAAAACCTTATTCAGACAAAACTATCGACTTCTGAGCAGTTAACCGGCCCGATGCTGGCTGAGCGCCGGGGAAGTATCGGACATCTACAATCGTCATAAAGACGAATTTACCGAAAGCATGACTATGATGACCAAAGTGAGGATGGATGCGATAAACAACAGCTTACGTGAAGTCGAAGTGCGTTTGTTCTCACCTCGTGGTGCTCATCTTGTTGGAATGGTGGCACGTACGAAAATCGCTAAGGATTTACGTATCTGGCTGCTAAACCTGGCAGAAAAAGAGTCCGGTATTGAGTTAGGGCAACTCCCTGTTAACGAACTTGCCAGCCTCACGGGGCAGAAACTTCACGATGCGATAGTAGTGTTTAACCAGAAATCGTTCACCTTACGGGGGCAGCGCGGCAGTGGACTCATGGCGCAGCGTAAGCGCGATATCAAATGAGTGAAAGAAGCGACGCGTTTGGCTCTTAGTCTTACACAGATGGTCATTCCGGATCTGGGCGAGTTTTCTCCGGAGGAGACATCATGAATCTGACGCCAGCTCAGTTTCTGGAGAAACACATCATCTCAGAGCTCACCAGGCAGGGCTTCGCCAGTAACGTCGCAAATATCGGCGCACGTGGGCGCTGAAATTTTACCGTCGCGCTGGCTCGTGCGGAGGAAAAAATAAGATGTTCGACGAATGTCTGAGCGTGGCGAAAGCGTGGGCGGTTAAAAGTCAGGGCAAAAAGAAAAATGATCCCCCGCTGCGCGCTGAACCTGCGGGTCCTCCCGACGGGGTACCCTGTCCACGAGGCGGCGGCCCCACGGAAAGCTGAAAATTTATCACTATTCATCAGTGCAGTAGTAAACACTTAAATATCTGAAATAAACTAATAAAGTTAATCTTCATTGCACGGGTGGCTGTGCAGCAAAGCCGCAGTTAAAGTGCGAGCGGAAGCCGGCCATTCTGATCCTAACCGGCACCAAGATGAAGGACACCGAGTAGCCTAAACGCCGAGCATATGATAAGTAAGCTGAAGAACTGCCAGCTAAACCTGATATTGAGGGCATCACCGGCAGCGATGATAGTTCATAGTTATTTTGTTCTGTATGCTTTTGAAAGCCTAACGTTGTAACACCCGTAACGCTGGCTAGGATCATCTATCTCAATCAGGCCGATAGAGGCGAGATATTTCAATCTTTCCTCTAAAGCCAGATCACCCTCCATTTTCCCGAATCTTTCCTGAGTCTCTGACATAACCTCACCAACAACACGTGTAACAATAGTCCATTCATAAGTACATTCCTTCAGTATCATCTCCTGACAGGTTGCTTCATCAATATGAATGGAAGTTTTGAAGTTCATTATTTCCCTCCTTATTTGTGAAAAGGTAAGGTGGGCCAGGCCAGACCCCTTGAGTATTGCAATAGTCCTTCCATGCGCCACATTGTGTCATGCTTGGGCCAGCCTTCCTGCTGCCATGATAGTGGATACATCTTTCGTATTTTGCCTGGCAATATGAATGATATTTTGAAGCTGTGAGCCTGGCAGCAGAAAAGTCTGGTATTGCTTTGAGCCAGTCCAGCTGACAGGCAGCTGGAGCAGCAGCTGGCTTTAGCTGGAGATTGTATTGTTCTGATAGCTTGTCACTTGCTGCGGGAATTTTGATTATCAGTGCTGTCAGGACAGCTAGGAATGTTTTATTAACCACGCTTTCCCCCTCCGCCTGCGTTTACTGCGTCCGAATTAAAGACGGCTATCCTTGTACGCCTGTAATTATTCAGATCCACTTTTAATCTCAGTTTTTTAGATGCATGGCACATTTTTTACACACTGCATTAGGGCGGTTTCCTTAGACGATGAAAATAACGTTATTCACTCTCAGAGGAGTGCGGGGGAATAAATGGGGGCCAGGTGGGGGCGACACCCCTTTCGCCCCCACTTTTTCCCTGTATACACACAGAAAGTGGGGGCCATGCTCAAACCCGCGAATTTACCGGGCTGAGAGGGGGTTTAAAAAAAACAGGTGGGGGCGTGGTGGGGGGCAGACAAAAGTGGGGGCATGGTGGGGGCCGGAAAAGGAAATGGTTGTCAGGAGAACCTGGATGTGGCCAGGTTAAAGCCTTCGAAGTGAAAGGACTACTATGCTGGTTCGTTGTGTGAAAACTAATGGTATGGTGTGAAAAATTTGCTGTCTGACTACTGCAAAATCGCAAATCGAACGTCTGACCCGATAGCGCTGGGACTATTACAGTCAGTCGTGATGGCTGCGGTTCTGAGGCAACGGGAACTAAAAGGTGCAGACTGGCATCCGATCATATTCTGGAGTCTTTTAGTGGCTTCTACACTGGGCATGGTGTTGACAGCATTCAGCACAGGTAATGCCATCCTGTCACATCCCGGCCTGGGAAAGTTTGTAAGGCTACTGCTGCTGGTAGTTTTCGAGCTGGTCTTAATCGGTGTCCTTCTTTCCGCTGTTATCACCGTAAAATCTTTATAGCCTGGTCCATTATTACGGTCAGAGATGCTCTTTTATTATCTTCTTAACGTGCGATCAGTCTCAGCCGTATGCCGCCGTACTCCACGCCTGTTCTGGCTGTCAACAATAACGCCATGACCTTCAGCGATCGCAGCGGGGGCATATCGCGGCGCCGGGTCATTTTTAACTTTTCACGGGTCATCCCGGAAGACGCGTGAAGGAGCATCCGCTGACTATCTCTGAGCTAGTCAGTTATTGGCATTCAAGCATGTTAAAGAGGGTGTATGGATGACGATGAGCACGAAGAAGCAGGTTAACCGGTACTTTAACGGCGCGCCCACAAGCTGCCTGATAGTCACCGTAGAGAATGAGCTGGTGGATAAAGTGGATAGCATGATTAAACGCCGTGGTGGCGATTACAGTCATCCCTGTTATGGGAACCGGGCAGAGTTCGTGCGTCAGGCCATAGCTGAGAAACTGGCTCGTGATATCGCCTGAGTTCGCGCTGAGGTTCGCGGCTGTAGTTCGCATTGCCTGCCCTACCCCATGGATACCTGACAAAAGTTAACTTTGAGATGAGTTAGATGGACAACAGAGCTTCACTACTCCACCAGCTGAGAGCTCACCACCAGCGCCAAAGAGAACGCTTTGACCGCTGGCGGGCGTCAGGGTACCGACATGATTTAAAGCCCATTCATGAGCCGATGCCCGAAGAATTACGGCATATCCCATGCGCAGCCAAAACCCGAGCCGGAATGCCATGCAAGCGGACAGACATCAGTAGTAATGGACGCTGCAAATATCACGGCGGTCATAGTACGGGCGCATTGACGGCAGAGGGTAAAGCACGCCAGATGGAAGGCTACCGGCGCTGGCAAAGGGAGCGGGAAAAAGCGGCATAAGCTTTGGGCGCTTTGCGTCCAGCATATTCGTATTAAATAGATATCATCTTTTTAGCTGAGGCAGCCCGGAATAACTGACCAAATAAGGCAGGCTCGATAGTTCTATCACGGTAGAAATCGTATTGCGGCTCGTTATCAATGGAACAAAACGAGAACTTACCTTCGGTGGACAGATAGCATTTGAGGATGGAAATTTCTTGTTCATCTTTGACGGTAAAAAACTCAATTTCTGCAACCAAATCTTTACCTGCAAAAGCCAACCTATTGCGACTTAAGCAATCAAATTTCAGGCTGGGGATGGCTATAGCCACTCTGTTGTCATCCAGTTTGACAGAGATATGTTCATGCATCCCGCGCTCTCTCTCATAATAACTTAAAAGCGATTGGTGAAGATCTCCAGCGCGCCCTTCGAGCAAGGCAGCGTAGGTTCTCAGAGGGGCCGTAACATCAGCGATTGTTTCAATACTCATTTTTCACCTCGTTGGTGTGCGCGTTACTAAAGCCAATTAGATCAAGAGCATTTTTCAACATGGGATTCACTGTAGATAGCGTCTAACCACTCCAGAATCACCCAACTTCACTAAGAAGGCAACGCCTTGTGGAAGGTTGACGCCGCCAGCCGCATTTAGCATAAAAGAACGACTGAACGTTCACTATAAACAGGCTGGTGCGAAATGATTGACCGACAGACGATCGAGATGACGCTGCTACAAATTGCCCGCCAGAACGGTGAGCCACTGGACAGGCACACGCTCTAGACCATCCGAAACGGAGTGGCTCAGGCTCTACAGGCAGAGGATGACTGCCAAGGATTATCAATGGAAGAAGCCTGCAGCAAAGAGATAACGTCACACACCTATGAAATATACATGTGTATATTTAGCCTTTATGTGACGATACGCCATCACCCTCTATCTTCACGTGAACCGGTGGTAAATCCCTTATGGAAAAACTAACTCTGACCAGAAAAGAAGCCGCAGCAATCTTGGGCATCTCAACAGGCACTGTTACTCAATGGGTCAAAAGCGGAAGACTGCGAGCCGTTAAGATAAGCAAGGAGGTAGGAGAACCAGACTATGCCACATCCATATGTTTTTTTAGAGGTTTTTCTCTAAGCGTCAAGCAACCATCAAGCAAATATTAAAGCAGACGCAAGCTGCAACCACATGATTAAACTAATAAAAATCATCTTAAGTGGTTGCAAGGTTTCTTTCTCAATCGAAGAAAATCAAGCAACCATCAAGCAAATGGTTTTAAGCCCATATAGGTATATAACGCATCGCCTTTGAGCCCACACTTGGATCATAAGGTTTGATTCGGTTGTCCTGAACTGCTTGTTTGATGATACGGCTAATCATGGCGCTATTTTTTTCATCAATACCAAACCTCTCACGAAGCGTTGTGTTGTTCATTGGACTCTTATCGAGATACTTAAGGACGCAATGGAGGTAAGCAGCACGCACTTTTTCTTCACTATCCATATCCTTAAAATCCCGATGTGCGAACAAAGTAACCTTTGTATGGTCTTGGTAGACTTCAAAGTGAGGTGCCGGCAACTGATATATTTCAGTTTCGATTACAACCTTATCAATACCGCTTCCTCTTTCCTCGCATATTTTCATCCTACGCATAAGGGACGCGATGCCTTCATTTCGGCTGCGGGGAGGCGAGTCCAAGAGACGATCAATATCCACCAATGGCAAGCCTGGGTTACAGATTTCCATACGGCCATCAAATAGCTCAAGCATAGGGCTAGTACCACTGATGTTGAAATCCTGATGTATCAGGGCATTGGCGACCAACTCTCGAATAGACAGTTCAGGGTACATGCGCACTTCACTTCTAAACGCTTTACCTATGACTTCATTGGTAGGCAGAAGGTTATTTATATAATCTATAAGTCCTTCAAAACCCACAGCATAACCTTTATGACCAACCTGCTCTTTGATAGTTTTGTAGCGATTGTTCCCATTGTATTGGATCAGCCTGATGGCTTTTCTTGATAAGTGACGAAACGCGTCAAGCTCTCGCGCAAAAAGTATTGCTCCTAGATTAGTAATGTTCCAGCTGCCAGCGTCATTCTTCTCTACAACTCTCTCTTTTGTAAGATATTCTAAGATTGCCATCCTGCCATCGGGAAGGGGCTGAGAAAGCAGAGAGAAAACGGAGGGGTAATCAATAAGGCTTAAAACCTCATCAGCACCGCATCTTTCCTTAGCTATGCGAAACTCCCATGGCTTCCTATCAAAAACACGCCAAAGAGAGCGCTCCTTTTCGGCATGTTTCCCCAAGGGTTTTTTATAAGAACCAATTCGAATATATTCAATACCGAGAAATCTCACAGGGGTGTGCTGTGCTGCCGGTATTTCAAGGATGACAACAGGTTTGTTCTCGATAGATAAGAATTCGTTGAAAGTGAAGTCAATCTTAGGCTCAAGATTTTGCAGCAACCAGCTTTCAAGTTCTTGCTGCTTATGTCTCTCTAAAGAAGGCTTAAAATCGGTACCACTGATTAAGTGAGTCTCATCATCAACACCCCATACCATATATGCCTTCGTCTTACCTTCAAGGGCTGCCGAGTTAGCAAGAGCAGAAATGTACTCTCCCAAGTCCTCAGCTCTAATCGAGTTGCTTTTGAACTCCGCCCATTCGGTTTCTTTAGGCAGAGATGTAAGCTCTCTAAGTAAGGACTGAAAATAAGGATCATCAATTGACTTAGACATGTCGCACCGGAATAAAAAAAGGGTTATCAAACCAAGCAAAGATTACCAGTCTAATAATTTAAGCGCTATTTTTCATCTAACCTCAAGGTTGAACCGCCTCTTCCAAGCACTATAAATGTCCTTATCCCACGCCTTGCCTGCATTAGTCTGATAGCCAGCCTCATTAAGCCGTTCTGCAATGATACGGCCATTATCAAATCCCTGCGCCATAGACTCTTCGACGATGCGAATCACTGCTGGCTCATCGTATGGCAAAGGAGGGATGCCCTGCTCACCGCCAGTCAAAGCCGCCGCCGCAATCTGCATCCGTTCTACCAACGCCATCATGCGCGCGTAAGCATTACGGTCTGGCAGGTTCAGCTTCTGACGTATGGCATCGACAAGCCATGCTGTTTTATCAACACCAGCGGCGCTAACTGCATCGGTAAAGGTCTCGCTTAACTCAGCAGGCACTCGGAATGTCACAGACAGGGATTTGCTCATAGGCTACCAGCATCAGGAGAGAAGCGAGCATTTTAGCACCGTAAGACAGTGTAAGAGATGAAAAATTGTTGGTTCAGATTGCCTGGTTGTTGGTTCAATTCGGGGTTGTGCTGGTCCACTTTTTTGAAATTAACCTTTTAAAACAATAGTATTTGCAAAATGAACCAACTGAACGACATGTATTTGGTTATACATAAAGTGCGTGCGGAACGGTAACCAATCGTGGTAAGTGGTAACCACTATCAGCGAGGTGATGTCTACAGCGTCACATCGTCAAAACGGTACGGTTAGAAAACCCCACATCTCAGAGCTGAGCCTCAAGCCGGGTAACTGGCACGACTAGATTACGGCAAGGTATCCAGCCTGGTATCCACCAGAATGCATGGTTTCCAAATTAAGGTTTCTAAAGGGTTTTTTTTCCATTTGGGCCATTATGAGCACCGCACGCGATGTGTGCTGAAACCTAATTTACCTTTATCCGCCTTTACACATTTGGAGCATGAGCGGGCCAAAAACTAGCGGCAGCATGCCAAGCCGATAAGTCTCATGAGAGACTTGTTAAAGTACGCAGCATGGAGTACGCATGCTGGTAAGCACCTTTGGCACGCATATTTCTATTTGAAAAGGCGGCGATCAGATTATGGTCAAAACATACATGCCCCCTCTTTTAGGGTGTACACAGGCGTGTACCCTTAAGAAATTTCCACTCAAGTAATTCACAGAAAGAAGAGGCTTGAGCCACTTACTCAATAATCAGATTCAGAACATCGAGTAACGCTTATCTCTGTAAAGCCCTGCTCAGGGCTTTATCTTTCCTTGCTAACAGCAGCCATTACGCCGGTTTATATAGTGCCAGGTGGCTGGATGGCACGGTTTTACGGCCTGCCGCAGGTATGCGGTGAGATTTTGCTGCACACCGTAGCCGTAGGGTAAGCCTGGTTGAGCTATAGCGCTTCCACACAGACACAATAGTGTCTGATCATGGCTTTTTTAGGGCAAAAAGGACATTACTGTGTCTGAAACTGGCTTACAGAAGCTGCCAGCCGATGCAGTAGACCAATATTTAATTTTCGCAATGTAAGGATTATTGCCTGAATGATGAACAACTGTGTCTGTTACTGACCGAAAATGACATATAAATCTGGCCAGCCAGTCCACCAACCTATTGTTTTTACGCCTTTTAAACCCAATCCGATTTCACTCCCCTGCCGTTTAGTGCACGATCCATCAATCATCTGAATCCTGAAGATTGCAGAGTTTACATATCTTATACGGCACTATTTGCTAAAGTGCCGGTCGTAATAACTACAGTTGTACCGCACCGGGAACCATGGACCGACTTCTTCGCGCGTTACATTCACTCCTGACATGAAGGCGCTATGAAGAAAACCGGGCAGTTCTGTTCCAAACTTTTGCATCCCCGCTACTGGTTTACCTGGTTCGGGCTGGCAGTGCTCTGGCTGCTGGTGCAGCTCCCCTATCCTTTATTAATCCGGCTGGGTGCGACAGCGGGCCGGCTATCACGCCACTTCCTGAAGCGGCGCGAACGCATCACGCGGCGTAACATCGAACTCTGCTTCCCGCACATTAATGAAGCCGAGAAAGAGATGATGATTGCCGGCAATTTTGAGTCGCTGGGCATGGCGCTGGCGGAAACCGGCATCGCCTGGTTCTGGTCCGATGCGCGCGTGCGTCAACTTTTTCAGGTGCACGGCATCGCCAATCTTCAGCATGCGCAGAGCCAGCAGCGCGGCGTGATGGTGATTGGCGTGCACTTTATGTCGCTGGAGCTGGGTGGCCGTATCACCGGACTGTGCCAGCCGATGATGGCCATGTATCGCCCGCACAATAATCAGGCGATGGAGTGGGCGCAAACCAAAGGGCGCATGCGATCCAATAAAGCAATGATTGATCGACGCGATCTGCGCGGCATGGTTCAGGCGCTGAAACAGGGCGAAGCCGTCTGGTTCGCGCCGGATCAGGACTACGGCCCGAAAGGCAGCGTGTTTGCTCCACTGTTCGCGGTCGAGAAAGCGGCCACCACCAATGGCACCTTTGTGCTGTCGCGGCTGGCGAAACCGGCGATGCTGACCATCGTGCTGATTCGTAATGCGCGCAAAGACGGCTATCAGCTGATCATTCAGCCGCAGCTGGAAAACTACCCGCATGATGATGAAGCGGCCGCCGCGGCGTACATGAATCGGGTGATTGAGAAAGAAATTCTGCGCGCGCCTGAGCAATATCTGTGGCTGCATCGCCGCTTTAAAACCCGTCCGCCAGGCGAAGCTTCACTTTACGTCTAACCAGCGCTCGTGAATGATAGTCCGCACCAAGACATAACCTGCGGACTATTATAATGGAACACACTGAGACAGCAGGCTGGCTGCGACCGCTGCACGCCGACCGGCTTACGCCCTACCTGGAAGTTGATGCTGCGCGCCTGCAGCGTAACCTGCAACGGATGCAACAGAAAGCCGATGCCGCCGGCGTCGCGCTGCGTCCCCATATTAAAACCCATAAAAGCGTCTGGATCGCTGAACAGCAGCGCCAGCTGGGTGCGCGCGGCATTACCGTGTCGAAACCGAGCGAAGGCGTGGCTTTTGTGCTCGGCGGGGCACGCGATGTGCTGCTGGCCTATCCCGTGGTGCACGCCGCCGCGCTGACCGAACTGCTGCAGCTGGCGGCACAGCATCAGGCACGCATTACCTGCATCGCAGATTGCGCGGCGGGCGTGAGCGCCATTGCCGCCGCCCATCAGCAGCAGCCGGACTGCGCGCTGGCGATCGCCATTAAAGTGGATGTGGGTCTGCATCGCGTTGGCGTCGATCCGCATAGCGATAGCGCGCTGACGCTGGCGCAGCAGATTGTCGCCAGCGGATTGCCCTTCGCCGGGCTGATCTCGCATGCGGGTCATGCGTACGCTGCGGGTCATGCCACGGCGATAGCTGAGGTGGCGCAGCAGGAGATCGCGCTGATGCGTGACCTGCAACGGCGGCTGCTGGATGCCGGCTTTGTTCCTTGTCCCATCTCGGTTGGCTCCACGCCCACGGCGCTGGCGGCACCGGTAGCCGCTGGCAGCGATGAAATTCGTCCCGGCAATTATGCCCTGCTGGATCTCACTGCCTGGCGTCTGGGCTTGTGTGAGGCGGATGCGCTGGCGTTAACGGTCGTGACGCGCGTGGTGGCCGTTAATCCTTATTACGCCATCATTGATGCCGGCTCCAAAATGCTGAGCTCGGACAAAGGCCCGCACGGCACCAATGCCAGCGGTTTCGGCATCGCGGTGGACGAGCATGGCCATCAGTATGAAGTGCAGAAGTTGTCGGAAGAGCACGGCTTTTTAACCTATGGCGAACATGCGCCTGCGGTTGGCGCCCTGTTGCGCATCTTCCCTAACCACAGCTGCGCGGTGGTGGCGCAATCCGATCGCTTCGTGCTGCGTCAGCCCGACGGCAGCGCCGGACTGCATGACATTCAGGGCCGCGGTCGTTTTATCTGACAGAAAACGCTGTTGCAGCACACTTCCGTCACCGGGCCATTTGCAGTCCGGTGACCTTCAGTTAAGGTGACAGGCGATGTTTCAGGTTTAATTTGTCGTTTACCTGCCCCGCGGAGGCTCCATGCTGCCATCTCAGACAGTGACGCTCACCATTCCCCGTAACTGGTTAGATCTGTACGAAACCATCTGGAAACCCGAATGTTTTGCGAAGTGGGCCAGCGGCCTGAGCAGCAGAACGCTGACGCAGGAAGGCCAGTACTGGAAAGCGAAAGGCCCGGAAGGCACAGTGAAGATTCGTTTCACTCCCTATAACCCGTTTGGCGTGATGGATCACTGGATCGACACCGGCAGCGGTAAAGAGATTTATATGCCGATGCGGGTCATTGCCAACGAGCAGGGTGCCGAAGTCGTCATGGTGGTTTATCGCCAGCCGCTGATGTCTGACGAGAAGTTCGCCGGGGATGTTGCCTGGGTAAAACGCGATCTTGAGCGCCTCCTTCATCTGTTAACCCATTAGAATCAATGCATTATCCCACCAGCCACCCTTTATCCTCCGCTGGACGTAATCGTTAAAAAGCAGCATTTTTTTCGCGCAGCGGTGTTTAACTGTTTCACCGCGCGCAAAGCGCATTTTCGCACCATTCACCAGTCTGGCTAAAGCGTCGTAACCGGGAAAATTCCTGGTC